>Ga0073908_1002848_pt1 | contig 19628 bp, 17 predicted proteins | sample MucameincwithD2O_FD_65484 | JGI IMG/M metagenome (GOLD analysis project Ga0073908, IMG submission 65484) | Mouse cecum microbial communities from Vienna, Austria - Mucus amended microcosms incubated with D2O | ecosystem: Host-associated > Mammals > Digestive system > Large intestine > Cecum...
AAAACATCCGACTGACTGTCAAAAGCTCCGGCTTTCAGACGATTCAACTTGTTGCGTGTAGCATATAAACTGGGGAAATCAAAGCTTTGTGAAACAACCAGTTCGCCGATTGTTTCGTTTTTATCTTTCGCTCCCCATAGATGTGCGTAAGAGAGTGTAGGATCAGGCAGGTTATTATCCGTTTTAGCTTCCAGCTTCTGCGAAGTAATCAGTTGCTCGTTTGCCTGCAACTCCTTATTGTTCGTTTCGATATTCTTCAATACCTGTTCAATTCCGTTTTGGGCTTGCACTTCGCCTATGGTTAAGAAAAGAAGTGCAGTGCTTATGGCCATGATTTGTTTCATTTCTAATTTTTTTATTTGTTACAAGCTATTGTTGATAGATACTTTAACGTCAGTTCGATATGACTTCGTCCGCATGGCTTCCCTTCCTGAAGGAGGAGAATCGGAATAGTACAAGTTTATATCGAACTAACTTTACTTTATGCTAAGGCATCTATTTGTTTTTTCCGATGCATCATCAGATAAACAATCGGAACGATAAAACCGTTTAAAAAAGTAGACGTTAATAACCCTCCTAAAATCACTTTTGCCATCGGACTTTGAATTTCGTTACCGGGCAAGTCGCCGCCGAGTGCCAATGGAATCAGTGCCAGTGCAGAGGACAATGCCGTCATCAAAATCGGATTCAGACGGTCGAGAGAACCTCGGATCACACTATCGTACGCATTCAAACCTTCTTCCTTTTGCAAATGATTATAGTGGCTGATGAGCAACATACCGTTACGCGTTGCAATACCGAACAAGGAAATGAAACCGATGATAGCCGGAATACTGACTTCTCCTGTTGTAATCACCAAAGCAAATACACCACCGATCAGTGCCAGCGGAAGATTCAGCAAGATGACGCCCGACTCTTTCACGCTGCGGAACTCATTATACAATAATAAGAAGATTACTACAATGCTGATAAATGAAGTCAGCGCCAGTGTCCGGCTGGCAGCCTGTTCACTTTCAAACTGTCCGCCATACTCGATGTGATAACCTTCGGGCAATTGTACCGATGTGTCGATGCGCTTCTGAATATCATTGACGACACTACGCAAATCGCGGTCCGCCACATTAGCAGAAATCACAATTTTACGTTTTACATTCTCGCGGTTGATCGTATTCGGTCCCATGGCTGATACCACTTCTGCTACATAGTTCAAAGGTACTTTGCGCCCGTCATTTGTGTCTACCATCAAGTTGCGGATTTTTTCTATTTCATCCCGGGCATCATCCTTCACTTTCACGATCAGATCGAAACTCTTGCCTTGTTCATAAACCTGCGAGATCACTTTTCCGGCCAAAGCAACGTTCACATATTCCGAGAACTCCGGCAGAGTAATACCGAACTTAGCCAACATTTCCCGTTTAGGCTGTATTTTTAGCTGCGGACGTTCAATCTGTTGTTCCACGTTCAGGTCGGCAACACCGGGAATATCACTGATAGCTTCTTTAATTTGATTACCGAGTGAGAACATTTTATTCAGATCGTCTCCGAATAGCTTGATAGCGATATTCGCTTTCGTACCCGATAACATAGCGTCGATACGGTGGCTGATTGGTTGTCCGATTTCTATATTTGCCCCGGTGATAGTACCCAATTTTTCACGTACATCAGCTACCAGTTCACTGCGCGAACGATCTTTCAGTTCAAACGGAGCTTCTATTTCAGAAACGTTTACCCCTAATGCATGTTCGTCCAGTTCGGCACGTCCCGTTTTCCGGGCTACGGTTTGTATTTCGGGAATCGTCATCAATAACTCTTCTGCCCGCTGTCCCATTTTATTGCTTTCTTCCAATGAAATACCCGGTAGAGAACTGATATTGATGGTGAACGAACCTTCATTAAAGGAAGGAAGGAAACTGCGTCCGAGTGTAAAGAATACTCCGAGCGCAACCGCAAAGAGTGCGATCGTACTTCCAAGTGTCACTCGTTTGTGTGCCAGCACCCAAGTCAGTGCCTTTTCATATCCCCCTTTCATCCAACGGGCAAGGGGAGCTTCTTTCAGTTCCTTGTTTGTTTTATTGCTTCCCAATAGATAAGAACAGAGCACCGGAGTCAGCGTCAGAGCAACTACTGTCGACGCGAACAATGCCACGATAAAGGCAACGCCCAGTGGAACCAACATTCTGCCTTCCATTCCACTAAGGAAGAACAACGGAACAAAGCTGACAACGATAATCAGCGTAGAATTAAGTATAGGCATCCGCACCTCTTTCGAAGCATTGAATACCACCTCGAGTGTACTTAACCTTTCCGCTTCTGCTTTTTGGCGGTTCTCCCGCAGTCGTTTATACACGTTTTCCACATCAACGATGGCGTCGTCTACCAATGAGCCGATGGCTATCGCCATACCTCCGAGGCTCATGGTGTTGATTGTCAGTCCCATGTAATGCAGCGTCAGAATCGAAACAAGCAGGGAAAGAGGCAGCGTTACCAATGAAATCAATGTAGTGCGCACGTTTGCCAGGAACAGGAAGAGTACGATTACTACAAAAATACCTCCTTCAAAGAGCGATTTCTTCACATTGCCGATGGAACTTTCGATAAAGCGGCTTTGACGGAATATGTCTGTTGAAACTTTTACGTCCGGTGGCAGATTCTTTTGCAGGTCTTTCAAAGATGCTTCCAGTTTATCTGTCAGTTCCAGCGTACTGGTAGCCGGCTGTTTGGTAATAGTCATCAGTACGGCAGATTTTCCACGCTCTGAAGCAGTTCCCAGTTTCGGGGCTTTCGGTCCGATGGTTACGTCCGCAATATCTTCCAGCGTGACAGGGAAGTTGTTCACTGTCTTTACTACCGCTTTGCCAAGTTGTTCTGTTTTAGAAGTAGAAAGTACACCGCGCACAATATATTCATTTCCAAATTCGTAGAGCACACCTCCGTTTGCGTTCAGGTTCATATCCTGTGTCACAGCCATCACTTCTCCCATCGAAATGCCGTAATGACGCATCCGTTCGGGATCCAGCTGAATCTGATATTCTTTGATATCTCCTCCGAGCACGGCAACCTGTGCTACTCCTCCGGTAGACAATAGACGGGGACGGATGGTCCAGTCCGCAATCGTACGAAGATCGAGCATCGAAGTAGAGTCGGCAGTCAGACCGACGATGAGCATTTCGCCCAAGATGGAAGATTGTGGGCCGAGTGTCGGTTTACCAACGTTGACCGGCAGTGATTCGCTGACCACTGCTAACTTCTCGCTAACAATCTGGCGAGCGAGATAAATATCGGTTCCCCAATCAAATTCTACCCAGACAACGGAAAATCCGTTGGTAGAAGAAGAGCGTACACGGCGTACACCCGTAGCTCCGTTTACGGCAGTTTCAACAGGAAAAGTGACGAGCTGTTCAACCTCTTCCGCAGCCATACCGTTGGCCTCGGTCATGATGACTACCGTAGGTGCGTTCAGGTCGGGGAATACGTCTACTTCCGTATGCATGGCGGTATACGTTCCCGCAATTAGCAGGAGGATGGCCGCGCAGACTACAACCAACCGGTTGTGTAGGGAGTAATGTATAATTTTATTAAGCATGATATTTCATTAATTGAGAGTTATAAATAACTTGATAGATGCACCGCAAGAAAATCCGGCTGCGGCACCTCGCCGCTTTAATGTTCGTGACTATGTGCCGGGATGGCATTGCTAGCGCTTGCCAGTCGAACCTGATAAGCACCTTCGGTCACTACACGGTCGCCAGCCTTCACTCCGGTCAGTATCTGAACACTTTTACCGTTGTCGGCTCCTATCGTTACTTCCTGTTTTTTATAACCCTCTTCGTCCAGTTGCAGGTAGATAAAGAAGATTCCTTGTTCCTCTGTCAGTGCCGTGCGTGGGAGAGAAAGAACGTTTTCCATCGTTGAAGAAAGCAAGAACACCTCTACGAATGATCCGGGGATCACTTCCCCTTTATTGTCGAACTCAAAAGTGACAGGCACATAGAAAGAGTTGTCTCCGGCAGCTTTTCCAAAAGAGAGAAGCCTGCCGTTCAATGCTTTCAGCTCGTACACCTGATTATTATAAGGAGTCTGGAAATTGGCGGAACTGATTGTACGGAGGTATGGATAATACTTTTCCGACACTTCGGCACGGAGGAAAAGACGACGATTCTGCGTCACGCTCACCAGCGGTTGCCCGATGGTCACGTAGTCGCCTTCTTTCACAAGAACGCTTTTCACATATCCTGCAATAGGAGCCGTAATACTTTGGCCGATAGCCGAATGATTCTTGGAAAGGGCTTCGTAGCTAAGGCGGGCATTTTCATAACTTTGCTCTGCCTGTGCAAAATCTTTATCAGATACAATTTTGTTTTTAACAAGCTCTTTCATACGTTCGTACTCCTTCTTAGATATCTCGTAGGCAATGCGGGCACGTTGTACCGGATCACCGTCGGCGATATTTTTTGAAGAAATCGTAACTAGCGGAGTGCCGCTGCCGACGCTCATTCCTTCCGTTACTTTTCCACGGAAAGATACAACACCGGCCACTGTAGCTACGGCAACCGATTCATCACTTTGGGCAGCCAGCACCTGTCCGCTGGTTTTAATCACTTGCTGGAAAGGTGCAGGTTCGATAACACTCACTTTGACACCGGCGGCTTCAGCTTTTGCTTTCGGAAGGATGATTTCATCACTGTGCGCTTTGGCAGACTCGTTATGTCCGTCGGCCGCTTCATGGTTGTGTTCTCCGTTACATTCGCCTTCATGAGAATGACCGGAACCCTCTGCCTCGTGATTATGTCCTTCTGTGGCATGATCGTGTTCATTGTGTGTGTGTGTGACGGTACTATTATGACAAGAACCCAGCATGAATAAGCCTAGGATTCCTACGAAAATAAGTTTTTTCATAATGATATTTTCCTACTAAATTTTACTGTTTTTTGTACGTTGCAAAGATAAGGTAACGCAAATGCAACTGATTTGCACTTACGCTTTTACGCAAAAACAGAGTAGGGAGGGGCACGAAGAGGAGTGGTACGGTGTATATCCGTACCATGCAGAGAGTCTCGATAGACGTAATAGTTCTTAATCCGTCTCTCTTGTGGCCGTAATAGATGTTCGATGATTACATCCGTGAACAGGGTAGCGATGAATACGTAATTCGGTCCGCTATCCGTATGTACGGATGGAGTGGGAGAGTAGAAACGAGTCATACATTCGCTGCTGCAACATGAATCGTTTCCCGGGTGATGATGCGTGGGACATTGCTGTTCTATAGGCAAGTCCTGCTTCATGCAAATCATTCCGTTGGGATGATGGTGATGGGGAATAACGGCTGCCACCAACATTATAATGTTGATTAAAAACAGCAGAGTTACTATTATTCGTTTCTTCCCTTTCATCCTTTCTTTTAGAGGTTATCAGCTTTTTCAGAGCTTTAAAGTGCAAATATACAAATACTTTTATTCCGCCTGCAGCCGATACCCTCTTTTTATTATTTATTATTTCTTTTCCAGCTCTTGCAACGAATCCATTTTTTTCTTTTCGAGGAACTCGTAAATGCCGCAAAGATGTTCCGTCACCTTTTGATTACCGAACTCATACACCTTGCTCACCAGTCCGTCAAGGAAGTCACGGTCGTGTGAAACAACAATCAGTGTGCCGTCAAAATCTAGCAATGCCTGTTTTAGGATATCTTTCGTTTTCATGTCCAGATGATTCGTCGGCTCGTCCAGGATCAGGAGGTTGACAGGTTCCAACAGCAATTTAATCATGGCAAGACGGGTACGCTCTCCACCCGAAAGAACTTTCACCTTCTTCATTGATTCCTCGGGACCACCAAACATGAAAGCACCCAGTAAATCACGAATCTTGTTCCGGATATCCCCTTTGGCTACATCATCAATTGTTTGGAAAACCGTCAGGTTTTCATCCATCAGCGAAGCCTGATTCTGAGCAAAGTATCCGATTTGCACATTATGTCCGAGAGTCAATGTGCCGTCGTGCTCAATCTCCTTCATGATACATTTCACAAGTGTAGATTTACCTTCACCGTTTTTGCCGACAAAAGCTACTTTATCACCACGTTCAATCGTCAGATTGGCGTTGCGGAACACGACTTTCTCTCCGTATGCCTTTCCAACACCCTCCATGATAACCGGATAACTGCCCGAACGGGGTGAAGGCGGGAATTTCAGTCGCAATGCAGAAGTATCCTCCTCATCGACTTCGAGCAATTCCAACTTTTCCAGCATTTTGACGCGGCTCTGTACCTGCAACGTCTTTGAATATGTTCCTTTGAATCGTTCGATGAACTCCTTCGTTTCAGCAATAAACTTCTGCTGCTCGTCGTATGCCTTCTGCTGCTGTTCGCGGCGATCCTTACGCAGTTGCAGATATTGGGAATAATTCACCTTATAATCATAAATACGTCCCATCGTCACTTCGATGGTGCGTGTTGTAATATTATCCACGAATTTCCGGTCGTGGCTGATTACGATAACTGCTTTCCCATTATTGATAAGGAAATCTTCTAACCATTGAATAGATTCAATATCCAAGTGATTGGTCGGCTCATCGAGCAAGAGTACATCCGGTTTCTGCAACAGTAACTTAGCGAGCTCGATACGCATCCGCCATCCACCGCTGAAATCACTCGTCGGGCGTTGAAAATCGCTCCGGGTGAACCCTAATCCGAGCAATGCCTTTTCCACATCCTCTTCATAATTAGTTGCGTCAATCGAATAAAACTTCTCGCTCAAGGCAGACACTTCTTCAATCAGCGCCATGTAACTGTCGCTTTCATAGTCCGTCCGTGTCTCAAGCTCTTTGTTCAGTTTCTCGATCTGCGCTTCCATTTCGTGCAGATGCGAAAAAGCCTGTGCCGTCTCGTCAAACACTGTTCTTCCGTCTTCCGTCATCAGGTGTTGGGGAAGATAGGCTACCACGCAATCTTTGGGCGCGGAAACTTTTCCACGTGTCGGTTGTCGTGCGCCTGCCAAAATTTTCAGCAGCGTACTTTTTCCCGCCCCATTTTTACCCATTAGTGCGATGCGGTCTTTTTCATTAATTACGAAAGAAATATCACTAAATAAAGTGGTGCCGCCAAACTCCACGGCTAGTCCGTCAACAGAAATCATACTATTCTTTTAAATTGAGGCGCAAAGATAGCGAAATATATGAATCTTTTTTATAACTTACGGGTTGAAAAGGGAGATTGATTTCCAAAAACAGATAAAAAAAATATATAAGCGATATGGCAAGCGAACAAATGAATGAATTCAGCCCCTTAATTTTAGTAGCAGAAGACGATGGCAGCAACTTTAAATTAATCAAGGTTATCATAGGAAAGAAGTGTGATATCGAGTGGGCTAAATTAAGCAAATATCTACCCGATTTGCAGTGGTAAAATTGATTCGTACGGGATTTTACATACTGACCATCATCGAAAGTAAGTTTCACTACAGGATTTGCCAATACACCGTCTGCTTCATAACACTAAAGTAGTGCTTCACATCCTTCACAGATGGTAACCATCTGTTTGATAGGTGTTTTCTGTGAACAAATAAAGAAAAGTCTTTTCTTCACGCCCTTCACGCCTTCACAATCCCCACAGTTTGCACTTTCACAGTCCGTAACCTTCGCACCGGTATTGTCAATCTTAGCCAATTGAAGAGCTTGCATCTGAGAAGCCGACTAGAGTTGTCCGCTTGGTCGACTATTGTTGTCTAATCAGCCGACTACAGTCAGCCAGGTGGACAACTATAGTCGGCGATTAATCAATAGAGATAAAGTATATGATAAGACGGTAGTTTACCCTGAATACTCCACCTGAACTTTGTGCGTACTCCGGTAGGCGACCTGATCTCTTCAAATGAGAAAAGTCTCCTCAACGGCTTTCAATCATTTAAATAGTGAATAAGCGATTCGTTAATTTTTAACTTTGTTGCGTTAAATGTTAATGACCGACTGCTTATTTGTTAATGCGATTCAGATTCTATTAAACCATGTTATAAGATGCGCTATATTGGGCTGAAAATTTGGAGATAACCGAAAAGTCCGTATCTTTGTGCTGTGTTTTTCATAGTATTAGATTTAAGGTTAACAAAGATTGGCTGTCTGGGATAGATAGCCTTTTTTTTGTCCCTACTATTCCTTATAGAATCAGCCAGATGGCAATGATATGCCTGATGCTGCTTCCTAGACAAAACAAGTGGAAAGTGGCATGCATATATGGTTTGCGCAACGAATAAAAAACAGCTCCCACGATATACGAAACTCCTCCGCCAATCAGCCACCAGAAAGCGGTAGTGGCTTCCAGTTCTCCCAGATGATCTAACAAAGGTTTCATGGCTACCAATATGCACGCACCCATACCTACGTAGCAAGCCGTTTCGAGATTGCTATGTTCTTTCAGTTTTTTGAAGCTAAGAATGAAACCAGCGATAGCCGACAGCCAGACGAAAGCAAAAATTCCCCATCCCCATCCGCCGGCATGCCGCAGAACAAGCAGGGTAAAAGGAGTGTAGGTTCCGACAATGTGCAAATAGATAGCTCCATGATCGAATTTGCGGAGCAGCTCTTTCTGCTTTCCCGGACGGCTGCTGTGATACCACGTAGAACTGACATAAGAAGAAAGCATCCCTGCCAAGTAGACAGATACACAAGCAACTGCTCACTGCGGCTCTATATTTTCGGATGCCTTTTCCAATAACAAATATCCAGCCACGATTCCCAGCAGAATACCTATTCCATGGCTAAGGGTATTTGCCCATTCTTCTATATTATTGTATCGTTTGTTCTTCAATGTTTCTTTTTTGAATCGTTAAGTCACAAAAAATATTGAGTAGCAAAGATACTTTATTTTCCGTAAAGCGTTCTCCCTTATTCTTTTTTTTAAGAAATATCAGAGTATGATACTCCCTGCGGTTTTAAAATTTTGATGCGTACCGAATGCTCGGTGTCTAGTTGGAAGTGTTTTTTGTGGGACTTAAAATGAAATAACCCCATGCAAAAAACAATCAAAATATTGTGTGAATAAAGAAGTATTATTATATTTGTATTATACAAGATGTTTAATACAATAGTGGTAATACTAATGTTATGAGAGATTGTTTTATGATGGATGAATTACTTGATGCTTGGGAAGAAACTTATAAAAAGGGGCAACTTACCTTTTGGGTATTCCTTGCATTGAAAGAGGGCAACAAATGCGTTGAGGATATAAAAGATTTCGTAGAGAAAGTTTCTAAAGGGTCAATGTCATGCGAAGAACAAAGCCTATACAGAACCTTACGCAAATTCCAGAACTTGGCTATTGTAGCCTATGAAAACAGGAAAGTGAGCAAAGGACCTGATAGAAAATATTACTATCTTACGGCAAACGGTTCTCTATTATTTAGACGTTTTATAGAACGCAATATATTGATATTTAGTGATAATTCTATTATTAACCTTCTAAATAAGTAAGTTATGAAAGCATTAACATTCAGATTGGGACAGTTTGCATTTTTCGGATTGATTTTTACTGTTTTGTTTCGATTGGTTTTGAATCAATGCATAAGCACTGGGAATGGAATAATTATGTCACTGTGTGCGATAGCATACTTTTGTTTGATGTTCTTTATAGGGTGCTATTTCGGCAAGAAAGATTTTATAGAGAATGAAATTCATGACATTGGATTTAGATGGCATTGTACAACATATTTGTTGTACAATGGAGTCAACATCATAGCCTATTATGTTGGATTAAACACTACAAATCTTAAAGCAATAGGGTTTATATCACTATTTTGGGGAATTGGCCTATTGATGCATTTTATATTCTTTTTGATAAGCCAACGAAATTCGATAAGAGGATACGATAAAGATGAAATATTCAATTAATCCAAATAATATAGAGCCTCCATAGGTTCTATGATGCCGTTTCTAACGGTGTAGTTAGATTTACCCATAACCATATTGCATTAGAATACAACGTAAAGTTACGTTCGAAGTGCCGTTCAAAATAAATAAACGGCACTTTTTATTTTTTAGCGCAATAAGCCAATTATAGTTTCATCCCTCTGCTTTTCCTTCGCGCTGTATTTGTCCGATATGCGGATAATGCGCTTTATGTTATATACGCTCAAAACTCCGCTTTTGCAGAGTGCCTTTATCCCTGCCCGAACCGTCGAGGCGATAACCCCGAACCGTTCGCAGATTTTCCACTCGGTCATTTCTCAACTTCGGCGTTGTGTTGCTCGAACAGTTTTAGCAATGTTTCCTGCTTGACGCCGATACCAAGGTAAGCGTCTTTGAGTTTGGCGGCGGTAACATAACCGTCCGTCTGCATCAACTCTTGATAACGGTGATTTACCTCCACACGGATTTTATCTATCGCAAGATTGATTTTCTGCGCTTCTACACTCTTGCCCGAAGCACGGCTGTTCTTCACGTCCCACAACTGTGGGGGAACGTCCATCTTGCAACTGAACTGCTTAATCTCACCGTCCACCGTGATACGGCACATCAAAGGCAAGTTGCCGTTCGGCTTCTCGCCGCCTTTCTTCACGTAAAATAAGACTTTAATGTACTACGCATAACTCACTCCTTTTTGGGGTTGCCAAATTAGTTATTAGAGAGTTACCGACTGCTATGTAAACTGATGCAAAACGCAGAAAAAGAACCATTTATCGAGAAATCTGCACTTGTTACGGGAGTAACGAGGTGGTAACTGAACTCTTGCGCAGTTTGGCTTCGTACCGGCTTTTCGTTGGCTCTGTCCCATAGAAAAACAAAGCGTAACGAACGCTGTATCAGCTAATTCGCTACGCTTTGCTCAAATTTGCAAATCCGCTATGTGTTTATTTTGTATATAAAATATATTATACCAAATGTCCGATCCATTCTTCACGGTCGCCGGGGAGAAGGTCGATAACAGGAATTTCTACCATTGTGTAGCATCCCGGTTGTTGCTTCATCGAAGCACGTGCCACACATACCAATACTTGTGCTGTCAGTGCGGGATTGTTGATGCGCATATTAAATTCGAACAACTGATTCTGTGTTTTGCCGGATACACCTTTGCGAGTGAGATTTACACCATGACCCATATCCAACAGGGCGTCTACGCTCGGAACGAGTTTCACATGCGTTTCATCATTCACGAAGTAAGGATCTGCTTTGATGGCAGCAGCTACTTCTTCAAATTTATATCCGTCTTTCAGTTCAATATATACCATGCGGCGGTGGATTCCCGTACCGGTAGGAATAGTCATGGAAAGAGCGGCTTTCACCCCGTCGATAGCTTTTACTGCTACTGTGTGTCCCATACTCATACCCGGACCGAAGTTGGTGTAAGTGATTCCTTTCGGAGCAATCGCTTCGAGCATGGTGCGCACGATGGAGTCGCTTCCCGGATCCCATCCGGCAGAAATGATCGATACGGCTTTATGTTCTTTGGCAGTAGCATCCAGTGTGCGGCGTAAGTCTACGATACCGGTGTGGATATCGAAACTGTCTACCGTATTAATACCCATTGCCAGATATTCTTTTGCATATTTCTCAACGCTGCGGGTTGGCGTGCAAAGAATAGCTACGTCTACATCCCCCAACTCTTTTATGTCCTTTACTACTGCATAGTTTGCCAACTCTTCCGGTTTGTTCTCTGCTCCTGCACGACGAACGACTCCGGCTATTTCGAAATCAGGTGCCGCCTGAAGCGCTTCCAGTACATAATGTCCAATGTTACCATAACCAACGATGGCAGCTCTTACTTTTTTCATTCTTTTCTTGGTTTTAATGAACAAATTTCTTTCTTTTGCTTGCAAAAGTAAACAATTTACTACTAACTTTGGTTCATTCTCTTTAATATTTTATTTTTTTTCACTAGCAGGCAATACCGGTCTGCATAAAAGTAAATCAGGGTGTGATGTGTTGCATCGAAAAAACTCTGTGACCTCTGTAGCCTCTGTGGTGAAATTGTTTTATCTTTGTCCCTGTTATGATAGAATATATTAGAGGCGAACTTGCCGAACTAAGTCCGGCAACCGCAGTGATTGACTGTAACGGGGTGGGATATGCCGCCAATATATCCTTGAATACTTATTCGGCTATTCAGGGAAAGAAAAACTGTAAGCTATATATTCACGAGGCGATTCGGGAAGATGCGTATGTGCTTTACGGATTTGCCGAGAAGCAGGAACGGGAGATTTTTCTATTGTTGATTTCCGTCTCCGGAATCGGGGGGAACACGGCGCGTATGATTCTCTCGGCGCTCTCACCTGCCGAACTGGTGAACGTAATCAGCACCGAAAACGCGAATATGCTGAAAACGGTGAAAGGTATCGGGCTGAAGACTGCGCAACGGGTGATTGTCGACCTGAAAGATAAGATAAAAATGATGGGTGGAGTTGCCGGCGGAGGTGCTTCCGCGGGTCTGTTGCTGCAACCTGCCAATGCAGAAGTGCAGGAAGAGGCGGTGTCTGCATTGACAATGCTCGGTTTTGCTGCCGCGCCTTCGCAGAAGGTGGTGTTGGCTATTTTGAAGGAAGAACCGGATGCTCCGGTAGAAAAGGTTATCAAACTGGCTTTGAAACGTTTGTAGTATGAAGCAACAGAAAATTTATATGCAGGCATGGCTGGATGCTCACGGCCGTGTAAAAGTGGTGGATACGGATGGTTGGTATCTGGATTTCGCTAATCAGCTATTGCCTTTGGTGGCTGAATCGTATATATATGGTGGGAAAGACATGGAAGAAGACCAGAAGCAAGTGGCTTTGACATGTGCCCTGTATTTGGAAGATTGCGTAGCAGATGGAGGAAACTGGCGCCAGTTTATCCATTGGCATCGGGAGAACTACGGACGTTACCTGCCTTTCTACACGTTGACGGATGATTATATGCCGGACGAAATCAACCGTGAAGATGTTATTTTCCTTTTGTGGGCAATCAATTCACCGGTCGGTGATAATTTTGACGGAGTGGAGAACCCGATGGATACAGATTTGCTGGAGTTTGCAGATGCGCTATACCACCGTTTGGATGCTGCGTTTGAACTGGCTCCTATCAGTGATTACCTTGCAACGGACTGGCTGCTGGAAACGGAGCTGATGCAAAAGAAGCGAATGCCTCTGCCCGTAGCTTTGCCGGGAGAAAAAATGCCTACCAACGTAGAACGTTTCCTTGAAGCAAGCAAAGGTGAACCGCTTTTATACTTCGACTCTTACGATGCGCTGAAATTTTTCTTTGTGCAATCATTGAAGTGGGAGGATGAAGAAGATTCTCTATTGCCTGATTTAAAAGAGTTTGATAACTTCGTGGTTTTCGCCAATCCGAAAGGTCTGTTGATAGGGCCTGACGTAGCCCCATATTTTGCGGACAAACGCAACCCGCTCTACAATGCTGAACTAGCAGAAGAGGAAGCATACGAGCTGTTTTGTGAAGAAGGTTTGTGCCCGTTTGATTTGTTGAAATATGGAATGGAACATGATCTGTTGCCGGAAGCACAGTTCCCGTTTGAGAATGGAAAGGAACTGTTGCAGGAAAACTGGGATTTTGTAGCTCGCTGGTTTTTGGGCGAATATTACGAAGGAGAATAAGAGGAATAAGAATCAGATATAAGTACTGTTTATATAAGTGTTGTCTATGCCAATCAAAAAAAGTAACAATCCCTTTGCCGGAAAGGCAAAGCCCGCAGCCGGTAAAAAGAAGGCAACTGGAAAACGAATAGGAAAATCAAAACAGGAAAAGGCTAATAATCAGTTGAATAGAAGAGTGAGGTGAGGGTGTGGAGGAAACATTTTCTCACCTCTGTGTCCTCTGTGGTGAATCTTTTTTTATTAATCGGTAATTTCCTCCTGTGCCTTCCGTTCTTTTTTCTTATTGATAAATCCGATTTTCAGGTTAGCTTCCTCTTGTTCTTTTTTTATCTGTTCCATTGCAGAGAGGATTTGCGCTAATTCATAAACATTGGCTGCGGCTAGTCGGTCGGTGGGACTCATTGTTGTTTTATAGGTACGGTCGCCCATATATTCCACACGGATATTTTTGTCTTTATTGAGATGGAGGAATTCGATTACATTACCGTCTTCTCCCAGTTTGTAATCAGCTTTTTCTATTTTCTCGTTCATATCCGTTGTTTCGTAGCTGTCTTTGGAGCTTGGAGTTTCGGCAAAACTGCCGTCAGGAGCAATCACTTTCACTTTGTTGTGGTGGATATTGCCGGCACCGCAATAGATAGAAGTCATACTCATGATGCCTTGCTCGTTCACTTGGAAACGGAGATACGAACGGTGCATGTTTTTCTCAATGGTCTGTGTAGGCCAGAGGTAGTTGCCTACTTGTTGATATTCGGCATCTTTTTCTAGTGTGAATTTGTCTTTGATGGCGTTGAATTCTTTCGTTTTTGCCTGAAAGGCGCTATCCAAATAAGCAAGCGTTTTTTGCTGTGCCTTTGTTTCAACATCAAGCATTAGTGCTTGTCCCGCCTTACGTGCTTCGAACGCTTTGGGATACAGAATCTTGATACTGTCAATTTGCAACTTAGCTTCTTCATAGTCGCCACGTTCGTAGGCAGCCTTGGCAACCATCAGTTTTTTATTGGCTTTTTTCTCAAGGCCATTTCCGCAGGCAGCTAATGCCAGCGTACCACAAAAGAGGATAATCAGTTTTTTCATCACAAACTCTATTTACTAGTTTTATTATTTACATGAATAAGCAGTGTCCGTTTGCCATTCACTGTTCATCGTTCTGTTCTTCATTCACTTTATTAGCGGCAAAAATACAAATATATCCCTTATTTTTGTAATTTTGTCCCCTCAAAACTTATAACTAAAAAGAATGATAGAGTTGACTCAAGAGGAATTGAAGCAGTATTTTAGCGAACCCATCTTCGGACAGATAGCCGAAACGGCCGATGCGCTCGGCATGGAGTGTTATGTGGTAGGTGGTTACGTTCGTGATATTTTTCTGCAACGTCCCTCTAAAGATATAGATGTAGTAGTTGTAGGAAGTGGAATTGCAATGGCAGAAGCCCTTGGAAAACGGTTGGGGCATGGTGCTCATGTCTCTGTTTTCAAGAATTTCGGGACGGCACAAGTAAAATGCAGAGGTACGGAAGTAGAGTTTGTAGGTGCCCGTAAGGAGTCTTATCAACGGGATTCGCGCAAACCGATTGTTGAAGATGGTACGCTGGAAGACGATCAGAACCGTCGTGATTTCACGATCAATGCTCTTGCCGTATGTCTCAATAAGGCACGTTTCGGCGAACTGGTAGATCCGTTCGGAGGCATGGAGGATATGAAGGAAAAGACAATCCGCACTCCGCTCGACCCGGATATCACTTTCAGCGATGATCCTTTGCGCATGATGCGTTGCATCCGTTTTGCTACGCAGCTGGGCTTTTACATTGACGATGATACTTTCGAATCGCTTTGCCGGAATAAAGAACGGATTGAAATCATCTCCCGCGAGCGTATTGCGGACGAACTGAATAAGATTATTCTTTCTCCGATTCCCTCGAAAGGTTTTATTGATTTGGAACGTAGCGGTTTGCTGCCGTTGATTTTCCCGGAATTTGCTGCCTTGCAGGGAGTGGAAACACGGAACGGACGTTCGCATAAGGATAATTTTTATCATACATTGGAAGTGCTGGATAATATCAGCAAGAAGACTGATAACCTTTGGTTACGCTGGGCTGCTTTGCTGCATGACATTGCCAAGCCTGTCACGAAACGTTGGGAGCCTAAAGCGGGATGGACGTTCCATAACCATAACTTTATCGGTGAAAAGATGATTCCGAATATCTTCCGTAAAATGAAACTGCCAATGAATGAGAAGATGAAGTACGTACAGAAGCTAGTTAGCCTGCACATGCGTCCGATTGTTATCGCGGATGATGTGGTGACAGACTCGGCTGTACGCCGTCTGCTCTTTGAAGCGGGAGATGATATTGACGACTTGATGATGCTTTGCGAAGCGGATATTACTTCCAAGAATATGGAACGTAAGCAACGTTTCCTGAATAACTTCCAGTTGGTTCGACAAAAACTGAAGGATTTGGAAGAGAAAGACCGTGTCCGTAACTTCCAGCCACCCGTGAGCGGAGAAGAAATTATGGAGATTTTCGGTTTGGAACCTTGTCGTGAAGTCGGTGCTCTGAAAAGTGCTATAAAGGATGCTATCTTGGATGGAGTGATTCCGAACGAATATGAGGCTGCTCATGCTTTCATGCTGGAGCGGGCTAAGAAGATGGGGCTGACGCCGGTGCGCTGATATAGGGGTAGTTGAATAGTTCATATCTATTTTATAAATGAATTATTTCACCACAGAGGACACAAAGGACACAGAGAAGACAAAGGCTTCAAAATCCTAATTCAGAGATGATTGTAACCTCTGTTTCCTTAGTGTTCTCTGTGGTGAAAAGAATCAAAAACCGTATCGAAACGAACTAGTTTTAATTTAAAACCGCACTTGTTTAACTTAATTCAATGATTTCTTCATTGCAGTTTGTCAGTTTTTCTACTCCTTCATTGGTTACTACCCAAGAGTTTTCAATACCTACGGGACCTACACCCGGAATAACGATTTTCGGTTCGAGAGCAAAGACCATTCCCGGTTCTAATTGTTGTTTCATGCGGGGAGCCAATACCGGAGCTTCATTAATTTCGAGTCCGATACCGTGGCCGATAAACTTGGCTTGTTGTCCTGTTCCCATGAATTTGTCGGCAAATCCGGCTTCTTTGGCTACTTCGACAGCTGTGTCATAGAGCACTTCGCAAGCAATGCCCGGTTTGGCGATGGAAGCAATCTTTTCTTGAATGTCCAAACAAACCTGATGGGCGGTGTAAGCCTCTTCGGGCAGCTTGCCTATTGAGAATACACGGCTCATGTCGTTCATATAGCCGTTGAAATTACCTCCCAAATCCACCATAACACTCTGACCTTCCTTTAGCGGAGTTTTATTCGCTCCTCCCGGCAAAGCAGGATCAAGTCCTTGTCCACCTAAAGCAAAATCATAAGGAGAGGGGTATCCGGCGTTGTCTCCGGTCAGTACGCTACCCATGAATATTTCCATGCTGCGTCCGAATACCCGGAAAATTCCGAGGCAACCTTGCAGGCGCATCAGGCGTTCTATTTCAATGGAAAACTCAATGTCTGTCATACCGGGGCAATATACGTTTGGAATCTGCTCGTATGCTTTGGCGTGGGCAATGCCCGAACGGCGGAACATTTCAATTTCTACAGGTGTTTTTACGCTGCGTGCCTGGCGAATCAACGGAGTGCCATTTACAACTTCTGCTTCCGGAAACAGGCTGGCCAGACGGCAATATTCCGTATAAGGGAGCTCGTCACCTTCTAACATCAGTTTGGTTGGCATCGGCAATCCTTGTTCTTTCAACAGGTCAACGATTTGTTCCGGTTTGCGAATAGGGAACGAATGTTCTCCTGTGATAGTATTAGGGCGTTTGAAAAACAAGAGTGCAGGCGAATGAAGGGGGAGGTAAAGATAGCCACTGACTACACAGCCATACGTGTAAATTAAATTTGTATTACAAGTAATAAGTGCGGCATCAATGCCCTGTGACACCATCAGACTGCGAATCTTGTCACGGCGAAATTTCAATTCGGGTTGTAGCATTTTTTATTTATTACATGATTATTAATTACAAAACTGGTAATGGTAGATTATTAGTTGTGAGTTATTGATTTGATATAATAAATTCACAAACCATTATTTAACCTATTATGCCACAAAGATAATTAATTCCAGCGAAAATATTGTTAATTTCAAAAAAATAGCGCTACCCGCGTCCTGTCACAGGGGGCGAGCAGCGCAAACCACAAATACAAATACAACTAAACAAAGTCTTCTAAATAACGCCTTGTCCCATCATTGCGTGAGCTACTTTCATAAATCCGGCAATGTTGGCACCCTTCACATAATTAATGTATCCGTTGGGTTCCGTGCCGTACTTCACGCATTGTGCATGGATGCCGTGCATGATTGCATGGAGCTTTTCGTCCACTTCGGCAGCACTCCAGCTTAGGTGCATTGCGTTTTGAGACATTTCCAGACCGGAAGTGGCAACACCGCCTGCGTTGACCGCTTTACCCGGAGCATACATTATCTTATGTTCAATAAAGAGGTCGATTGCTTCGGGAGTACATCCCATGTTGGAAATTTCTCCGATGCAAAGTACGTCATTTTTTATGAGATTTTGAGCATCTTCTCCATTTAATTCATTTTGGGTAGCACAAGGAAGTGCGATGTCTGCTTTCACTTCCCATGGGCGCTTTCCTTCTACAAAGGTAGCATTTGGATATTGTTCTGCATAAGGTGCAACAATGTCATTACCCGAAGAACGAAGTTCGAGCATATAGTCTATCTTCTCACCGCTGATACCATCCGGATCGTAGATATATCCGTCCGGACCGGAAATTGTAATCACTTTGGCACCCAGTTCGGTAGCTTTGGTAGCTGCTCCCCATGCAACGTTGCCGAAACCGGAAATAGCGACTGTCTTACTTTTTATATCAATACCTTTCGCTTGTAGCATCTGATTTACAAAATACAGACCACCGAAACCGGTAGCTTCCGGGCGAATCAACGAGCCTCCGAATTCTAATCCCTTGCCGGTGAATGTGCCTGTAAATTCGCGAGTCAGTTTCTTATACATACCGAACATATAGCCTACTTCGCGTCCGCCTACGCCGATATCACCGGCAGGTACATCCATATCCGGTCCGAGGTGACGCCACAGTTCCAACATGAAAGCTTGGCAGAAACGCATGATTTCAGCATCACTCTTACCGCGTGGAGAGAAATCGGAACCTCCTTTTCCACCACCCATAGGCAGCGTGGTCAGTGCATTTTTGAATGTCTGTTCGAAACCGAGGAATTTCAGAATGGAAAGATTGACGGAAGCATGGAAACGGATACCGCCTTTATAAGGACCGATCGCATTATTGAATTGTACACGATAACCGAGGTTGGTCTGCACCTCACCTTTATCATCCACCCACGTTACACGGAAAGTGAAGATACGGTCGGGTTCTACCAATCTTTCTATGATTTTAGCTTTTTCAAATTCAGGATGTTGATTGTATATATCTTCGATGGAAAGAAGAACTTCCTTCACTGCTTGAAGATATTCAGATTCACCGGGATGCTTAGCCTCCAAAGAGGACATGATTTTCTGGATGTTCATGATACTATATTTTAAAAGGTTAATTCTGATAAAATGTCAACTAACTCTTCGCAAATATAGGAAAATTTTTCAAGGTTGCTTGTTTTGATGCGAATATTTTGATTAAATAATGATAAAATGTCAGTTTCTTCTGCTGAAAAACACAAAGCCCCGTAGCCTGTAATGTAAAATACAGGTTACGGGGCTTGTATGTGTTTATAAATAGGAAGTGCCGCTTTAGAATTTTGGTCTCATTCCTAGATTATACATGATGAATCCGTAAATATCAGCTTGTTCTTCCAGTACTTTAGCCATTGGTTTGCCTGCGCCATGCCCGGCTTTGCTGTCAATACGAATCAGTGTCGGATTCGTACCGTCGTTGTCGGCTTGCAGGGTAGCGGCAAACTTGAATGAGTGGGCAGGGACTACACGGTCGTCATGGTCGGCGGTAGTGACCAGTGTTGCCGGATA
>Ga0073908_1002850_pt1 | contig 19619 bp, 17 predicted proteins | sample MucameincwithD2O_FD_65484 | JGI IMG/M metagenome (GOLD analysis project Ga0073908, IMG submission 65484) | Mouse cecum microbial communities from Vienna, Austria - Mucus amended microcosms incubated with D2O | ecosystem: Host-associated > Mammals > Digestive system > Large intestine > Cecum...
AAACGCATAAAGTAAAACAAATGGAATTATTATCACAATTATAAATGGTCAAAATTATGGTCAATTTCATTATAATCATTAAAATAGCAAGGGATTTCGTAGAATTAAATATTCTACGAAATCCCTTGCTATTTCTATATCTAGTATTTCCAATATTTAATGCTTTTATTCTAAAAAATTACATCAGGGAGGAAAAAGAAATGAAAAAAATTTTAGGAAAAGTATTTTCAATTTTTACTGTTTTTTTAATGGTGATATCCATAACAACAGTAAATGTATTTGCTGAAACATCATCGCAGGATGGTTTAGAAGTAATTACAATAACAGATAAAGAGAGTTATAAGGATGAAGATAAAGCCATTGTAGTTCTTAGTATCAAAAATACTAATGGATATGATATGAAGGATGTTGAAGTAAACATATCACTTCCAGAACAACTATCTTCAAGTGAAAAAACTGCATTTAATATTCCATTATTAAAAGCAAATGAAATAAAGGAATATAAGGTTATAGTTGAAAGAAGCAATGGAAAAGTTACTATTAAACCAAGTGAAGATAATCCAAACGATATAAATAGCAGCGTTAATACAGGTGATATATCACCAATTACGGGATTAATAGGAATTGCTGGATTAAGCTTATTTTCAATATTATTTTTGAAAAATAAAAATAAGTTAAAAAAGGTAATGGTTTTAGCAATAATTTCAAGTATGGTAGTTAGTAGTTTTTCTGTAAGTTCTGTAAATGCTCAAACGGAACACCCTAATACAAAGGAAATAAAATTAACACAGAATGTTAAGTTTGGTAACAATACATATCCTCTTGAGATTCTAGTAAGATATACAATGGAAAATGGTGAAGTTGTTGATGAAGGGGAAGTTACAAGGGAACAGTGGATAACAAAATTAGTAGATAACTTACAATTAACAAGTGAATTTGAGCGTTATAGCTTTGATGATTTTGATAAAGCAAATGACGCTAGTAAAATAGAAACAGCTATCCAACATGGTATTATAGACTTAAAAGCTGATGAAGATAATATGATACTATTTTCACCAAATGATTATGCGACTAGAGAGTTTGTTGCGGTAACGGTTGCGAATGCTATGGGATATGTGAATCGTCCAGAAGTGAAAGATTTCTGTTTTGATATGGAACAATTAAAATATCCTAGTCAAGATTACATAGCAATTAGTGATGGATATTTGCAATTAATTGATAATATGTTTTATCCAAATAAAACTATAACTTTAATAGAAATTAATCATGTTTTAGAAGTGATAAAAAAAGTAAATGATTCAGCAAATATTGGAGATAATCCTCATGAAAATATAGAATATGCTGAAGGTGTTTTAGTGGATGAAATACAAGGTCTTAAATATTCTATATTTGAAAATAAAGATGGAACTTATATTGTGGAATTACCTTATAATGAACAAACAAAAAAAATAAAAAATGAAACAGCGTTTGTTTTGCCTGAAACAGAAGATAATTTAAACTCTATCGCCTTGGTTGCAACACAAGTAATAAAGGAAAATGATAATTTATTAAAGATAAATGCAAGTAAACCTAATGATGTATCAAAAATATTGAAATCAATTGATTTCGAGGGAATTGGTACGGAAATAGATGAGAAAAATATCGAATGTTTTCTAGATGGTGTTGAATTTTATTATGATTCAAGTGATGAATTACAGGCAAGAAAAAAAATGGGTGGAAGTATTTTCATTCCTGGCAAAATTAAAATAAATTTTGGTGATGGTTATAAATTAACTGATAAGGTTAAGCTATGTGGAAAAGTTGAAATTAAAGTTCCAAATGTTACTGCTCGTTTAAACGCCAAATTTAATTGGTTTAATATAGATGTGAAAGAATTTACATTATCTATTACAGAAAAAGCAACTATTGAAGGCGGAATTGAAGCAAAAATTGAAAATAGTGAAAATGTTACACATGGTAGTGGAACAATAGAAAAAATTAGTGGAAGTAAGGAAATTGGTAGAGTATCTGTTAGGTTAAATGCTGAATTATCAATTGATTTTGTTTTTTCTGTAACTTATACAGCTACTGGAGAAGCAAAAATTAATTATACAATTGAATCAACACAAGGATTTCAATATAAAAATGGAAATTTTAGAAATTTGTGTGATATGACTCAAAAGTTTAAACCAATTAATATTGCGGGGAAGGGAAATTTTGGTATAGAACTTGGTGCTAATTTAACAGCATTAAAAAACTTTGATTTAGTAGGCTTTGATATTCAATCAGGACCAGCGTTTGATGTTACTTTAGAACCTCGTTTAAATGAAAATCCTCCTCTAATTTGTGCTGATACGACATTATTTTTATATGCTAAATGGGAGTTAACACCTGATACTATGTTAGCTACATTTTTGAAAAATGTATATAATTATGTGCTTGAAGAAAGTATATGGGATAAAAATAATAGTATATTTAGAAAAAATTATCATTTTGAAAACTGGAATTCTATTAATAATTGTACTTATGGTAGTGGTAAATTGGAAGGGCATGTGCATGATGTGTTAAATGATAGTGCTATTAGTGGAGCTGTAGTAGAAATATGGCAAGATGGAGATAAAAAAAATACAGTTAAAACTGATAATAATGGATATTATAAGTTTAGAGGGTTACTTCCTGGAACATACATTTTGAAAGTTAAAGCAAAAGGATATGACATTCACGAACAAGAGTTTAATATTGTAAAAGGGGATACTACTTATTTATCATTAAAATTAAATATTAAGGATAACATTATAAATAAAAATGGTATACAACTAGAAGTCGGTAAAAGTTATAGATTCGAATGTCTTGTAGAAGATAAAACATTGATTAGTTGTCATAAAGAAGGTTCTACGATAGAATATTATATTAAACCTAATATTTATAATGGTGTTTCTATGTCAAAAAATATGCAATTAGACGAAAATAACTCTTCTGATATATCTACATACCCTATACATATGCGGAAAGGTGACCTTTTGGATATAAAGTTACTTTCAGGTGAATTAAAGTTTGTTTTAGATGAAAATTCAGATGGAGTAGAGGACGTAGATGATTTTTATAAATTTTTTAAAGTTACAGAATTAAATCATAATCCCCTAATGAAAATTAATTTAAGTGCAGGAGATGTAATATCTTTAGAAAATCCATCAATTACTGGTACTGAATGGAATATTAGATATTACTTTGATGGAAATGAATTATTAGGATCTAGAACAGCAATGTATAATTATTGGGGTAATATTGAAGAAAAAAAATATGAACTAAATGGTAGAGAAGTGTTTGATGATTGTGTTGATGAAGGATGTACTCATACTATTACTATAAATAGAGGTACAGCGTTATTATATATGTGGTATGAAGATGCTAAAAAATTAATTATTAATAAATAGTATTCAAGAATGGAGAAAAGTTATTGTTAAGGAATCAATATATTATTTAGTTTTTCGTCTAATGGGAGAGGAGATGAACTATGAACATACAAGTGGAAATGGGTACTAAAAACTTAAAGGTTTATTATATATTACTTATATATACAATTATTATGATATTTTTTAGCTTAATTATGTTCTTAACATACATTAATGAAACTAAGAATTTTGTTAAAGTATCAGCTCGGATTGATGATTTAATTAAAGAGATTGGTGAAGTAGATGATGTTGATGGTTATCATACGAGCATAACAAAATATGTTGTATATTCATATAGATATGAAGGAAAAACCTATGGATATAAACAAGAGGTTTTAACTTTTATTGGAAAAAAGAGAATCAAAAAAAGACAATATATATAAATCCATTAAACCCTCTAAAAGTAAGAGATAGTATGAAATTCTATGGTACGCTATGTTTATTATTATTTCATGTAATTGTAATGGTTATAATAACTTTGTATATATTAAAGCTAAAAAAGAGGGTAATTAAGTTAATATATAAATTTTAGTGATTAATATATATGATAATATACTATTTATGAACAGATAAGTGAGGAATATAGAATGAAAAAAATTGAAAAAATATTTTTTGTAGTAATTGCTATGGTATTATTTGTAGGATGTAGTAGTAACGGAGGTAAAGGTACCAAATTTAACAACGTTAATAATAAAGTTCAAGCATATTATGATAAAGTAAATAAAATGGTTGCAGATAAGGGGTATACTATAGAGGAAATATCTGCTTTAACGTCAGGACAAGAAGTTGATAAAGCCTATGATAATGAAGTACTTATTAGATTTGGTAAAATTCAAGGATATTTATATGACGTTACTGAGGAATGGAATGATGGTTTAATAGAAGGACCTATTGTTGATAAACGTACTGAGTATAGTATATTACCACCTGATAAAATACATGAAGAATATAAGGATTATTATGAGGATAATAAACACTTTAGTAAATATACAGTGCAATTATCTAAATATGTCATCTTTGATAGCTATTATGATAGTGATTTAGTTTCATGTTATTGGAAAAGCGTTGGAGATTTGCCAGAAACAGGAACATATTATTTTCCTCTTTCAGAGGAAGATAAACAAACTATATTTGAATTAAAAGATGATGTTACACAAGTATATGATGAAACTTACACACAACTAAAATTGCCTAATTTATCTACGGATAAAAAACAATAATTATTTTAGTATAGTGTAATTAGATATAGAATTGAATTATTAAGATATAATAATTGGTATACTCCATTAGAAAAGCAATCATTTATTTGATTGCTTTTCTCTTTGCTTATGTGATTACAAAATAATAATATCTTTATCATAATATATTGAAAAAGTGATAATCTAAACTGGTTTTATCACTTTTTTTGTTGCTTCAATATATAAAATCAATTTCCTTATTTTACACCACACAAAAATGTTTTTTTATGGGGCAAAATAGCGGTCAAATATCGGTATCACAAGGTGTAACCACTGCATATATTAAAATATAAAGGTTACACCTCCAAATGCTATGGTATTACTAGCTTTAGGGGTTAAAAACAGATTAACATATAATGTCATAATATATATAAATATATATTATGACACGTTCTTGATGTAACTTAGGGGAGAAGTTGTAAATGAAGTATAACCTATTATCCAACTATAAGCTTTTTCTCGCCTCCCTCGGGCTTCGTCCTAACACGGTCAACACTTATTATAACCGTATGGCTAGGCTGTTAGAGGAACATTATTTAATGAATGACTGTTCTAAGATAGACGTATCTAGTCTAATTACCAAGTTATCTCATATTCATTATAAAAACCATTTTTCTCAATCAAAGAATGCTTTGCTTTATTTTTGTAAATGCTATCACATTAATATTGATAGTAGACAACTAAAGGATATTGAAAGGTTTCAACAACAAGTTAAGAAAAAATATCGAAAAGCGACCAAAGCAGAATATCCAAAAATTAAAAGAACCATTGACCGCTTAAAAAACAAAAAATTAAAGGTAAGTTTTTTAACCATGATTGAAACGGGATTAAGGGTATCGGAGTTGTCACAAATCAAGGTAAGTGACTGTATGGTATCAGCTGAAAAAATTGGCTTCTCATTTATTGGTAAAGGTGGTAAAAAAGCATTTTCGACAATTAGTAAAAAAGATAATCCCCCTCTTTATATGTGTTTAAAAGATACGATATATTATTATCGTGATAAGGGTTTAGACAATAAAAGGTTGTTTTATTCATCACAATATCTACAACAGAAAGCCAAACTATATGGCTTTTCTTGTCTTGATTTAAGAAGAATATCCGCTAAATTAGAATATCAAAAAAGCAAATCTAAACATCAGGTTAGAAACAAATTAAGACATGCCAAAATAAAAACAACTGATATTTATTTAGACAGTTCTGTCAAGATGAAAGATAAAACAAGAGGTGACTTTAAATGAGCTTGTTGGAATTTCTGTTAAAAGAATACCTTAGTATTGTGGCTAAGCTGGAAGCGACAGAAACAGTTGAAAACAATCGCATTGTTATTGACCGTGACTATTTTAGAAATCTGCTTGAAAAATATCCTTACATTACATTCAGGGATAAAACAAAGGTTTACAAAGCCTTGAATTTAATCATTCATGACAAGAACAATTACACTATGCCTTGCAAGGTAAAAGGAACAAGAAAAACAGTTAGAAAGGTTGTGATTAATTACAAAACATATCTTATCATCAAATCTTATTATTATAAAAATATGTAAAGAAATGAGGAGAGATTATGAAAAAAGAAAATCAAAGTTTGACCGATACATTGATTGAAGATGTATTCTATGTATTTGGCTGGTTAATCGGGAAAACAATTGGATCAATCTGGTATTACCTAAAAAAGGGGCTTAGTGTTGCCAAACATAACATAATTGTCCTGATTGGTTATATTTTTCTGATACTGTTAATGTTTGCTTCGGGACAAATGATAATTTTTGGACTGTTAGTTATGATTGGAGTGGGAATATGGCAACATATTAAAGAAGCACCCATGAGGAAAATGGAAAACTATTTTAACGAGGTATTTATTAGTGTCGGTTTGCATTCTAATGATATAGTGCCTAGTTACTGTAGTGATGAAGATGTAAGTGAATACGCAAGTGCAGTTAAGTTTTACAGTCTTGTACCAATTAGTGAATGGCAAAAGAAAAAGGACAGTTTAGAAATGTACTTGAATGATAAAATACTTGATATTGTTCAAGACGTAAAAGACAACCGTTATATATGGTTAGTGATTGAAAGTAAACCATTGCCTAATATGATAGAGTGGGAAGAACGCTATTTAAATATTCTTGATGATATATTAACAATAGGTATGACATATTTAGGGGTTATGGAGATTAATTTAGAAAAATATCCCCATGCTTTTATTGCTGGTGAAACGGGTAGCGGAAAATCCAATATCCTAAAATGTCTGATATATCAGGCATTGGAAAAAGGTTATGAGGTTATTTTGATTGATTTTAAGCGTGGGGTATCGTTTTCAGGATTTAAAGAAGATGTACCGATTTATTATGATTATGAGGAAACAGTTAGCGTATTAAGTGATACAGTGGAGGAAACCAAAAAACGACTTGATTTGTTTAGAGAGTGTGGGGTTGAAAGCCTAAACGACTATAATAAAGTTGCGCTAATACCATTAGAAAGAAAAATTATATTTATTGATGAACTAGCGGAGTTATTAAGCGTGAGAGATAAAGAAAAATCGAGAATTTTGTATGATAACATTGAAACCTTGACAAGGCTAAGCCGTTCGGTAGGGATACACTTGATTATGGGGATACAACGTCCTGACAGTACGATTATTACGGGACAGATTAAAAGTAATGTTGCTTATCGGGTTTGTGGGCATTTTGCCGACAAAGAGCCAAGTCGTATAATGCTGGGTAATGATAAAGCTAGTACAATTCCCAATATAAAGGGACGGTTTGTTGTAAAAGATAATCAATTTTATGAGGTACAGAGTTTTTATTTTGATAATGCTTCATATAAGCCACGCAGGAGCACTTTGAATGAGTTTGATAATTCTATAGCTAGAGAGAAGAAACAAGCGTTAAATGATATAAAAACAGCTTCTGATGAAGCAGAAAACAAACAACAAGCTAAGACATCAAAAACAATTGATTTTGATTTTGATGATGTTGAGAAAACTAGAGAATAACAAAGGAACATAGGTGTAAACTATGTTCTTTTTGTCCCTCTTGTTAAATCATCATATCTTTATTAGACATTATCATAAACTTTCATAAGAGGAATACCTTTGAATAAGGGGGAAAACTTATGAAAGAACGAAAAGATAATGAGGATATTTTAAGCCAGAAACAAGAAAAAAACTTACTAATTATTAGTGGGTATCAAGTGGAGTTATATTATAAAAAAAATACTAAGACAATTGAAGAATTATTATATCAATATTTTACAACCGTAAGTGAAGAATAGACAATAATATGATATACATGATATAATATATATGTGTATGTGATATTTAGTTAGGAGGAAAAAATGGCTCGCAGAAAGCGAAAAAAAGTATCACATGTTGAAAAATGGTATATTGCTCTTTATATTCGGTTATCAAAAAATCATACAAATGATGAGAGTGAAAGTGTTTCTAATCAAAAACTGATGTTGTCAGAATATTGTAAAAGACGTTTTACGGACATTGAGTATGAAATTGTGGACTACTATATTGATGATGGGCAAACAGGGACTGATGATGACGAAAGGGTTAATTTTGTGCGTATGATTGAAGATATCAAAGAACACAAAATCAATTTAGTGATATGTAAAGAATTATCACGAGCATTTCGTAATCACTCGGACCAGGGACACTATTTAGAAGATTTTTTTCCAAGACACAACATTGAGTTTATTTCAACGGGAGGTTGTCCCGCTGTTGATACAATAAAGGACCCTCAATCCGTTTATACTTTCGAGGTACCAATGAATGGAATTGTGAATGATAGATTCGCTTATAAGACATCAATAGAGGTACGAAGAGTATTTGATGAAAAAAGAAAACAAGGACTGTTTATTGGTGCTTTTGCTAAATATGGATATGAAAAAAGCAAAGAGGATAAAAATGTACTTGTTATTGACAAAGAAGCTAGTAAAATTGTGTTGCAAATAGGTGAATGGCTTGGATATGATGCAAAAAGTACAATGTGGGTAGCGAATAAGTTGAATGAAATGGGGATACCAAACCCGAGTACCTATAAAAAATTAAAAGGATTGAATTATAAAAACTGTCACTTGAAAGGTTCACTATGGTCTGCTTCAACAGTTAGTCGAATAGGACGTGATGAAGCCTATCTGGGTCATATGATACAAGGAAAATACCGTATTGTATCTTACAAAATTCATGAACAGCAACAAGTACCAAAAAAAGAATGGTATCGAAAAGAAAATAAATTTGAACCAATATTCACGCAGGAGTTGTATAACTTAATCCAAAAAAATCTTGATAGAACACCTAAGCGAAGTAATAAAGCTAAGAAAGAATATCTATTTTCAAGTTATGTATTTTGTGCTGATTGTGGTTATGCTATGCATAGGAAAATGGCGAAAAATATAGCTTATCTTCATTGTAGTACTTACACAAGTCGAAGTAAAACTCATTGTACCAAACATACAATACGGGAAGATGTTTTGGAAGAAATCGTTCTTAAGGCAATTCAAGAAGAAATAAAAAAAGTCAAGAACATAAGTCATTTGATTGACAAGATAAAGTCTGATGCGAAAGAAAAACCAAAAACCGAATATATGGATAAGCAAATAAAAAATAACCAAAAAATAATAAATAAAAATAAGAGTGTATTAGATAGGTTATACTTTGATTTGGTAGAGAATTTAATTAATAAAGAACAATATGTAAGAATGAAAGAACAATTAGAAATTGAAATTCAGGAAATTGAAGATAGAAACAAAAAGTTAAAAGAAGAAAAAATCACCTTAGAAAATAATGAAGGAGCAACCAATACCTATATTAAAACATTCTTAAAATATAAAAATATCAAAAAATTGAATAGAGGAATACTTCAAGCCTTAGTTGATAAAATAGAAGTGACAAATGAAAGAAAGGTTATCATAACCTTTGAATTTCAAGAACAAATAAATAATATAGAACAATTCATAGAAGAAAATATGAAATAATTTTATAGATAAGTTGTGTATTAAAGATTGTGGCCACAGGAGCAACAGGGCCAACAGGAGCAACAGGGCCAACAGGGGCAACTGGAAGTACAGGAGCCGATGGAGCAACAGGACCGACAGGACCAACAGGAGCAACAGGAAATACAGGAGCTGATGGAGCAACAGGACCGACAGGAGCAACAGGAAGTACAGGAGCCGATGGAGCGACAGGACCAACAGGGGCAACAGGAAGTACAGGAGCCGATGGAGCGACAGGACCAACAGGGGCAACAGGAAATACAGGAGCTGATGGAGCAACAGGGCCAACAGGGGCAACAGGAAGTACAGGAGCCGATGGAGCAACAGGACCGACAGGAGCAACTGGAAATACAGGAGCTGATGGAGCGACAGGACCAACAGGGGCAACAGGAAATACAGGAGCCGATGGAGCGACAGGACCAACAGGGGCAACAGGAAATACAGGAGCTGATGGAGCGACAGGACCAACAGGGGCAACAGGAAATACAGGAGCTGATGGAGCAACAGGACCGACAGGAGCAACAGGAAGTACAGGAGCCGATGGAGCAACAGGGCCAACAGGGGCAACAGGAAGTACAGGAGCCGATGGAGCAACAGGACCGACAGGAGCAACTGGAAATACAGGAGCTGATGGAGCAACAGGGCCAACAGGGGCAACAGGGGCAACAGGAAGTACAGGAGCCGATGGAGCAACAGGGCCAACAGGGGCAACAGGAAGTACAGGAGCCGATGGAGCAACAGGACCAACAGGGCCAACTGGAAGTACGGGAGCCAATGGAGCAACAGGGTCAACAGGGGCAACAGGAAGTACAGGAGCCGATGGAGCAACAGGACCAACAGGAGCAGCAGGAAGTACCTCTATTATTCCTTATGCCTCAGGATTACCAATTACTTTGACAACAATTGCTGGAGGATTAATTGGAACACCAGCCTATTTAGGATTTGGAAGTTCAGGTGAAGGATTATCTATAGTAGGTAATACAATTGATTTGACTAATCCTGCAGGAACTTTAACTAACTTTGCCTTTACTCTTCCTAGAGATGGAACTATAACAGCTATTAATGTTTATTTTTCAACTACAGCAGCATTATCGTTAATTGGTTCTACTGTAACGATTAATGCACAATTGTATCAATCATCTACACCAAATAACACATTTACAGCAATAGCTTCTTCATTAGTGAGTTTAACACCAGCATTAACAGGTGTTTTATCAATAGGATCAATTTCTAAAGGAACATTGACTGGATTATCTATTCCAGTACAAACTGGTAATAGAATTTTGCTTGTTTTAACTGCAAGTGCAAGTGGTTTAAGTCTAGTTAATACTGTGGTAGGTTATGCTAGTGCTAGTATTGCAATAGTTTAATAAAAACACTTATTATTAATAAAATCTCTTAAAGTAATATTATAGAAATACTCTATAATAAATATTTTAAGGGATTTATTTTTTATAAAAGTAAATAGACTTACGATTAAAAAATTGTAAAATAAGTAGTTAATATTTTAATAGAAATTATATAATTTATTTACTATGTGGATTTAGTATTGAAATTTTTAATTAAAAAATATGATATTCATTTATTATTGATTAAATTAGATTATTAGTTATGTTATAATTAAAATAAATAGGGAGAGATGATTATGAACAATGAAACAGATATAATTATTAATAAAGTATTTAAATATATAATTACTAGTTTTATTCTTTCTTTTTTCATTATTGAGGTAGGATGGATACCATATATAAGTATAACTTTATCAGGGCTATTCTTTTATGCTGGAATTAGACTTATTAAAGATATTAATGATGGATTAAAGTATTCATATTATTTTGCATACTTATTTTTAATCATTAATATGTTTAATGTGATATTATGTGCAATGCCTTTTTATAGTGATTATTTTAATGGTTTAGTTATTTTTATTGGTATAGTAAGAATATTTTTAATGGTTTTTGGATTTAGAAAATTATTAAATAATAATCGTTATGTTAGAAGATTTATTTTATGTTATTTATTAGAATTTTTAACTATTTTAATCGCATATGTAATGGATTTACGATTATCATTATTCACAATTTTAATTACAGTAATGTGCTTTATATTAAAAATAAGGCAATTAATAATGATAAAAAAAGATATTCTTAAAATTAATAATTTAAAATTTGCTAATATCAAAATTAGTACATTAAAATTAGGATTGCTATATTTTTTTATTACTATTATTTTATGTCTAGTTATAACATTTGTTTCTGCTGCTATGTATCATCAGTATGATTCAGATAGTAAAAATATAATATTTGATAGTGAAAATGCATTAGATTATAAGAGTTTTATTAGTTACAATGAAAATAAAGAGGAATTAGCAAAAGTAGAAGTTTATTTGTTTAAGGAAGATGATCAATATCGTAATTATATTGTTATTAATGATATAAAGGATGAAATTTATTATCAGGAATTAAGTATTAGTAATACAGTTTATAGTACAGAAATCAGTGATTTCACATATAAAATAGCTTATCAAAATCCTTTAAATAATAAAGTTTATAAGTCTAATCAGGTGTTAAAGTCAAATAATGAATATTTTAAGATAAATGAATATGATACATATGGAACTTATTTTGGAAATAGAAATAAGAAAAAGAGTATTATTTCAACTAAATGTACTGTAGACACTAAGATTAATGAAGGATGTATTTATGAGATTTATGTTAAGATGGATAATGATATAATGCCTTCATATCCATTTAATAATAATAAGTTTGAAAATAAAAGTGAGTTTTTAATTAGGGTAACTGATGATAAATTAGAAATAGTTTCATAAGATTATTTTATAAAAGGAGAAAATAATGGTAAAAAGGTGTAGCTGGGTAGATGAAAAATCAGATATATATAAAGATTATCATGATCATGAATGGGGAATTCCAGTTTATGATGATAAAAAATTATATGAAATGTTTTTGTTGGAAACATTTCAAGCTGGACTTTCATGGATAACTATTTTAAAGAAACGTGAGGCTTTTAAAATAGCATTTGATAATTTTGATGTAATTAAGATTGCTAAGTATGATCAAAGAAAGATAGAAGAACTATTAAATAATAAGGAAATAGTTAGAAATAAACTTAAAATTAATGCAACAATAAAAAATGCAAAGATTTTTATCGAAATTCAAGATGAATTTGGTAGTTTTTCTAAATATCTATGGGGATTTAGTAATTATAAAGTTATAAAAAATATAGATAATATTTTCAAAACAACTTCTAAATTATCAGATGATATTTCTAATGATTTAAAAAAAAGAGGAATGAGTTTTGTAGGATCAGTAACAATATATTCTTATTTGCAGGCAGTTGGAATAGTTAATGATCATGAAATAGATTGTTTTTGTTATAATAAAAAAATATTAAAAATTAAAAAAACCTAGTAAACACAACATTTAACCGTGGTTTTACAAGTTTGAAAAGACTTATTTTACCACGAATTTACCACAACATAAATAAAATAAATTAATGAATGAGCTTTGATATGACAATACTATTAATTAATAACAACAAAAAGGAACTTACAAAAAAGTTCTTTTTTGTTATCTGTTTATTATATCATTTACGGCTCTTTGGTTCTTAGTTTTCTCGGCATAACCGCTTTCGCTTTTATTCCAATTTCCTAAGAACCATGCACAAAAAAAGTTAGGACGTTTAAAACGGTCTAACTTCTTATTTTTTTATTAATATACATGACAACTTTTTATGAACATTTCATATAGATATACTGACTAAATTTATCCTCTTAGTTCATAGAATATCTAATTCTATGGGCTAGTAAGGGACACAATTCCAATCAAAAATCCACTATAACTATATCACTTTGTGTCGATATTTGCAATAGTTTTTTATAAATGTGATAAAAATACTGCATTTATACATTTTATTTACAGTCAGGAAAGGGGTCATTTTGTGCCAAGACGTGGTGAGAATATCCATAAGCGAAAAGACGGACGCTGGGAAGCCCGTTATATCAAAGACAGAAAGAATGGGAAAGCGGTTTATCATTCTGTTTATGCTAAAACATATAGTGAAGTCAAAGCCAAACTAAAAGCATGTATCACTAAAGAAAAAGACAGTAAAATAAGAAAAGGTTCTAAAAAAATGACATTTGATGATGTGTTTCAGGAATGGTTAGGATACAAACAAAATTTTATCAAACAGTCATCTTATAATAAGTATTTTAATTTATATGGCAGTTATATAAGTGATGTTTTAAAAGATATTTATCTTGATGAAATATCAAACAGTATGCTTCAGGAAGCGGTTATTTCAATAATGAATTTAAAGAATAGACGAACCAAACAAACACTATCATCAAGTACAGTTAGGGGAAACGTATATGTGATTAAGTCCGTTATATTATTTGCGCAAAAACAAGGCTATATCAAAAAGTTTTGTCTGCAGATAGCGATACCTTCAAAAGAAGTGAAAAACATTCAGGTACTGTCTAGAAATGAGCAGAACATACTTGAATTTCATACCAGATTAAAGTTAGATACTATTTCTTTGGCAATACTAGTATGTTTGTACTCAGGTCTTAGGATTGGGGAAATATGTGCGCTTAGGTGGGAAGATATCGACCTTAATAATAAATATATTGTTGTCAATAAGACAGTTCAAAGAATACAACAACATCATGTACCCTATCGAACGACAAAGACTGTTCTAACTGTTACACCACCAAAGACAAGTAAAGCTATCAGAAAAATTCCTATTTCTTCAGCATTATACCCAATCTTAAATGAATATCGTGACCAAAATTATCATGGCAGTAAACACTATGTATTAACAAACCGTAATAGTGATATGATTGATCCCTGCTCCATACAGTATAAATTTAAAGAGCTGATAAAAAAACTTAAGATAACTCCAATTACTTTTCATGGCTTGCGCCATACCTTTGCGACCAGATGTATAGAGCTTGGCATGGATATCAAGACCCTTAGTGAGATATTGGGTCATTCAAATGTATCAACAACCATGAATATATATGTCCATTCAACTGAACTTCAAAAAGTGAAGCAAATGGAGTTGTTGTCGCAATTATAGAGGGTAAAAATTATGGTCAAAACTTTTAAACCCCTTATAAAATAAAAGAAGTCCATAGAATTAGATATTCTACGGATTAAAACTTTATGTGATTATTTATATTCTGGTCATCACAGACAGGTTCTATACAAATAAATTCTTACAATTCCAATCAAAGATTTGCAGTACCATTTTTACAAAAAACATATATACAAAAATTTAAAACAACATGGAGATATTGAAAATGGCAGTCACCTATAGAAAGGCAACATCAATTGAAGAATTAGTAAAAGCTATTCACGGAATGGATATTGAATATGTAAGAGAGTATGGTACATCACTTGTTGTTCCCCTGCTTGACAAAAAAACAAAAAAGATAATTGTAAAAGAATTAAAAAAAATGAAAATATATCATAAAGTCAATATTATAGAGACAAACAGCCCTAAGAAATTATATGAGATATTTTCAGATAAAGGAGGAAAATTTGAAAACAGATGAAACAGTGATAAAATGCAGCGCCCGTCTAGGAGGTACAAAAACAGAATGGGAAACCTATATTAAGCATATTGATTTTTATCATTCCTACTACAAGGCAGTGATTGAAGATGATGAAAGTATATTTACAGTAATTGTCGGGAACACAGATGAATATAACTGGATTGCTATTCCCACTATGGAAGTATCTTGTCCACTTTCTTCATTTACTAATGTAGATTGGAATTGTGACCACTTAGCGGGACTGATTAGGGTAAAAGACGCAACTTCAATAGCGACCGCTATTGCCTATATTGATAAAAACAAAGAGATATTGAAAAAGTGATAATTCTGGTTATCGCTTTTTTATGCAGTAAAACAATGGTCAAATATCAGTATCACAAGGTGTAACCATTAAAAAAACAAAATCTAAAAGGTTACACCGCCAAAAGCTATGATATCACTAGCTTTAGGAGCCAAAAACAGATTAACAGATAATGTCATAATATATATTATATATATATTATGACATGCCCTCAGTGTAACCCTCACTTAGAATAAACAAACGCCTATATGGCACAACAAACAGAACAATCCATCAGGGTCTATTACAAGGCACACCTACAGGATCTAAGAGTCAGAGCTTTCGCAAGTTTTCCATGGGCGGTCGAAAGGAAAACTTGCGAAAATTGGAGACAGTATTAACTCCGAAAACAGACTAACAGACACCAAAAGTCTCCAGCTCGATAAGAATACGAAAAACAGAAGAATAACAACCCTTCTGCATAAAAGAAGTATAAAAAAATAAAACTATCATATCGAGCTGGAGGCGACCGCCCTTAACAATAACCTACCCACCAAACACACACCACACTACAACTATCTGCACAACCAACTACCACACCAACCCCTAATATATAATACAAAATAAACATGATGAGAAATAGGGGTCTCGGGTAACGAAGCCGAGACCCCTATTTCGAGTACAGCGATATATAAGGGGTTGGTGTGGTAGTAAACTATATGCCTATACTACCTTGATTAGAACAGTTTTTGGATATGAAAAAAGAGAGCAACTAATCATAATTGCTACAAGAAATTATGATTAGTGATTAAACTGTGATAAAAGCAACCTTTCAATGTGATGAATATCATATTGATAAATAGCCTTTTTCTTTTTTTTATTGCTAGATGAAATAGATTATCACCTAAGTTAGTAAGGTTGTAACAAAAATTATATATTGACTTTTTTTGTAATCACCCAAAACAAATGATTAATAATATTGCGAAAGAAAAAATAAGTGATATAATAGAATTATGGAGAAATATAAAAATTTTACATAAATTATTTACCTACATTATGAGAAATTATTGTTATCTATATCTAAAATAAAAATATTAAACTGGAGAGGTAATTCTTATGGAAACAATAATTAATTGGTATCAATCATTAAGTATATTAGATAAAATAGGATTTTGGAGTTCAATTTTAACATTTATAACTGTATTTATTTCTATTATAAAAGCTATTTTAAAATTCAAAATAAAATTTTCAAAAAAAATAATACGGGAGTTTTTATTTGTGTATAAAAGTCCGCTACATTATGTTTATACTTTTATTATTTTTTTCGCAATTTTGTTTTATTTAATTCAAAGTGGTGATAATTTCTTATATAAGTTTATTGTTTTATTGGGTTATATTACATGTTTTTGTATTTTTCTATCATTTTTTATTAAGCAGAACAAACCTATTATGAGACAATTGATTTTGTCACATATCGAAAGCATTGTGAAAAAAAATAATGATAATTGTGTATCTGCAATAAAATTTGATGTGGATTTAATAGTAGCAATTAATGATTATAGCTATGCAGTTGGTAATGCAATAGTAAGTCTTTTAAAAGATACATTGTCCAAGAAAGCATTAGAATTAAAATCAATCGGGAAAAAAATAGTATCGATTGAAATTCCCGAAAGTGATGAAGTGATATGGATTTTACCCAATATTAATACCACTAGGGCAGCAGATATTGCTGATGAAATAAGGCGTGAGGTAAAAAGTAAGATAAAGGATATCGAGTATTATAATGAAGCATGTGAATTTGTTATAAAAAAACTTGTTAATCCACCTTTAAATGATGAAGAAAAACAAGGTATTGGTACAATAAGTGCGGGTGTTGCTGCATATACTAGAGGAGTTGAAACTCTGCTATCTGATATATCATATGCTATGAAAGAAGCAAAATTTAAGGGTAGAAATAGAACTATAATTTATCAACCAGGCAATCCTGCAATAGTTCGTGATCATTAATTATTGGAAAGAAAGGAAAATAAATATGAGTAAAAATTTACCTGATAATGTATTTAGGGCAAATGTTGGTGCCATTTTAGTGAATAATAATGGATATGTAATGGTATTTGAACGTCTTAAAATAAAAAATGCTTGGCAATTTCCGCAAGGAGGTTTAAATGAAAATGAGGAACCATTAGATGCTATATACAGAGAAATTTTGGAAGAAACTGGTTTAACAATGGAAACTCTTACATTAATTTCAGAATTTCCAGAATGGTTAGCTTATGAATTAGATGAAAAGATGAGAAGTTCAAAACATGGGCGAGGTCAAGTTCAAAAATGGTTTTTATTTGAATTTAAAGGCAATGATAATCAAATTGATATTGTTAATGTTGAAGAACAAGAATTTTCAGCTTGGAAATGGATGAAAATAAGTGAAGTATTAGAGATTGTACCTTCGTTTAGGAAAAGTATATATCGAAAATTAGCTAATTATTGGAAGGATTTTTTTAACTAATAGAAAAAAGGTGAGAATATAAACTTCTCATCTTTTTTTGTGCCTTCTACTTTCTTATTAATAATCTCTTGTAATTTTAAATACATTAAACATAATTTATAAAGTGATATTTAATAATGATTTTGAATAAATTAAAACAAGATATATAAAATTACCAACCATATAAATACTGAATATAATAGTAAGTGTACACTACTAAAATTCATATATGTATTGGTAAAGAAAGGAGCGTATCATGAATAACAAAGATGTCCCTATATGGGAAAAATACACCCTCACGATAGAGGAAGCGTCAAAGTATTTCCGCATTGGTGAAAACAAGTTGCGCAGACTAGCTGAGGAAAATCAAAATGCCGATTGGCTTCTCATGAATGGCAACCGCATTCAAATAAAGCGTAAAAAGTTTGAAAAACTGATTGATAAATTAGACGCTATCTAGTTAAAAAGGCGCTTTTTATGATATAATTAGATTAGTCATATCAAGGTTCTTTCTAACAGAGAGGAGCATATGAATTGTTAGAAAAAAGACGCGATAAAAAAGGTCGTATCTTAAAAAACGGAGAGAGCCAAAGAAAAGACGGAAGATATTTATATAAGTATGTAGATAGTATGGGAACAACACAATATGTGTATTCTTGGAAACTTGTCGCAACCGACAGTGTACCAAAGGGAAAACGAAACGGGTTATCACTTAGAGAAAAGGAACGAGAAATACAACAAGATATTGCAGATGGTATTAATACAGTTGGTAAAAAAATAACTGTATGTGAATTGTATGCCAAACAAAACGAACACCGCGCCAATGTCAAAAAAAGTACCCAAATTCAAAGGCAGTATTTAATGAAGATATTACAAGATGACAAGTTAGGAGCAAAACCGATTGACAGTGTTAAGCTGTCTGACGCTAAAGAATGGGCAATACGAATGAAAAAGAATGGGTTTGCTTATAAAAGTATCAATAACTATAAACGAACGCTAAAGGCTTCATTTTATATTGCGATACAAGATGACCTCATTAGAAAAAATCCCTTTGATTTCAAACTAAGTGAAGTCATTGAAGATGATACAAAGCCCAAGAAAGCTCTAACTGAAGAACAAGAAGAAAAACTACTAAATTTTGTGAAACATGATAAAGTTTATCAAAAATATTACAACGACATTGTAATACTGTTAAAAACAGGACTTCGTATATCTGAACTATGCGGGCTAACGATAAAAGATGTTGATTTTGACAATGAAGTTATCCATGTAACCCACCAGTTGCTTGGAAACAAGAATGTAGGCTACTATATAGAAACGCCAAAGACAAAAAGCGGAATACGTGATATTCCTATGAGTAACGAAGTAATCAAGGCATTGAAACGTGTTATTGAAAGTGACAGATATAAGCATAGTAAAGCAATAGAGATTGACGGTTACAGAGACTTCTTGTTTCTTAATGGTAAGGGCTATCCTATGACGGGTGTTTGTTATGTAGTAACATTTGAAAATCTAGTAAAAAAATATAATAAGAAACATGAAGACACTTTACCAAAGGTAACACCGCATATATTACGCCATACATTTTGCACCCGCTTAGCCAACAAGAATATCAA
>Ga0073908_1002852_pt1 | contig 19610 bp, 19 predicted proteins | sample MucameincwithD2O_FD_65484 | JGI IMG/M metagenome (GOLD analysis project Ga0073908, IMG submission 65484) | Mouse cecum microbial communities from Vienna, Austria - Mucus amended microcosms incubated with D2O | ecosystem: Host-associated > Mammals > Digestive system > Large intestine > Cecum...
TCCGGCGGCAGCACCGCTTTTACGCGTTCCCATTGTTCTTTTGTCAATTCATATCGTTTCATGCCCCTATTTTACACTTCTTTATCATTTGTGCAATATTTATTTTTCAAACAAGGCCTAAAAAGTGAGAAGGCCCTTCTGCTTAATCAGTTTAATTGTGCAGAGGATCAAGGTATGGCGGAGGTTAAGCAGCACATTGCATCCATGGAGAACTCTTTGAATAAGCTGGACCAGCAGGAGACAAAGTATGCCAGTGAACTGGAAGCGGCACTGGCACAATATACCGAGTTGCAGCAGGAGACGATAGCCATGGACTCCACAGACCTCGATACGGCGCGTCAGGCTATCCGTCCTGCTAAAGAGTGCGAAACGATCCAGCGACTACAAACCACCTATGGAAAGAAATTTGATTCCAGAACGCTGGCGCAGAGCCGAATAGATGTTGCCGAAATTCTGGACGAAGTAACAGAGCCGATATCTATCCTCCGGAAGTTGCAACAGTTGCAGGGACAACAGAATAGGCAAATTCACGAGAAGGAACGCAGCCAAGAGCGGTAATGCTCCTGATTATTGCAAAAAAGAATTCATCCGCGTATAAAGGCTGTTTTCAGTTTCTCATCGCGCTGTCTATGTGGTTCAAATCCAAGATATCCACATTTCTCTCTATCCAAAAATCCATAAACGCACTCATATGAGGGGATGGCCCGTTGCCATGACGGCGGGAATACAGCACGAGATGCCGTTCCCCGGCAGGGCAAGCGGCCAAATATTCGCTCAGATATTTCTGTTGGGAATGGCGAACAAAAATCGCCTGCTTTCCTTTAACTTTTGCCAAAGTTTGGGGGGCCACATCCGCGCTGCACCTCCGGACATCCCTTACCTGCCGCCCGGCGGCCTGAGCTGCCCGTGTAAACGTGCTGATCCGTTCCATGTCTGAGAGAGCAGCAAAAGAAAATCGTTCCATCGTATTCCTGCAGCCTTGCGGTTACACATTGTTCAACAGACGCTTCCCCCTGCCAAAGATTGGTATTGTCAATTAGCGGTTCTATGTACTCCCACATAACTCTAGCCCTTTCTGAACTTATTGACCACCGGAAAAAACTCCCAACGCTTCATACGCGATAAATCGGCCAAGCCGGGACTTTTTGCATGACATCACAAGAATCGCTTACTATGTTCGCTTGTATTAGGTTTCTGTGCGATAACACAATTCCTCCACACAAGAATCCTCAAGGATATTCACTGGCGATGCCTCGTAAAATTTCTGCGGGGCGAACAGGAACCGATAATTTTCACGATCCAAGAACGTACTGCCTAGGACCCTTTTGGCGTTGTATGTTGCTAGGCGCGTATATCCGTCAGCACCCAGATAACGGCACATCGTTGCCTTGCAGGAGGAGATATTCGTGCAAAGTGTGAGAAAGTAAAAAAATGGCTGCGTGGCAATTTTATCTGGCCGTATCCCCGCGCACGGAACAGAGAACCCAAGTTTATGTTTGGTGGAGAGAATTTGGCAAATTTCTTCCCTCAGTTGGCTGAAATGTCCGGCCCTCTCGAAGCGATAAAAGTCTGCCAGATGTCCGATGATTCCGCTGCCTAGGCCCACTTCACAGCGGTCAATGGAAAATGTACCATCCTCAATTTGCCTTTGGATCTCTTTGGGTAGCTTGCTGTTATATGAGCCGGAATCGACTTTCAATTCAATCAAGGCCACTTGATGTTGGCCTTTGGCATCCGGAATCCGAGAAAGCGCAACGATATCAAAGCGCCCATAGCATGGTTCGTCGCTGCTCTGCCGCTGCTGTGTGTACTCCATGTCTACACAGTACCAGACGGAATCTGCATTCCGGTTGTTTGCCATCAGCAATGCCTGTTGGACTTTCTTCTCCTCCCAGCCTTTTCCGGATTTCTGGTGGTTCTGGATAGACGAGAGGATTTTGTCAAGTCTGCTTGGAAAGTCACCCTGGGAAATTGTCTGATAGCCGTTGCCGCCAGTTCCCAGATATTTGCAATGCGTCTTAATTTTTAAGCCGCCTGTGTCCAAAATGGAGCACTTTCCAGTGCTGGCACCTTGAAAATAGAGATTAAAGTACCCGTTCCGGATACCGAGAAACAGCTTTGGGTCACGCAGCAGTTCCATCATTTTTTCGTCGCGCTTTATGGCGGAAATTTGTTGGTCAGACAGACCGCGATACTTGAAATCAAGCATCATTGCGTCACTCCTTCCCTTTTATCGAAAATATAGCACAAAAGCCGCTTCTTATCAAGCCAAAACACGTCAATACGTCTGTCTTTCTTTTTTGATTAAGATATGTTATACTGCCCTCAGAACAAAAAACTCCATTACCTGAAAGGAGAATCCAAATGAGAAAAAAGTGGGGAAGCAACGAGGGCATCCATGTTGGCGATATTTTTGAGTGCTGGGCTGGTCCCTATGGTGGAAAGCCCGACTCCGATTATTACCAAGTAACAGCTCTGCGTGGAAAGACCCAAGTGCTGCTCCGTCCCTTGCGCACGGAGAGATATATCCAAGAGGGCATTGATGAGGGTAGTCTGCTGAGTTTGTTCAGGGAGCGGAAGCGCCCCCTGCCTGGACAGTTCATGACCGGAGACGAACTGACGGCTATGGTCCGCTATGAACGCGGCAAAGAAATCAGGAGAACCGGAATAGAGGTGGCAGCCTGGGTCCTCACTGACAGGACAGTAGAGGGCAGACAGATGCTCCAAGAGGTCCATTGGAGATGCCAATACTCCTTTTCCCTGCCGGAGGACTGGGAGCCTTGGGGCGCGGAGACGGTCAAGCGGATGGAGGAAGAGGCCCACCAAGAGAGGGAGAACTTTGCCAGACGTTTCTTGGGAGAGGACGGCTATGCGAGATTCTGTGCGGAGAGGAGGGGGTTCCCGTGAGCAAAAGTGTCGAATCCATAACGAAAACCTCCCGCCTGCTGGTGGTGTTTCACCTGTTCCGGCACTGCCAGGAGGTCTCCTTCAAGGAGATCACGGATATGCTCCCCGTCAGCGAAAAAACCGTCTACCGGGATATTCAGATCTTAAAGCGAGCCGGGGTCCTGCAAATCCGTTACTCGAAACGGCAGGAGGCGTTTGTCCCGGCGAGCTTGAACTTCACGGAGCCGGATTGGCCGGAGAACCAGACACAGAGACGGTATTTGGAAAAAATCCGGCGGCTGTGTACCCTGATGGTGCAGATCGAAGAGGCGGAGGACCCAGTCGCCTGGTATCGGGAGCGGTACCCCGGCCTGTCGGACCGGACCCGGCAGCGGGATTTTAAGGAGCTGGACAAAATCGGTTATCAAATTGGATACAACCCGCTCCGCAACCCGGACCGGGACTGGGACCCTCATTACGAACCGGGCTGGTATTATGAATTCCCCAGCGGCGCTTACGATATTACATTTTGAGGAGGAAACCGCAATGGAGAACATGGAATATTACACTCAGCGGCTGCAATGCAGCGACGAGGAAAAGGCCGCCTGCCTGGAGACGGTGGCGAAGATTTTTCGTTTGCGGCTTTATATCCACCGAAGTGGTAGGGTGGCTGCACAGATTTTTGCGGAAAAAGAAACGGACCCCTTTTTTTGCGCCTGTCTTCAAGAGTTCTGGGAAAATGACTGGGACCATGACAGACTGGAGCGGCAGTTTTTGCGGTATCTGATGGCAGGAAACTACTGGGGCGGCGCTTTCTTGAACGCGGTGCTGATCTCACAAGGACTGCTGCTGATAAGTCGGTATCAGGCAGGAGCCTACTTCCCCATAGATTGGGATGAGGTTCTTTGTGAGGAGCTGAGAGGCTACTTCGGCGCAGCATACCGGGAAAAGGTCGCAGCGGTAGTTGCGCAGGGAGAGGCTTGGTATACCCGGACCAAAAGGAAATGGCCCTCCCTCATCCCGGAATTCGACAAGCTGACCGAATTGTCTCCCCAGCAAAGAGACCGCCTGCTCCGGCAGATTCCGGTTACAACCCTGGAACATGCGCTGAAGGCTGGTGGAGTTGCTGTCAGCGAGTTCCTGTTGGACGGCGCAAAGGACCCGGAACGGCTGAAACAAGAGATGGATCATACCATAATATCCGCGGATATGATAAGGGACGCGCAGAGAAAAATTTTGGAAAAAGCGGCTGATTTAGCGTAATTTGCCGTTGGAACGATATAAGGAGGAAACGACTATGGAGAACATGGAGTATTACACCCAGCGGCTGCAATGCAGCGACGGGGAAAAGGACGCCTGTCTGGAGACAGTGGCGAAGCTGTATCGTTTGCGCTGGTATCTCCGCGAGAATGGGGCCTTGGCGGCGGGAGTGCTGGCGGAGGAGGAAGCGGACCCCTTTTTCCGCGCCTGCCTGATTGAGATTGGTGATGTTTTCCTGAATCCGGATGAGCTGGAGCGCCGGTACACGCGGTATCTGATGGCCGGGGACTATCGGGGCGGCGCATTTTTGAACGCGGTGCTGATTTCCGAGGGGCTGGTGCTGCTGGCCCGGTACGAAGGAGAAACGAATACGCGGGACGAAATGCCACACAACCAAAGCTGGGGCGAACTCTTAGGCGGGACTCTGCGGGGCTATTTCGGGGCGGGGTATGTGGAAAAGGTGACGGAGGTCATCCGGAGGGAAGAACAGGCCGGAGAGAACCCAAAGGAGTACAGCTCCCTGCTTCCGGAATTCGATAACCTGCTGGAGCTGACCCCTGGGCAGCGGGACTGGCTGGTACGGCATGTCTCAAGCCGCACCCTCTGCTATGCGATGAAGCTGGGGGGAAGCGCGGTGAGTAAATTTCTCATGGAGGGAGCGGAGGACCGGGAGGCCCTGGAGCGTGACTTTGCCGCGACAACCAATGTACGGGAGATGGATGTGGAGGCGGCCCAGCGTGAGATTTTGGAAAAAGCGGAGGAGGCAAAAAAATGTATGTAACCGTACATAGGGGCACACAGCAAATCGGTGGGAATCTGGTTGAAATCGGTACCGCGCACACCCGCCTGCTTTTTGACGCGGGAGCCGATCTGCCGCCTCTGGACGGTCCGAAAACAGAGGACCCCTTTGAACTGGAGGGACTGACCTTTGGGGAACCCGCTTTCGACTGGGTATTTCTCAGCCACCATCACAACGACCACTGCGGCCTGCTGGGGAAGCTCCTGCCAAGCATTCCGGTTTTTGCCGGAGAGGAGACCAGGCGTATTTTGGATGTCATCGCCGATTTCACCAACCAGCCCCGGCCTGAGATCCATTTCGGCTTTCGGGACGGCCAGCCGGTTCAGCTGGACGATGTTCGGGTGACCCCCATCGGCGTGGAACACTCCGCCAAGGATGCCTATATGTTCCTGATCCAGGCGGAGGGGAAAAACGTGCTGTACACCGGGGACTTCCGGGCTTCGGAGAAGGCGCTGGCCGCCGTTCGGGAACGGCTGGGAGAGGGCGAACAGCTGGACCTGCTGATTACCGAGGGGACCAATATCCGCCCGGGGAAGCAGGAGCAGACCGGGAAATTCCAAGGGGAAGCGTGGATTGAGCACCGGCTCACCGGGCGGCTGCGGGTGCATCAGGGACAGGGGACGGTGTTCGTCCTGTGCTCCTCCGCCAATGAGGACCGCATTCAGGCCTTCACCAGAGTGGCGGAACGATTCTGCCGGACAGTCTGCGAGGACCTGTTCCAGTCGGCGGTGCGAGGCCATATGGACGAGAATGTCCAGCGGTTTGTGGCCAATCCGGTGGAAAAGGGAAACCGGGCCTGGCCTTACTTTGAAACGCTCTACCAACAAAAGGCCCTGGTGGGCGCTGAGACGCTGGCCAGGCTCCCCGGACAGAAGCTTGTCTTTGTCCGGACCTCCATGCTGTCCTTTATGGAAAAATACATGGCCGTGCGCCTGCCGGAGGATGAGGAGCACCCCATACTCTTTTACTCCATGTGGAAGGGCCATAAACAGACGGCGGCGGTAAAGAAGGTTCTGGAGTTCTGCCGGGAACGAAAGATTACCGTGGTGGACCTCCACACCAGCGGCCACGCCAGCCGGGACACCGTCAAGGCGCTGATTGACGGCCTGCGTCCCGCCGCCCTGCTGCCCATCCACTGCGAGGCGGAGGACCGGGATGAGTTTTTGTCCCTGCATGGCAGCTGCTTGATGCTGAACGACGGCCAGCGCTGGGAGGTGGGATCATGCTTAAACTGCTGACCGGGCCATTGGGTTTGGTTTTGACCGCCGCCGTGCTCTGGTGGGGTATTACCTTCAACAGCCGTTTGGAGAAACGGTATCACTGTACCGCCTGCACCCCTTGGGGGATCGCCGGCGGTATCGCAGGAGTATTTTGCTGGATGCTGGTTTGGGGAAAACCGTTGACGTTAGAAACGGCAGCGGTTGGAGCGGTTGCGGCCGCCATAACGCTGGGGCTGTTTTTCAGCAACCGGGCAAAATCCGGCAGCATCTTACGGGGCATCTTGATGACGGTGTGGCAGCTTTTTTTAGGGCTGGTTGTGTTTGGCATTCTCGAAATGCTCGATAACTGGAGGAAGAAGCGCAAATAACGGAGGAGCCATATGATGGAAATAAAAGGGCGGGTCAGCACAGCTTTGTGCTATGCCCAAACGATTGACGCAGACGCTGTGGAACAAATCCGTCGGCTTTGCGATCAGGAATTTACCCGCGGGAGCTGTATCCGCATCATGCCGGACGCCCACTGGGGAAAGGGCTGTACCATCGGTACGACCATGACCGTAATAGACAAGGCGGTCCCCAATCTGGTGGGCGTGGACATTGGATGCGGCATGTACACCGTCCGCCTGGAAAACCGAGAGATCGATATGGAGCGGCTGGATGAAGCGGCGCATGTTATCCCCTCTGGCCGGGAGATCTGGGAGGGCCGGCAAACCCGCTTTGACCTCCAGCCCCTGCGGTGCTACCGCTCTATCCAGGACAGCCGGAAAATGGTGCGTAGCTTGGGCACCCTGGGCGGGGGCAACCACTTTATCGAGGTGGACCGGGCGTCGGACGGGACGTTATACCTGATTATTCACTCGGGAAGCCGGAATTTGGGGAAGCAGGTGGCGGAATACTATCAAAAGCTGGCAATCGACCTGCACAGTGGAAAAGAGGAGTATTTTCAGAAGAAAGACGCTTTGATCGCCGAATACAAAGCCGCGGGGCGGAGAGATGAATTGCAGCAGGTTATCAGGGGCTTGCGGTGGACCAGAAAGGAATTGACCATCCCGGAAGAGCTGTGCTATGTGTACGGCAGCTATTTTGAGGATTATCTGGCGGACGTGGATATCTGCCAGCAGTTTGCAAAGAAGAACCGGGAGCTGATCGCGGAAATCCTGATGGACCGCGGAGGGCTGAAGGGCGGTGAGGCTTTTCATACCGTGCATAACTATATTGATGTGGAGGAGCGGATTTTGCGGAAAGGGGCTGTCTCCGCAAAAAACGGGGAACTTCTGTTAATTCCTGTTAACATGCGGGACGGAAGCATCCTGGCGGTAGGGCGGGGGAACCCGGAGTGGAACGACTCCGCGCCCCACGGGGCAGGCCGGATCATGTCCAGAATGGAGGCCAAGCGCACCCTGGATTTGGAGGAGTACCGCCGGGCGATGGAGGGAATTTATACCACCTCTGTGAATGAGCATACCCTGGACGAGGCACCCATGGTGTATAAATCCCTGGAGGAAATTCTAGAGACGGTGGAGGAAACCGTAGATATCGTTGATCTGATGAAGCCAGTCTACAATTTCAAATTCCACGGCTGGCATAGAAATGCTGCTGAAGAAAAGACGGAGGATGTTCATGACTGATATTTATTCCTGGATTTTATCCCCGGAGGTGCGGGAGCACCTCCGGAAAACCTACCCGCTGTCCACGCTGGATAAGGCGCGGCTCATCTGCGGCGCGTTTCGAAGCATCGAGGAGAAGGAGACCGCTCTCCGGGCTCTGCTGGAGGAGGTGGAGCCGGGGGAGGACCGGGAACGGCTCACGAAGCTGGTCCGGCTGTACGGGCTTGCCCTGGAGGAGCTGCGAACGACCGGCCCGGAGGCTCTGTTCGTGCTTCCGGCCTGCCGATCCCGGCCGGATAAAACAAATCCCCTGCTCTCGTGTGAGGCCGGCCTGTATGCCTCATACGAGGAGCTGCTGGAGGAGGCGGAGGTTATCGGCAAAGGGCCCCAGTGTGCCTCGAAGCGGAAGCGGGTAGACGGAAGGTGGCAGGTGGCGATAGGGTTTGACGTACATCAGGTGAACGGCGTTTACTGTGCCACGCGGTTTTGGCACATTGACGGGTGGCTGGGTGTGGATGGGATTGTCGAGGAAACGATGGATATCCAGGCTGGCTATGACGAGTATTATCCTGAACAGATTCTATATCCCATCCCCTTTATGACGGGGGACCTGGTGAAGCTGGACGCACCCATGTTTGATGAGCCCCTATATGGCGTGATGGACAATGTGGTAGACCTGAACGGCACCCCTTACAGGTGGCTGGGCTATGTGGACGGGGACCATCTGAACGTGATGCCTCTTTCCGGTAATCTGCTGGATTTCGATAGCGGCTACCGAGTGGTCGACTGGCTCCACTCCGCCAAGCCGGAGGAACTGCCGGAGGGGGAGGAGATTTTGTGGAAGATCAGCCAACACCTCACCTCCCAGCCTCGGCGCGAGGTTCCCGGCTTCGACTTGGACAGCGAGTTTCTCGATATTTTCAGCGTGCAGAACCAGTGGAAGTTCCGCCGCTGGAAGGAGATTCCGTTTTCGGAGCTGCTGGCCCAGGTGCGGGAGGCACGGAGAGGCCATGGTTAACGTCTTTTCCTGGATTTTGTCCCCAGAGATACGGGAGTACCTCCGGGAACATTATCGCCCAAATCTGATGGAGAAGCAGGCGCTCATCCGTAGCGCCTACCGCCCTGTAGAGGAAAAGCTGGCCGCCCTCCAGGAGCTCCTCCACGAGGCGGAGACGGAGGAGGACCAGCTATTTCTGGAAAGGGTAATAGTGGTCTACCAGCTTGCGATCCGGGAAATCCGGGAGTGCCGCCGGGACGAATTTTATCTCTGCCAGACCGCCCTGCAATTCGGCGGAGACAGCGGACTTTTCGAATATCCCTTTAACTATATCGGAGAGGCTACTGCGGAAATTTACCGATCCTATGTTTGGGGTGGAAATGAGCCCTTTTACTGCCCGGTTTCCTGCGGTTATCAAGTGGCTAAGTGGCGGCGCAAGGGGGCATGGGGGCCGGTACTCCGATTTGACCTAAAGCCAATCAACGAGGAATATCGAACAACCCGGTTTTATCTACATGATACTTTGATGAAGCAGACAAAAATGACGCGGGAGGAATGGGTGAAAAACGGCGATCCGGAGGATCGCCATCCCTATACGCTCCCCTTTTCTACCGGAGACTTAGTGTATCTTGATGCACCGCTGTTTGAGCGGCCAGTGTACGGCGTCATATGCTATTGGGCCAGCAATATTCTCGATGATGAACGATGTATACTTTTGGGCTATATTGAAAATGGACGGTTCCGGCCAATGGACTTGTCTGGATATGACATTGCTTTCGGGGATTCCGGATACCGTGTGATCGATTGGCTGCACGGTGTTTCTGCCGGGAAACTTCCTGCCGGACAAGAAATCCTGGGGGAGATCGGGTCGTATCTTCAGGAGCTGAACCGCCGGAATTGGACTGCGGCCAAAAATCAGTTCCTGCACATCTTTGTAAAAAGCCAGAATAGAGACGGTTATGTGCCGTATCATGTGCAGCAGACAGCATTATCTGAGCTTGTTGAAAAAAGATAGACCATATGATTCCCAATGTCAATAACCTAACAAGCAAGAGCTAAGAATTATCGTAAAATAGAGGGAAAGCACTGATGAGGGCGCTAGATGGGTCAGGAAATGGGCATGATAAAGTGGCAGATCAAACATCTGCAAAAGGCACGTAATATGAGAAATTCTTAAATAAATTATGGCAATCTGTAAAGGAAGCTGACAGGATATTTAACCGTCGGATGTCGAGGCGATGCCCGGCCAGGGCGTATAGGAGAAACAAATCTGGGAATGAGCGCCTCCAAATCAGTTGGAGCAACTCTTCCGAGGAAAAAGTTGCGGCAAATATGCGCGGCAGCAGAAAAGTTGGCCCTATAGGCATATTTGTTGCCGGATCGTTCAATGACTACGGACATGGAGATCAGCTCAGAGAAGTTATACATGGTCAGGCGGGCAAATATCTCCTGAAGGATAAAGTCCGGCCTTTTGGCATGAAAGTGCGAGAGTCCAATGGTATATTTTAACTCGCGGAATGAAGTTTCGATCCCCCAGCGCATGGCATAGAGCTGCTTCAGTTCATCAGGAGGGAAATCAAGATTCGTCAAGACGGTTTCAAAGGATGAATCAGACAATTTGAAACGGACTACGCGCAACGAGATGATGTAAGGAGGAATGTCAAGCCCTTTTTTATTTTTCATGGGAAGATAATCAAACGTATAGTTGCGCAGCTGTTTGAACTCATTTTTGCTGCCAAGCAGGCCCTTGAATTTGTTCGTCTGCTTACGGGAAAGCGCAAGCCGGATCGGAACATCAAACTCGTCTTGGGCGGGAAGCTCTAACCCATTGACAATGCCGTTGCTGCTCCTGTCCTTGACACGGATCAGGAATTTCCAACCTTTTTCCTGAATATGGGCAAAGACGTTATAGGACTCATAACCTCTGTCAGCGATGATGATAGCAGGGTATGCGGTATTGGCTCTATCCACCATATCACAGAGGGCGCGGCGCTCATCATACTGATGCCTGCCCTGAACAACAGCGTCCATGTAGATATGAGAGCAAAGGTCATATAAGGCGTTCAGGTGTTGCAGGTTGTAGGGTTTCTGTCCGCCAGATCCAGGGATAAACGACGCGGTATCGTCAGGATTTGTGGGGGTGTGCAGGTCGGAGCCATCAACAGCAAGGAGCCGGAAGCCCTTATAACGGTTTGAGGCTCGAGTATTTTCAACAAACAAGTGGAAGATAGTTTCCAATGCCTCCGGCAAAAGACGGCCGCGACGTTTTACAAAAGCCGGTTCGGATACCAGAGTTTTTGTGCAGCCAAAGTGTTCCATAAGCTCACAGGTGATACTGCTGCCTTTCAAGGACAGGATCAGAGTAATCAACTTTGCAAAGGGCAGCTTGACATTCCTGGTAAAATCTCTGCCTGGAGAACGCGCAAACAGCCATGAAACAGCGCTGACGGAACGGATCGCACTATACAGAGTTTCTCGTATACAGATTGCTTTGCTTGACATAGGAGAACCCCCTTGTAATTGATGAGGCGCAACACCTTTCAATTACAAGGGTGCTTTTTCGCCGAGGCGAAAAAGCACCCACAGTTTTTTCCTTTTGTCAAGTGTTTTTGAACATTCCATTCATATTTTTATTCAGATATCCCTCCATGGGCTTAGGTTATTGACATTGATATGATTCCTAGTGGAAAGAGGATTGGGAAGTAACGGAAACTCAAATTCTGGGCTACATTACAGGAGAAGGAGACATCAAGATATGAGTATGAAAGATTTGCTTTACAAGGTGAAGCCGCCATGTGATAAATGACCCTAGCATCACCAAGCATGGTTTAAAAATTCCAACAGATGTCACCAGCTATGGCGAATTCGCAGTAAAAATGAGAGTTTATGAACAGGAATTCAAGCGAGTGTTTATAGTCAGCACAGTTGAAAAGAATCCAAAGGATTTTTTTCAACGAGGCGCTGTTATACAGCGCCTCAAGCCACTTATGCAGCTTACTGCGATGACTATACAGTCAACTGATTCATAAGGATAACTAACAGGCAGATTAGGGAGGAGAACTCTGGTGCGTGATTTGAGTAAATTCAAGGGTTGCCTCATTGGCGGGGCTGTGGGGGATGCGCTGGGTTACGCAGTGGAATTTATGCCTGCATCTACCATCTTCCAAAAGTACGGGAAAAAGGGCATCACCGAATATGAGCTCCGTCACGGCGTGGCGGAAATATCCGATGATACCCAGATGACGCTGTTCACCGCTACGGGGCTCCTCGTCGGGACAACAAGAGGAATGGCGCGCGGTATCATGGGCAACTATGAAGGTTACATCGCCTACAGCTACCGGGACTGGTATCGGACCCAAACTGAACGGTACCCGCTGCCGGAAGAATTTCACTACTCGTGGTTGGTGAACCTGCCGGAAATGTTCAGCCTCAGGGCACCGGGAAATACCTGTTTGTCCGCGTTGCAACAGGGAGGGAACGGCTCCATAGGAAACCCACCGAACCACAGCAAGGGATGCGGTGGGATTATGCGCGTTGCGCCAATCGGATTGTATTTCACGGGCAAAGGACTTACGCCGGAAGAAATTGATATCATCGGCGCAAAGACTGCGGCACTGACTCATGGGCACGAGTTGGGATATATTCCGGCTGCTATGCTCGCCCATATTATTTGGCGGATCACGGAGTCTGGCACCACCATTCTGGACGCAGTCAAGGATGCCATGGGTATGATGCCGGTTATCTTTCCCGAAGCAAAACACATGGATGATTTGCTGGCGTTAATCCGAAAAGCTGTCGCCCTTTCCAAGGAAGATAGAAACGACCTTGACGCGATCCGGCAACTTGGAGAGGGCTGGGTGGCGGAGGAAACGCTTGCAATCGGCGTGTACTGCGTACTCAAATATTCCGATGATTTTCAGAAGGGCATCGTCGCCGCAGTCAATCACGATGGTGACAGTGACTCCACCGGAGCAGTTGCCGGAAACATCCTCGGCGCTTTCCTTGGCTTTGACGCTATTCCTCAAAAGTATCTTGACCGACTGGAACTGAAGAATGTAATCCTCGAAATTGCAGAAGACCTCTGCTTTGACTGTCGGATCAGCGGACATGGACAGGGAGATGCTCTGTGGGAGAGCAAATATATCCGTATGTCATATATAGGGAAAGGTGCGGCAGGATTTGAGATTGCCGATTACACCATCTAATTTTGCTCCAACCTTTTAAGGCAATACCGCACAAAGCAGGTGCATGGGGGACAAAAGAGGTAAAATAAGGACATGAATAAACAGATAAGCCTATCGGGGCTGATGGACGAGCTGTCGCGGGCGCGGACAAAGAAGTAAGACTTGCCTATACTTTTGGGCTATATTGAAAATGGACGGTTCCGGCCAATGGACTTGTCCAGATATGACATTGCATTCGGGGATTCTGGATACCATGTGATCGATTGGCTACACGGTGTTTCCACAGAGGAGCTGCCTGCTGGGCAAGAAATCCTGGAGGAGATTGGGGCACATCTCCGGGCTTTGCATAGTCAGGACTGGATTGGAGCCAAAAATCAGTTCCTATATATTTTTGTGCGCAGCCAGAATAGAGACGGTTATGTGCCATATCATGCGCAGCAGACGGCATTATCTGAACTTATTGCTATAAATGAGCAAATCTGAAAACTGCACAAATATGTCTGTGTATTGGAGACATGAGGCCCGATATTTAAGGCCTTTGTCTCTGATAGGAAAACAAAATCGGTTGGGTTTTGTTCATATTGTGAATTTGATCATTTATAGCCTTATTGAAAAATAGGCCATATTATTTGCTTTGAAAAACATAATGCTTTTTAGGTGAAAATATCCTTGACAAATCGTTTCTCAACGCATGATGCTCCGGCAATATGCCGCCGAGCATGGCCTGAATGTCATAGATGAATATATCGACGATGGATGGTCTGGAACGAACTTTGACAGGCCGGATTTTCAGAGAATGATTGATGACATTGAGGACGGGAAAATCAACTGCGTTGTTACGAAGGATTTATCCCGCTTAGGCAGAAACTACATTCTGACCGGCCAGTACACGGAAATCTACTTTCCCAGCAAAGGCGTCCGCTATATCGCTGTCAATGACAATGTGGACACCATCAACGGAGAGAATGAGCTTGCCCCATTCCTCAACATTCTGAATGAAATGCACGCCCGCCAGACCAGCAAAAAGGTAAAGGCGGCCATGCGGACACGGTTCGCAAATGGCGCACACTATGGAGCCTATGCTCCGCTTGGCTATGTCAAAGACCCAGATAAGAAAGGCCATCTTCTGATTGACCCGGAAACAAGGTGGATTATCGAAAAGATTTTTGACCTTGCCGTTCATGGCCGGGGAGCCGCCAGCATTACACGGATTTTGGTCGAAGAAAAAGTACCTACTCCCGGCTGGCTGAATTTCCAGAGATACGGCACTTTCGCAAATATCTATGCCGGAGCGCCGGAGGAAAAAGCCTATGCGTGGACGATAGCGCAGGTGAAAAGTATTCTGAAAGAGGAAACCTATATCGGACACAGCGTCCACAATAAGCAGACCAACATTTCATTCAAAAACAAGAAGAAAGTACGCAAGCCAAAAGAGGAATGGTATCGTGTGGAGAACACCCACGAAGCGATTATTTCCGAAGATGTGTTCCGTCAAGTACAGGAGCAGATTTGCAACAGGCGCAGACGGCAGAAGAACGGCACAACACAGATATTTTCCGGGCTGGTAAAATGTGCGGACTGCGGCTGGTCGCTGGCCTATGGTATGAACAGCCAGAACAAAAATCCCTATGCCCACTACCATTGTAGCAAGTACGGGCAAGGATTGCACCAGTGTTCCATGCACTATATCCGCTATGATGTGCTTTACGCCTATGTCCTTTCCCGTCTGCAATACTGGTCTGTGCTGGCACAGCAGGATGGGGACAAACTTCTGAAACGGCTACTTAACGCCAGCGACAAGGAACGCAATACTGCAAGGAAGCGGCAGACAGCCGAACTGAAAAAGGCGGAAAAGCGCAAAGCAGAAGTAGACACCCTGTTTGCAAAAATGTATGAGGACTGGTCTGCCGGACGCATTACAGAATACAATTTCAATATGCTGTCCGAAAAGTATCAGGGCGAACAGCGAGAATTGGACGTAAAAATTGAACGGCTTCACGAAGCGATGGAGACCGCCGCCCAGACAGCGGTTGACGCTGAAAAGTGGATAGGTCTGATGAAACAGTATGTCAATCCCACAGAATTGACGGCTGAACTTCTGAATACGCTGATTGAAAAAATCCTTGTCCATGAAGCGGTCAAAAGTGAGGACGGAAGCCGGGAACAGGAAGTGGAAATCTTCTACCGCTTTATCGGCAAAATCGAATGACACATCTTGAGATACCCAACAATATCTTTAACTAAGGGAAACGGGTTGCTCCCTTCCCGGTTGGCATTGTGGTTAAAGCCCAGGATGAATACGTCAATAGATAGGTTGGAAAACGTGAAGTTCCCCACCTTGCCATTGATCTTGATGTTCTTGGTATCGCCTACGGCCCAATAGTTGGCCCCCTTGCCAGCGTTCGACACGGACTTGATTGTGGCCCAGCTGTTGCTGTTCATGGTGTTGCTGATGGCCGTAACCGTGATAGAGAGGGCGCAGGTCTTCGTAACCCCACCCTCGGTATAGCTGATAGTCACGGAGTTGTTGGAGGCCGTCAGATTGCCCGTGGGGCTATACGTCCACCCGGTTACATTGGCCGATGTGCCGTCCGTATAGGTGGCCTTGATAACCATACCGGCGCTGCTGAATTTGTCCCCGGAGTAATAGCTGGTTTTCGAGGGGGGCGTGGCGACGGCGATACTGGAAAGAACCTTCTGAACCGTGATAGGCTGGGTACAGGTCTTTGTCACATTCCCCTCGGTATAGGAAATCGTGATTGCCGTGTTGGAGGCCGCAAGATTGCCGGTCGGGCTATATGTCCAGCCTGTCACAACCGCCGCACTGCCGTCATCATAGGTGGCGGTAATCACCATGCCCGAGGAATTGAATTTCTCCCCGTGGGTGTATGCGGTCTTCACCGGGGCCGTAGTCACGGCAATACCGGAGAGCTGCCGGACCGTCACGGCCACGGTCTTTGTCAGGGTAATGCCCGCCCGCTCGTAGGTGATTGTCACCTGCGTTGTCCCGGCGGCCATGACGGAGGGGGAGAACGTACAGTAGCCGGTCACATTCTCTGTGGTGTCATCCGCATAGGTGGCCGTCACCACAAGGCCCGTGCCGTCAAACGCCTCCCCTACCCGGTAGGTGGTCTTGGTGGGCATAGAGGTGATTGCCACGCTGGAGGTAATCATCAGGTCCGCCGTGTACTGCATAGCCCCGGTAACCTCCACCTGTTTAGACACGCTCTTGCCGTCCAGCGTGGCCGTCACCGTCCAGGTGCCGATCCCAGGCAGGGAGATAACCCCCGGCCCCTCACTGTTCAGCGTGGTACTGCCTTTTACGCAGGTCACGGCGGCTCCGGCGCAGGTAACAACATTGATGGTGGGGCTTTGCACGCCCAGCGCGTCCTTCATCACCTGGAGGCTCACACGGCGGTTTTCTTTCCCCGCCGCCGAGTAGAAGGGGATGGTATCATCCAAGGCCATTTCCACGCTGCTTTTCAGGCTTTTGGTGGCCTGCTGGTAATCGGTTCCCGCCTTGGCTGCGGACACCGTACCCTTCCCATTCCCTTTGAGGAGGCCATTCACATTCAGAGCATCCTTCATCTGCTCCATCAGTGCCCCGTGCGCCCCCTCGTCCTCGTTGTGGTCTTTAATCATCTGCTGGACAGCGGCGGCGGTCACAATGGAATTCGGGTCAATGGTGGCCGTCACGGCATCTACGTCACCCACAGCCGCAATGATGTCAAAGGTCGCCAGCTTGCCCACGATGGAGCTGGAGGGCCTGATCCACTCCGGTTCGTTCTCCAGAACGAGGTAAGTATAGGGGACTTCCCCCTCGTCGGGGTCGCTGGCATACAGGACAAGCCCCGTGGCGTAAAAGCCCCGTTCCACCTGGGCGCTGTTCACCTGGACAGTTACCTGGCACTCGCCGTCAATGGGATTTGTCACCGAGGCGATCATCCCGTCCATGATATACCCCGCAGGTTCGCCCATGGTCTTCGGGGTCATGTCCTCCGGGATAGTCCCGTTGCCCACGGCCACACGGGTATAGTGCATAGAGCACTTCCCCGCCAGCACTTTGGCAATCAGGGCAATACCTTTGGCGCTGCCATAACTGCCGTCTTCAAATCTCGGCATTTGCCTTGCCTCCTTCACTCAATTCTTTTGGATGTAATGCGCGTATGATAGAACATGCCCCCTGCGCCGTTTTGGCGGCCCCTGACGACCCTTTGCACCTCTGCCGGTATCCCGGCCCTAGTCGGTGCTAAAAAGCCGCCACGCTCCACGAAAACGGGCTGGTGGTACGTTTTATCTTCACTGTGCGGAGGCAAAAGGAAGTTTGCCCCCACGGAGCCGCCCAGGCTGATTGTCAAATCGCTCCTGTATGCCCTGTGCGTGCGCAAATACAGCCGCAGGCCAACGCCGGCGGCCAGGATGCGCTTGATTGCCCGGGCAATCTGCTCTATGATCTCCACCCGCTCCTCAGAGAGCAGGGACAGGTCTACAAACAGGGCCTTTTTTGCCGGGAACACGTCTTCAAGGTCAATGTCTGTCAGATCGACGCCCAGCAGTTCAGCGGCGGCCTGGATGATGGTATCATCATCACCGCCGGACACCTGCGCCAGCATCTTCACCCGGATAAGGATACGGTAAAGGGGATCACTGGCCGCCCCGCGGACAACGCCAAAATTCGCCCCATAGCGGTCCAGGACGGCCCCCTCTGCATTGTCCAGGTCATCCCATAGCCTGACCGTCTCGGCGGTCGTATGGGCCATTTCAAAGCCCCATGCGATAAGCGCAAACAGGCGGCCGATGTTCGTCTCCATCGGTCGCCCGTTCTCTGCATTCTTAATGTCTCGCCGGTTATAGGCCCCGGTCAAAAGGGTCAGCATCTTTTCCAGGTAGCCATAACTCATAGGACGCTCACCTTCTCGTTGTCGGTGACAACCTTGCTCCGGCTGTCAACCTCAATGTTCTCCGTTGCCAGCTCCTCCGGGGTCAGGCCCAGGGCAACGTCGAAATCCAGGAGGCCGCTGATTGCGTACAGGGGAGCCGTCAGGCGCTGGTGATACAGCGTCTCACCAATGCCCACGCCGCCGCTCTCATCGTCCCCTATGAAATTCACAACGGCCTGCCGCACCAACTCCTTGCCGTTGTGGGGGAAACTGCTGCCGGTTTTCAGATTGAAAATCTTCACATAAACCGGCACAGGCCGGGGGCGGTTAAATCGGATGACCTTCACGGCTTGGCTGGCCGTAAGGACTTGGACGGAAATCTCCCCATAGGTCTGAATGCCGCCGGCCAGAATGGAATAAATCTGCTGGGCAATATCCCCGGACAGGCCGCCATAAACAACAGCCTCGATACTATGCGGGGGGAGCCCGTACTCGTCCTCAAAGTCGGTATCATTCTCAAATACCTTTGCGTCCATGATACCCTCCACGTTCTGGAGGAGGGCCGCCCGGATAGCGTCAGCATTGACGCCGCCAGCGAAGTCCACGGAGGCATAGTAGCGATCTCTAAATTCCTCGTCGGTCTCCCGCTCCCGGCCCCCGGTAAAGGGGGCCGGGTTGGTAACGGATACCAGCCCCGCAACCGCCCCCGGATTGGTAATGACCGTGACTGTTTCGGCGGCCACGTTACCCTCGGCCCCTGTCATGGTACATCGGGCCGGGACAAGGGCTGTGTCGTTCGCTCCGATCTCTGCTTCCGTCACAGTGTAAAACTGAATACCGCCGTTCGTCCCCGCCAGCCAGCCCTCCGGGATGATTGTACCCGCCGGGCCAGTAATAACCAGGTAGCCCGAGGCCTTTTGTGCGGAGAGCAGTTGCAGGCCAATGGCCCGGCCCAGGTTGAAAAGACTGGTTCCAACCGCCGTGTCAACAAACCGGCTGTTGTAAACGTCCTCGATCAGAGAGAACAGGATATTCAAAATCCAGGCATAAATGCGGAGAAACATACCTATCGGGCTACGCACCGTCAGATTGGCGGTCGCACCGAACAGCTCCCGGGCCTTGTATTCCAGAGCGTCAAGCAGCTGTGTGTAAGTAGGCCGCCGAAAGCCTAATGCGGTCAAGCCCCAGCCGTTTTCATCCATCGGTATTCACCCCCACTCGAATTGTAGAGCCATCGTAAAGGATCCCGGAGAAGTCCGCCCCGATACCGCGGCCATCTGCCGTAATGGCGAGGCTTTCTATCTCCCGGACATACGGCTCCTGGAAAATAGAGGCCCGTACAACATCGTCCGCCTCATCCTCCGCCTCACTTTTCGGGCGGCCCACCACACGCGCCCAGGCGGTCCCGTGGGCTGTATTCAAGGGGAATTCGCCCTTCCAGGTATGGAGGTTGTTGCGGATGTTCTGCGCTATGGCCTCGCCGTCATATACGCACTGCAATATACCGTCTGTGTCAAACATGAGGTCGCGGGTTTCCGGGTCAAGGGCTAGTGTCATAATATTTGCCATAAATGCGCCTCTTTTCTGTCAGCCGCCGATAAAGACATTGCCGCTCCCGTCCTGGACTGCTCCCGCCAGCGTAACGGCATCCCCCACACGGGCGGCCGGCTTTCCATTGATGAAGACGGTGCCACTCCCGGCGGCAATTACGTCCTGGTGGCCGGGATGGGCAACACACCCATGAGCGGCATAGTGGTCGCCAACACGCCCGGCCCCC
>Ga0073908_1002855_pt1 | contig 19600 bp, 14 predicted proteins | sample MucameincwithD2O_FD_65484 | JGI IMG/M metagenome (GOLD analysis project Ga0073908, IMG submission 65484) | Mouse cecum microbial communities from Vienna, Austria - Mucus amended microcosms incubated with D2O | ecosystem: Host-associated > Mammals > Digestive system > Large intestine > Cecum...
GCCGTTGGCGGACTGAGTGGCCAGGTAGTCCATGCGGTTGAGCATGTCCTGGACCTCCTGCATGGCGCCCTCGGCGGTCTTCACCAGGGAGATGCCGTCCTTGACGTTCTTCTGGGCGGCGTTCAGGCCGGTGATCTGGGCCCGCATCTTCTCGGAAATAGCCAGACCGGCGGCGTCGTCGCCGGCGCGGTTGATCTTATAACCGGAAGCCAATTTCTCCAGATTTTTGGACAGGGCGCTGGTGTTGGTGTTGTAGTTGCGGTAGGCATTCATTGCCATAATATTGTGTTGGATGCGCGTGATTTTGACTCCTTTCAGTCTATTAATGTGCCTTGGAACATCCTTTTCCCCAGGCACAGGTCTGTGGAGCGCCGTCCGCCTAAAACCCGTGGCCACAGTGTTTCAAGCATTCAGCGCGGGACTATATTCCATCCGGCCTAGGACCGGGTGAAACCAAGATTAATCGTCTTTCCTAACGGGAAAAATGCAGTCCAGCTTCTCCCGCAGGACCTGAACCTCCGGCCCCTCGCCCATTTGGGTCAGAGCCGCCTTCAACTCCCCGAGGGCTGCTTTTTTGCTCCCGTCCCAGGGAAGCTGCCGGACAAACCGCTCCGGCGTGTCCACGACACAGTCCGGACGCTGTCCGCCATCCCGCTCCAGCACCGCACCCCGGAGAATAGGAATCTCCCGGGGAGCTGTGATAAGCAGGTGTGCCCGGTCGCCTTGGAGACGGTCGAACTGGACCACCGTATCGCCTCCGACAGTGAAATACTCACCGGGCTTCATGGAAATGCGAAGCACGGAAAACCCTCCTTCATGTATCCCGCAGCAGTTCCCTCCGCCGCACCATCAAACACAATAAAATATAATATTGTGTTGAGTGGACTGCCCAAAAGGGCTTCGGACTGCGTCCCCGAAGGGAGTCGTCCTCTTTTCTTCCCATTTTGCGGCCCTGGGGAACGCTGATTTCATGGGCAAATGCACTTTGCCAATCAAATCAGCGCTTCCCGCCGCTCCTGGGCTCTTACCGGCGTCCCGACCGGCGGCAGGAAACTGCGTCTAAGCGGTTTCCTTTAATCCAAAATTCCGGAGATTCCGGGCGGTATTCATCTCCCGCGTGAGCACTGCGCCGCAAGCCGGACAGGTCCAAACCTTTTCTCGGAGCCTCAGTCCCTCATGCACATAACCGCAGCAATGGCAGGTCTTCGCCGCAGGGGCGAAGCGGTCCACAGGGACATAAGCCTTTCCCTGCCGCTCCAGCTTATATTTAAGGCACTCCCGGAATATCCCGAAGCCGGCACTTACAGGGCTCGTTCCCTTCCATTTTCGGGACATCTCCACCAGGTCGGTGTCCCTCACGCACACGGCGTCCCAGGCGTTGGCTATCCGCCGGGATTCCTTGTGAATGAAGTCCTTGCGCTGGTTCGCAATGTGCTCATGCTGGAGACGCAGCTTTTGGAGCTGCCGCTCATAGTTTCGGGAACCCCGCTCCATTCGGGACAGCCTTTGCTGTATCCGGACCAATTTTTCCTCCGCCAGAGCCGGCAGCTCTGGGCTGTTTCCCTCGCTGTCCGTGTAAAAATGGGTCAGGGACTGGTTCAGGCCCAGGGTCCGCTCCGGAACAGAGGCAGGCCGTTCCGGCGTTTTGGCCTCATAGCCGAAAACGATGGAAGCAAAGTATTTGCCGGACCGGCTCTTGGTAACTGTAACGGATTTCAGTTTCCACCAGTGCAGCGGCTTGCGGTAGACCCTGGCGTTAATGAGACCCAGCTTGGGCATCTGGAGGCCGTCTCCAATCAGGCGGACAGATGGGCCAGTACGGTACTGGCGGCAGTAAACGGTAAAGGAATCCCGGCGGGCTTTCTTGGTTTTGAATTGAGGACGGTGAAAAGCCCCAGGATTGCGGAAAAAGGCCAGGAACGCCTGCCGCAAATTCTGGTGCACCGTACACAGGGGCTGGCTGTCGACCTCCCGGAGGAACGGAGCCTCTTTTTTGTAATGAGCGGGAGTGGGAATATACTGGAGGTCTGTGGCGGCATAGAACTCTTCTGTGTCGGACAGCATCCGATTCCAAAGCCAGCGGCAGCAGCCGAAGGTTTTTTCAAACAATTCTGCCTGTTCCAAAGAGGGATAGAGCCGGACTTTAAGAGTCGTGAATTGTTTACAATTCGCCATATCCAGCCCTCCTCTTCACCTGAAATCTCAGCTGGAGAGAAAGAATTTGTCCGGAGTTGTGTACAACCCCGGACAGAAAAATTTTTTAATTAAGCTATTATTTTTGACAAAATGCCGCCGATATGTAGTAATGAAAGCGGTTGAGAAAACCTGAAGCGGCTGGATGGGGTTGTACACAACTCCGTCCAGTCTTTTTGTAAAAGAAAACCACCAGCTGTGCTGTGGTTCCCAAAAGCTTTAGCTATTCACCATTTTCAACGAAATCAAAAGAGTTTTTTGTTAGATACTGTTTGAAAAATAAATATTGCACAAGGAGTTCAGCTATGCAAAAATAAGTGCAGGAAAGGCTATGAATTGACAAAAGAACAATAGGAACCTGTAAAAACGTTGCAGCTGCCGAAAAGAACAGGAAACCGAGGCCGCCCACGAAAAGATGATCGGGACATGCGCAATGGGATGCTTCGGATTGCGCACAGCGGAGCCCAGTGGAGAGAACTTCCGGCGGCGTATGGCCCCCCTGGCGGTCTGTGTATGCCCGTTTTGCCAAATGGCGGATGATGGAACGCTGGAAGCGGTATTTCGTGCATTGTCCTCCGATGCGGATATGAAAAACCTAAACCTGGATTTAACCTGCATTAAGGTTCACAAAAGTGCCAATGGAGGGGGAAAAACAGCGGATAAAGCAGTTGGCCGAACCAAAGAAGAGTGGAACACAAAACTGCACACTATCGTAGACGGCCTGGGAAACCCAAAGGAATTTCTTTTGTCAGCCGGAAACGACCACGAGTCAGTCCATGCTGTTGAGTTGTTAGAGAGAATTGAAATCCGTGGCAGTAACATATTGGCTGACCGGGCTTATGGGGCAAAGACGATCCGGGATTATATCTCTGAGCATGGGGCAGCTATACGATTCCACCCAAAAGCAATGTTTCAGCTCCATAGTCGGTAGATTGGTGGCTGTATAAAGAACACCTTTTGATTGAGTGTTACCTATAACAATATAGTTATAATACCTGCGGCTCACCCCTGGCGGCGGCGCGCCTCCCCAATGTCCGGGCGGCGCCGTCCACGTGGTCTGGTTCGAGGACGCCCGGAGCATGGACGCCAAGCTCCGCCTCGTGGCGGAGTATGGTTTCCGGGGGGGGATTCTGGAACCTCATGCGCCCCGTTTCCCAGACCTGGCTGGTACTGGACGCTCTCTACGATATTGAATGACAAAAAGGCAGACCCGGCCGTCTGGCCGGGTCTGCCTTTCGTAAAGCGGATCAAACATTGATTTCCGGCGTCTCGCCGGGTTCGGCCGCGTCCAGCAGAGGGACGATTCCCTCCAGAAACGCCTCCACCTGGGCGGCGCAGCGGCCGGTGTACAGCTTCGGGTCCAGCACCGCCTTCATCTCCGTCTCGGACATGGCAAAGGCGGGTTCCGCCGCCAGGCGGCGGAGCAGGTCGCAGGATTCGCCCTCTTTCATCCGGGCCGTGGCCGCCATGGAGCAGGTGCGGATGATCTCGTGAAGCTCCTGCCGGTCTCCGCCCCGTTTGACCCCCTCCATCATCAGGTTTTCCGTGGCGATGAAGGGAAGGTACTCCCGGCAGGTCCGGTCCACGATCTTCTCGTTGACGTGGAGCCCGTCGGTGACATTTCGGGCGAGGCGCAGAATCGCGTCGGCGCAGAGGAAGCCCTCCGGCATGGATATGCGCCGGTTGGCGGAGTCGTCCAGAGTCCGTTCCAGCCACTGGACGGAGGCGGTCATGGGGGCGTTCATGGCGTCCGCCATCAGATAGCGGGAGAGAGAGCAGATGCGCTCGCAGCGCATGGGGTTGCGCTTGTAGGCCATGGCGGAGGAGCCGATCTGGTTCTTCTCAAAGGGTTCCTCCACCTGCCGGTCGTGCTGAAGCAGGCGGATGTCGTTGGCCATGCGGCAGGCGCTTTGGGCGATGGCGCTGAGGCAGTTCAGAATCCGGCTGTCCACCTTCCGGGGATAGGTCTGGCCGCAGACGGCAAAGGTTTTCGCAAAGCCGAATTCGGCGGCGATGCGCCGGTTCATCTCGTCGATCTTGGCCCCGTCCCCCTCAAAGAGGTCCAGAAAGCTGGCCTCGGTGCCGGTGGTGCCCCGGCAGCCCAGGAATTGCAGGTTCTCCAGGACGAAGTCCAGCTCCTCCAGGTCTGCCAGGAAGTCCTGCATCCAGAGGGTGGCACGCTTGCCCACCGTGACCAGCTGGGCGGGCTGATAATGGGTATAGCCCAGGGTGGGGGTGTCCGCGTACTGCCGGGCGAATTTCGCCAGGTTTCCCAGAAGGGCCAGAAGCCCCTTCCGGAGATACCGCAGGCCTTCCCGGTAAAGAATGAGGTCGGCGTTGTCGGTGACATAGCAGCTGGTGGCCCCCAGGTGGATGATGCCGGCGGCGGAAGGCGCGGCCTTGCCGTAGGCGTAGACATGGGCCATAACGTCGTGGCGGACTTCCTTTTCCCGCTGGGCGGCGAGGTCGAAGTCGATGTCGGTGCGGTGAGCCTCCAGCTCGGCCACCTGTTCCGCCGTAACGGGGAGACCCAGCTCATGCTCCGCCCGGGCCAGGGCCACCCAGAGCCGCCTCCAGGTCTGAATACGGGTCTCGGCGGAGAAGAGGTTCAGCATGAACTCCGACGCGTAGCGGGAGGAGAGGGGAGATTCGTAACGGTCTTTCCTCATGTTTCCTCCCTCAGCGGATGATGATGGCGTCCCGCTCCGGACCAACGGACACATAGCCGATCCGGCAGCCGATCTCCCGCTCGATATACTCCACATACTTCCGGGCGGCCTCCGGCAGGTCCTCCCAGGTCCGCACGCCGGAGATGTCGCAGCCCCAGCCGTCCAGGTATTCCACCACCGGCTTGGCCTCGGGCAGCAGGGCGGGGAAGGGGAAACGGTCCGTCTGCTGGCTGCCCAGCTCATAGCGGGCGCAGACGGGAATCTTGTCCATGTAGCTCAGCACGTCCATCTTTGTCAGGGCGATGTTGGTGGCCGCCTGGCACTGGACGCCGTAGCGGGTGGCCACAATGTCGATGGGACCCACCCGGCGGGGCCGTCCGGTTTTGGCGCCGTACTCGTTTCCGGCCTCCCGGAGCTTGTCCGCCTCCTTGCCGAACCACTCGCAGGTGAAGGGGCCCTCGCCCACGCAGGAGGAATAAGCCTTCACCACGCCAATGACCTCGTCAATCCGGACGGAGGGCAGGCCGGAGCCCACGGGGGCGTAAGCCGCGACGGCGTTGGAGGAGGTGGTGTAGGGATAGATGCCGTAATCCAGGTCCCGCAGGGCCCCCAGCTGAGCCTCAAAGAGGATGCGCTTGTTCTCCGACTGGGCCTGGCGCAAGAACGCGCCGGTGTCCCGGATGAAGGGACGGATTTTCTCGCCGTAGTCCGCCACGTAGTCCATCAGCTGCTCTATGGTATAGGGCTTGGCCCCGTAAACCTTGGTGAGGGTCAGGTTTTTCCACTCCAGCAGGTCCTCTAAATGGGAGCGGAGCTGCTTGGGGTAGAGGAGTTCCCCGGCCATTACGGTTTTTTTCTGGAACTTATCGGAGTAGAAGGGGGCGATGCCCTGTTTGGTGGAGCCGTATTTTTTATCCTTCAGGCGGGCCTCCTCCAGGCCGTCCAGATCCCGGTGCCAGGGCAGCAGCAGAGAGGCCCGGTCACTGATTTTCAGGTTGTCCGGCGTGATGGAAACGCCCTGGGCGATGACCTCCTGCATTTCCTTCCACAGGCTCTCACAGTCCAGGGCCACGCCGTTGCCCAGGATGTTGACGACGCCGTCCCGGAAAATGCCGGAGGGCAGCAGGTGGAGGGCAAATTTGCCCTTCTCGTTGACCACCGTGTGTCCGGCGTTGCCGCCGCCCTGATAGCGGACGACCACGTCGTAATCCTGGGTGATCAGGTCTACCATACGGCCCTTGCCCTCGTCGCCCCAGTTGATGCCCACAATGGCGCAGTTTGACATAATGAAACCTCCCCGCGACGCCGTCCAGAAGCTGAACGGCGGTCCGCTGTTTGCGGCGAGCGGCGCGCCGGTGATGGGGGCTTGTCCGGCCCCTGGGGGATTGGCGGCGGCGGATGGACGCCTCCGGCCAACGAAAGAAGGGCTCCGCAGTCTGCGGGGCCCAGAGTTTCCCTTTATCTATTATAGCGGCAATTTCGCCATAAGTAAAGGGAAAAGCGAAAGTTTCTGAAATTTTTCCCCTGGAAAAGGAAATGGGCGGACCTTTGGACGCCCTGGGCCGCCGGAGCTGTGGGGAGCGTACAAAAATGACCTCCGCCCGGAAGGAATGAAAAAGCGAAGAAACATGCGGCGGCGAGCGGCTTTGGGTAGTTTCCCGCATTTTTCCAAAAACATGAAAAAGCGCATTGAACTTTTCGACGGTTTCCTGTATAATCAATATATCGGGGAATCTTCCCCCGTTCCTTTCCATACATATTTATTTTAACGAAGGAGGAAAACCAGTATGAAGAAGTTTCTTGCGTTACTGCTGTCTATGATTATGATCTTGAGCCTGGCCGCCTGCGGAGGTGGCGGAGGCGGGGACAGCGAACCTCCCGCAAGCCAGAACGGTGACAGCCAGCCCGCCGGCGACAGCGGCGACAGCGGAGACGGCGGCGAGAGCAAAACTGTCAAAGTGGGCCTGATCTGCATCGGCGACGAGAATGACCAGGGCTACACCTACAACTTTATCCGGGGCAAGGAGGCCGCCACCGAGGCCCTGGCCGCCAGCGGCATCAACGTGGAGTGGGTGGTCAAGTGGAACATCGGCGAGGATTCCGGCTGTGAGGACGCCAACATCGAGCTGGCGGAGGAGGGCTGCGACCTCATCATCAACAACTCCTTCGGCTTCGAGCCCTTCATGCTGAAGGTGGCCCCCGATTATCCTGAGATTGAGTTCATCGCCTGCACCAACCAGGCCTCCTGGGGCGACAATCTGGACAACACCCACAACGCCTTTGCCAACATCTATGAGGGCCGTTATCTGGCCGGAGTGGTGGCCGGCATGAAGCTCCAGCAGATGATTGACGAGGGGACCATCACCGCCGATCAGGCTGTCATCGGCTATGTGGGCGCGTTCTCCTTCGCGGAGGTCATCTCCGGCTTCACCGCTTATTTCCTGGGTGCGAAGTCTGTCTGCCCCAGCGTCACCATGAAAGTCCAGTTCGTGGGCTCCTGGTCCGACGCCACGGAGGAGGCCAACGCCGCTTCCGCCCTGGCCGACATGGGCTGCGTCATGATCTCCCAGCACTCCGACAACACCACCCCCGCCACCACGGCAGAGGCCAAGGGCGTGTTCCACACCGGCTATAACAACGATATGATCTCCGTCGCTCCCGGGGCGTCCCTCATCGGCACCCGGATCAACTGGGCCCCCTACTTCGAGTACGCCATCGGGTCCGTGGCCAACGGCGCGAGCTTTGACCAGGACTGGTGCCACGGCATGGATATGGGCGCCGTGGTCATGACGGACCTGAACGAGGCCATCGCCGCCCCCGGCACCGCCGAGAAGCTGGCGGAAGTGGAGGATCAGATCCGCTCCGGCAAGCTCCAGGTCTTTGATACCAGCACCTTCACCATCGAGGGCAAGGCCCTGGAGAGCGCCTTCGCCCTGGATACCGACGGCGACTTTGCCGCCGACTCCGAGGAGGCCGTGTTCGACGGCGCGTTCCACGAGTCCTATTTCCAGTCCGCTCCTTACTTTGCCCTGTCCATCGACGGCATCGAGTGGCTGAACTCCGCGTTCTGATTTTTGCCTCAGCCAAAGAACTCCATAGGGGCCCCGCGGGGCCCCTGTTCTTTTCCACTCCATCCCGACTCCGCCCGGCAGGCGCTGCTCTTTGCCGGGACCTCTTAGAAAGGATTGTGAGCGTTTTTGGAAAACACTGTATGTGCCATTGAGCTTAAGGACATTACCAAACGCTTCGGCGAGGTGGTGGCCAACGACGGCATTGATCTGAAACTGAACCGGGGAGAGATTCTCTCCCTGCTGGGGGAGAATGGCAGCGGCAAGACCACGCTGATGAATATGCTCTCCGGCATCTATTTCCCTGACGAGGGCCAGATTTTCGTGAACGGCCAGCCCGTCTCCATCCGCTCCCCCAAGGACGCCTTTGCCCACGGCATCGGCATGATTCACCAGCACTACAAACTGGTGGACGTGTTCACCGCTGCGGAGAACATTGTCCTGGGCCTGGAGGAGGGGGACAGACTGGACATCAAGGCCGCCGGGGAGAAGGTGCGGGGCATCTGCGAGAGATACGGCTTTGACATTGATCCCGAGCAGAAGATTTACGACATGTCCGTCTCCCAGAAGCAGACGGTGGAGATCGTCAAGGTCCTCTACCGGGGGGCCGACATCCTGATTCTGGACGAGCCCACCGCCGTCCTCACCCCCCAGGAGACGGATAAGCTCTTCGACGTTCTCCGGGCCATGAAGGCCGACGGAAAGGCCATCGTCATCATCACCCACAAGCTCCACGAGGTCATGGCCCTTTCCGACAAGGTGGCGGTTCTCCGCAAGGGCAAATACATCGGTACCGTCAACACCTCCGAGACCAGTCCCCAGGCCCTTACTGATATGATGGTGGGCCATGCCGTGACGCTGAACATCGACCGGCCCCGGTACGAAAAGCCGGCGGAGCGGCTGAACGTCAAGGGGCTCACGGTTTTGGACGGTGAGGGCGTCAAGAAGCTGGATCATGTCAGCTTTACCGCCATGAGCGGCGAAATTCTGGGCGTGGCCGGTATCGCCGGTTCCGGCCAGAAGGAGCTGCTGGAGGCTATTTCCGGCCTCTGTCCCATTAATCAGGGGGAGATACTCTACACCCCCGACGGGCAGTCCCCCGCCAATCTGGTGGGCAAGACCCCCATGCAGATTCGAAAGGCCGGCGTGGCCATGGCCTTTGTGCCCGAGGACCGGCTGGGTATGGGCCTGGTTGGGTCCATGGGCATGACGGGGAACATGATGCTCCGCTCCTGGAAGAAGGGCCGGGGGGTGTTCCTCAACCGCAAGGACCCGAACGAGCTGGCTCTGCGCATCTGGAAGGAGCTGGAGGTCGTTGCCCCCAGCACGGATTTCCCCGTCCGCCGCATGTCCGGCGGCAACGTGCAGAAGGTGCTGGTGGGCCGTGAGATTGCCAGCGCCCCCTCGGTGCTCATGACCGCTTACGCGGTACGGGGGCTGGACATCAACACCTCTTATACGATTTACAATCTGCTGACGGAACAGAAGATGAAGGGTGTGGCCGTTCTCTATGTGGGCGAGGACCTGGACGTGCTGCTGGAGCTGTGCGACCGGATTCTGGTTCTTTGCGGCGGGCAGGTCAGCGGAGTGGTGGACGCCCGGTCTGCCACCAAAGAGCAGATCGGCCTGCTGATGACCCGCCTGGGCGGAAAGGAGGCCTCGGAATGAGCCGCGAGAAGAAAAATCCCCTCATCCGCCTCGCCAAGCGGGACGGTATGGAGGGCTGGAAGGTCTGGTGCATCCGGGCCGGGTCCGTTCTCTTTGCCCTGCTGCTGGGTGCTCTGGTGATGGCGTTGGCGGGGGCCAACCCCGTCACCGCTTACGGCACCATGATTTCCGGCGCCCTGGGAAAGAAGAGCGCCATCCGCCAGACGGTGAAGATCGCCGTTCCGCTGCTGGGCTGCGCCCTGGCCATTGCGCCCTGCTTCAAGATGCGCTTTTGGAACATCGGCGCGGAGGGTCAGATCACCGCCGGGGCCATCGCCGCCAGCTACTTTGCCCTCTTCTGGGCAAACCGCCTGCCCTCCCCGGCGCTTTTGACCGTCATGGGCATTGCCGGCGCGGTGGCCGGAGGGCTCTGGGCTCTGATTCCCGCCTTTTTCAAGGCCAAGTGGAATACCAACGAGACGCTGTTCACCTTAATGATGAACTACATCATCATCGGTGTGGTCCGCTGGCTCCAGGGCGGCCCCTGGGAGGGGCGAAAGGGCTCGCAGATCATTCCGCAGTTTGACTCTGCCGCCTGCCTGCCCCGGGTGCTGGGGGTTCACTGCGGCTGGATCATCGTGCTGGCGCTGGTGGTGTTCATGCACGTCTATATGAATTATACCAAGCACGGCTATGAGATCGCCGTCATCGGCGACAGCATCAACACTGCCCGGTACGCCGGTATGAACGTAGGGCGGGTGATGATGCGCACCATGTTCCTCTCCGGGGCCATCAGCGGTATCGTGGGCTTCATTGTGGCCTCCGGAGCCAACAATACCCTCTACGACGGCGTGGCCGGAGGCGTGGGCTTCACCTCCATCACGGTGGCCTGGCTGAGCCAGCTGAACGCCTTTGCCATGGTGGGCATCTCGGGGCTGCTGGCAGTGCTGAGCAAGGGGGCGGAGACCCTCCAGACCCGTATGGCGGTGCCCACCTCCATCTCCGACATCATCACCGGCATCTTGCTGTTCTGCATGCTGGGCTGTGAGTTCTTCATCAACTACAAGCTGATTTTCCGCGGCGCGGGCAGGAAGGAGGCGCAGCATGGGTAATTTTCTTGGTCTGTTCATCGCCCTGATGGTCGCGGCCATTACCTATGGCACGCCGCTTCTCTTTGGCACCCTGGGGGAGATTCTGACGGAGAAGTCCGGCAATCTGAACCTGGGCGTGGAGGGCATTATGTTCATGGGCGGCGCCCTGGGCCTGGGCGGCGTGTTCTATTACGAGAAGGCGGCGGGAGCCGGAGCCAGCGGCTTCGCCGCCGTGGGCATCGGTCTTCTCTGCGCGTTCCTGGCGGGGGCGCTGGCCTCCCTGATTTTCAGCTTCCTTACCATCACGCTCCGGGCCAACCAGAATGTCACCGGTCTGGCGCTCTCCATCTTCGGCACTGGCGTGGGGCAGTTCCTGGGGGAGTACATGCGGGTCCGGGAAAACGGCTACATCTCCATCAGCAACCATCTCAAGGGCTTTTTCCAGAGCTCTCCCTTTCCCGATTTCCTTCAGAAAATCCCGGTGCTGGGCGGCGTGCTCTTTGGAAACAGTGTGTTTTTCTATCTGGGCCTTGTGCTGGCTCTGGGGATGTTTTTCTTCCTGAACCGCACCCGGACGGGCCTGTATCTCCGCTCCGTGGGGGAGTCTCCCGCCACGGCGGACGCGGCGGGCATCGCGGTGGAGCGATACAAGTATTTGGCAACGGTGATCGGCGGAGGAATTTCCGCCGTAGGCGGCATGGTGTATATCATGACCATCGCCGGGTGCGTGTGGAATCACGAGGGACTCAGCGGCGTAGGCTGGCTGGCGGTGGCGCTGGTCATCTTCTGCATGTGGCGGCCTCTGTCCGCCATCTGGGGCTCGGTGCTCTTCGGCACGCTGATGATTCTGTATCTGCGGCTGGTGCTGCCCTTTGTCCCCACGCAGCTTTATAAGATTCTGCCCTATGTTGTGACGGTGGTGGTGCTGATCGCCTCCAGCATGCGAAACAATAAGGAGAAGCAGCCCCCTGCCAGTCTGGGATTGGCCTATTTCCGGGAGGATCGGTAGAGTCGATTTTTGCAGTCGGCGCAGTTGAAAAGAATCCAAAGGATTCTTTTCAACGAAGCGCTGCCATGCAGCGCTTCGGGCCGCATAGGCGGCCTCCTGTTCAACTGCGTTGACTATAAAACCATGCGGATCGTTTGAGCCGCCGGAAACTTCGCCGCTTCCCGGGAGCTCTGTCCGCAAAGAGCGTACGGGTCCATCGGTGAAGCGGCGGCAGAGAAGCCGGAGCGCGTGGAAGCGGCATCTGACGGGTCCGCTGTCCGGCGCCGGTTTTGCCAGAATAAAGAGGTCAATGATCTGAGGCTTTCAGACCATTGACCTCTTTTTTCAAAGCATCATGGAGCTCTGCGGAGGAGCCGGACGCCGCATGCCGCTCCCGTTCGTGTTTGGATTTGTTCTGCTTAAAAGGCTAAATCCAGATCAACATCCCCCTGAATGCCGTCCACCCGTCCGGTGTGGGAGTATTGCCACAGATCAAAGTGGTAGTAGAAATCCGGAACGGTGTCATACTCTGCCAGCCATAGCGTATAGTCCGTCAACTGCCGCAGGTCATAGCGGAGATAGCCTTGGGTCTGGTTGAAGTAGACTGCCGGGCGGTAGCCCGCATCTTCAATCCGCTTGCAGAAGGCGGCGGCACAGCGGGTCATCATCGCTCCGTCCAGACCGTCGGTGCGGGCCTCGTCCCCGGTGATGGGCTCCCAGTCAAAGGCCACGGGGAACGTGAGGCTCTGTCCGTTTAGGACCTCTAAAACATAGCCGGCCTCCTCCTCCGCCTCTTCGGGGTTGACGGCCTGGGAGAAGAAATAGACGCCGACCTCCAGCCCGGCGCTCAGCGCCCCCTGGAGGTTCCGCTCGAAGGTCTCGTCCAGGAACAGGCCGCCCTGGGAGTAGCCCCGGTGGCCCAGCCGGAGGATGGCAAAGTCGATGCCGTCCGCCGCCACCGCCGGCCAGTCGATGTCCTTTTGATGGGTGGACACGTCGATACCGGCTTTGGCCTGCCGGCCATGCTGCTCGTATGAGACCCGACCGTTGGCGTCCACGGAGAAGGCGTCCTTATTGTAGGGATTGAGGGGCATTCCCTCCAGCGGCTCCAACACCATGTCGCCGAAACGGAAGGTGACCGGCTCCTGGATTTCAGGGGGCGCCTCCGGCTCCTCGTCCTTCCGCAGGACCAGAAGCAGCGCCGCTGCGGCGGCGATCAGCGCAATGGCGGAGATTACCAGGGACAAAACGCTCAGGTCCATCGAATGAGACCGCCGCCTGGAATGGGGGGACGGCGGCCGCTGAGAGTCAGGCGGCCGCGTCTCTCTGGGCAGGCGGCCAGCCGTTTCCTGTTCCTTCAGGTCCAATCCGGACAGACCGTCTCTCATAGTGGTTTCCTCCACAATTCGACAATTTTCTCTATTATATCACAAATTTTGCGCGTTTCAAGCCTGCTTTATCCGCAGTTTCCGGTTTTTTGCCGCCGGGGTTCCACGTGCTTTGGCGGGGTGCGCGGCTTTAAAGCAAGCTGAGCTGATCGCTCTCGTGTCCGCGGCGGGAGGCCGCGACAATGCGGCTCATGGAATACAGCAGCCCCCGGCGGGCGCATTCCTCTTGGAACACCTCCCACAGCGCCCGGGCTTTGGGGCTGACGCATTGATAGCGCGTGCCGTACCGGCGCTGGTAGCGCTCCGTCAGGCCCTGACCGGGAAAGCGCGTGTCCAGCTGACGGTAGAAATACTCCCGCTGTCCCGGGCGGCAGGTCATTCCCATAGCGGGATAGATGAACCGCGCTCCGGCGTCTGCGGCCCGCTCCACAATGGCGCGGATGTTGTCCGCATGGTCCTCCAGAAACGGAAGGACCGGCATCATCAAGATGCCCGTGAACAATCCGGCGGCGCTCAGCCGTTCCACCGCCGCCAGCCGGCGGGAGGGGGAGGGGGCACGGGGCTCCACCTTGGCGGCAAGCCCGTCGTCGCAGGTGGTGATGGTGACTTTGCAGATGGCCGGCATGGTCCGGTTGATGGAGGTGAGTACATCCACGTCCCGGAGGATAAGATCGCTCTTAGTGGCGATGGCCGTTCCAAAGCCGTAGGCCTCCAGCAAGGTCAGCGCGTGCCGGGTGAGCAGCAGCGTCTCTTCAAAGGGATTGTACGGGTCGCTCATGGACCCGGTGCCCACCACGCCCGGTTTGACCTTGCGTTCCAGATCGTCCCGGATGATGCGCAGGGCGTCCGCTTTTGCCTTTACCTGGTCAAACTGCGGCGTGTGGTAGCAGTCGCTGCGGCTGTCGCAGTAGATACAGCCGTGGGGACAGCCCCGGTAAATATTCATGTTGTAATCCGTGCCGAACCAGCTGGGGTCCTTGGTGCGGTTCACAATGGATTTGGCGGAAATGTATTCCATCTGTCTGCTCCCGGCGGTTCCCGGGCGGGGAACCGATGATTCTTACAGGTCATTGTACGAAGTTGGCCGGACAAAGTCAACCCGGTTTGTCAAAAAGGGAGGAAACTCTTCGGAAGAGAAGGTCCCCGTTATGGGCCTGCGGCCCCGAGGCGGATGAAAGGGGATTCCGGCCTTTTCCAAATGCTATTGTTTTGCCGGGGGTCTTGTGATATGCTGTGTAAGAGGAATGCGATGCCCAAGTCCAAAGAAGGAGAGACGCATATGAAAGAATTGACCCCCCAGCTGCTTCATTCCCTCAAGCATTATTCCAGGAAGGACTTCCTCCAGGATCTGACCGCCGGCGTCATTGTGGCCATTATCGCCCTGCCGCTGTCCATCGCGCTGGCACTGGCCTCCGGCGTGTCCCCGGAGCAGGGGCTGTATACCGCGATTGTGGCGGGATTTCTGATCTCCGCCCTGGGCGGGAGCAAGGTCCAGATTGCCGGTCCCACCGCTGCCTTTGCCACGATCGTGGCGGGCATTGTGGCCCGGAGCGGCATGGAGGGTCTGGCCACCGCCACCATTCTGGCGGGCGTCATGCTGATTCTGATGGGCGTTCTGCGGATGGGCAGCATGATCAAATTTATTCCCTATACCATCACCACCGGCTTCACGGCGGGCATTGCCGTCACCATTCTCATTGGCCAGCTGAAAGATTTCTTTGGCCTGACCTTTGAAAACGCCCCGGTGGAGACCATGGAGAAACTGGAGGAGGCCCTTCGCCGCTTCTCCACGGTAAATGGAGCCGCCGTGGGCGTGGGCTGTCTGGCCCTGGCGGTGCTGATTTTTTGGCCCAGGCTGTTCCAGAAGATTCCCGCCTCGCTCATCGCCGTGGTGGTGACGGCGGCGGCGGTAAAGCTGCTGGCCCTGCCGGTGAACACCATCGGGGACCTCTATACCATCTCCAGCGCCCTGCCGGAGTTTACCCTGCCCGCCCTGTCCTACGATACGGTGGCGGCGGTGCTGCCGGACGCCTTCACCATCGCCGTGCTGGCGGCCATCGAGTCGCTTCTCTCCGCCGTGGTGGCCGACGAGATGATAGGAGCCCGGCACAACTCCAACATGGAGCTGGTGGCGCAGGGGGTTGGAAACGCCGCCTCGGCCCTGTTCGGGGGTATCCCGGCGACCGGAGCCATCGCCCGGACGGCGGCGAATATCAAAAACGGAGGGCGGTCCCCTGTGGCGGGCATGGTGCACGCGGCGGTGCTGCTGCTGGTGCTGGTGCTGCTGATGCCCTACGCCGCTCTGATCCCCATGCCCTGTATCGCCGCCATTTTGTTCCAGGTGGCTTACAATATGAGCGGCTGGCGGACGGTGGTGAAGGTGATGAAGCGTTCGCCCAAGAGCGACGTGGCCGTCCTGGTGGTGACGTTTCTGCTGACGGTGGTTTTCGACCTGGTAGTCGCCATTGTGGTGGGCCTGTCTCTGGCCTGTCTGCTGTTTATGAAGCGCATGGCGGATGTGGCCGTGGTGAAAGAGTGGGAGTACATCGAGGATACCGAGGCCGGGAAGGACGGCGAGAGCCGCCTGAAGCCCGTGCCCGCCCATGTAATGGTCTATGAATTCAGCGGGCCTATGTTCTTTGGCGCGGCAGACAAGATTCCCCACATGGAGCGGAACACCGGACGGTCCGTGCTGATTCTCCGGATGCGCGCTGTGCCCGCCATGGACATCACCGCCCTGAACAGCCTCCGGCGGCTCTATGAGGAGTGCCGGGACAAGGGGATACGGGTGATTTTCTCCCACGTCAACCAGCAGCCCTTGTCCGTATTCCGGAAATCCGGCATGTACGAGCAGGTAGGGGAGGAGAACTTCGCGCCCAACATCGACGCGGCCCTGGTTCGAGCTTCGGAGATGGCGGTCCTGTGATGTCCTCCTCTTGCGGTTTGGAGATCGTTGCGGTATACTGAAAGCTGGAAATGCTGTGGGATGATTTTTAAGATAGGAGGGAGCATGGATGTCACCGGAGGAAAAGGCGCGTCTGGCAATCGACCAGAAGCTGACGCAGTCCGGATGGGTGGTGCAGGACCTGCGGGAGGTCAATCCCGGGGCGGCCCTGGGCGTCGCCGTGCGGGAGTATCCCACCAGTACGGGAGAAGTGGACTACGCCCTGTTTGTGCAGGGGCGGCCTGTGGGCGTGATTGAGGCAAAGCGTTCCGAGGCCGGGGAGAAGATCACCAGCGCGGAAACCCAGTCCGCCCGCTACGCGGGGAGCTCCTTCAAGTGGGTGAGGCAGGAATACCAGATTCGCTTTGCCTACGAGGCGACGGACAAGCTGACCCGGTTTACGGATTATGGAGACCAGAAATGCCGCTCCCGAACGGTGTTCTCCTTTCACCGCCCGGAGACGCTTCAGGCGCTTCTCGCCCAGCCCGATACGCTCCGCAACAATCTGAAAAGGCTCCCCCCTCTGGACGAGACCGGCCTTCGGGACTGTCAGAGGATGGCGCTGCGGAATCTGGACGCCTCGTTTGCGGAGAACTGGCCAAAGGCGCTGGTGCAGATGGCCACCGGCGCGGGGAAGACGTTTACGGCCATTACGGAGGCTTACCGCCTGATCAAATTCGGGAAGATGAACCGGATTTTGTTCCTGGTGGACACGCGGAGTCTGGGGGCCCAGGCGGAACGGGAGTTTATGGCTTACACGCCGGGCGACGATCCCCGTCCCCTGTCCAGCATTTACGGTATCCACCGGCTCAGAAGCTCCTGGATGCCGGATGACGCGCAGGTTTATATCAGCACCATTCAGCGCATGTATTCCATCCTCAGGGGGGAGGAGCTGGAGGAGTCCGCCGAGGAGGCGCCGCTGGAGGAAAGCGCCGCCGGCAAAACGCCCAGAGAAGTGGTCTATAACGAGCAGTACCCCCCGGAGTTTTTTGACTGCATCATCGTGGATGAGTGCCACCGCTCCATTTATAACGTCTGGAAGCAGGTGCTGGAATACTTCGACGCGTTCATCATTGGCCTGACCGCCACCCCGGACAAGCGGACCTTCGGCTTTTTCGACTCCCACGTGGTCAGCGAATACTCCAGGGAGCAGGCCATTACCGACGGCGTCAGCGTGGGGGAGGATATCTTCCTGATTGAGACCGAAGTGGGCACGAGAGGCGCTCACATTATGAAGCAGCTCATTGAATACCGGAACCGCTTGTCCCGGGAAAAACGCTGGAAGCAGATGGACGAGGATGTGGACTATACGCCATCCAGGCTGGACAGGGACATTGTGAACCCAAGCCAGATCCGGGCGGTCATCCGCGCCTTCCGGGAACAGCTCTATACCAGACTGTTTCCCGGCCGCCGGGAGGTTCCCAAGACTCTGATTTTCGCCAAAAAGGACAGCCACGCGGACGACATTATTCAGATCGTCCGGGAGGAGTTTGGCGAGGGAAACCGGTTTTGCAGAAAGATTACTTACTCCGCGGACAAGCCGGAGGAGGCTCTGCGGGATTTCCGCAGCGATTACTACCCCCGGATTGCGGTAACCGTGGATATGATTGCCACGGGCACCGACGTCAAGCCCATTGAGTGCCTGATTTTCATGCGGGACGTCCGCAGCCGCAGCTACTTCGAGCAGATGAAGGGCCGGGGAACCCGCTCCATGGAAAAGGACGAGCTGAAAAAGGTGACGCCCTCCGCCCAGGAGAATAAGGATCATTTCATCATTATTGACGCCGTGGGCGTTACCAGGTCCCAGAAGACGGATACTCGTTGCCTGGAGCGAAAGCCGTCCGTCAATTTAAAGAGCTTGATGATGTATGTGGCGATGGGGGCCAGGGACGAGGATACGCTGACCTCTCTGGCGAATCGCGTCGTTCGTCTGAACAGCCGCATGACGCGGGAGGAGCGGGAGCGTTTCGCAGAGGTCGCGGGCGTCTCCGCCGGAACGGTGGCTCAGCGCCTGTTGGACGCTTTTGACGAGGACGCGATCGAGGAACGCGCGCGGGCGGCCGCCGGGGAAGACGCGCCGTCCGGAGCCCAGCTGGAAGCGGCACAGGCCGCGCTGGCGGCGGAGGCGGCCGAACCCTTCTGCCGTCCGGAGGTGCGGACGTTTATCGAGACAGTTCTCCGGGGTCACGAGCAGCTGATTGACAGTGTGAACATTGATACGGTGCTGTTCGCCGGTTACGGCAAAGACCAGCAGAAGTCGGTGGAACAGATTCTCCGGACGTTCCGGGAATTTATTGAGGAGAACCGGGACGAAATTACCGCCCTGGGCATTGTCTACGACCAGCGCTATCGGGATCGTCCCATGGCCATTGCGGGCCTGAAGGCATTGTATGAAAAGCTGCGGGCCCGGCAGATGACGGTGGAGCGGCTGTGGGACTGCTATGCCCTGCGGTCGCCGGGCCAGGTCCGGCGGAGCACGGTGGCCCAGCTGGCGGACCTGGTGTCGATGATCCGCTACGAGCTGGGGCTGGTCCCCGAATTGGTCCCCTTCGCGGAGCGGGTGAACCACAATTTTCAGAAGTGGGCCTTCCGCCGCAACGCCGGGCCGGTGCATTTCACGGAGGAGCAGATGGATTGGCTGCGGCTGATTCGGGATCATATTGCCGCCTCCCTCAGCATGGAGGTCGGGGACCTGAGTCTGAGTCCCTTTGACCGCAAAGGGGGGTTGGGCCGGTTCTATGAGGTGTTCGGAGAGGACTACAAGAGCCTCTTGCTGGAGCTGAATGTGGAGCTGGTGGCATGATAGGGGTGTTTTTTTGGAACTTGTGGAGCTGGGTTCAATTCTGAAGCTGGAGAAGGGAAGAAAGCCGGTCCGGCAGGATTGCCGGTGTGGGGGCGGCTTCGCGCCGTATGTGGACATTGAGGCGTTTGAAACGGGGAACATCCGGCGTTATACGGACGGGGAAAAGTGCGTTCCCTGTGAGGAGGGGGACATTTTAATCGTATGCGACGGGTCCCGTTCCGGGCTGGCCGGCTATGCGGTAAAGGGGTATGTAGGCTCTACGCTGGCAAAGATTTCGGCGGAGGGGCTGAGCGGTCCTTATTTGTTCCATTTTCTCCAGGGCAAATACTCCCTCCTGAATACCCGGAAAAGGGGCACCGGAACGCCGCATCTGGACGTGGAAATGCTGAGAGGGCTCCGCCTGAGAGTGCCCGCGCCTTCGGAACAGGAGCGGACAGTGGCCCGGCTGGAGGGGCAGCTCGCGCAGCTGAACGCCGCCGAGACCAGGCTGAAAGCGGTAAAAGAGCATCTGAGGGCATACCGGCAGGCGGTGCTGAAAGAGGCGTTTTCTAAGATGGAGCGGGCATGCACGGTTCGGGAAGCGGCGTCGCTGGTCACAAGCGGGTCCAGAGGATGGGCCCGGTATTACAGCGAAGCCGGGGCAAAGTTTATCCGAATTGGAAATCTGACGAGAGACTCCATTCGTATAAATTTAGGGCAATACCGCACAATGAGGTTTGCCTAAAAATAAGACATCCTCAACTGATAAAATAGCTGAGGATGCCCCATGAACTGTTCATTCAGGCAACACTGAATCAGGCCGCCAGACC
>Ga0073908_1002867_pt1 | contig 19545 bp, 11 predicted proteins | sample MucameincwithD2O_FD_65484 | JGI IMG/M metagenome (GOLD analysis project Ga0073908, IMG submission 65484) | Mouse cecum microbial communities from Vienna, Austria - Mucus amended microcosms incubated with D2O | ecosystem: Host-associated > Mammals > Digestive system > Large intestine > Cecum...
TTTCGCCTTGGCTTCATGCTCCTTATAGGTCGCGTTGCGGGCAATCACTTCGTCAAAGTCCACCTTGTGGCCGTCGAAGTCGGGGCCGTCCACACAGGCGAACTTTACCTCGCCGTCTACCGTCAGGCGGCAGCAGCCGCACATGCCCGTGCCGTCGATCATGATGGGGTTCATGCTCACGGTGGTGGGAATGTTGTACTTCTCCGTCAGCTTGCAGGCAAACTTCATCATCAGCAGAGGGCCGATGGCGAACACCCGGTCGAACTTCACGCCGCTGTTGATGAGCTCCTCCAGCTTGCCGGTGACAAAGCCGTGGTAGCCGTAGGTGCCGTCGTCGGTGCAGATGTGCAGGTCGGTGCTGGCCTGGCCCATCTCCTCCTCCAGTATGACAATATCCTTGGTTTTAAAGCCGCCGATCAGGTCCACCTGATTGCCCGCCTGATGCAGGGCCCGGGCCACAGGCAGGGCGATGGCGCAGCCCAGGCCGCCGCCCAGGACGGCCACACGGCCCACGTTCTCCACCTCGGTGGGCAGGCCCAGAGGGCCTACAAAATCCTGAAGGCAGTCGCCCTCGTTCAGCTGGTCCAGCGCCAGGGTGGTGCCGCCGATCTTTTGATAGATTACGGTAACCAGGCCGTCCGCCGCACTGGAGATGGTGAGGGGAATCCGCTCTCCCTCCTCGTCCACCCGCAGAATGATGAACTGGCCCGCCTTGGCCTTGGCGGCTACCAGGGGCGCGTACACCGAGATCTGACTGATCTCAGGGGTCAGCACCTTTTTTGTCGCGATTTCGTACTTCTTCACTGTTTCTCCTCCTGTCAGAGTTCTTCCTTTTTTCATCGCTGAATATTGCCAGCGGCACAGGGCCGCATAGATCATAAATTTACCATCTGGTCCCCTTGCCGTACCGGCGGCGCTTTCGGGCGTAGTGGACCCAGCGGACCAGGAACACCGCCAGCGCGGCGGCCGCAATCAGAACTGCCAGCGCCGCCAGGGTGATCCAGCTGGGGCTCTTCACCAGCTCGATGGGGTTCCAGCTGCGGCTTACGTCCTTTCGGCCGTCGGGCCGGGCGTAGCGGCTGGGCACCCCCTCCTCCCCGAAGGTCTGGAGGTAGGCCGCCAGGGCGTACCACTCCTTGATTTCATTGCCGTTCTCATCCCGGAGAATGCAGGCCTCAAAGTCATCTACCGGGCTGCCGTCCGCCATCTTGGGCTCCAGGGACAGCAGACCCAGGGACTTGCCCTTTACCGTGCCCAGCATCTGGGCGGAGTACATCCCGGTGACCACCCGGTAGAGCTGGTCGTCCTTAATCTCTTCATAAAAATCATGTGTAAAGGTGGGCGGCGGCACCTGGTTTCCCTCCGCATCCACCATTTCCACATCTGCTGTGACAGTTATATTCCAACGCAGCCGAATATCCGTCACCCGGTTAAAAAACATCCGATGGGTGTTGAAGGAGTACTCCAGCCCCGCCATATACAGCTGGGCGGCGGGCATCAGCGGGGTTACCGAGGCGTCCACCTCGGCGGCTGCCTTCAGCTCCTTGCCCGTGAGGTACACCCCCACCAGAGGGAAGCCGGAGGTGCCGTCGCTCCCCACCCCCATGGACAGCACGTCGAAGGCCATGGACGCGGTGATCTCGCCCGAACGCAGGGGCGCCCGGAGCACCCCGTCGGCGGTGACGGTGACGGTGGGGACATCGGGGGCGTCCGCCTCCAGGTTTTGCGTGGCCCAGAGGAAGGAATCCGCCACCAGCTCCCCCAGGGCGCTGCCCTCCTGGACCCCGGATCTCGGGGTGGGCAGGTCGAACGCCGTCCGGGTGAGCACCTCGTCGTAGGTCAGGCCGTACCGGCCCAGATAGGTCCCCCCTACCAGCCCCTTCCAGCGCTCCACCATGGCGGTGATCTCCCCGTCCTCGGGCAGGGTCTCGTCAATGGGGGTCAGATGGTAGTCGGTCAGCCTCTTCTCCCCATCCCCGGTCCACTCAAAGGTTATGGAACCCAGATTTTCACAGTAGGGCCCGGAGGAGACAATATAGGTGTCCCCCACCACAATGGGCTCGGTCAGGGTGCTGTGGGTGTGGCCCGAGACGATCAGGTCGATCCCGGAAACCTTTTTGGCCAGCTGCTCGTCCTCCGACAGCTTCTGCTTCTCGTTGGTACCGGAGTGGGACAGGCAGATGATAAACTGGGCGCCCTCCCCCTTCAGGGCATCCACGCACCGCTGGGCGCTGGCCGCCATGTCCTCCAGCACAAAGCCGGAGGAGGGGGCGCAGGCATCAGAGTCCACCCCCATCAGGCCGAAGATGCCGAAGGTGACCCCGCCCCGCTCCAGAAGCATCCAGTCCCGCACGCCGCAGGCCGCCATGGCCCGCTGGATATCCAGCTTGTTCGGGTTGTCCGCCGCCGGCCTGTAGTTTGCCATCAACAGGGCGGGGATTCGGTCTCCGCTGGCCGACACCGCGTTGAGCATGGCGGCAAAGCCCGCTCCGGTGTGGTCGAACTCGTGGTTGCCCACCGCCGCCGCGTCGTAGCCCAGCGCCCCCATGGTGCGCAGCTCCGCCCCCTGGGTGGTGTACAGGGTCTGGATCAGAGAGCCGATGGAGAAGTCTCCCCCGTCCACCGTCAGCGCGTCGGGGTGGACTGCCCGCTCCCGGTCCAGCGCCGTCTTCAGCCGGGCGTAGCCCCCCGATTCCCCCCCGTCCTCCTCCGTCTGGGGCAGGAAGTGGGAGTGGAGATCGTGGGTGAAGAGTACTGTGGCACCGCGGCTCCCGGCCTGACCCGCCAGGGCGGGCAGCAGGGAGCACAGCAGCAGAATCACTGTCAAAAAGCCGGAAAAAAGGCGCGTGCGCTTCATTGAGACCTCCATTTTTTTCGACAGACGGTTATCCGAAAGGCGGGCATCATACGCCCACAAAGGGCCGCTGTGTGATCGGGCAATGCCTCCGGCATCAGCGGATCACGTCGAACTGCACCGGCCGGCAGAACAGCTCCCGGACCTGCTCCGGGTCCCGGGTCTGGCCCAGCGCCCACATCAGCTTGGTGGCCGCCGCCTCCAGGGTCATGTTGTAGGCCTCCAGCACCTGGAAGCGCTCCTTTACCTGCTGGCCCACCTGGTACACCGACATGTCGCTGCCCTCGTAGGGCACCTGGGTCATCACCACGATGGTCTTGCCCTCGGCCAGCCACTCCTCGATGGCCTGGGCCAGCGGGCCGCTGCCCCCGCCCGGCAGCCCCCCTACCCCGAAGGACTGGAGGATCACCGCCTGGTAGCTGTCCTTCAACAGCCGGAGGGCCTCCGCCCCCATGCCCGGGATCAGGGTGAGGAGGAGCACCTTGTCCTCCAGCTTTTGGTAGAAGGTGGGCTCCGCCCCGTAGGCGTAGGGCCGGGGGGCCAGATAGCGGATCAGCCGCCCGTCCCGGATCACCGCCCGCTCCGGATAGTCCACGCAGGAGAAGGCGTTGAAGCTCTTGCTGCGCTCCTTCCGGGCCCGGGTGCCCAGAATTACCTTGCCGTCAAAGACCAGGCTCACGTCGTGGGACTGCTTGTCGGCGGCGTAGAGAAAGCTGTCGTACAGGTTGCGGCGGGCGTCGGTGTCGTTGAGGGCGATGGACTTCTGCGAGCCGGTAATGACAATTGGCTTGGGGGAGTCCTGAATCAGATAGGACAGAGCGGCGGCGGTATAGGCCATGGTGTCCGTCCCGTGGGTGATGACAAAGCCGCTGTAATCCTCATAATGTTCCCGGATGGCGGCGGCCATCTCCAGCCAGTGGGCGGGGCCCACATTGGTGCTGTCCAGATTCATCAGCTGGACCGCCTCCACCTGGCACAGCTCCCCCACCGCCGGGACGTGGCTCAGAATTTCCGCTGAGGTTATGGCGGGGCTGAGCCCCTCCCCGCTCTCCTTGGAGGCGATGGTGCCCCCGGTGGCCAACATTAAAATTCGCTTCAACGCCGGGCCCCCCTCTCTTTCTCTACAGGCATTGCAGGTATTTTCCATACAGCGTCATGGACAGCTCGTCCCCGATCCTGTGGACCTGCTCCTCGGTGACCCAGCCCTCGTACAGGGCCAGCTCCTCCAGACAGCCCACATAGCGGCCCGTGGTGTCCTGGATGTGCTTGATGGTCTCCCCCGCGGCCAGCAGGCTGTCAGCCGTACCGGCGTCCAGCCAGGTGATGTTTTTCTCCAGAGGGATTACCTGAAGCTGGCCCCGGCGCAGATACTCCAGGTTGACGTCGGTGATCTCCAGCTCCCCGCGGGCGGAGGGCTTCAGATGGTTGGCAATCTCCATCACCTGGTGGTCGTAGAAGTACAGGCCCGGTATGATGTAGTTGGATTTGGGGTAGCGGGGCTTCTCCTCAATGGAGATAGCCCGGCCGTCCTTGTCGAACTCCACCACGCCTAAGGGACGGGGGTCCTCCACCCAGTAGCCGAATACGGTGGCCCCCCGGTCGTTGGCGGCCGCCCGCTTCAGGGTGGCGGCCAGGGTGGGCGCGTAGAAGATGTTGTCCCCCAGGACCAGGCACACCCGGTCGCCCCCTACAAACTGCTGGCCGATGAGAAGGGCGTCGGCAATGCCCCGGGCCACCGGCTGCTCGGCATAGGAAATCTTCAGGCCGTACTGCTCCCCCTGCCCCAGGAGGGCCTGGAAGGTGGCCGTCTCTCCAGGGGGCACAATAATCATAATGTCCGAGATGCCCGCCTGCATGAGTATGGCGATGGGGTAATAGATCAGCGGTTTGTCGTACACCGGCAGCAGAGGCTTGCACACCGGCCTGGTCATGGGGTATAGACGGGTGCCCTTCCCCGCCGCTAAGACGATACCTTTCATATTTCCCTCCTGTCCGGCCCTCGGACGGCTGTAAAATCCTTTTCTTCCGGCCGGCGGGAGTTCCCCGCCAGCCGATGGTATTGTACCACATGCCCTGTTTTTTTTCAAGCTATAGCAGTCATCAAAATATATGCCCTAATTGACACAAGGACAGGGAGCCCTTCCGCCCCTGCCCTTATGGTTGCTTGCCGGTCAGCCCTTTCCGTGGCGCAGGGCGGCGGCGAGCGTGTTCTCCATCAGCACGGAGCGGGTCACCGGGCCCACCCCCCCGGGCACCGGGGTTATGTAGGACGCTTTCTCCGCTACCGCGCTGTAGTCCACGTCTCCGCACAGCCTGCCCGCCGCGTCCCGGTTCACCGCCACGTCGATGACCACCGCACCCTCCTTCACCATGTCGGCGGTAATCAGGCCGGTGTGGCCCGCCGCGGAGATGAGAATATCCGCCCGGCGGCACTCGGCAGCCAGGTCGGGGGTCTTGGTGTGGCAGACCGTGACGGTGCAGTCACTCCGCAGCAGCAGCATGGCCTGGGGCTTGCCCACAATGTTGGACCGGCCCACCATGGTGCAGTTCTTAAAGGCCGGGTCGATGTTGTACTCCGCCAGCAGCCGCATCACCCCCGCAGGGGTGCAGGGCCAGAAGCAGTCCACCCCCAGGGTCAGGTCACCCACGTTGGAGGGGTGTACGCAGTCCACGTCCTTGTCGGGCCGGATGGCCAGCTGGACCTCCCGGTCGTCCAGGTGCTCCGGCAGGGGAAACTGGACCAGAATGCCGTCGATGCCCTCCCGCTCGTTCAAAAAGCGGATGACGTCCAGCAGCTCCTTCTGGGGGACATCCTCCGGCAGGCGGTAGGTCTCGTAGTAGATGCCGCACTGCTGGCAGTCCTTCCGCTTGCCCGCCTCATAGACCTGGGCGGCGGGGTCCTCCCCCACCAGCACCATGGCCATGCCCGGCTTGTGCTCCATCTGCTCCACCCGGAGCCGTACCTGTTCCTTGATCTTGGCCGCCAGGGCCTTCCCGTCCATCACAACAGCCGCCATACGCTACTCCTCCTCGCCGCCGTCCGCGCGCTCCGCCTCCTGGGCGGCTAAGCGCTCCGCGAACAGCTCTTTTTTTTCGCCCCGATACCTCCACAGAGCCCAGACCAGCGCCCCGCCCGCCGCCGCGCAGGTAACCGCTGCGAAGAGCTGAGACACCCGGATGGGCGCGCCGAAGAGTTCCCAGCCGAAGAGGTACAGGCTGTCGGTGCGCAGGCCCTCGATCCAGGCCCGGCCCAGGCCGTACCAGAAAAAGTAAAACAGAAAGCACTGGCCATCAAATTTCCGCCTCTTGCCCATCCAATAGACAATCATCAGGCCCGCGAAATTCCAGGCCGACTCGTAGAAAAAGGTGGGATGTACCCCCAGCGCTCCGCTGAGGATGGCCTCACAGCCCGCCTGGTCCACATAGCCGTTTTCCAGCATGTAGGCCGCGATGGAGGGGCCGCACATCCGCCAAGGCAGAGCCGTCGTCCCGCCGAAGGCCTCCACATTCATGAAGTTGCCCCACCGGCCGATGAGCTGGCCAATGAACAGGCCATGAACCCCCAGGTCGGCGTAGGCCAGAAAGCTGAGCCCCTTCTTCCGGCAGAACAGCAGCAGGACAATGGCCGACGAGATGATGGCCCCGTAGATGGCCAGGCCCCCGTCGCCGTACCGGAGGATTCTCCCCCAGTCCAGCGAGCCGTCCGCCCGGCGGTACAGGTCCAGATTAAAGGCCACATAGTACACCCGGACGGCCACCAGGGCCGCGGGGACGGCAAAGAACATCATGTCGATGATGTTGTCCTCGCTGATTCCAAACCGCCTGCCCCACCGGCAGCACAGATATACCGCCAGAATCAGCCCGCTGGTAATAATCACGCCGTACCAGTAGACCGGCCGGTCGAAAAACGGGATGGTGAAGGCCACCCGGTTCAGGGTGAACTCCAGCCCCAGGCCAGGGAAGGAGACCGTGTTCATCGCTGGCCCTCCCCCTCCCTGGCCCGGACAACCGACAGGGCGGTGCGCTCCTCAGTCACCCAGCCGGTGATGAGCGCCTCCGCCTCCGCCTTGGTGATGGCGCTGAAAATCTCGGCAAATTGCAGAAAGTCATGCCCGGCAAAGAAGGCCTGGGCCTGGCCCACGCACAGGTTTTCAAAGGAGTTCAGCCCCCGCACCCGGTTGCCGTAGACCCCCTTCTTTACCCGCTCCCAGAGGTCGGGGTCCACCCCTTCACGGCCGATGCGGGCCGCCTCCTCTGCCACCGCCAGCCGGACGGCCTCCGGGTCTCTGGACTCCCCGTCCGCCGCCAAAAAGGCGCAGCCGGAGCTGCTCTCGTAGCTGTAGCCGAACTCCTGATTGATGAGCCCCTCCCGGTACAGCCTGGCGTACAGAGGGCTGGAGTTGCCCAGCAGCACCTCCAGAGCCAGCCCGCCCACCAGCTCCTGGCGCAGGCGGTCCTCCCCGTTCCACTTGGCGTCCCCCTTCCAGCCCAGCTGGAAGATGGGGGCCGACACCTCCATCCGCTCCTCAATGAGGGACTGGGCCGCCCGAGGCTCCTCCTTCTCCCCATAGTCCTTGACCGCGATGGGGCCCGCCTCCTTGGGGAGAATCTCCCGGGCGACGGCGCAGATGTGCTCCGGGTCCACCGGGCCGGCCACGCACAGCACCATGTTGGCCGGGTCGTAAAAGGCCTTGTGGCAGGCGTAGAGGGTCTCCGGGGTGATCCTGGCGATGGACTCCACGCTGCCCGCCACGCTCTCCCGGATGGGGTGGCGCTGAAACAGGGCCTTCATCAGGTTCATATAGCACTTCCAATGGGGGTCGTCCTCGATCATGCCGATCTCCTGGCCGATGATCCCCCGCTCCTTGTCCACGCTCTCCCGGGTGAACCAGGGCACCGAGACAAAGGACAGCAGGATACGCAGGTTCTCCTCAAACTTCTCGGTGGAGTCGAAGTAGTAGCCGGTGATGTCGTTGCTGGTGAATGCGTTTGGGCTGGCTCCGTTGGCCGCCAAGTCCTGGAGGGCGTTGCCCTCCTCCGTGTCGAACATCTTGTGCTCCAGATAGTGGGCCACCCCGGCGGGGGTGTCGTGCCACTCGCCGGCCAGGCAGAAGCGCATGTCCATCCCCCCGTAGTTGGTGGCGAAAAAGGCGTAGCCCTTCTGAAAATCGGGCTTGGGGAAGACAAACACGTTCAGACCGTTGGCCAGCTTCTCGTGGTACATGGTCTCCCCCACCTGGGTGAATCGCAGCTTTTCCATGGCTTATGCCTCCTTCCCCTTCAGAAAATAGATGGTGTCCAGCTCCAGCTTCCGGGCGGCGGCGGCCACCTCCTCACGGGTGACCCCCTCCAGCCGGGCGGCCAGCTCCTCCGGGCCGTACTCCAGCCCGGCCGCCGCCTGTCCCAGCCAGAATTCCTCCTGCCGGCCCTGGTCGTCCAGGGTGGACAGACAGGCCCCGATGAGGGTGCGGCGGGAGCCCTCCAGCTCCCAGTCCTCGATCTCCCCCCGCTTGACGGCCTCCAGCTGGGCCAGGATCTCGTCCCGGGCCGTCTGGTACTTGTCAAACTCGATGCCCGAGGACACCAGCACCAGCCCCTTCATCTTCTCCAGCGTGGCGCTGGCGTAGTAGCACAGGGACAGCTTCTCCCGCACGTTCATGAACAGCTTGGACAGGGTGGTCCCTCCAAAGACGGCGACGGCCAGGTAGAGGGCGGGGAAGTCCTCCTCCCAGCAGGTCTGGCCCCCAGTGCGGAAGCCCAGGGCCAGCTTGCCCTGGGTCACATCCATGGCCTCCTCCGCCAGGATGGGCTCCGGCCCGGCGGACACCCGCACGTCGCAGTCCGGGTCCAGCCGCCCGCCGTTCACCGGCAGCCCGGCCAAAGCGGACCGCAGCGCCTCCGCCACCCGGTCCGGCCCGGCGGAGCCGCAGTAATAGACCTCCACCTGGGCGGTGCGCAGCAGCTCCTGATACCGCTGCCACAGGCTCTCCGGGGTGATGGCGGACACGCTCTCCTCGTCCCCCAGCTTGTCCACCCCGAAGGCCTCGTATCTGCACATCTCCCGAACCAGACGCTGGGTAGCGTAGGTCCGCTTGTCGTTGATCTGGGCCCGGATGCGGTCGATGAGATTGGCCCTCTCGCCGGCGGTGTAGTCCGTACGGAAGACGCCTTTCTCGGTGCAGGGCTTCAGAAGCAGCTCCCCCAGCAGGGCGGCCGCAGGCTCCAGAATTTTCTCCCCCTCCAGGGTGTAGGCGTCGTCCAGAAAGCTGGCCGCAAAGCCCACGCACTGGGTCTCCCCCTTCTTGCGGACCACCGGCTCCACCGCTCCGCCATAGAGCTCATCCAGGGCGGCGGACAGCGACTCCATGTCCGGGTGGTCCGCCGTCCCCCGGCGGAGCACCTCGGGGATCAGGGCGTTGGCCCCGGCGGTCCTTCGGTCCAGCGGGGCCAGCAGGGTGAGGGACAGATACGAGCTTTTAAATTTGTTGGTATGCACCGCGCGCAGCCATACCCCGGGGAATAGCTCCCGGCGAGTCACTTGTGACATATCCTTTGATTCCTTTCCTGGGAAAAATTTTCTTTTGACAGCTGCATTATCATACCACACATGACAGTCAAAAGTAAAGTTATCGAGAAAATTTTGCCGGGGGGTGGTCAGCCGGAGGGGAATGCAGTATAATGGCGGTAACGAAAGGAGAGGATGGCCATGCTGAACCAGCCAAAGGATTTTTGGAACATGCGGGCCCAAACCTATGACCGGACCTCCGGCCAAACATACGCCGATACCTATGACAAAACGGCAGAGCTCTCGCTGCGTTACCTGAAGCCCTCAAACCGGGTGCTGGAGTTCGCCTGCGGCACGGGGCTGCTCACCCTGCGGATAGCCCCCCATGTGGCCCGCCTCCGGGGCATCGATATCTCCCCCAAAATGGCGGAGGTTGCCCGGGAAAAAGCCCGGGATCTGGCCCACGTGGAGATCACCAACACCGACCTCTTTGACCCCTGCCTGGAGCCGGGGAGCTTCGACGCGGTATGTGCCTACAATGTGCTGCTCTACCTCCCCGACCTGCCCGCCGCCCTGGCCCGCATCCGGGCGCTGCTCAAGCCCGGGGGAGTGTTTCTCTCCGCCACCGACTGCCTGGGCTCCCGGCCCTCGGCCATGGGGCTGAAAAAGCTGGTAAACAGCCGCACCGGGAAAATGCCCTTTGTGGCCTTCTTCTCCCAGCGGGGGCTGGAGCGGAAGATCGCCCGGAGCGGCTTTGACGTATTGGAACGGGAAAACCTGTTCCCCAATCCGCCCAACCTCTTTGTGGCCGCCCGGGTCAAACCGTGACCTCCAGCCGGTGGTCCCCCCGCAGCTCCGCCAGGAGGACACCGCCCTCCGCCGGCCCGCCGTCCAGCCGGGCGGAGTAGGCCCCGGACCGCTTTACACAGATGTGAAGCCTCCCCTTGGGCAGCCTCCACCGGGCCTCATACCCCGGCCAGTCCGGGGGCAGGTTGGGCTCCACCGTCAGGCGGCCCTCGCTCACCACGATCCCCAGCAGCTCCTGGACGGCCACCTGCCAGTACCACCCCGCCGCCCCGGTGTACCAGCTCCAGCCCGCCCGGCCCACCCGGCCGGGGGCGTAGGACACGTCGGCGGCAATCACATAGGGCTCCGCCCGGTAGATATCCGTCCTGTGGCCCTCCGGCAGGAGGGCCTTTAATATCGCCCAGCCCTCCGACGCGCGGTCCAGCCGGAAGCAGGCCATGGCCAGCCACACCGAGGCGTGGGTGTACTGCCCGCCGTTCTCCCGCACCCCGGCGGGGTAGCCCTTGATATAGCCGGGGTCCTTCTCCCCCTGGCCGTCGAAGGCGGGGTCGAAGAGGCGGACCACCCCGGCCTCCCGGTCGAAGAGCCGGTCCAGGGCGGCGGACACCGCCTCGTCCCCCCGCTTCCGGTCCGTCCCGCCGGGGAAGAGGGCGAAGGACTGGGCGATGGAGTCAAGCTGGCACTGGTCGCTCTCGGCCGAGCCCAGCGGCGTGCCGTCCTCGTAGTATCCCCGGCGGTACCAGCCGCTGTCCCAGGCCCCCTGGGCCGCCTGGATCAGGGTATCCGCCCGGCGCAGCAGATCCTCCGCCCGGGCCTCCTCGTCCATCCGGCGGCACAGGACGGCGAAGTCCTGGAGGACCGCCGCCAGAAACCAGGTGAGCCACACCGATTCGCCCCCCACCTTGTCCATGCCGTCGTTCCAGTCGCCGCCCCCCATTCGGGCCAGGCCGTGGGGACCCGTCCCCCGGTCCAGGGCGCAGAGGATGGCGGCCAGACCGTGGCGGTAGAGGCTGTCCCGCTTTTCGCTCACCTGGGGGACCTCGTACCGGTCCCTCTCCCCCGGCTCCAGGAGTTTTGCTGTCAAGTAAAATACCTTTTCATCCAGAATGGACCAGTCCCCGGTGACGGTGCAGTACCGGCACAGCACCCAGGGCAGCCACAGCAGATCGTCGGAGATGCGGGTGCGCACCCCCGCCCCCTGGGGCGGGTGCCACCAGTGCTGCACGTCCCCCTCCTCAAACTGCCGGGAGGCGGCCAGCAGCAGCTGCTCCCTTGTCCGCTCCGGCCAGGTGTAAATCAGGGCGGCGGCATCCTGGAGCTGGTCCCGGAAGCCGAAGGCCCCGCCGTTCTGGTACTGACTGGTGCGGGCCATCATGCGGCAGGCGATCACCTGATAGAGGCACCAGCCCCCCAGATACCGGTCCAGAGTCCCGTCCGGGGTGGCGACTGTAAGGGCAGATACCTTGTCAGCCCACCAGGCCAGGGTCCGCTCCTGCTCCGCCAAAAAGTCCTCCCGGAAGAAGCGGGAACAGGGCCGCCCGGCCTTTTCCTTGGTCACCAGTGAGATGGGCTGGCCGTCGTTCAGGGCGGTAGAGAGAGGCTCCCCCTCCCCCAGGCGGTAAACCAGCCGCCCGGAGGCCCCGGTGAGGGTAAAGCGGAGGATGCGGAGGTTTTCATCCATCGGCACGAATCCCTCAACCACCAGTAGGGGCGGATATTGTCCACCCGTTTTTGAGGTCTCCTCCAGCCTCTTCTCCCACCGGGCAAGGCCGGGGCGGTAGGTCACGGTGCAGGGACAGCCGTCCCCGGCGGCGAAGACCGGAATGTCCCGGCCATTTAAGTTTACCATAATCTTTTCCTGTCCACCAACCGCCAGAGGGTCGTTGGCCCAGGGGGTGAGCTTTCCCTCCCGGGCATTGCCCCCAAACCAGAGAAAGCCCCCGCCCGTCTCGTCGGTGAGCCAGCCAAATTCCGGATTGCACAGTACCTGGTACCAGCCTACCGGCGGGAGCTGCTCCCCGCAACGGATGGTCACCTGGTCCCCCTCCATCTCCCAGGGGGCGGGACCGGCGGACAGCGCCACCGGGGGCGGCGGGGCGATCTCCTCAGGCTCCGGTGGGCCTTCGAGGGCGCCATCCCCTGCGGGCAGGACGGCCCTGGCCCAGGCCAGCACCGCCGGGGCGGCCTCCGGATTGGCCAGGTGGATGCCCCCCTTGCCCCCCAGGGCCGACTCCGCCCCCAGCTTTTTCAGCTCCTCTGTCAGGGCGGAGCGGAGAGGACGGCGGTAGTCGCCCCCCTCCTCCACCAGGAGGACCAGGTCGAAGGGAAAGCCCGCCCGGCTGAGGAACTGGTGCCAGCGGCACCAAAGAGCGGCCCGCTCCACGTCGTCCGGCCCGGACAGTGTCCCGGCGGCAATGGGCAGGTCCCCTGAGATCCCATAGGGCCACAGGGTATTTTGGGGCGGGCGCTCCGCCCCCTCCTCCGCCGGGATCAGCCGGGCCAGCAGGTCAAAGGCGGCCAGGGCCTCCCCCTCGCTGAGGGCCAGCTTCTGGGCGATGGGGGCCAGGGAGGCCGGGCCCCCGTCCTTGCCCTCCAGCATCCGCCGGCTGCCCGCCTGAGCGGCCTCTGGGGCCTCCCCCAGCGCCAGGGCCATGGAGAAGGTCTTCCGCTCTCCCGCCGCCAGCGACACCGGGATGCGGACCATGAGGCAGGGGTCGGAGCCCACCCCGTTTCGGAGAGGGGCCGGCGCCCGATTCGGCAGGGCCCGCAGGCCCCCCCGGCCCAGGGCGGCAGACCGGTCCAGACTGGCGGAGGTGGTTTCCCCCGTCCAGGCGGCGGAGAGATACACCCCCTCCTCCTCCCCCCGGGGACGGCGGTGGAACAGGGCTCCGTTCCCCTCCAGGGAGCACTCCAGAAACAGCCGGGAGAAGGCCGGGTGGGCGTCGAAGTCCCGCTGGGGGCACAGGACGGGCTCCAGGTAGAACAGCAGCTCCCCCTCCAGCCTTTTCTTCCCCCTCCAGGTCAGCTCTACCCGGCGCAGCTCCCCGTTCTCCCGCCGGGGAACGGTCAGGGCGGTCCGGGCGGACAGGCCGTCCTTCTCCGCGTACCAGCTGGCCTCTGAGGCGTCAAAGGCCCAGCGGTAGGCCGCCCCGCTCTGGTACAGAGGGGCGGGGGTCAGCCCCATCAGGCCGCCGGGGCCGTTGAAGAAGACCGACACCCCGGCGGGGGCGCAGTACTCCCCGGGGCGGGCCAGGGTGACTGCCGTCTCTCCGGCCTGGGACATGGTGAGGCCGTTGTCGCAGGCCAGCAGGCCGCAGCTGCCGTTGGACAGCAGGTGGCACCGGGGGCGCTTCCGGCCGAAGGTCTCCCCCGTCCGGACCAGGGCGGGGCCCGCGGCTGGACGGAATTTGGAGGGGAAGTCCCGTTCCTCCTGCCTCATGATGGGGGCCCCCACCGGCACCCGCTCCTGGAGCAGCTCCCGGTAGGCCGACATGTCGCAGTCCTTCATAAACCGCTTCTGCATCACGTTGTCCCGGAGGACGTTGTCGATGGCCACCAGGCTCATCCCCAGGTGGTGGGACATATAAGAGCGGACCACCTCGTGGTCCTCCGCTCCGGTGAGACGGGCGGAGGTGTAGTCCACCGCCTCGTAGAGACCGCAGCGGCCCTCCAGCCCCATGTCCCGCAGGCGGCGGAGGTTTCTCAAGGCGCTCCGGGGGGCCAGCAGCAGGGCCAGGAAGGAGGCGTAGGGGGCCACCACCAGCTCGGCGTCCAGCCCCCGCTTCAGCCCCAGGGCCTGGACCCCGTGGGCCTTGTACTGGTAGCTCATGCCGGGGTCGAAGGCGTAGAAGCCCGACTCGGAGATGCCCCAGGGGCGCTTGGTCTTGTCTCCCCGGCGCTTCTGGGCGTAGACGCAGAAGGAGAGAGTCTCGTACAGGAAGGAGTTGGGCTCGCAGGGCAGCAGCAGGTTGGGCATGAAGTACTCGAACATGGTGCCCGTCCAGGAGGCCATGCCGCAGTAGTCGTTGTCCCCCAGCAGCATCCGGCCCAGCCGCCTCCAGTGGCGGGCGGGGACCTCTCCCCGGGCCACCGAAATGAAGCTGGTCTGCCGGGCCTCGCTGGCCATCAGGTCGTAAAAGCCGTCGGTGAGCTGGTCCCGCTCCACCTCATAGCCGATGGAGAACAGCCGCCGCTCCGGATCGAACAGCGGGGCGCAGTCCATGGCGTCGGACAGGGCCTCCGCCCGGCGGGCCAGCACGTCCTCCCCCCACTGGTACAGCCCCTCCCGCAGGGCGATCAGACAGCCCCGCAGGTTGCCGCTGTCCACCGTGGACACATACCGGGGGCGGAGGGGGGCACAGGTGGAGGTGTCGTACCAGTTATACAGGTGCCCCCTCCACTTGTCCAACCCCTCCACCGTATCCAGAATGTGGGAGATCAGCTCCACCGCCCGCTTCCGGGGGAGGAGGTCCAGGTCCGCCGCCGCCATCACCGACAGCAGGGCCATGCCGATGTTGGTGGGGGAGGTCCGCCGGGCCAGAGCGGGACCGGGCTGCTCCTGCCAGTTGTCCGGGGGGAGCCAGTGGTCCTCCGCCTGGAGGAATTTGTCAAAATACCGCCAGATGAGGGTGGCCTGGTGGAGGAGAAAGGCCCGGTCGGCGGGAGGCAGGGCCTTCCCCTGACCGGAGGGCCGGCTCACCGCCCAGGCCAGGACGGGGGCCAGCAGCCAGACCAGCCCCACCGCCCTGCCAAATCTGAGCTGACCGAAGAGGAGCACAAAAAAGCCCACAGCCGCTGAGAACCAGGCTTTTTTGTAGTAGAAGGGGACGCTCCCCTTCCCCCTCTCCGTCTGGGCGGCGGTAACCCAGGCCAGCAGGTTCTTGTGGGAGACGGTCATCCGCCACAGGGCGGAGGAGATGGCCGTCAGGGAGATATAGGCCTGGTAGGGCAGGAAAATCAGCTGGATGGCGGTCTGCAAGATGGCCCCGGCCAGGCCGGCGATGACGGTGGAGTGGTACCGCCGCCGCTTGCCGGAGCGGCGCACCGCCAGCTCTGCCCCGGACAGCAGCAGGTTGGAGGCGGCGGCCACCACCGCCACGCCCCCCGCCCAGGCGAAGACCCGGCCCGAGAAGCACATGCCCAGCACCAATGTCACCAGGGTGAAGACGGGGGACAGGGACCGGCGCAGGTTGTCCAGAATTTTCCATTTTGCTAGGGGCGGCAGGGGGTTGGTTTCCTTTCCCCCCCGGCCATCAGGGACCCGCCGGCCCAGCCAGGGGAGCAGCTGCCAATCCCCACGGATCCACCGGTGGAGACGGGCAAAATAGGCATACACCTGCCAGGGGCAGCCGTCGGTGAGCTCCACCTCTCCCAGCAGCCCCGCCCGAAGGTAGCACCCCTCCAGCAGGTCATGGGACAGGATGGCGTTGTCGGGGAAGCGGTCGCTGAGGCAGGTGTAGAAGGCGTCCACCGAAAAGACCCCCTTGCCGGTGTAGCTGCCCTGATCGAAGAGGTCGTGGTACACGTCGCTGGCGGTGGAGCCGTAGGGGTCCACACCCCCCAGCCCGCCGAAAATCTTGGCGAAAAAGGACTTATTGGCCGCCTCCAGCTCCACCGCCACCCGGGGCTGGAACAGGGCATGTCCGGAGGTGACAATCTTCTTTTTAGGGTCGATGACCGGCTGGTTCAGGGGGTGGAGCATGGCCCCGGTGAGCTCCCGGGCGGCGCCCACGTTCAGGCTGGTGTCAGAATCCAGGGTGATGACGTACTTCACCTGACGCAGCCAGCCCCGCTCCCCCGCCTTCACCTCCAGGCCGGTGGGCCTGCCCTTCAAGAGCCGGACCAGCTCGGTGAGGGCCCCCCGCTTCCGCTCCCAGCCCATATACCGCTCGTCCCGCTTGCTGAAGGCCGGGGCGCGGAAAAACAGATAGAAGCCGCCGCCATGCTTTTCGTTGAGGCTGTCCACAGCCCGGCGGGCGCTGTCCATCCAGGCCGCCCCCTCCGCCCCCATGGGGGCGCCGCTGTCGGGCAGGTCGGCCAGAATGCCCAGCCGCAGCTCGGGACCCGCGTCCCGGTTGGCCAGACGGTAGCGCTCCAGCAGGGCGGCCAGCCTGGGGCCGCTGTCCTCCCCGGTGAGGAGGGACACCACCACGCACAGGGTGCGCCCCTCCTTGGGGATGCCTCCCTCCAGCTCCATGCGGGGCACGGGGCGGGGGGGCACCAGCCGGACCAGCAGAAAATCCATCACATTTTTCACAATGTCGGACAGGGGCAGAAGGAGTAAAAGGGCGGCCAGGGGCGTTCCCGCCGCCCGCCACAGGGCCAGGGCGGCCACGAGGGACAGCCCCGCCACCGCCAGGGCGTAGCTCACCCCGGAGCGGGAACCCTCCGGCCGTCCCAGGGGCTCCCGGTAGAGATACCAGCCCACATGCCGTCCGGGTCCCTCCCCCTTTCCGGCCAGCTCCAGAGCCCGGCGGGCGGTCTGGCCCTCCTCCAGGCGGTGCTTTTGGGCCAGCCGGCAGACCCGCTGCCGGTAACGGCGGCGGGTGTCCTCGTCCATGTGGGGGTAGTGGCCCGAGGGGTCCCGGATCAGCACCCGCTCCACCCGGCTGGCCCCCTCCAGAAGCCCGGTCCACTCCGCCCCGGACAGAGCCCGCAGGGCAGTGAAGATGGGGGCCATCTCCTCGGGGGACACCTTGTCCTCCTTCAGGTCGTCCACATCAGCACAAAGCCGGGCCAGACTCTTCACCAGCGCCCCGGCGACGGCCGGGATAAACAGGGACAGCTCCCGCTCGGTCAGAGGGCACACCGACTGAAAGCCCTCCAGATAGAGGGCCAGCCGCTGCTGGTCCAGGTCGGGCACCGCCCACAGGGCCCGTTCGGCGCAGAGCTGGAGGAGCGCGCCGCCCCCCTCCGCCCCCCGCAGGGGTTTGCCCCTCCTGAGAGCCTCCCGGGCCCGCTCCCCCTCCCGGACGGCCAGATAGTGGTTGTCCAGCAGCCACTCCGCCGCCCCGGGCAGAGCGGACTGTCCGGCGCTCCAGAGATTCAGCTCCTCCCGGGCCCGGCATACCGTTTTCAGATTGGCCCGCACCCCTTTGGCCAGGGCGCGGCAGGAGACCGCCCTGCCCGTTTTGGCCTCTCTGGCGGCATTGGCGGCGTACTTTTGCAGATGGGCGTCGTCCATGGGGACGTGTGGGGTGTTCATAGGAAAATACCTCCCGGCGGCATATTCCCGTTCATTTTTCCCCCGGCTATGGCGGAATATACCAAAAGGACCGGCTGGACCGTCAAGGATTTTGGCTTGACAAACGGGCTCCGGTGTGGTACACTCTCTAAATGTAAAGTTATTTGGCTTTACATTTTAACTGACAGGAGGTCGTACTCCATGAAAAGCCAGGCCTATCGCATGACCATGCTCTTCGATTTCTACGGCGATGTGCTGACCGACCGCCAAAAGGAGTTTTACGACCTGTACTACAACGAGGACCTGTCCCTGGGGGAGATCGCCGAGAACTACGGCATCACCCGCCAGGGCGTCCGGGACGTGATCGTCCGGGCGGAGGCCGTCCTCACCGAGCTGGAGGACAAGACCAAGCTCATCAAGCGGTTCCACACCATGCGCGCCCAGCTGGAGCAGGTCCACAGGGACGCCTGCCGGATGGTGGAGCTGACCGTCCAGATGGACAGCGCGGAGCTGGAGACCCTGGCCCAGCGCGTCCGGGACACCGCCGAGACCCTTTTGAAGGAGTAAGCCATGGCATTTGAAGGACTTTCTGAAAAGCTGTCCGCCGCCTTTAAAAAGCTGCGTGGAAAAGGCCGGCTGTCCGAGGCCGACGTGAAGGAGGCCATGCGGGAGATTCGCCTGGCCCTGCTGGAGGCCGACGTCAGCTTTAAGGTGGTCAAGCAGTTCGTGGCCCAGGTCACCGAAAAGGCGGTGGGGGCCGACGTGCTGGAGGCCCTCTCCCCCGCCCAGCAGATCATCAAGATCGTCAATCAGGAGCTCACCGACCTGATGGGCGGGTCGGCCGCCAAGCTGACCATCGCCTCCAAGCCCCCCACGGTGGTGATGATGGTGGGCCTGCAAGGCGCGGGCAAGACCACCAACGGCGCCAAGCTGGCCGGGCTGATGAAAAAACAAAACGGCAAGCGGCCCCTGCTGGCCGCCTGCGATATCTACCGCCCCGCCGCCATCCAGCAGCTGGAGGTTGTGGGCAAGCAGCTGGACATCCCCGTCTTTCAGATGGGCCAGACCAATCCGGTGGACATCGCCAGGGCCGCCGTGGAGCACGCCGCAGCCCACGGCAACGACATGGTCTTTCTGGACACCGCCGGCCGGCTCCACGTGGACGAGGAGCTGATGGACGAGCTGCGCAACATCAAGGCCGCCGTGGAGCCCACCGAGATTTTGCTGGTGGTGGACGCCATGATCGGCCAGGACGCGGTGAACGCCGCCAAGGCCTTTGATGACGCTCTGGATATCGACGGTGTGGTGCTCACCAAGCTGGACGGCGACGCCCGGGGCGGCGCGGCCCTGTCCATTAAGGCGGTCACCGGCAAGCCCATCAAGTTTGTGGGCATGGGGGAAAAGCTGGACCAGATTGAGGTCTTCCACCCCGACCGGATGGCCAGCCGGATTTTGGGCATGGGGGACATGCTCTCCCTCATCGAGAAGGCGGAACAGTCCTTTGACCAGAAAAAAGCCCTGGAGCTCCAGGAAAAGCTGCGGAAAAACAAGTTTACCCTCACCGACTTCTACGACCAGATGAAGCAGCTGAAAAATATGGGTTCCCTCTCCGAAATCGCCGGGATGATCCCCGGGGTCAAGGCCAGCGACCTGGAGGGGGCCTCCATGGATGAGAAACTCCTCCAGCGGATGGAGGCCATCATCCTGTCCATGACCCCCGCCGAGCGGGACGACCCCAAGCTGCTCAACTCCAGCCGGAAAAAGCGCATCGCCGCAGGCTCCGGCACCCAGGTGGTGGATATCAACCGCCTGCTCAAGCAGTTTGACATGCTTCAGGCCATGACCAAGCAGTTCTCCGGCGGCAAGATGCCCAAAAACCTGCGGAAGATGATGGGCAAAAGGGGTCGGGGCGGCTTCCCCGGCATGGGCGGGATGCCGTTTTAAAGCAATCACCGTAGGGGCGGATATCATCCGCCCGCACGATAATGCGGTGTGTACCGGCAGAACGGGCGGGTATTACCCGCCCCTACAGGATTGGGTAAAGCACAAAAATTGTGTTTTCCATATAAACAAACTAATTCATTTGGAGGTGAAGATACATGGTTAAAATCAGACTGCGCCGCATGGGCGCCAAGAAGGCCCCCTTCTACCGCATCGTGGTGGCCGACTCCCGCTATCCCCGTGACGGCCGTTTCA
>Ga0073908_1002869_pt1 | contig 19533 bp, 14 predicted proteins | sample MucameincwithD2O_FD_65484 | JGI IMG/M metagenome (GOLD analysis project Ga0073908, IMG submission 65484) | Mouse cecum microbial communities from Vienna, Austria - Mucus amended microcosms incubated with D2O | ecosystem: Host-associated > Mammals > Digestive system > Large intestine > Cecum...
GTTAAGCCCAACCACGTCGATGGTACTGCGTAAAAGTGGGAGAGTAGATAGCCGCCGTTTTAGAGCAAGAAAGCCGATCCAGTTTTGGGTCGGCTTTCTTCGTTTAAGAAGGTCGGTGGACTGTCGGTATTTTTATGCCTCTAATCTTTTCTTAGTATAATATTCCTCAATCTTCCTCGTTCAATATATATTGACTGAATATTTCGATATGAAAAGTATATATGATTCCCGCCAACGGCTGAAATTTGTGTTTATTTTTACGGCTATCCTGATTGCGATTGCTTCACTTGTTGTTTCTGATATGCTGATTAAAAATCTGGCCCAGGAGGAGCGTCAGAAGATGGAAGTGTGGGCTGAAGCTACCCGGTTGACGGCAAGCAAGAATACGGCTGTGGATTTGTCCCTTGTTTTGAAAATTCTCGAAGGAAATACGACTATCCCGGTTGTGCTTTGTAATGACGCGGACAGCATCATGTTCGTAAAGAATATAAACTTCCCTGAAAATGATGTGGAGGACTTTAAGAGAGCAAAGGTAAAGGAGCTGAAAAGCAAGAATACGATTGTGATCGATATGGAGGATGGAACTTTCCAATATGTTTATTATGACGACTCCATTATCCTGAAACGATTGTTGATTTATCCATATGCACAACTCACGGTTGTATTCGTCTTTATCGTGATCGCTTTTCTGGCGCTTGCAAGTACGAAAAAGGCCGAACAGAATAAAGTCTGGGTTGGGCTATCAAAAGAGACGGCTCATCAATTGGGAACGCCTATTTCGTCTCTGATAGCCTGGGTGGAATATCTGCGGACAAAAGATATGGATCCTTCCCTCTTGAACGAGATGGAGAAAGATGTGAAGCGTCTGGAAACAATCGCGGAGCGTTTTTCCAAGATCGGTTCCAATCCGGACCCGGTTCCTGTGGATATCAATAATTCCATCCGTTCGGCTTTAAGCTATATGAGTACGCGTATTTCTTCAAAGGTCAAGATCTATACGCATCTCGTCGATACACCGGTTCCGGTGTTGATGAATGACTCCCTTTTTGCCTGGGTAATTGAGAATCTGACTAAAAATGCAGTCGATGCGATGGAAGGACAAGGCGAGATCACTTTCCAGGTGGAGGAGCGCGATAAGGTCGTCCGCATCGACGTGACCGATACGGGAAAAGGTATTGCCAAATCTAAGTTCAAAACCGTATTCAATCCCGGTTATACGACCAAGAAGCGCGGTTGGGGATTGGGATTGTCATTGGTAAAGCGTATCATCGAATCCTATCATGGCGGAAAGATATTTGTAAAGAGCTCGGAAGCAGGCAAAGGCACGACTTTCCGAATAGAGCTTCGGAAATATAAAGGCTAAAATCTTAGATAATAAAAAATAACTGCGAAGGTATTGCATTTGTGTTTAGTTTTTTCGTACCTTTGCAAGGTTTTTACACTAAAAGGCTTTGGGAAAGTTTAAATTATATAATGTAGATTTGAAAAATCTCACTCCAGGAGTACACGAATTCGAGTATTTATTGGAGAATAAGTTTTTTGTGGACATCGATGGAGACCAGGTCCAGAAGGGCAAAGTGAAGGTTCACCTCACGGTTAAACGGTCGTCCATGATGTTTGAAATGAACTTTCAGATAGATGGTGTTGTTATGGTTCCGTGCGACAGATGTTTGGACGATATGGAAATTCCAATCGACACACACAATCGTCTGGTAGTAAAGTTCGGTAAAGAATATGCCGAAGAAAGCGACGAAGTAGTGGTCATACCGGAAGATGAAGGTGCTATTAACCTCGCGTGGTTCCTGTATGAATTTATTGCATTGGCTATTCCTATGAAGCATGTGCATGCTCCTGGAAAATGCAATAAGGCTATGTCGTCCAAGCTGAAAAAGCATACTGCCAGAAGCACTGACGACGGAGATGAAGAGTACGAAGACGATAGCGTGGAAGAAGACATCACGATTGACGACGACGTACCTGTGGCAACAGATCCGAGATGGGATGGTCTGAAAGGTTTACTTGAGAATGATAACAATTAAATAAATTAAAACATGGCACATCCTAAAAGAAGACAAGGTAAGACAAGAACAGCCAAGAGAAGAACTCATGACAAGGCTGTCGCTCCCACAATGGCTATTTGCCCGAACTGCGGCGCATGGCACATTTATCACACTGTATGCGGCGAATGCGGCTATTACAGAGGTAAGTTAGCTATCGAAAAAGAAGCAGCTGTGTAAGTTTATCCTGAACTGTCAAGTTTGGATAAACAAAGAAATAGCCCTAAAAGTATTTTTAGGGCTTTTTTTTAATTGGGATATATAGTCCTTTTATTTTTAAAGATATGGATAAGATAAATGCGGTAATAACAGGTGTAGGCGGATACGTTCCCGAAGATGTATTGACAAACGAAGATATTTCGAAGTTGGTAGATACGACGGATGAATGGATCATGACGCGTGTTGGTATCAAAGAACGCCGAATTTTGAAAGGTGAGGGCATGGGTACCTCATATATGGGTACACGGGCTGTGAAGCAGTTACTCGAAAAAACGAATGTGAACCCGGAAGAGATAGAAGTGATCCTCACGGCTACAACTACGCCTGACCATCATTTCCCGACCACTTCTTCTATCATAGCCTACCATACCGGTTGCAAGAATGCAATGACTTTCGATTTGCAGGGAGCTTGTGCCGGTTTTTTGTATGCACTGGAAACAGGTGCAAGCTATATTCGTTCGGGACGATATAAGAAAGTAGTCGTAGTGGCCGGCGATAAAATGACCGCTATTACGGACTATCAGGACCGTTCCACCTGCCCCTTGTTCGGCGATGCCTGCGGGGCTGTGTTGCTCGAGCCTACGACGGAAGAAATAGGCGTAATGGATACAATCCTGCGTACCGACGGTGTAGGCTATTCGCATCTGATTATGAAATCCGGTGGTTCTGCCTATCCTCCTTCACACGAGACGGTGGATAATCGCGAACATTTCGTATTCCAGGATGGTAAATATGTCTTTAAGTATGCCGTTTCGTATATGGCCGATGTCGCTGCCGAGATCGCTGAACGGAACGGGCTGACACACGACGATATCTCATGGATCGTACCTCACCAAGCGAACTTGCGTATCATCGATGCTACGGCTAAACGTCTGGGCGTGGATATGGAAAAGGTAATGATCAATATCCAGAAATACGGAAATACCAGTGCCGGAACAATTCCTATCTGCCTCTGGGAGTGGGAAGACAAGCTGAAGAAAGGCGATAACCTGATCCTTGCCGCTTTTGGCGCCGGTTTTACCTGGGGTGCAATTTATCTTAAATGGGGATATGATGGAAAACAAGCATAAGTCCGGCTTTGTTAATATTGTCGGTAATCCGAATGTCGGAAAGTCTACGTTGATGAACCGTTTGGTGGGAGAGCGTATCTCGATCATCACTTCGAAAGCGCAGACGACACGGCACCGTATTATGGGAATCGTGAATACCGCAGATATGCAGATTGTGTATTCTGACACGCCGGGAGTCCTGCATCCGAATTATAAGCTGCAGGAGTCTATGCTTAATTTCTCGCAGTCGGCACTTGGTGATGCCGATGTGCTGCTTTATGTAACCGATGTCGTCGAAAAGATCGACAAGAATGAAGAATTTCTCCAGAAGGTCCGGAAGATGGAATGCCCGGTCCTGTTGCTGATCAACAAGATCGATACGACTACCCAGCCGGAGTTGGAAAAGCTGGTAGCGGAATGGAAGGAACTTCTTCCGAAAGCCGAGATCATCCCGATCTCCGCCCTTTCGAATTTTAATATAGATTACGTGAAACACAGGGTGGAAGATCTGATGCCTGAATCTCCTCCCTATTTCGAGAAAGATGCGCTTACCGATAAGCCGGCCCGTTTCTTTGTGACGGAGATCATTCGCGAGAAGATCCTCCTGTATTATCAGAAAGAGATCCCGTATGCGGTAGAAGTCGTTGTTGAGCTGTTTAAAGAAGAAGCCGAGCTGATTCATATCAAAGCGCTCATTATTGTTGAACGCGATTCCCAAAAAGGAATCATCATCGGGCATCGTGGCCAGGCATTGAAAAAGGTAGGTGCTATGGCCCGTAAGGATATCGAACGCTTCTTTGATAAGAAGGTTTTCCTGGAAATGTTCGTCAAAGTAGAAAAAGACTGGCGTAACCGGGACAACATGCTGAAGAACTTCGGTTATCAGCTGGATTAATTAACAGCACAGACAGAAAAAGTTGTTTATGGGAAATATTGTTGCAATAGTTGGTAGACCCAACGTAGGAAAGTCCACCCTCTTCAACCGTTTGACACAGACGCGCCAGGCGATTGTCAACGAGGAAGCAGGCACTACCCGCGACCGTCAATACGGCAAGGTAGAGTGGACAGGTAAAGAATTTTCGCTGATTGACACCGGCGGATGGGTGATTAATTCGGATGATGTTTTTGAAGAAGAGATAAACAAGCAGGTAAAAGTCGCCCTTGAAGAGGCCGACGTGATCTTGTTTGTCGTAGACGTGGTGAACGGTGTGACGGATTTGGATAACGAAGTTGCCGCCATCTTGCGTCGTGCCAAGAAGCCCGTGATTGTTGTGGCCAACAAAGCGGATAACTTCGAGCTGCATCCCTCTTCTGCCGAATTCTATTCATTGGGATTAGGCGACCCGTTCTGTGTCTCTGCCATCAACGGTTCTTGTTCCGGCGATTTGTTGGATAAGATTGTTGCTACGCTTCCGGATGACAAGCCGGAGGTGCTCGAAGAAGAGCTGCCCCGTATCGCCGTCATCGGCCGTCCGAATGCAGGCAAATCTTCTTTGATCAACGCTTTTATCGGTGAAGATCGCCATATTGTAACGGATATTGCCGGTACGACCCGCGATTCCATTTACACGAAATACAACAAGTTCGGCCTGAATTTCTATCTGGTTGATACGGCCGGTATCCGTAAAAAGGGTAAGGTGAACGAGGATCTGGAATACTATTCCGTGATCCGTTCGATTCGTGCCATCGAGAACTCGGATGTCTGCGTGTTGATGCTGGATGCCACCCGAGGCATCGAAAGCCAGGACCTTAATATCTTCTCTCTGGTCCAGAAGAATAAGAAAGGTCTGGTTGTATGTGTAAACAAATGGGATTTGGTGGAAGATAAAAGTCAGAAGGTGATCGATACCTTTACGAATGCGATCCGTGAACGTTTGGCTCCATTTACCGATTTCCCCATCTTGTTTATCTCGGCTTTGACAAAACAGCGTATCCTGAAGGTGCTGGAGACAGCCAAAGAGGTGTACGAAAACCGCCAGCGCCGTGTTCCGACAGCCAAACTGAACGAAACGATGCTGCCGATCATAGAGAACTATCCGCCCCCTGCATGGAAAGGAAAATATATTAAGATCAAATATATCACGCAGCTTCCTGCCGGTCAGGTCCCTTCGTTTGTATTCTTCTGTAACCTGCCGCAATGGATCAAAGATCCATACAAGCGCTTCCTGGAAAACAAGATCCGGGAAAACTGGAACTTCACAGGAACACCGATTAATATATTTATCCGGGAAAAGTAAAAAAAGAAAAGCGCTGATTGGCGCTTTTTTTGTGAACCGTGCCGGATTCGAACCGGCGACCTCTGCCCTGTCAAGGCAGCGCTCTAAACCAGCTGAGCTAACGGTTCCGATACTGTAAAGATAAAAGGAATCTTCGGGAGTCATGCACTTTCCGTGGTTTTTTTTATGATTTTTTAGAGGATAGATGTTTACCGATGGTTGCTGCAGTCCGTCTGTTTGTTGTCGCGGATGTAAAGCATTGCCGTTTCGGACAGGCGCTCCGGTTGAGAGTTTTGATTAAGGTAAAAAGCCCCTTTACGGGTGTTTTTGTTTTGGAACTCACCTTCACAACGTCTGTAAATGATTTATAGACAGTGGTTTGCAGTGAATACTGTGAAGGCTGCATTTTATTCGGCAAAAGTTAGCGCCTCTGCAATCCCCTCTTAATCCACCGGCTTTCACAGGGTTCACTGCAACTTGCCTATATTCAATAAGTTGTAAGTGATGTGAACTACATAAAACTACTTATAAGTGCACCTATATATGGGACAGAAGCTATAAAAAATGGCCTTAGGGCTATATTTTGTAACCTATAGGTTATCGGTCAAAAGGTGCCGACCTATCTCTGGAAAGGTGCATACCTTTTCCAGAACAAGTAGGCATCTGTTTACGGACGGATAACTACCCCTTTTCTTGCTGATAAGCATTATCAAATAGTTATGTTGAATTATAATGGAAGTAAACTGCGAACGAAGTTTTCGCTGTATATCGAGTCTGGAGATCTAAAGAAATTTTGAAATAAAAAATCCCTTTGGACAGGTTTAGCCTTGTCTCCAAAGGGATTTTTTATAGTCTGGATATGTGGAGTTGTTTACAAAGAATTCAGCAATTTATTCAGTTCGTTCACCATTTCAGCAGCCGACTGTTGCGTTTCGGACAGACCTTCCGGGGTGAATTTGGCAACTGCTTTGTTCAGTTTCTCCAGCTTGCCTTTAGCGCCTTTGGCTTTCAGTTCTTCGCGGAGGATGCGGACTTTCTCGCAATCCTGGATGCCTTCGACAAAGCGTTCGAAGCGGATGCTGCTGCGGGGACCCGGATAGATGCTGTAGGTATCGCCGGCAGCCCAGGTACGGAAACGGGAGTCGCGGAGAGGATCGGCCGTCCAGCTGTTCACGGCCCAGCGCAGGTAACCGTCATAGCCTCCGGCGATGGCATGCAGAGCCGTCCAGGGAGCTTCGGCAGGATCGGAGAAGGTGAAGGTGTTCGGGAAAGCTTCCGCACAGCAAGTATAGACGGTGCTGATCTGTCCTTTGCGATCGCGTTCAGCTTTCACATCGGCCGGGAATTTGTGACCGTAAGGGATAGCCAGGTAATACAGGTCGGACTGGATTTCCGGGTGATAGTTGCCGGCCAGTGTGATCTTAAATTCAGGATCAGCCTCTTTGATCACCTTGATCGCTTCGCGCATAGCTTCCATAGGACGTTCGTCCATCGAGATGGCGGTCTTTTCGAACCAGCCCTTTTCACGCAGGTGGCGGGAGAAGTCTTTCAGGAAAGTGCCCCAATATTCGGCATATTCGGGATCGCCCGGTTTTGCTTCGATAAACTGCACGCGGTTGGTCGCCTGGTCGAAGTAGTCGAAACTGAGCGCCCAAGGGATCATAGTGTAGCAACTGATCAGGTCCTTGATGCCCACTTCGTTCATCATGAATTCCACCCATTTGTCGAATACGGTATAGTCGTACACCCATGTTCCGTCGATCTTCTTGATGCGGGTGACCATACTGTCGTAATGGTCTTCTGTCTGTCCGGCCCAAGGTTTGTGCATGATGCTGGTCGTGATGGCCCGTTGTCCGGCATTCGCCAACATCTTCATGATCGGGAGCATAGCATCGAAATGTTCCTTGCTCCAAAGTGGAACCTGATAGTAGCGCGCTACGGAGTAGGGATTTTGCCACAAGTCCAAGTGGAAGGCCCAGTCTTGCGGAGCCGGCAGCGTACGGTTAAGCACGTCGATCTCCACCTGGAGTTTCATATCCTGGAAATTCTTTCCCGAAACGGTCAGCGTCCCTTTGTATTTTCCTGCACGTGCATCGGACGGAACCCATACGTTCAACCAGATCGGTTGCGTCGTGCAGGCTTTGATATCCTGTATCTTTACGATATCCAACACATCGGCTACGACGGATGAATCCCATTCGGCTTTGTTTTCCCGAACCCCGCAACCGCCTTTGCGGTCTTTGTTCAGTTCGTCGGTCATGACGTAGCGGACGAAGTTTGTCGTGACGGCAGAAGCCGGGATTACGGCAGAGCCGTTTTTCAGATCGCTGACGGTGACCGTCGCATCGTCCAACGCTTCTTTTGTCCACAGCACGGCCTGTGCATGGATACGTTCCCCTTTCCAGGCTTTTCCTTGCCAGCGGGTTGTCTTCTTGATGTCGGGGACATTCAGCTTTTTGTAGCGGATATCCGTTGTTCCCCAGCTGAGGCAGGTTGGCGTTGTCATTTTGTTCCAGACTTCCACTCCGTCGTGCGGCTTGGTGTCTGTCAGTTCCTCATAATTGCCCAAAGGATACTTTTCTGTCTGTTGAGCTTGGCAGACCGGCCCCAATGTCAGCAAGGCCGATAGGATAAGAGCATTTTTCATGAAATGATTGATGTTTTTAGTTTACGAGGGTAAAGATAGGAAACAATGGACAAATGACAATGAACAATTGACAATTAAGAGGAAAAAGTAATTGTCGATAGTCCGTTTTTAATTGTCGATCCTCCTGTAATGGCAGGTGATCAGGTCGCCGTTGTCATCATGTAGATGCATCCCGTTTCCTTCGCAATAGCGGAACATATCACAGTCGGCACACTGGCCTTTGCGTGCCCATTCCCGGTTGCGATATTCCTTGAAGCCATTGTTCCATACGTCTACAAAGCTGTCTTTGTAGATATTTCCCTGGTGGAAGTTGGCACGGATGCTCGGACAGCCGGATATCGATCCGTCGATCAGTACCGATGCCGTGCTGACACCCGCATCGCAGTGGAAAATCTGGTCGCGCACTTCCCCTTCATAGTTGCCGAGGAAACCTTCGCAGGCAAAGTTGACATGTATCTTTCCTTCTGCACGGCAATGTCGTATGAAACGCAGCACCCAGGTGAACTGCTGGTCATCGATCTGCAACTCCGGCGTTTCTGCAGCCCGGCCAACCGGGAAAATGGTGAAGATGCGCCAGTTCTTGACACCCATTTCGATCAGGAACTCTTTGAAGAGCATCAGATCTTTGAAGTTTTTCTGGTTGACGCAGGTCACGACATCCCAGACGATCTCCTTCTCTTCCGCCAGCATCGCAATGGCATTGACTGCACCTTCGAAACTCCGGCGGTTTTCCCTGAGCCAGTTGTGCGCTTCTTCGAAACCGTCGAGGCTGATGGTGATGGAGTGCATACCGGCTGCCAACAGAGAGTCCAGCCGTTCGCGGGTAAGCAGCAATCCGTTGGAGACGATTCCCCAGGGATATTCACGTTTGTTCAGTTCCCGTCCGCATACTTCGATATCTTTACGGACCAATGCCTCTCCGCCGGTAAAGGTGATCATCACCTTATGCGGGTCCACATGAGGCGTGATTTCGTCTATCACTTTCAGGAAATCTTCGACCGGCATATCCGGATGTGCTGACGAAACATGACAGTCGCTTCCGCAATGGAGGCAGGAGGCATTACAACGAAGCGTACACTCCCAAAAGAGCGTACGCAATTCATGTATTTTGGCCCGGTTCTTCCGGATGCTTCTGAATAACTCCAATGCAAGTCGTTTGCGTAATCCAGGGCGTTTATTCATTATCTTTCTTTTCTTTAAGTACGATGGTTATCTCCTTTGTCGCTTCTCCCAAATACCAACCGCCGTCTCCTCCTGTTATATCCGCATCTTTGAAAGATACCGATACGCTGTCCGGGGCGTAGCTGCCTCCATTCTGCTCTCCATCGATGTCTGAGAGTAGTAGCGGGACATTTTCACTTCTGTAAAAGCCGTCGAATGAGTAGCTGAACTTTCCTTTGCTATCGGTATAGAATGTGTCTACATAAGAGACACATTCTCCGTAAGGGGAACGAATCTGGATCTGAGGAATGGGGACATTGCTTTCATTTATCACTTTTCCCTTGATCGTGAACTTTGAATAAGGAGAGCCGTACATATCGGTTTCCGGGCCGCATGCCGGGAAACCCAATAGCACAAGTAGCCCAGTTAATAACCAGTTGACACTTTTCAGGATGGAGGTAGAGATCTTTTCCATATTCTTATAGCATTTGTTTATACTATATGGATGCAAAGATAACGCATATAGTTGCATATCTTATCGTTCTCTTCCTTATATTTTGTCTTTTTCTATAGGATATATTCCCTTTTCTGATGCATTCCATTGGTTGTCCGCTTGGTGGATAACTTGTGAAAAAGTATCGAACGGGCTAAAAGGATGGGACCTGCCGGCTAAAGAATGAGGATGAATGAAATAAAGTATAATGAGGATGCCCGGAATCAGCCGGATATTGAGTAACTTGCGCCCCAAATTCAATCGATCAATCAAACATGAAGGATTTTCTGCGTATACTGAGGCGCTTTGTGCCTCCTTATAAGAAATTTATGGTGTGGAATGTGATATTTAACATCCTGTCCGCTATTTTGAACTTGTTTTCTTTTGCTTTAATTATTCCGATTCTGAATATCCTGTTTAAAATCAGTGATGAAACTTATGTATATACAGACTGGACATTCGCCCCTTTCTCGTTCGAAGCCTGGAAAGCGACTCCTGAGTTGCTGAAAAACAACTTCTTTTGGTTTGTATCTGATATGATCGAGACGAAAGGCGGTTCCTTCACGCTGATCATATTGGGTGTTTTCCTAATCGTCTCCACCTTCCTGAAGGTCGGGACGATGTATATGGCTTTTTACACAATGATCCCAATCCGTACGGGTGTCGTCCGTGACATCCGTAACCAGATCAACCGCAAGATAACGGAGCTTCCTTTGGGCTTTTTCTCGGAAGAACGTAAGGGGGATATTATCGCCCGCGTATCGGGGGATGTGAACGAGATCGAGACTTCTATCATGAGTTCGCTCGATATGCTCTTTAAGAATCCGATCCTGATCCTGATCTACCTGATCGGGATGATTGCCATCAGTTGGCAGTTGACGCTTTTTGTTTTCATCCTGTTGCCCATTGCCGGTTATGCGATGGGACAGGTCGGTAAGAAGTTGAAACGGAAATCGTTCGAGGGGCAACAACAATGGGGCTATCTGATGAGCCAGATAGAGGAGACGTTGGGCGGCCTGCGCGTTATCAAGGCTTTCAATGCGGAAGAGAAGATACAGGAGCGTTTTGAGAAGAGCAACGAAACGTTCCGCCGGCTGACGAACCGCATCTATCGCCGCCAGCAAATGGCGCATCCGATGAGCGAGTTTCTGGGGACGGCTACGATCGCGATCGTCCTTTGGTACGGGGGAACGCTGATCCTGAGCAGCAACAGTCCGATCGACGCCTCTACTTTCATCTATTATTTAGTGATTTTTTATAGTATAATCAATCCGGCGAAGGACCTGAGCAAGGCGTCTTATGCCATCCAGAAGGGGCTTGCCTCTATGGATCGTGTGGACAAGATTCTGAAGGCGGAAAGCAATATTAATGATCCTGAGAATCCGAAACCGATAGCTTTGACGGAAAGTATTTGCTACCGGGATGTCTGGTTCAAGTACCAGCATGAATGGGTGCTGAAAGGGATTGACCTGACGATCCGGAAAGGACGCACGGTCGCGCTGGTCGGACAGTCGGGTTCGGGAAAGAGCACGCTGGTGGATTTGCTGCCCCGTTTCTATGATGTGGACAAGGGGAGCATAACGATCGACGGTACGGATGTGCGCGATGCGACGTTGTACGATCTGCGTAGCCTGATGGGGAATGTCAACCAGGAGGCGATTCTTTTTAACGATACGTTCTTTAATAATATTTCTTTTGGTGTAGATGGGGCTACGCTCGAACAGGTGCAGGAAGCGGCTCGCATTGCCAATGCGCATGAGTTTATTATGGCGAGCGAAGAAGGGTATGATACCAATATCGGTGACCGCGGCGGCAAGCTGTCGGGCGGACAGCGTCAGCGTATCAGCATCGCACGTGCTATCCTGAAGAACCCGCCGATCCTGATTCTCGACGAGGCGACTTCTGCGCTCGACACCGAATCGGAACGCTTGGTGCAGGAGGCTTTGGAAAACCTGATGCGCAACCGTACGACGATCGTCATTGCCCACCGTCTTTCGACGATCCGTAATGCGGACGAGATTTGCGTGATGCATGAAGGGGAGATTGTGGAACGGGGAAGACATGAGGAGCTGATCGGGTTGGATGGCTACTATAAGAGGCTTTGCGATATGCAAAGTTTTTGACGTTACTTTTGGCTTGATCCAAAAGTAACCAAAAGATCAAGGCTTAACCGTCTGGGCTACTCCGGGCAAAGGCTCCGCTGTCGCCTGCGAAACTCGCTTCGCTCAGACAGCGCAGGCTCCGGACGCTTCGCCTTTACCCTCCGCTTTACGCCCACCCGCTTAGGCCTTTCTTAGAAAGCTGCGCTTTCTCTTGGGATGGCCGATACCGACAGTTCTTTTGCGATATCGGCAGTTCTTTTACAATGTCGGAGGTTCTTTTGCAGCCCCGTGTGGGGCACGGGGCCAAGCCTGTTCCCGCACTTGAAGCTGTCAACAGAACAACAAAGCCGGCAGTAGTACCATCCTCAACAGAGCCGTCAGGCTCTATCTCCGGCCTAAGCTGGTGAGCGTTAAGCGCAGAGACCGCAGTGAGCGTCCGGAGCGTCTGCTGTTTGAGCGAAGCGAGTTTCAGACGCGACAGCGAACGAAGGGAACGGAGTAGCGAAGCAGGTTCGGCTTTGATCTTTTGGTTACTTTTGGATCAAGCCAAAAGTAACAGATAAAAAAGAAAAATTTAATAATTAAATATTTTGATACTATGAAACTGAAATGTCTATCATTCCTATTGCTATTCCTGGCTGGATGCAATATGCCCGATATGAAAACGGGTAAACCCTTATCCTATCATTTCGACGCCCCGGCGGAGATATGGGAAGAAACCTTCCCTTTGGGGAACGGACGCCTCGGGTTGATGCCCGACGGTGGTGTCGATACGGAGAAGATTGTTTTGAATGAAATCTCTATGTGGTCGGGAAGTAAGCAGGAGACGGATAACCCGCAGGCTTATTACTCGTTAGGCACGATCCGCAAACTCCTGTTTGAAGGGCGTAACGATGAGGCACAGGAGTTGATGTACAATACTTTCGTTTGCAAAGGCGAAGGTAGCGGACAGGGGCAGGGGGCGAATGTCCCTTATGGCAGCTATCAACTGCTGGGTAACCTGGTTCTGGACTACGATTATCAGGGTAACTCCGATTCGGTCTCCGGATATAGGCGTGAATTGAATCTCGATAATGCGATTGCAACAGCTTCTTTCAGAAGAGGGAAGGTGACGTATAACCGTGAAGTCTTTACCTCCTTTGAAGATGATTTGGGAGTGATCCATCTGACTGCCGATGCGGATAAAGCGCTGAACTTCTCTTTGGGTATGAACCGCCCGGAACATTATAAGGTGACGGCCGAAGGTAATGACCTTTTGATGCAGGGCCAACTGTTCGACGGTGTCGATACGCTTGAGATGAAAGGCCTCCGTTATGCATCGCGTGTCCGTGTCATCTTGCCGAAAGGCGGAATGGTTACTCCCGGCGATTCGACCGTTTCCGTCCGGAATGCTTCCGAAGCGATCCTGCTGGTGAGCATGGCTACCGATTATTTCGATAAAGACCTGGATGGGAAGATCGCTTCCCTGTTGGCGAATGCCGAAAAGAAAGATTTCGCCTCTTTGAAGAAAGGCCACATTGCAGCTTATCGTTCCCTGTTCGGTCGCGTGGAGCTGGATTTGGGACATTCTTCCCGTGAGGATTTGCCGATAGACGAGCGCCTTGCCGCTTTCAATGCTGATCCGGACGATCCTTCCTTAGGTGCGCTCTATTTCCAGTTCGGCCGCTACCTGCTGATCTCTTCCACCCGTGTAGGGCTGTTGCCTCCTAATTTGCAGGGACTTTGGTGCAATACGATCAATACGCCCTGGAATGGTGATTATCATCTGAACATCAACCTTCAGATGAATCATTGGCCGGCAGAGGTGGCGAACCTCTCCGAACTGCATCTTCCGCTCGTCGAATGGACCAAACAACAGGTTGCCAGTGGTGAACGGACTGCCAAAGCTTATTATAACGCCCGGGGTTGGGTGACGCATATCTTAGGGAATGTCTGGGAGTTTACCGCACCGGGGGAACATCCGTCATGGGGGGCGACCAATACTTCTGCCGCCTGGCTTTGCGAACATCTGTATATGCATTATCTCTATACGTTGGATAAGGAGTATCTGAAAGAAGTTTATCCCGTGTTGAAAGGGGCTTCCCTGTTCTTTGTGGATATGTTGGTCGAAGATCCCCGGAACAAATATCTGGTAACGGCTCCGACAACTTCACCTGAAAACGGTTATAAACTGCCGAACGGCAAGACGGCGCATATCTGTGCCGGTTCGACTATGGACAATCAGATCGTCCGCGAACTGTTCAGCAATACGATCGAGGCGGCCGGTATTTTAGGACTCGATTCTGCTTTTGCCGGCGAACTGGCATCGAAATGTGACCGCCTGATGCCGACGACAATCGGCAAGGACGGCCGTATCATGGAATGGCTCGAACCGTTTGAAGAGACAGAACCCCACCATCGCCACGTCTCCCATCTTTACGGCTTGTATCCGGGTAATGAAATATCGATGGAGCGTACACCCGAACTTGCCGAGGCTGCCCGCAAATCGCTTGTGGCCCGTGGCGATAAGAGCACAGGCTGGTCGATGGCCTGGAAGATTAATTTCTGGGCGCGTTTGCATGATGGCGACCATGCTTATAAATTGTTTGTCGACCTGCTTCGTCCGTGTGTGGACCGCAAAACGAATATGACGAATGGCGGTGGGACATATCCGAACCTGTTCTGTGCACATCCTCCCTTCCAGATCGACGGGAACTTCGGTGGTTGTGCCGGTATTGCCGAAATGCTGGTACAGAGCCAGACCGGACGGGTCGAATTGCTCCCCGCCCTGCCTTCTGCCTGGAAAAGCGGCAGTTTTAAAGGCCTGAAAGTTCGTGGAGGCGGAGAAGTGTCAGCAAAATGGAAGGAAGGATTGTTAACGGAAGCCGGTTTGAAAGCGTTGGTCTCCGATACGTTCCGCATCAAACTCCCGGCCAATTCCGCCAATATGAGCATTAAGATCAACCAGAAAGCCGTTTCCCTCCCGGTCGCTGACGGCATATTGGAAGTGGCATTGCAGGCAGGGGATCAGTTGGCGCTGATGTTTTAATCAATATAAAGGCAACTTATATACGAACCCCACCGATAAGCGCTGTGTGTTTTCAATAGTAGCACCCAGCGCTTTTGCTTTTTCCGTCAGGCTGTAGGAGCGGGCTGTTCCTGTCAGAAAGATATGCAGGTTTTCGTCCGCCATCGGATAGAATTCGATACCGGCCTGATAGCCCCAAGCCGTACGGTATTTCCCATTGGGGAGCTCTCCTTCTTTATCACCTTCTTTATAGACCGAGCCTGTTTCATACATTCCTTTGGCAAAGACATTCCATTTCGGATGGAAGCGGTAATTCATCTCGGCTACGAGTGAAAAATACTGGACATTACGCAAGCAGACAGGCCCTTCTTCACTCTCTTCGGATGGAGGAACCAACTCTGTAAGGATACCTAACGGATCGAGCGAACCGCGTGTGTACATCACATCCAGATATCCGTCGAGCGGCCCGGTGCAAACGTTGTGCCCGGCCCATGCCATATACATCCATTTCCCTTTCGCCTGTTCTCCGGCCGTGGCGGAATAGCGGAGGTTTATGACTTCGTCCAGATAGCTGCTGTTCCAGTTAAGCGTGTAGAAGAGCGGAGCGCGTGGCTTTTCAATTCCGGCAGGAAGCAGGCCGTAAGCGTCCTCCATGCTGCCGATACGGTTGTCCGTTACCTGTACGCGCAGCTCCTGTGAGGATATCGGCTGGTAAGCAAGCGTGACACCAGTAAAATAACAATCCATATATTCGTTCATATCGCTATATTCGTATATGGCATACGGGTCGAGATCATACTCGAATCCACCCCAGGCGGCATCCTGTTTTCCTAAAGTGACCGTGAACTTATCGTTGAGGCGGTAGCCGATCAGCGCATATTCGATCGATTCCGGCAGGTTCTCCAGGTCCATCCCTTCGTTCCCCTGGTTGAGATTCTGGCGGTACCAGTAGAAAAGGCGGTCATTCACTTCACCGGTCGCTTCGAGCTTGATATGGTTGAAACGGAAAGCGGCTTCATCCAGTTTGCTCCCGATGAAGAAAGTGTTGAAAGAAGCGTGCATTTCCAAATCCAGGTTGAATACATTATTGCGCTTGGGAATCTTTGTCGCATATTCAAACAGGGAAATACCGGACGAATCCCGTTCGGGGATGAATGATTGAGCCTGTACGGAAACAGTCCATAAAAAGAGGGCTGACAGCCAGAATGCCGTTAGTCGTTTCATTGTCGATTACGATTATGTTTGATTCTGGCTGCAAAGATATTATTTCCCTTCCGTTTTTCCGATATGTTTCATCACCTTCGCATCTAAATAGAAGATCAGTTCTTCTGCGATATTGGTACAATGGTCGCCGAAACGTTCCATCTTACGGATGACACCTGCCATGTAAAGGCCGGCAAGCGCGCTGCCCGGATGCGTTTCGATATATTGGGCGATCAGGGGAGTCGAATCGTGATTGATCTCGTCGATGATGTTGTCCTTCAGGAAAATGCGGGATGCGATCTCTGAGCTTTCTTTCTCAAAGGCTTCCTGGGCCAACGATATCATGGTAAGAAGTTCCTGCAACATTTCTTCTACGCGCGCGATCTTTACTAATTCCGGGTCGATCGGTTCTCCTGCCGGCAGATTGACAGAGAAGCGTGCGATGCTTTCGGCGAAGTCGCCGAGGCGTTCCAGATTCGTGTTGATCTTGTACATGGCAAGAACGAAACGCAGGTCGATGGCTACCGGTGCGTACAGGGCAATGATATCTTCGCAATCGCTGTCGATCTTCAGCTCGAATGCATTTACGCGGCGTTCACGGCTGAGCACTTTATAGGCCAGTTCCTTGTCTCCGGTCAGCATGGCTTCACCGGCATTGTATATCTGCTGGTGGACAAGCGCCCACATCTCGTTTATCGTATTCTTTAACGCTGCGATCTCTTGTTCTATAACTTTCATAGATATAATCTTTTAACTTTCAATTTTCAACTTTCAACTACCCGAATCGCCCGGTAATATAGTTCTGAGTCGATTCTTTTTCCGGATTGGTGAAGATCTTGCGGGTTTCACCATATTCGATCAGTTCGCCTAAATAGAAATATCCCGTCTTGTCGCTCACGCGGGCAGCCTGTTGCATATTGTGTGTGACGATTGCGATCGTATATTCCTTTTTAGGTCATGGATCAGGTCCTCGATCTTGCCTGTGGAGATCGGGTCGAGGGCCGAAGTCGGTTCGTCCATCAATAGGATGGAAGGGGAGATCGCCAATGCCCGTGCGATGCAGAGGCGTTGCTGCTGGCCGCCGGAGAGGGCAAAAGCCGAATCCTTCAGCTTGTTCTTGACCTCATCCCAAAGAACGACCTGCTTCAGGCTTTTAACTACGGTCTCTTCAATGTATTCGTTATCCTTAATGCCGTTTACGCGTAGGCCGTAAGCCACATTTTCGAAGATTGTCTTCGGGAACGGGTTCGGTTTCTGGAATACCATTCCCACATTTTTACGGAGCGTATCGACTTTTTCCCCTTTGCTGTATATGTTCCGTCCGTCGATGAATATCTTCCCTTCCAGACGTGTGTCGGGGATCAGGTCGTTCATGCGGTTAAACAAGCGGAGGAAAGTTGATTTGCCACAACCCGACGGGCCGATAAAGGCTACCGAGGTATTGGCTTCTATCTGCATTGAAATGTTTTTCAACGCATGGAAGTCGCCGTAATAGAAATCTACACTTTGAGCATCAATCTTTATCATTGTATCGTTTATTAATTCATTTTTACTTTCTTAGCGAAATAATTACGCAAGAGGTTTGCCAGTAAGTTGACAACCAAGACGATTGCAATCAACACCAAGGCCGTTCCGTAGGCCATGCCCCGGGAGGCTTCGATATCCGTTCCACTTGTGGATATGACATACAGATGGTAAGGCAACGCCATACACTGGTCGAAGATGCTTCCCGGCAATTGAGGCAGGAAATAAGCTGCTACGGTGAACAGGATCGGAGCCGTTTCGCCCGATACGCGTCCGACCGACAGGATAAGGCCGGTGATGATATTCGGGAAAGCCATCGGGAGCACGACGCGGCGAATCGTCTGTAATTTCGTCGCGCCTAATGCTAAGCTTCCGTGCCGGAACGAATCGTCAATACTTTTCAATGCCTCTTCCGTCGTGCGGATAATCAGGGGTAACGACATCAATGCCAACGTAAACGAACCGGCAATGATCGAGTCGCCCCAGCCCAGCGTATTTACAAACAGCGACATACCGAACAGGCCGAATACGACCGACGGCACTCCGCTCAGGTTGTTCGTCATAACACGGATGAAACGGACTAATTTGCCGTTTGTCGCATATTCGTTCATATAGATACCGCTCATGATCCCGATCGGAAAACTGATGAGGCTGCTTCCGAGGATCAGGTAGAAAGTCCCGACTATCGCCGGAAAGATTCCCCCTTTCGTCATCCCCTCTTCCGGCGCTTTCGTCAGGAAATCCCAACTGATCACGCTGCCTCCTTTAATAAGGATGAATCCTAAGATCACGAACAGGATTGCCACGACTAAATAACTCAACAGGGTGAAGAACCCGAATGCAAACTTTTGAGATGTTACAGGTGTCATAATGCTAATCAGATTTTTCTTTTAGATGAAATATACTCGACGGAGATACTCAATATCAGTGTGATCAGGAAGAGGACGGCTCCGAGCAGGAACAACGCTTCGTAGTGTGCGCCTCCGGCGGGGGCTTCTCCCAGTTCGGCAGCGATCGTCGCGGGAATGGTTCGCACCGGTTCGAAGAAGGAGGTCGGGATGACGGCTGCATTGCCGGTCACCATCAGGACTGCCATCGTCTCGCCTATTGCACGTCCGATCCCCAGCACGATTGCGGAGGTAATGCCGGAAATGGAGTACGGGATGATTACTTTGTAGATTGTCTGCCATTGGGTGGCGCCTAAGGCGAGGCTTGCCTCTTTCATGGCGCGGGGTGTCGTTCGCATAGCATCTTCCGCAACGGTGATAATCGTCGGGAGTGCCATGATCGCCAGGACTACGCTACCGGCAAAAGCCGTTTCGCCGACAGGCAGGTCGAATGTTTTCTGGATGAGTGGTACGATCACCACCAAGCCGAAGAAACCATAGACAACGGACGGGATACCTGCGAGTAGCTCGATGATCGGCTTCAACAGGTCGCGTGTCCGCTTATTCGCTATTTCCGCCATATAAATGGCAACCGCAAGCCCGAAAGGGAGCGAGAGGGCGATTGCGCCGATGCTGACCAGCAAAGTGCCTAACAGCAAGGGAATCAATCCGAATATCGGGGCCGGTGTGGAGGTTGGATACCATTTCGTCCCTCCGAAAAATTCCCCTAATGTGATCTTTTCTTCAGGTAGGACTTTTCCCTGAAAACCGTTTTTCAGTAAATACTGTTTGGGGAAGAAAGCGATGATGCCGGGCTCTTTCGCCACCAGCTCGCTGATCTTTTGCGGGACATACTGGAACTCGTCGCCCAATTCTTCCTCCGGATAATAATTGGTCAGATCGGAGAACCGGAATATTAGGATCTCCTGATCCATTCCGCCGATCTCTTTCCAGTTGGTAATATTACC
>Ga0073908_1002875_pt1 | contig 19486 bp, 13 predicted proteins | sample MucameincwithD2O_FD_65484 | JGI IMG/M metagenome (GOLD analysis project Ga0073908, IMG submission 65484) | Mouse cecum microbial communities from Vienna, Austria - Mucus amended microcosms incubated with D2O | ecosystem: Host-associated > Mammals > Digestive system > Large intestine > Cecum...
GCGATGCGGGCGGGGAAGTTGGCCTTGATGCCGCCCGTGATGACCTTCACGTCGGGACGCTGCGTGGCGATGATGAGGTGGATGCCCACCGCACGGGCCTTCTGCGCCAAACGCATGACGGGCCGCTCGACCTCGCGCGCCATCATGATCAGGTCGGCGAACTCGTCGACCACCACCACGATGTAGGGCATGTAGCGGTGTCCCTTCTGCGGGTTGAGCCGGCGGGCGGTGAACTTCTCGTTGTATTCGACGATGTTGCGCGCCCCGGCCTCGCTGCACAGCTCCAGACGGTTGTCCATCTCGGTGCAGAGCGAGTTGAGCGTGTAGACCGCCTTCATCGGGTCGGTGATGATCGCCTTCTCCTCCGACTCCATCTTGGCCAGGAAGTGGCGCTCGAGCTTGGCGTAGAGCGAGAACTCGACCATCTTGGGGTCGATCATCACGAACTTGAGCTGCGCGGGGTGCTTGCGGTAGAGCAGCGAGGTGATGATGGCGTTCAGACCCACCGACTTACCCTGACCCGTGGCACCGGCGACGAGCAGGTGGGGCATCTTCGCCAGGTCGAAGACGTAGTTCTCGTTCTGGATCGTGCGGCCGATCACCACCGGCAGCTCGGCCTTCGACTCCTGGAAGCGCAGCGAGCGCACCGACGAATACATCGACACCACCTGCTTGCGCTGGTTAGGCACCTCGATGCCGATGGTTCCCTTGCCGGGGATGGGGGCGATGATGCGGATACCCAACGCCTTGAGACTCTGGGCGATGTCGTTTTCCAGGCCCTGGATCTTCGAAATCTTGACCCCCTGCGCCTGCACGATCTCGTAGAGCGTCACCGTGGGGCCCACGGTGGCCTTGATGCGCTGGATGGGGATGCCGAAGTATTTGAGCGTCTCCTCGATGCGCGACTTGTTCTCGAAGATCTCCTCGTCGGTCACCTCCGAGTCGGACATGTAGTCCTCGAGCAGCGTCACGGGCGGACGGCGGTAGTTTATGAGGTCCTTCAGCGGATCGTAGGCCTCCTGAGCGATCGACCGCTCGTCGACCAGCTGCGCGCGGCCGCTCTCGACCGTCACCACGACTCCCTGCTCCGGCGCGGCCGCGGGGGCGGGCGCTGCGGGAACATCGGGCGCCACGGGTGCGGCGAGTATTGCGGGTGCGGCGGGTGCCTCGGGCGCCACGGGAGCGGCAGGCATTGCGGATACGGCGGGTGCCACGGGCGTCCCGGCAGCCGGCGCAGGCTCGGGCGCCGGTTCGGGCGCCGGTTCGGGCGCCGGTTCGGGCGTCGGTTCGGGCGTCGGTTCGGGCGCGAGCGAAAGTTCGGTGAAGGGGCCGTCGCTCACGACGGGCGCGGCGGGCTGCGGCGCAGTGCGCGGAGCGGCCGCAAAGGGATCGTCGAGCGGTTGCGCAACGGTCGACGGCGCAGCATCGTCGCCGCGCAGGGTGAGCTCCGTGAAGGGTCCGTCGTCGACCTGCTCGGCGCGGCGGAGCGCCGGACGCGCCAGCTCGACCAGCCCGCCCGCCCCCATCACCACGCGCTCGGCGCCCCCCGAGAGGTCCACCTCGGTGAACTCCTCGTCGGCCGCCGCCTCGCCGGGCAGGGTCATCGGCTCCTCGGCCGGATCGTCGGGTCCGTACTCGAGGAAGGGATTCTCGTCGTCGGCCTCCGCCGGCGCCTCCTCGGCCGCACGGCGGATGACCAGCTCGGAGCCGGCATCGGCCGCGGGCTCGGACTGCGGCTCGGGGCGCGGCGCGGCGGCGGGCTCCAAGGGCTCGGAGGGCTGCGTCTGCGGCCGGTCGGCAGCCGGATCGACGGCCGGCGCGGGAGCGGGTGCGGCGGGTCCAGCCGCGGGGGTCGACGGCGCGGGTGCGGCCGCGGGTGCCGCGGGTGCCGCGTGCCCGTCGTCGAGCGGCTGGTCGGCCGGGGCGGCATGGGGCGCCACCTTGCGGCGCACCACCTCGACGAAGCGCTCGCTGCCCCCCACCATCGCATTGCCGGCCTCGTTGACCTTGTTGATGAAGTTGCGGTTGATGAAGACCCCCGTGAGGATCCAGCCGCCCAGAAGGGCGATGACCGAGCCGAAGACCCCCAGGTTGCGGCGCAGCAGATCGCCCACGCCGATACCGAACGCGCCGCCCCACCCCGTCGAGCTACAGAGGCTCCAGTGGTCGGAGAAAGCGAAACCCAGCGTCAGCGAGCCGAGGATCGTGATGAAAAGCAGCGAGAGGATCGAGTGGTTGAACAGCAGCGGACGCTGGCGGATGATGCGCACCCCCACAAGCAGCACCATGACCGGGATGAGGATGCCCATGAGGCCGAACGAATCGTCGACGAGCCACATGCCGATGCGCGCGCCGATCCACCCGCAGAGGTTCTCGGGCTCGACGCCCAGCGTGGCGCGTTCCTCGGCCGAGAGCAGCAGGCCGCTCTGGTCGCCGGCCCAGCAGAAGTAGGAGAAGAAGACCGCGAAAGCGGCGAAGAGCCCCGTGAAGAAGAGCACGAGGCCGCCGATCCAGCGGGCGCTGTCGCCGTTGGTGCGCGCCGCGGCCGGTCGGCCGGCAGAGGTGGAAGAGCTGCTATTTCGGGTTGCCATCGTATGCAGGATATGCGGCCCGCCGGATCGCCGACCGGGCCGGATGAAGGATCGCTTTAACGGAGCAAAGTTAGGGAAAATCCGGGACAATTCAGAATCGAATCGTCAAAAATCGCGCCGCCTCCGAAGGCGCCGCGCCCCGGATCAACGGCCGAAGGCCTTGCGCTCCAGCCGCAGCTGGTAGGCCTCGTCGGCGAAGGTCAGAAAGTCGTAGCGCGGCTCCCGATCGGGATCGCAGCGCAGCCCCCCCGCGTCGAGCAGCTGCACCACGCGCCGCGCCACGGCGGGCGACGGATCGACGATCTCCACCCCGCGCCCCGCCACGACGCGCCGCAGCACGGGAATGAGGAAGGGATAGTGCGTGCAGCCCAGCACGATCTGGTCGGCGCCGCGCGCGAGCATCTCCGCCACGGCAAGGCGCACGGTGCGCTCGGCCTCGTCGGTCGCCTCGCGGTCGCCCTCGACCAGCTCGACGAACCCCCGGCCCGGGGCGGCGACCACCTCGATGCCCGAGCCGTAGCGGGCCGCCGTGCGGCGGAACAGATCGCCGTCGAGACTCCGCTCCGTAGCGAGCACCCCCACCACCCCGCTGCGCGTGGCCAGGCAGGCGGGCTTCACCGCGGGCTCCATGCCCACGATCGGCAGCGGCGCATACTTGGCGCGCAGGGCCCCGATCGCCGCGGCCGTAGCCGTGTTGCACGCCACGACGACCATCTTGCATCCCTCGGCGACGAGCCGCCCGACAGCCTCGTCGGCCAGACGCGCCACCTCCTCGCGCGGGCGGGAGCCGTAGGGGCAGTTCTTGCCGTCGCCCAGGTAGACGAGCGCCTCGCAGGGCAGCGCGCGCCGCACCTCCCGCCAGACCGTCAGCCCGCCGAGTCCCGAGTCGTAGATGCCTATGGGACGGTTATCCAAACGAAGAATTGAAAATTGAGAATTGAAAATGGAAAATTAAAGAACAAACGACTGTCAGTCTGTTGCTTGAAGCGCTTTGACGATCCGATCGAGGAGCTCGTCGTCGCTCGCGGCGGCGCAGTCGAAGACCAGCTGCGCCCGGGCGTAGAACGCCTCGCGCTCGGCCATGTCGCGGTGCATGAACGCCACCAGCTCCTCGTCGGAAAGGCCCCTCAGGCGCGGACGCCGCTGCCGCCCGTAGGGGCTCATGCGGCAGGCGATCTGCTCGGCCGGGCGCCGCAGGTAGACCGTCAGCCCCGCGCCGTTCATTCGCTCCATGTTGTCGCGCCAGACGGGCAGCCCGCCCCCCGTGGCCACCACGCCGACCCGCCCCTCGTCGATGAGCCGGTCGAGGGCCGCACGCTCGGCCTCGCGGAAGCGCGCCTCGCCCTCGTAGCGGAACAGATCGCACACCGAGGCCCCCTCGCGCTGCTCGACCTCGCGGTCCGTGTCGGCCCACTCCACCTCCAGGCGCCGGGCGATCCGGCGCGCGAAGGTGCTCTTGCCGCACCCCATGTAACCGACCAGGAAGAGGGTTTTCATCGTCGCGGAGCCAAAGGTCAGAAGAGGTCGAGCTGCGCGGGATCGAGCAGCGGATCGTCGGCGCTGCGCTCGATCTCCAGCGGCGCACCGGCGGCCGGCGCGGCGGCGCTCTCCGAGGCACTCCCGGCTGTCGGAACCGACGCAGCGGCCGGGGTTGCGGCCGAAACGGAGGCCTCCCCGGATAGGCCCGCGGACTCGGCGGCCGGATCGTCGGCCGACGCCTCGGCGGGCTCCTGCGGCAGCTCGGGCTCGATGAAGCGCAGCGAGGCTACCTCGTAGGTAGTCAGACGTTTGCCCTTGGCGCGGTGGCTCTTGACCCCCACGAAGTCGTCGACCTCCACCAGGTCGGCCGGACGCTGGGCGTGGGCCCCCTTGTAGGTGATCTCCAACCGGGCGCCCGCGCAGCCGGTGATGCAGACCAGCTCGGCGCTTCCCTCCTCGTCGAGGAACGACTGCATGCGGTCCGACAGCTCGGCCGTGAAGCGCTTCATGTAGTAGTAGCGCTGCTCGCGGTCGTAATAGCAGAGGCTGTAGACGCGCCCGGGGAGGTAGCGGTCGACGTGCACCGTGTCGTCGGGGAAGTGCTGCATCAGGTCGTAGCCCGTGATGTAGTACTGGTTCTTGGAGGTGCGGACGATGAGCTTGTCGTCGCCCTTGAACTCGCCCAGCAGGCGTCCGCGTCCGTCGGCGTTCAGGCGGCGGACATCCTCGTCGAACCAGATGTCCTGCCCGCCGAGGGTCGACGTGCCGCGCTCCTTGAGCACGATCTTGTGTATGCCGTAGCGCGAGAAGAGGTTGCCCTGGCTCTGGCGCCCCTTGATCGCCAAGGTCGAGAAGTCGAGGTCGACGATCACCCGCTTCAGGCGCGGGCGGGGCTTGAAGTAGACCTTCAGCACCTCCGCCTCGCCGTTGGGGTTGACCGTCATGTAGAGGATCTCGCTCTTGGGCGTTCCCTTGGTGATGTCGTACTCCTTGTCGCGCGTGATGCCCTTGATGGCGCAGCGCTTCATCATGATCGGGCCGTTCTTGCCGTCGCGGTAGAGGACGTTGTAGATCGTGCGCTCGTCGTTGCGCTTGAAGACACCTATATAATAGATGTTGCGGGCGAAGAAGGCCTTGTCCGAAATGCGGGTGATGACGTAGCGCCCCTCGCGCGTGAAGACGATCACGTCGTCCAGATCCGAGCAGTCGCAGACCGGCTCGGCATCCTTCATCGACTTGCCGATGCCGAAGAAGCCCTCCTCGCGGTCGACGTAGAGCTTGGCGTTGGTCACGGCGACCTTCGAGGCCTCGATCGAGTCGAACTCGCGCAGCTCGGTGCGCCGCTCGCGCCCCTTGCCGTACTTGTCGCGGATGCGCTCGTAGTAGGCCACGGCGTACTCCGTGAGGTGGGCCAGGTGGAAGCGCGTCTGCTCGATGTCGGCCTCGATCTGGCGGATCTCGTTGTCGGCCTTCTCCGTGTCGTAGCGCGAGATGCGGATGAACTTCAGCTCGGTGAGGCGCTGCACGTCGTCCGTCGTCACGGCGCGGCGCAGGCGCCCCTTGAAGGGCTCCAGCCCCCCGTCGACGGCCGCATAGGCCTCCTCGCGCGTGCGGCATCCCTCGATGAGCTGGTAGAGCTTGTTCTCGATGAAGATGCGCTCGAGCGAGGCGGCATGCCACGCCCCGTCGAGCTCGTCGAGACGGATCTCGAGCTCGCGGCCCAGCAGCCACTTCGTGTGGTCGGCCGAGCGGCGCAGGATCTCGCTCACACCCAGGAAGTGGGGTTTCTCGTCCCAGATGACGCAGGCGTTGGGCGCGATCGATACCTCGCAGTCGGTGAAGGCGTAGAGCGCGTCGATGGTCTTGTCCGACGACTCGTCGGGCGATACCTGCACGATGATCTCCACCCGGTCGGCCGTGTTGTCGTCGACCTTGCGGATCTTGATCTTGCCCTTGTCGTTGGCCTTGATGATCGACTCCTTGATCGACTCGGTGGTCGTGGTGTAGGGAATCTCGGTGATGGCCAGCGTGCGCTTGTCGATCTTCGAGATGCGGGCGCGCACCTTCACCGCACCGCCGCGCAGGCCGTCGTTGTAGCGGCTCACGTCGGCCATGCCCCCCGTGGGGAAGTCGGGCCAGAGCTGGAAGTCGCGGCCCTGAAGGTGTGCGATGGCGGCATCGATGAGCTCGACGAAGTTGTGGGGCAGGATCTTCGAGGCCAGACCCACGGCGATGCCGTCGGCACCCTGCGCCAGCAGCAGCGGGAACTTGATCGGAAGGGTCACGGGCTCCTCGTTGCGGCCGTCGTAGGAGCGCATCCACTCGGTGGTCTTGCGGTTGAACACCACGTCGAGGGCGAACTTCGACAGCCGCGCCTCGATGTATCGGCCCGCGGCCGCCTCGTCGCCCGTGAGGATGTTGCCCCAGTTGCCCTGGCAGTCGATCAGCAGGTCCTTCTGCCCGAGCTGCACCAGCGCGTCCTTGATCGAGGCGTCGCCGTGGGGATGGTACTGCATGGTCTGGCCCACGATGTTGGCCACCTTGTTGTAGCGGCCGTCGTCGACCGACTTCATGGCGTGGAGGATGCGCCGCTGCACGGGCTTCAGGCCATCCTCGACATGGGGCACGGCGCGCTCCAGGATCACGTAGGAGGCGTAATCCAGAAACCAGTTCTTGTACATGCCCGTGAGCTTGCGCACGCCCCCCTCGTCCTGCGTCAGGCGGTCGTACTTGCCCGCACGGGCCCGTGCGGCGGGCGCCGCGGCGGCCTCTTCGGCCTCTTCAGCGGCGTCGGTATCGGCGGCGGCAGCTCCGGCGGCGGCGGTTTCGGCTGCGCCGTCGTCCGCCGTGCCGGGGGCCGCAGCCTCCGCGCGGAGCTCCTCGTCGCGTTCGATCTTATCTTTTTCTTCTGACATATGCTAACTTATCCGTAAATCCTGCTCGACGAGGTCCTCCTCGATACGCAGGTTGTCGATGATGAAGCCCTGGCGCTCGAAAGTATTCTTGCCCATGTAGAACTCCAGCAGGTCGTGGATCGGGTCGTCCTTGGTGATGCGCACCTTGTCGAGGCGCATCCCCTCGCCGATGAACTCGCGGAACTCGTCGGGCGAGATCTCGCCCAGACCTTTGAATCGCGTGATCTCGGCCGAGGCGCCGCACCGCCTGAGCGCCCACTGCCGCTCCTCCTCCGAGTAGCAGTAGTGGGTCTCGCGCTTGTTGCGCACGCGGAACAGCGGCGTCTGGAGGATGTAGAGGTGGCCGCGGCGGATCACCTCGGGGAAGAACTGGAGGAAGAAGGTGGTGATGAGCAGGCGGATGTGCATACCGTCGACATCGGCATCGGTGGCGATGACCACCTTCTCGTAGCGCAGGTTGTCCATATCCTCCTCGATGTTGAGCGCCGCCTGCAGCAGGTTGAACTCCTCGTTCTCGTAGACCACCTTCTTCGTCAGTCCGAAGCAGTTGAGTGGCTTGCCGCGCAGGGAGAAGACCGCCTGCGTGCGGGGGTCGCGACTCTTGGTGATCGAGCCCGAGGCCGAGTTACCCTCCGTGATGAAGATCATCGACTGCTCGGCCAGCTCGCTGCGGTCGGTGCGGTGGATCTTGCAGTCGCGCAGCTTCTTGTTGTTGAGCGACACCTTCTTGGCCGTCTCGCGGGCCTTCTTCTGGATGCCCGAGATGGCCTTGCGCTCCTTCTCGTTCTCGACGATCTTCTTCTGAAGTATCTGCGCCGTCTCGGGGTGCTTGTGGAGGTAGTCGTCGAGATGCTTTCCGAGGAAGTCGGCCACGAAGTTGTTGACCGACACGCCCGGCGATACCTCCTTCGACCCGAACTTGGTCTTCATCTGGTTTTCGAACAACGGGTCGTCGACCTTGATCGAGATGGCGGCGATGATCGACGTGCGGATGTCCGACGGATCGTAGTCCTTGTGGTAGAACTCCTTCAAGGTCTTGGCCACGGCCGCGCGCAGCGCCGTCTGGTGCGTACCGCCCTGCGTGGTGTGCTGGCCGTTGACGAACGAGTCGTAGCTCTCGCCGTAGCCCGAGCCGTGGGTGATGACCACCTCGATGTCCTCGCCCGTGAGGTGGATGGGAGCATAGAGCGGCTCCTCGGTCATGGTGTCGTTGACCAGATCCAGCAGGCCGTTCTTCGAGACGAAGCTGCGACCGTTGAGCGTAAGTGTCAGGCCGAGGTTCAGGTAGCTGTAGTTGCGGATCTTCTGCTCGACATACTCCATGTTGTAGTCGTAGGGGCCGAAGACCTCCTCGTCGACGCGGTAGGAGATGTAGGTGCCGTTCTTTTCCTCCACGCCGCTCTCCCACGTATCGCTCACCTCCAGGCCCTGCGCGAAGACCACCGTGCGGGCCTCGCCGTCGCGCACCGAGCGGGCCGTAAAGGAGCTCGAAAGCATGTTCACGGCCTTGACGCCCACGCCGTTGAGACCCACAGTCTTCTTGAAGGCCGTGCCGCCGTACTTGCCGCCCGTGTTCATCTGCCCGACGGCCGCCGAGAGCGACTTGAGGGGGATGCCGCGGCCGTAGTCGCGCACCGAGACCATCTTGTCCTCGATGGTGATGTCGATGCGCCGGCCGGCGCCCATGATGAACTCGTCGATCGAGTTGTCGACGACCTCCTTTATCAGCACGTAGAGCGCCTCGTCGGGCTGCGAGCCGTCGCCCACCACACCCACGTACATACCCGGACGCAGCCGGATGTGCTCGCGCGGCGAGAGGGTCACGATGGCGTCGTCGCCGTAGTCGCCCGTATTCTTATTATCAAGTAAATCTGCCATAGTTCGGGTTAGTTGGTTTCGCGCATCCGCCGCAGCGCGTCGCACATCGCAGCGTGCGTGCGTTCCATGAGTTCATGCACCTCCGAGGCGGCCACCTCATCGGCCGAGACGGGGGGCAGCACGCGGATGCGGATGCGGTTGCCCCAGTTGAAGAGAAGATTCGGCCGCATGAGCGTGCGCGTGCCGTCCATCACCACCGGGAGAATCGGCACCCCGAGCTCTTTGGCCAGCAGGAAGGCCCCCGCCTTGAAGCGGCGGATCTCGCCGTCCTTCGAACGCGTGCCCTCGGGGAAGATCGCCACCGAGGCGCCGCGACCGAGCCACTTGCCCCCCTCGCGCAGCAGCTGCGCCATCGCCTCCGAAGCGCGGCCGCGGTCGATGCAGATGTCGCCGTGCAGGACGAGGAACTGCCCGAAGAAGGGGACGCGGAACACCTCGCGCTTCGACACCCAGCGGAAGTTGAGCGGGAGGTAGTAGAGCGCCGGGATGTCGACCACTGTATTGTGGTTCAGCACGATGACATAGGGCCGGCTGCGGTCGACATGCTCCAGCCCCTCGATGCGCTGCCGCCAGCGGGGCGGAACGGCGAAGAAGATACGCACCAGCACGCGCGAGAGCTCGTGCACTGTGCGGCGGCCCCGGTCGAAGGGGGCGCAGACGACCAGCGCCACGGCAGACAGAATCATAAAGACAGTGCACAGCAGCACCAGGAAGAGGTAGTATAGGGCACTCAGCATCTTCGGCGGGATTAGGGTTCAATCGTGCAAAATTAAACATTTTTTGCGAATCGGGCCGAATCGGACCGCCGCGATTTTTCAACAACGGCTCCGATTCGCGCTTTTCGGCGCCTCGCCCGGCGTCCCCGCTGCTGCCGGGTGTGTCCGCCGCCCCCGCCGCCGTCGGGTGTGCCCAGCTATCCGTCGGCCCAGCCGCCGACCGACGACTCGCTCCGCCCACCACTACCCCGCTCGCCGCCCAACCGCACGCCTCTGCCTCACGCGCCCTGACAGCCAGCCGTACCCGTTGCAGCTCGCCACCTCGGCCGCAACACCTCACGCACCGCCTACCCTGCCCCGCGTCCGCCGCCCGCCTCTCAGGAGCCATGCAGCGAAGAGAACCGCGCGCAAAGCATATCTATTCGCCGCATATATATATTTGTGTGAAAAATTTTCAGAAATAAATACTACTATGTTTTGCATAATACAAATAAATTTATATATATTTGCACCATCGAATAACAACACAAGCAAACATAACAATCAAACGGAATAGTATGAAACGAATTGTTCTCCTGATCGTGATCCTCGCAACGGCCGCCGCCCAGGCCCTGGCGGCGCACACATGCCCGGCCACGGGCCGCGTGGTCGACCCGCAGGGCGAGGGAGTGGGCTACGCCTCGGTGGTGCTGCTGCGCGGCACCGAACAGCAGGCCGGCATGTCGACCGACGCGCAGGGCCGCTTCGAACTGAAGGTCCCGGCGGGCGACTATACCCTCGTGGTGCAGTTCCTCGGCTACGAGACCATCGAGCGGCCGGTGCGGATCGAGGAGCGCAACGACCTGGGCGAGATCGTGCTGGAGCCCTCGTCGACCGACATCGACGGGGTCGTGGTCGAGGCCCGGCTCATCCGCCGCGAGGCCGACCGCTTCGTGGTCGACGTGGCCAACTCGCCCGCGGCGCTGGGCAAGGACGGCGTGGAGCTGCTCGAGCACGCGCCCGGGGTCTGGATCGACGGCGAGAAGATCACCGTCAACGGCAAGTCGGGGTCGAAGGTCTACGTCAACGACCGCGAGCTGCGCATGCAGCCCGAGCAGCTGCTCACCTACCTGCGCTCGCTGCGCGCGGAGGAGATCCGAAAGATCGAGGTGGTGCCCGCGTCGGGCGCCGACTACGACGCCGACTCGTCGGGCGGCATCATCAAGATCACCCTCAAGCGGCGGCGCGAGGACGGCATCCAGGGCTCGGTGGGCATCCGCACCGACCAGAGCGGCCTGGCCAACGTGTGGGTCCCCTCGGGCGACCTGGCCTACCACCGCGGGCGCCTCGACCTCAGCCTCTCGTCGGCATGGGGCTACTTGGGCAGCAACAAGGTATATTCCAACGAACGAACGCTCTACACGGGCAGCGACAAGCAGCTCGCGGCCGAATCGGAGATCGCCTCCCGCAGCCGCAACGGCGGGGCGAACGTCAGCGCCGTCTACGAGCTGAGCGACCGCCACAGCATCGGCGCCGAGCTGGCCTACTACCGCTCGGGCGAGCCCGAGGATACCCGCACCAGCTCCCGGATGGCGGCCGCCCAGGCCACCTCGACGGAGAGCCGCTACCTCGGGCGCGACCGCTCCGACAGCTACAACGCCACCTTCAACTACATCTGGAAGATCGACACGCTGGGCTCGACCTTCAAGGTGCTGGGCGACTACTTCCACCGCAAGTCGCTGGCAGGCTACGACAACGCGAGCCGCATCACGCCGCCCGCACCCGCCGCCGCGGTCGACTCGCTCTACCGCAACGACACGCGCAGCACCTACGACGTGGCGGCACTGACGCTCGCGCTCGAGAAGCGCTTCTCGCCCCGCTGGGGCCTGAAGGCCGGCGCCAAGTACACCCACAACGACATGCGCAACGACGCCCTCTACGAGTGGCTGCGCGGCGAGGAGTGGCTGCGCAACGACGCCCAGAGCTACGCCTACGACTACGTGGAAAACATCGCGGCGCTCTACGGCATCGCAACGGCCGACCTCGGACGCTGGAGCCTCGTGGCGGGCATCCGCGGCGAATACACCTCCACCCGCGGCCGCGGCGGCGAGGCGCGACAGGAGTACTTCTCGCTCTTCCCCAACGCCAACCTCTCCTACTCGCTGACCGACGACGGCGCCTACACGCTCATCGCGCAGTATGCCCGCACGATCCAGCGCCCCAGCTTCTGGAACCTCTCGCCGCGGCGCATGCAGATCTCCGACTACACCTACCAGGTCGGCAATCCGCACCTCGTCCCGGCCTACTCCGACGACGTGAGCCTCACGCTGGTGCTCGCGCACAAATACACGCTCACGGCGGGCGCGACGCTCCAGCGCGACGAAATCAACCAGACGATCGCCGCCGACGCCGACAACCCCGACATGCTCGGCGCGCTGTGGGTCAACTACGACGACACGGAGGCCTACTACCTCACGGCCAACCTCCCCTTCCGGCCCGCCAAGTGGATGTCGCTCAACGTCAGCGCCACCTACATGCGGCGCGGCGAGCGGCTCGACCGCTCGGCCCCCGAGGTCTTCCGCAACATGGTCCAGGCGCGGGCCGCGGCCACCTTCACCCTGCCCGCCAAGTTCTACATCGACCTCTCCTACCGCTTCCAGGGCCGCATGACGTTCGGCTCGGCGACCGTCGACCCGATGCACCGCCTCTCGGCGGGGATCAAAAAGCGCTTCGGCGAGCGCTTCACCGCGGCCGCGTCGGTCGAGAACCTGCTCGACCAGGGGCAGACGGTCCGCGCCCGCGGCGAGGGCTTCGAACGCAGCGTCCGCATGCGCCAGATGTGGTCGAACCGCTACTTCAAGGCCTCCTTCGTCTACCACTTCAAGGCGGGCAAGGCCTTCCGCAACAAAAGCGTGGAGAGCGGCGCCGCCGAGGAGAAGGGGCGCATGTGACAACCGCACAGCGACGAAAAAGGGGCACCCGTCGGGTGCCCCTTTTTCGTGTGCTCGGACCGGATGCCTACCGTGCCCGCCGGAGCTGGTGCAGCAGGTGCGCCACGCGGCCTCTGAACGGGAGATGCGCGGCGATCGTGCCGCCGGCCACGACCAGCAGCACGGCGAAGAGGATGAGCGACACGCCGGCTACGATGCGCGGCGTGAGCTGCTCGCCGAAGACCGCGACGCCGAAGAAGAGCGCCGTGACGGGCTCCAGCGCCCCGAGGATCGCCGTGGGCGTCGAGCCGATGCGGTGGATGGCCGCAGCCATGGCCACGAGCGACAGGATGGTCGGGAACAGTGCCAGCGACACGGCGTTGACCCACAGTGCGGGCGTAGGCACGGCCTGCAGGTCGAGCCCCAGGCGCAGGCGCACCACGTAGACGCTCAGACCGAACAGCAGCGCATAGAAGGTGAGCTTCTCGGTCGGGAACGAGGCCAGCGACGAGCGGTTGACCCCCACGATGTAGACCGCATAGCAGAGCGACGAGAGGAAGACCAGCGCGACGCCCGCCATCGAGAGCGTCTCCCCGTCGCCGCCCCGGTAGAGCAGCCCCACGCCGGCCAGCGCCAGCAGGATGGCGATGAGGGTGGCTGCCGAAGTCCGCTCGCGGAAGCCCACGGCCATGATTGCCGCCACCAGCAGCGGATAGAGGAACAGCAGCGTGGAGGCGATACCGGCGGCCATGTGTCGGTAGCTCAGGAAGAGGAAGAGCGACGAGAAGGAGAAGAGCAGCCCCATGGCCGCCAGGGGCAGGATCTCCGAGCGGCGGACGGCGAACGACTGCCGCCTGACGAGCATGAGCCCTCCCAGCATCGCCACGGCCAGCACATAGCGGTAGAAGAGCACCGAGTCGGTACCGAGGCCCGCCTCGTAGAGCGGCAGGGCGAAGAGCGGGTTCAGACCATAGAATGCGGCGGCTACGGCGCCGAGCGCGTAGCCGCCGCGTTTCGAACGCTCCATCGTCAGAACGCGACGCTGGGAGCGGCCTCCGCACCCTCGGCGGCCTCGAAATAGGGTTTGCGGTCGAAGCCGAAGAGCCCGGCGACCAGGTTGGCCGGGAAGCGGCGCACGGCGACGTTATAGCGCTGCGCCGCCTCGTTGAAGTCGGCGCGCGCCACGGCGATGCGGTTCTCGGTGCCCTCGAGCTGGGCCTGAAGCTCCAGGAAGTTCTGATTGGCCTTCAGGTCGGGATAGTTCTCGGCCACGGCCAGCAGGCGCCCCAGCGCCGAGCGCACCTCCGACTGGGCCTGCTGGTAGGCCTCCAGCGACTCGGGCGTCATGTGGTCGACCGAGAGGGTCATCGACGTGGCCTTGGCGCGCGCCTCGACCACCCCCTGGAGCGTCGCACTCTCGTGGGCGGCATACCCCTTGACCGTATTGACGAGGTTGGGAATGAGGTCGGCACGACGCTGGTACTGCGTCTCGACCTTCGACCAGGCGGTCTTCACCGCCTCCTCCTTGACGACGAACCCGTTGTAGGTTACGTAGAGGAAGATCGCCACCACGGCGATCGCCCCGATCCAGATCCATTTTTTCATTTCGCGAACTTATTTTTCGGTTATACATCCTTTACCATTTCGAGCCGGCGCCGCCGCCCCCGAACGATCCGCCGCCGAAGCCGCCGCCGAACCCTCCGCGACCGCCGCCGAAGCCGCCCAGACCGCCCGCCACGGGACCGCCGCCCCGCCCCAGGCCGTTGTCGCGCCGGTGCGTCTCGCGCCGCCGCACCGTCTGCCCGCAGTGGGCGCAGACGTAGGTGACCTCCACGGTGCGGGCCACGGGAGTCAGCGACACGGTCTTCGACGCCTCGGGCCGCAGCCCCAGCCGCCCGCACCGCGGACAGCGCGTGCGCCGCACGTAGCCCAGCAAACCCAGCCCCAGCGGCAGCAGGAAGAAGAGCCCCACGAGCGAGAGCACCGCCCACGCGGGGAGTTCGTCGTCGGCCTCGTCGGGCCCGAAGTCGAGCTCGCCGCCCCGCAGCAGTTGCGCCGCAGCCTCCACGCCCAGGAGCATGCCCCGGTCGTAGTCCTCCTCGCGGAAGGCCGGGAGCATGTAGTTGAGCTGTATGCGTTTGCACACGGCGTCGGGCAGCACGCCCTCCAGGCCGCCGCCCGTCACGAAGCGGATCTCGCGCCTATCGCGCACCAGCAGGATGCCCAGGCCGTTGTCGGCGTCGCGCCGCCCCACGCCCCAGCTGCGGAAGAGCTCGATGGCGAAGTCGAAGACCGACTCGCCCGCCACGTCGTCGACGGCCACCACGGCCACCTGGGCGATGCCGCGCTCGCGCAGCGACGCGCAGATCGTGTCGAGGCGCGCGACGCACCCGGACGAAAGGATCCCGTCGGGATTGGAGACGTAGCGGTTGCGGTCCGCACGCTGCACGTGGGGAATCTCATCGATGCGATATGTTCGCGCCCCGACGCCCGCGGCGGCGAGCAGGAGCAGACAGCAGAGGAGGTAGCGTTTCATAGGGGCAAAGGTACTAAAAGTCGAGCGCAGAGACAAACCGCAAGATTTGTTTCTGCCGAGACGGAGTATCTTCGGGCGCAGCCGAAAACCAGAGAGAGCGACAGCAAACCCCGTACCGCAATCGGCGGACGCGCCCCACCGCGCGCACCGCTCCGCCGTCGCACCACCCCGCCGCCACGCCTCAACGGCCGTCAGCGCACCAGAATGCGGTAGCTCCACGGCGCCATGATCTCGTCGACGCGGGGCGGCAGCTCGTACCGCGCGCCGGTCACGGCATCGGTATAGGCGCCGGCATATACGCCCGTATCGTACACGGCCTGAATCGTATAGGGCGATAGGTTCATCACCGCCACGACCCTATCGCCGGCCGTCTCGCGCACGAAGGTCATGAGGCAGTCCTCGGCGTTGTTGCGGATCTCGACCATCTCGGCCCCCGACTCGCCCGCCGAGAGCGCCGGATGGGCGTGCCGCAGCGCCGCCAGACGCCGGTAGAGGGCCGTGAAGTCGTTGGCGACGTAGCGGTCGGCGGGGATGGGGTCGCGGTCGAAGAAGGCGAAGGAGTGGTCGTAGCCCACCTCCTGGCCGGTGTAGACGAGCGGCAGGCCGCGCGGCACGACGAACGTGAAGACGGCCATCGCCTCGCGGGCGGCGCCCAGGCGCGCGAACTCCGAGCCGCTCCAGGAGTTCTCGTCGTGGTTCGAGGTGAAGGCGAGCCGCATGGCCCGGCGGGGGTAGCGCCCGCGGTCGGCGTAGATGTAGTCGCGCAGGGCCGTCACGCGCACGCGCTGCTGCGCCACGTCGCACAGCAGGTGGTGCATCTCCCAGGCGTAGCAGGCGTCGAAGGCCCCCTCGTCGAAGAGGTAGGACTCCTCCGCCTCGGCCAGCATGAAGAGGTCGGGCTTCAGCGCCCGCAGCTGTCGCGAGGTCTCGCGCCAGAACGCGGCGGGCACCAGCATCGCCATGTCGCAGCGGAAGCCGTCGACGGCGTGCTCGCGCAGCCAGAAGGCCATGGCGTCGATCTGCGCCTGCCACACGGCGGGATTGGCGTAGTTGAGCTTGGCCGTGTCGGTCCAGTCCCACGGCACGGCGGGGGCGCCCTGCGCGTCGCACTCGTACCAGTCGGCCGGCTGCTCGGCGATCCAGTGGGCGTCGCGCGCCGTGTGGTTGGCCACCCAGTCGAGCAGCACCTTCATCCCCAGGCGGTGGGCCTCGGCGACGAAGGCGTCGAAGTCGGCCATCGACCCCAGCTCGGGGTTGACGGCGCAGTAGTCGCGGATGGAGTAGTAGGAGCCCAGCGAGCCCTTGCGGTTCTGCTCGCCGATGGGATAGACGGGCATGAGCCACACGGCGTCGATGCCCACGTCGTGCAGGAAGGGGAGCTTCTGCGCGGCGGCGCGCAGCGTGCCCTCGGGCGTGAGCTGCCTCACGTTCATTTCATAAATCACGGCCTGCGGGCTCCACCCGCAGCCTTCGTGGCGTTCGGTCATATCCGACAAATTATTTTGACAAATTTACTTCTTTTTTCAAAATCACACAACAAGGTTTTCAATAGCCACGGCCCCTCCATAAACGAAAAGAACGACGGATAGAGCTCTATTTCCATCCGCCGTTCAATTAAAACTAAGTCACCCCCGACATCACTTGCCTCCATCCGACTGATTCGGAATTATGAACTGAAGCACGTGATTTAAAAACGCAGAACGGATCATATCGCGGTGATTATAGATTCATAAATCGCGATCACACTTTTGACATCAAATTGAGCCTCAGCCTTCTCTCGGCTCATCTCGCCCATGCGAATACGCTCCTCTTCAGAAAGTTTCATGAACTTCTCTAAAGCACGAACCAGAGATCCTACATCGCGCGGTTCACATAAATAGCCATTTATTCCATCATCTACCAATTCTCTGCAACCTGGAATATTAGTAGTGATTATAGGTTTCCGCAGTGCCAGACTTTCCATCAGCACCCTCGACATCCCTTCGTGATACGATGGGAGAACGATACAATCTGCGGCTCGCATATATTCTCGCACATCCTTTTGGAATCCCAGGTAGTTGAGTATCCCTCGTTCATGAAGTTGATCTACCTCATCCTTTGCAACAAACTTCGCATACCCGGTATCGATAGCCCCCAGCCACTGAAACTCGATATTACCATAAGTCCGATTTAATATAGACGCAGCTTGGACCAGCTCACAAAAGCCCTTATCGTACAAAACCCGAGCGACCGTTAAGAATTTAAGCTTATTCATTTATAATGATCTAAATTGAGCCCCTCTCCGCCCTTAAGAAGAACCGTTTTGTGTGGCAAAATAATATGACTATCGACAAGGACCTGTTGATTGGATTCATTGAGAACCATTATCCTTTCGGGAAATCGCATGGCGAATCGGTAAAGAGCCCGAGCGACCCTACTTCGTATATCATTATGATTGAACGCATAGCCCAAGCCCGTGATCATTGCGACCGATTTTATTGAATTCAATCGACATGCAAGGCTCCCATAAATATTGGGTTTAATCGTATAGTGGAAAACGATATTCGGTCGCTCCCTATTATAAATCTTAAGAAGAGTGATTAAATACCTCATATCCTTAATCGGGTTCATTCCGCTACGGCTAACTGCCGGAGTATACAATTTCACCCGATCCCGAAATCGGAAATCGCCTTGATTATCTGGAGCAACCAAGACGATTTCGTATCCTTTATCGAGAAAATTTTCAATGACATCACCCCGAAAGTTGACCAGTTCCTTGAGAGAATTGTCACAAAAAAGCAACTTCATTATTTCGCGATTCTAAAGACTTTTGACACAACGACAGCTAGCAGCACAAAAATTCAATTTCACACGCAAAAACCATGTACATCATCTATATCTATAAACAAATGGATAAACAGTCTTCAGGATAGTCCTTGCTACACATAATGGAAATATCTTTTCGAAACACACCATAATACTTTTGAGAGAGAGCCGGCCTCGAACTATCGTCGTCCATTTCAATTCGGAAGACATGAATTTACGCAAATAGAGCTCATCCAAATCGATGACATGCAGACACACGACAGCGATCTCAATGGCTTTTTGGCGTATAACCGGCCTATATTCAGCAGCAGTATAATTTTTTTTCAACCAATTGTATGTAAATTGGAGTTGAAAAACATAAGACATTCTAATACTATTAGTATATGAAGCGCCCCCATACAACCGACGATAATGATATAAATAAGCAGGAATTTGTACGATCTTTGGACGACCTTTTAACAGCTTATAAATTATGAGAGCATCCTCACTGAAATTTATTCCGATTTCATACGTAGAGTTCGTCCTTTCATATAGCGATTTTCTGATCAACTTCACCCATGAGCTTCCTGCTCCTCTATGCAAAAAATCAAAAAAATCGACAACCCCATCCTTCTCTTTAAAAAATACCTGTTTTTTTAAGGATCTGCCATCACTATATTCGGAATAATAGCCACAAGTTACAATATCGGCATCATGGTTTCGGGCAGTCAAATATAAATTTTCATACATATGAGGCTCGGCCCAATCATCTGAATCGCAAACAATAATATACTCGCCCAAGGCCTGTTGGAGCCCAGTTTGACGGGCAGAAGCCAATCCTCCATTTTTTTGATGTATCACACGAAATCGAGAATCCGTCCGGGCATATTCATCACAGATTAGGCCTGAATCATCCGTACTTCCATCGTCAACAAGAATATATTCAATATCCTTAAGGGTCTGCATTCGCAATGAATCCAAACACGTTCTAAGATACTTGGAAGTATTATAAACGGGGACCGTAACAGAAACAACAGGATGCGACATTACACTGACACAATTGGATTATCGGGAAACGAATAGCAATATTCAGGGAGCTCGCTTTCGATTTTATAAATAATATCTGACGCAATTCGATGTTTCTCCCATTGACGGGTATATCTTACGGATATTCGAGGATCAAAATGTTTGAGAGGGTATAAGTGATGCGTTTCATCCAAGTTCAAGAACTCATTGATGCGTTTTTTGAATTTCGGATATTGAAATATCGAGTCTTCGTATTGAATACGGAGGATATTCCGATTCTCATTATCGCTATCGATATATTGCCTTGTCTTTCTATATACCGTGATGAAGTCCTCGACATTTTTTGGAACCCAAGGCTCTCCAAAAAACATATTTTTGGCATAGTAATCCCGCGGATCGCAATCTACGACTATCACTTTTAGATTCTCGAAATAATTGAAGTAGCGGTCTATATTTGTGGGCGGCACTAACTGATCGAAATAAATGTGGTCGTATTCCCCCTGAGGATCAACTATTGCACACAAGCGGTTCAAATAGTTTTTAACGGCAATATGAAATTTTTCTTCGCTTGGACAAGAGAAATACATCGGGCGCAAAGGCAGAAAATGAGCGATGTATTTACCACGCTGAAATTTCAATAGTCGTTTTAAAC
>Ga0073908_1002891_pt1 | contig 19367 bp, 18 predicted proteins | sample MucameincwithD2O_FD_65484 | JGI IMG/M metagenome (GOLD analysis project Ga0073908, IMG submission 65484) | Mouse cecum microbial communities from Vienna, Austria - Mucus amended microcosms incubated with D2O | ecosystem: Host-associated > Mammals > Digestive system > Large intestine > Cecum...
GGCGTGGAATCAATTGCATCTATTATATAATCCGGGCGGCAATCTAATTTAGTATCCGCATCAAAAAACAGCCGCATGGCATCAACGCGAATTTCTGGGTTTATATCATTAATACGTTCGGCCGCGACATCAACCTTTGCCCGGCCGACGGTTGAATCCAACGCAAACAGCTGGCGGTTTATATTGGATACGTCAACAGTATCGTTATCTATTAAAATAATGTGACCAATCCCACTGCGTGCCAGGCATTCCACCGCAAACGAGCCGACCGCACCGCACCCAACGACCATTACCGTTGAACGTTTTAGTTTTTCAACACCCGCATCCCCCAGCAGCATTCTTGTTCTATGCAGTCTGTCCATCTTTTATCACCTTTGTTGCGTTTTGATAGACCGTATCTGACATGCCATCTGTCGACATGCCACGAATATCCGCGATTTGTTCCACCGCACAGCGCACCACATCGGGGGCGGGCCCAAAAGCATCACTTTCCACCAAAATTCTGTTCACGGGCGTATTGCAAACCGAACGGCGCGTACGAACTCCCGAAATACCCTGGTATGAAAAGAAAGTGTTGTTTACTGTCGAAACAATTTGATTTAGTATTTCTGTCGAACCCGAAAAACGGTGCATTACAATCACAGGCGGCGGCGGGCAATCACGCAAAACCCGCAACATGGCATCCCATGCATGCACACAGTGAATATGGACACCACGGCGCAAATCGGCCGCCATTTCATATTGGCGCTGAAAAAAGCCAAGTTGAACCTGAACATCCGCGCGCGTCATATCCAGCCCTATTTCGCCGACCATCGCATGCGGATTTTGCACCAGCACATCGCGCATGCGCACGTCCCAGCCCGGCCGGGATTCCGAAACATGCCACGGGTGAATACCTATTGCCGGAATAATTCTATTATCATCACGGGCGCCGTTTAGAATAGCCGACCACTGCGACTCGCATGTTGCATTACATATAAACAATCCGCCACCGCAATAATTACAGAATGCATCGGCGTCATAATGGCAATGTGCGTCAACAAAATGATTCATATGATAAATATAGCGCCCCGAAACCAGATTGAAAAGAGGATTTATTATAAAAAAAAAGCGCCCCGGGAAACGGCGGCGCAAAATTGACATGAATACGGTTGCGATTTATCTGTCACCGCGAATAGGTCTGTCAACAAACATGATAATCAGCCACAGCAACGCTGCGATACCAATTATGCAGTAAACAATGCTGCTGGCGACGGTCGCCGGTCCAAATAAAAACGTAACCAAGTTAAAACCGAACAAACCTACCAGCCCCCAGTTCAAAGCGCCGATAAACGTTAACGGTTTTAAAATATAGTTGGTCAATCCTCTCATCTATTTTTTCTCCTTTCAAGGTTTGTAATGTCTTAGGTTAAAGACAGATGAATTATAAACTGTTTAATAACAGGTTTCAATGCCAATACTGCGTTTAGGAAAAGGTTCTTAGCCACCTAAACCCCAGGAATTATGTCAAATTACACGAACAAATTACCGCAATTTTAGATTCCAAAAAACATCCCGACAACCAATGGCGCCACAACAGCGGTCATCACGCCAGATATAACAATGGCAAGACTGCTCATGGCACCTTCGACCGGGCCCATTTCCATTGCCTTGGTCGTGCCGGCGGCATGCGATGCATTCCCAATCGCAAGCCCGCGCGCAACAGGGTTGGTCAGACCGAATTTACGACAGACCAAATCACTGACCGAGGCACCAAGTATTCCGGTCACAATAACCGACGATACGGTCAACGCAACAACACCGCCCAACTGTTCTGTAATTCCGATTGCAATTGCGGTTGTGACAGATATTGCGGCCAGACTGCGTGCCACAACATCCCCCAGTCCTAAAAATACGCATAATATGCAAACCGCAAATACAGATGACGCAACACCAATTGCCATCGCCAGTAAAATTGCAGGCGCATGTTTTTTAAGCAAAGGCAGCTGCCGATACATGGGGACGGCAAAACATACCGTGACAGGGACCAAAAAATATGTGATATATTGCGCCCCCTGGTTGTACGCATCATAAGGAATGTTAAACAATGTCAGGAAAGCCACCACCAATATTGTCGCCAGAAATAGTGGCGTTGTAACCGCCCCGGGCCAGCACCTGTTTACATAAACCGCAATCAAAAACATTATCAGGGTCAGCGCAACGCCAAAATAAGGGGACGCCATCAGGAAAGCCATCATTTTTCATCCCCCCCTGATTTTTTATCTTTTATCAGCGCCTGGGCCGTGACACCTGTTGTTATCATTGACACCAGATAGGTTATTACCAACAACAGAACCAGCCGCCACCAAACATCTGCAATATCGCCCCATATATTTATAATCGCAACCGCAGGCGCGACAAAAAACAGCCCCATGATTCCATGAAACCAATCTGCAACGTCAGATACCCACGACAGCTTTACCGCGCCCGTTACCAGTGCCAGAAACAACAGCACAAGGCCATAAATACTGCCCGCGATTGGCAGTGGAATCAGGTATTCCAGCAATTCCCCCAGCGCAACAAATACCATTATAACGCAAAACTGAACCAGATATTTCATAATATCTCCCCCCCGTACCTGGTCCAAGGATACAAAATTCACACAACGAATGTCAAAAAGAAAAGCCCCGTTATGGGGCTTTTCTTATTTTGTAAATGAATAGTCCATCTTTACATGGTCTGGATTGTATGTGCCGTTCATTATCGCAACAGTATCTTCGACCAGGACCAGTTCCTCGTTCGTGGGTATCATAAATACCTTAACCTTGGAATCGGGGGCGCTGATTTCCATTTCGCCAGAGCCCATGAATGCTTTTGCCGCCTCGTTCCGGGCCGGGTCCAGTTTTACCCCCATGTGTTCCATGTTCTCGCAAATCTTGGCGCGGATTTCTGCATTATTTTCCCCAACACCTGCCGTAAAGACAATTGCATGGACCGGCTCTTCGATGGCCGCCATGTATGATCCGATGAACTTTTTGGCACGCGCGGCCTCCATATCCATTGCAAGACGGCACTTGTCGTCTTCGTGGAAATGTTCCAGTACATCACGACGGTCGGCATAGCATTCTGTCACACCCAAAATACCGGATTGTTTGTTCAGCGCCTCCATAATCAATTTATCAGAAAGGCCCAACTGCTCTTTTACATAAAATGGAATAGACGGGTCCAAATCACCGCATCGCGTTCCCATAACCAATCCGGCCAACGGTGTCATCCCCAGTGATGTATCAATGCTGTATCCGTGCTTTATCGCACAGGCGGACGCACCAGAGCCCATATGCATTGAAATAACATTGCAACGGGATGCGGGCATCCCCATCAAGGCCGCCGCACGTTTCGAAACGTACAGGTGCGACGTACCGTGGAAACCATATTTGCGAACCCCCAATTCGCGGTACCATGCCCCAGGAACCGCATAACGGTAATTATAATCCGGCAATGTCTGGTGGAATGCGGTATCAAATACAGCAACCTGTTTTGCATGTGGCAAAACCTCGCGGGCGGCAATAATGCCGATTAAGTTTGCCGGATTATGCAGCGGCGCCAGACCACTTAAATCCTTGATGGTTTTTATAACCTCGTCGGTGGCCTCAACCGAGCAGGCAAATTTGTCCCCACCGTGAACCACACGATGCCCCACGCCGCCTATTTCCGATAACGGGATGCCATTGGCCTTAAGCAAATCAATAACCGCGGCCAAGGCCTCTGAATGATTTTGCATGGATATTTCTTTCTTGCCCTTAGCCGTGTCCGACTTGAAAGTTACAAAAGAGCCCTGTTCGCCGATTTTTTCGGCATTACCCTTAAATACCGGCAGATATGTATCGGTGTCAAAAACCTGAAACTTTAATGTCGAGGAACCACAATTCAGCGCAAGTATATACATGTTTCATCCTTTCTTTGTCTGTGCCCGGTTACCCTAGCAGATAAGGCGAAAGTTTTCAACAGTAAAGTCTGTAGAGCAAATTCCAAGACCCCGTGGCAATATTGGTAGGAACACCCGTATCTTTATGAGATACCCACGGGGCCTGGTTGCCTATCATCATGCGCACATGCACACCGGAACTGTCGCGGAACTGGTACGGGGCCGGCGCGCTATATGCCCCGAACCCAAAACATGCAACCTGGTCGCCAACCTCATAACCGGCATCGGGTGTTTTACATACCAGAACCACACTGGCTAAAAAAGGTTCAAGTTCGGTGTTAAATATGTATTCTATTGCTGTTGTTATGCGAATTGGAACCGCACGCCCCACCAGAACAGTAATAGGTGCAGGCGCAAATTGGGCAACCTTGGCCGCCCAGAAATCATCTGATACAGACTCTATATCAAATGATGTGTTCGGGTCCGGTATCTGATCCGTGCGCGCCAGGGTATACCCCCCCAGTCGAACGCCATCATGTATACGCACAGTGTTTGATTCCGTGTCAAACGATAGCTCGCCTGCAAGCCCTGTAAAATTATCATTCTGTGCGGTGGTACCGCGACGAATTTGTAAAACTCGTGCCATCAATATATCCTTTTGGTTAAAATTGGGAAATAAAAAAGCACCGCATAATGCGGTGCCAAGTGTTTTGTATTATACCATAAATCCCTGCAAAAATCAAGCCCGCAGATTTCCGTATCCAGAAATATATTGCTGCTCAAGCGTCTTTGCCTTGGTCTTCATAAAATTCTTGCGCACTTTCAACGTGGCCAGGCTGAAACTGTGTGTTTTCATGGCAGACATCATCAAATCCCAATACGCAACCAGGTCATGATAATTATCCTTGTTTTGGGAACGCCAGTTATCAACCAAATCCTTGCGCTGTGAAAATGCCTGGAACTCTTCTATGTCTTCTTTCAGTTCGTCATACCCCGGCGCACCTATGGTCATTGCATCCAGGGCCGCCTGCATGGCGTCAATTGTTGATGCGTCTATAACGCGCCCCGAGCGCCCACGCCCCGCCGCCAAATCTGCCAGGCGCGCATCAACGTTGTGGGTATTATTTAAATTAACTTCGTTATTATATCGATTTTGGTCTTCGGCCTCCCATTGCTTATAGGCCGCGGCCAAATCGGAGTTCTTGCGAATATCGTTGTTAAATTTTGAGCGTTCTGTGCGAACCGTATTCCGCGTAGCCGCAATCCCGCGGCCAACCGCCTGGGCCCCAAGCTTTAATGTTTTATCAAACATATTTGTTACAAACTGCATGCCTTCGTTTTTATTCCAAGACAGTCCCTTGTCAGAAAATATAGACAACTCTTCCTTGGCCAGTGCATCCATTGTCTTGCTGGTGGTAAGGCCATACTTGCATACCGCCAACAGTTCCAGGGCTGTTTTTGCCTCCGCTACTTTACCTTCCTTTACCGCCGCAATAATAAGCTGTGATACAACCGCCTGCAGCTGGCGGCCGCCCTTTAGTGCATCATTATATGCATTTGGGACCAGGGAATTAATCTTTGCCATGGTTTTTGCGAACCATTCAAAATGCTTTTTAGCCGTGGGCGACGAATTTGTCACCCTTTTCAATATTGCATCTTTTTTATTTAAAATACCTGCAATGCCATCGGTCGGTTTTATTTTTTCCTTGTCTATGGCCTTGATTATTTCCTGGGAAAACGGCGAAAAGTAAAGACGCGTACCCCGCCCCATCTCTACGAATTTGCGCAGATAGCTTTCATATGTTTTATCCTTCCAGGATTGTATTGTCTGGACTATATTTTTTTCATCGGCAGCCTTGGGCGGGACAAAATCCTTGCTTTCCGAATTTTCATAATCCGTAGCCTCGATAGCCTTATTTAGCTGACCGACAATCTTGCCAGAATTTTCATACGCGGCAAATTCTTTGCGAATTGTTTCACTGCGCAACAATTCGTCCAAAATAACCGGATATATGGATTCAAACTGGGGCTGATTATAATTTGCCCGGAACCAGTCATTTACATCATCAGGCAACCCCAACGAGGTAAAAACATCAGCCCGCTGAAGATGTGCGCCAAGCGGCCATATGCTGGCATCTTGATACTGGGCATTGGGAACACCATAATATGGTGAATTTGATATTATATAATCCGCAACCTGTAATGCAGAATTACGAAACTTTATGTTTTTATTATACTTTCTGGATGCCAGACCGTCTAATAAATCATCATACGTAAAGTCATCGTTTATAAAACCGTTATTTTTAAAGATTCTTGCAAAAGCGCTTTTATTCGTAGCGTTGCCAAGCAGTCTATGTATTTCTGCAAATGCGGCATCAACACCGGCAACAGGCTTATCCAAATCAAACGGCTTAAACGTTCCAAACCATTTTGTGATAAAATCTTTAACAGGTTTATTATGATTGTATTTCTTTTTATCCGCATCCATACCCTGCAATGCGCTTTGCAACAGATTGAACAAATCCTGTTGCTTTGCAGGGTCCAGTGTCGGCAACGGCTGGCCGTCCAACTCTGCCGCCCACCACTTCATATTGCCGTTAAAATCCTTGTTTTTGGCATAATCGTCATAACGAGCGCGCGTTTCCTGTGGCATAAGGTCAAAATGGCGCTGTCTGTAATATTCAAACAGAAATCTTTTTACATCATCAATAACCATTGTTCGCACCCTTTTTGCAATCTTTATTATTATAGTACTTTTTCGGCAAAAACTCAAGGAGTTTAGCCTGAAAACTGTCCTGTACCCGTATCGGAAATATTTATGTAACATTTATTGCATGAATATAAAATTACGCGATGTATTGCTGAAATCGATTCCATATCTGCTATCGATTGCCGGCGGTGTTGCACTGTTTCTGATAACGGTGGACAATGTGCGCGACCCGGCTGTTTCAGACCTGATGAATAATATTTCCGCATCACTGTTGTCGATACCAATTGTATTTTTACTTTACGACTATTCAAATTATCGAGTATCAAAAAAGCTGAACCAGACGTTGGCGACAAATATGTCATCGCGCGTGTCATCACTGATGCTGGGGCTGGTATTGGTACTGCGCCAGGCCGCGGGCCTGCATGGTAAACTGACACTGGCAGGACTGAATAAAATGCGCGACATGCCGGCCCGAAATATTGCAAACAAAATAAAGATAACACAACCCACACTGGCCAAGATGCGTCAATACCATACGGACTTGGACGACATAATGTACAAATATGGCAAAAATAATATACTTGATACCGGGAGTCTGCAAAACCTGTCCGGGATAACACTTGACCTGGTCCGCCTGATGAACGAATACGAATTCCACGGCAATAAGAAAGCTGTTGCCAAATATGCCCTGGATATATTCGGCAAAATTGCGGATTGGATGGACTCGGATGCCGGGGCGGCAATAAATTTTCAAAAAATGCTGCAACAGGCCGCAGACTCTGACGGCACCCAACCTAATTAAATTATTGCATTTTTTCTTGCATTTTTATTTTTTATATGTCAAAATTACGCCCGACCTACGGAAATAGTTCTATTTTGGTTCTCCCTTTCCGGGTCCGGTTCTGGGGACATAGCTCAGTTGGTAGAGCAAATGACTTTTAATCATTGGGTCCAGGGTTCGAGTCCCTGTGTCCCCACCAGGATTTAACCGCGGCACCCCCGCGGTTTTTATCTTAGATAGCGCCCAACGGTTGACGGGCTGACATGCAAATCTGCCGCTATTTTCCGATGTGAAAAACCTTTGTCCAGCATATGATTTATCATATCGCCACAGCCGTCGAGTTTATGGAGCCTGTTGCGAGAGCCTCTGACCCGCCCAATCGGCAGACCGCTGGCACGACGCAGTGCCAATGCCTCTCTGGTTCGTTGGGAAATAAGGTCACGCTCTATCTCGGCGGCCAGACTAAATGCGAATGCCAAAATCTTTGCCTGCAGGTTATCATCAAGCTCGTATCCGTCTTTTACAGTGTATAATCTGGCGCCACGCTGTCTACAATGCTCTAATATACTCATTATCATAAACATCCGCCGCCCCAGACGCGATAATTCTGAACATATTATCACATCACCGGCATTCAACCCACGCAGGCACCGCCCCAGTGCCCGCAAATCAGGCCCACACAAACCAGACACACCATTATCTTGGATATAGCACCCTATTTCCAGCCCCAACGTGCGGGCTTTGCGCTCGATACCTATTTTTTGATTGGCACAGTCTTGAGAATCTGTGCTGACCCTTATATAGCCGTAAACCATTTTTCCTCCACTTTTCATTGAATTATATCAAAATAACGCAATTAAATTCTGGACTTTGTTTGATTTTTATGGCATAATGGCGGCGTATAAAAAGCAATCCTAGCAACTGGTCCCGATGGTGGGGCTTTTTTGTTTTTTATAGCCCGCACGTTATGCGGGTATTTTAATCTAATATTTTACAGGAGGGGGCAATTCTTCAAACATTGTCATATAAACATGGCAAGACAAATTCAATTAAGAAGAGGTACAGAATCACAACACAACACTTTTACAGGTGCCGAAGGAGAGGTGACTTTTGATATTACCAATAAAACACTGCGCGTACACGACGGCCAAACACCCGGCGGGGTAATGATGGCCAAACATGGCGAAGGCATGCCTGAGAATGCAGATTATGTAATAGAAAAACAAACACCCACAGAGGCAAACAACTATACTTGGTATCGAAAATATAAATCCGGCTGGGTTGAGCAAGGCGGCATATGGAAAGGGTCTATGACCTGTGCCCAGGGCATGGAGGCAAATCCCATAGTTACACTGCCGATATTGATGAGTAATAACAATTATTATGCAAATGCAATGGTACAAGAAAATTATACTCTGCCGATGGGAATGCAATTATTTAACAACAGCATAAAATTTCGCTTTGGCGCATACACCGTGGATAGAACATTGTCACGGTTTGTTTGGACGGTCTGCGGAATGGCGGCCTAACAATAACAAAAGAACCGGACGCGTCCGGTTCTTTGTTTAGTTTTCTAATAAATGCGGATTACTGGAAACATAATAGACAAACATATCAATAAACTGAATTATTCGACGCAGGTCTATATCCGTTTCTTTTATATGCGTATAAAAATCTGAAATTATCTCAGATGTTCTCATATTGTTATATGCATCTATTTCATGAGATATTTTCTCATTATTACAGTTATCGTACCAGCATGGAAAGCGCGTTTGCGCATCATTCGTGGTAAGCGTTTTCAACGGCGGGCGTGAAAAATAACTGATATGCAGCCCGCATAATGGACGATATCTGCAATTATTCTCGTCCGGAATTTTATAGTTTTTGTTACACATCAGATTATACAAGACATTTTCATCCACGTCTTTATATATGTCTATGCCCGACAGGTCGACCGGATACATCTTTGCGTATTCTATAAAATGCAGGCCTGAGAGCTGCGGTATTCCAGAACGTTTTATATTTGAAAAATCCAAATCATATTTTGAAATATTATCCAAATGCAGCTTACAAATATCATCCGTTACAATAACGTCTACATCCCCAATATACAAATATTTAGCCGACATTGTCGGTCTGGATATAAACCGAACCGTACCGGCGGGCACATTTTCAAATTCTGGGGAAATTTGGGTAAATTTTACACGGGATGGAAAACGCTGGGTATAAAAATCTATCAAATGAGAATATTTTGACGAAAATTCCGCCAGGTTTTCCAGCGCTATCTCGACCGCGACATCACTGTTTGATGCCAGAACCCATATCGGGTACAATATTGCAAAATCATAATATTTTTGATTTGCATACGTATAAACAAGCAACGTTCTATTAGTCGATACGACTGGTGTCGTATCGACCGGGGGCGTAGACACCGGTAAAATCTGGCCTGACGTAATGGGCGCGATGCCTATTTTGCGACGCACATGGCGACGGGCATTGCGACGCCACAACGCAACCGGTATCAGCCCGCATACCACACGCAACATTAAATACTGGGCAACAGTATACTTAACCAACGGTTTCGCAGAGTCTTTCAAATCTGTTGGCATTTCCTTGTGGCCGGGCACAAAAAAATTTACACCATCCACCCTGGTATTGTTTAATGCAATATCTGCGGGCAGAATTCCGAATTTAAACAAAACATAGGAAAACGACAACTGGTCGCGCTTTGAATAATCACGAATACAGTTCCACCATAAATCATTAATTGCCCGAACAGTCTTGTCATTGTGGCGGCGGAACACAATATTTGTTTCATTCAGCCCATAATGAGACGGCATGTGCTGTTTCTGTAAGAAACGTGCCGTCTGCAGGCATGCCTGCGAGGTATCACGACCACAGGCGATAACCGCCTCTACCTCATCAAAAATACAATCACGTTCATTATGAATTGGAACCAGCAAGGGTAAATTACGGTCGGCAATCTGGCGCTGTAAATAATCGGTCAATATATTTACATTCGCGTCAATCCAAACGGATGCATCATACCCGCGACAGCATATTTCCGGATGCGTTTTATGCCATCCTGAATTACGTTTTGGGTCCAAATCTTCAAACAATGCCGGCTTTATCTGCCATGGGCCGATATGTTTGTGGCGCAACAAGCCTGCATCGTTGGTAAAGCAAATATAACTCCACCCGGGGACAATATAGCGATGCGACATCAAATTATCATATCCATCAGATATGTATGTGTAACAGGCTATTTTCATACCAGATATATTTTTCGGCACAGTATTTTTTATTTTATTATAGATATTAAGAAAAATATTACCTTTTGACATAAAGCCCCCTGGTCCGAATTAGATATCCAACGAATACTGCCGCTTTAGCAATTTCTGTAAGGCGGCAAACAGCCCTTGAGTTGTAATATCAGGCGCAATTTCAGCCAAATCATATTTGTATTTGCGAATTCTTTCCGCATGGGCGCCGTTGTTAAACGCTATAAACGGAACGTTTAATACCATCAGCTCTTGCGCCAGATAAGAAAATGTTTCATTGCAAATAGAGCTGTAAACAACGGCATGGACATTGTTTTCCGTCAATACGCGCCCCAGTTCATCACGGCAATATCCGCCGACATATGTTACGTCACGATGACTGTATTTCGGGTTATCGATACCAATTACTACAAATCTGGCATTAATCTGCCGGCGATTGCACTCTTCTGCCAGTTCGACAAAATAGTCGCCACCTTTTTCGAAACAAAAGTTACCAACAAACGCAATCGTTAATGGCGACGCACTTTGTGGTGCCACATATTTGGTATGATCAGGCGCCATCAGCGATTCATGCTCTTTTATCGTGTGCCGGTCTTGAACAATCGGATAAACACGGCGGATTTTGTTATATGTATATTCTGAAAAGAAATTAAACTCGTCCACACATGAAAACAGTTTGGAAAATGCACCGCGCCACTTCATTATGTCATGGCGGTCAATCGTGCGGAATCTGTTACAGGCAATACACGCATCACATGTTGCACAACTGTCAAAATTCGGACAGTTTTTCCCGTCCTTGTTCAACAAAAACAATGACGGACAGCAGCATAGATAGTCATGACATTTATACGCCATCCACGGATTATGCTTCTTTTTTATTTCATAGATGATATCTATGGCGTCTTCGACATTCCGCAGAAAAGCCAGGTTGTTTATTATTACCTTTTTTATATCCATAATTTGGAACAGCAAATCAACCTCTGCAAGGGTGTTTAATTTTATTTCTGTTTTCGGGTCTATTGAGGCGGGAACAATACTCCACACATCCGCCTCATAACGGATGTACTGCAACAATATGACATTGTGGCCGGCCGCCTTTAAATCATCTATCATTTTCTTTCGATAGTCAATCGCACCAGATTTGTCCGAATACTCTTGACGCAAATCTATTACAACAACAGGATTATCCGCACAGCACATCAGCGCCGCCACCTGGCGGTATACTTTCCACGGGTCACGATTGAAAAAATCTGGAACAACGGTGTTCATTTCGTGCTGATAGCGCTGTTTCAAAATCTGAGAGTGTTCCTCACTAAGACGTTGTTTTTCTTCTGACAGGAATGAACCGCCGTGACGATGCCATATCAGCAGATTAGGTACCAGAACATGGCGCCAGCCGGCCCGGCCCGCCCTAAAACACCAATCGTTTTCCTCGCCATAGCCTTTTCCGAACGTATCCTGGTCTAATTCACCCACCTGGTGCCAGCAGCGCATGTCTATAGCCATGCAAAATCCTGTACCGGAATACGTAGAGTTCAGCGGTACGTTTATCGGGTTTATTTTTTGAAATGCACGATCCATGGTCTCAAAATCCGCCGCCAGCTCATTATTCTTGGCGAAATCGGGGAATGAAAACGTTACACCTGAATTTGTAAACGGCGTGGCCGTCGCAACCTTATCAAAATCATTAAATGGCGCCAGTAAACGCTCCAGCCAGTATGGGCCAACAACCGTGTCAGAATTAAGCCACACCGCATAGCGTGTATTAACCATGCGCATTGCGGCATTGGTGCTGCCGACAAAACCTAAGTTGCGGGTGTTACGATGGATTTTAAAACGCGCATCTGATTTTAATGTGTTTAGAAAATCTGTGGTTTCGGTGTCAGGACTGCAGTCGTCTATTATAATTATCTGTACCGACGCGGGGGTGTTTTTTATAAGACTGGGGACCAGTTTATGCAGATGCTCTACCCCGTTGTATACAGGTATCACAATCGTTGCAGATTCAACATTGGAATTCTTAAAGTCCTGATGTTTCAAGTTTATATACGGTAACAGATTTACCAAACTGGGCATATCAGACAGCTCAACGGTATTGTTCTGGGCCTCTATATGGCGACGATTGGTCGTGATGCCAAGTATTTTTGTTTTTATACAAATATTACTAAAGTAATCTTTTTGTAAAACGCGCATGCCAAGCAAATAATATTTATTTGTATATTTGCTTATCCCTGTATTTTTAGTTTTCTTTACACATATCTTCATAATATTATTCCCCCATACAAAACAAGAAAATGCCGCCTGGCTTTATTACCTGCGAATGGTTAAAATCGGCACTATTCCTAAAAACATAAATTTGTACTTTAAAAGCCCATATCCCCGTTTGCACAACACGCGCATAAAAGGAATACAGCCAAATAATTTTATTTCCGCGACCGGCAGATAGGCAGTATTTTCTGGAATCTCAACATCTTGCTCTTCATCACGTTCAATACCGTTTTCCCACATCCACAGCTTTATATCCGATAAAATTGAATTATCAGGCAGCATATTTTTCAGCTTGATACAGCTGATCCTGTTCATACATGCTTTCTTAAGAAACGGAATACCATTTTCAATCTGAAGATACGGTGATACGTAAAGGTCCCGATTCCCCTCGGCAACCGCGGAAAAAGTTGCGCCATTTGCCTGCAGAATCAGAGAAAAACCTATTTCATATTTTAATATTATCAGCTGTTTTGAGGGCTGCTTTTTTATCTTGTCCATAAACGCCGCCACATATTCGCGACCCGCAACAGCACCAGACATACCTAAAAACCAGCTTTGAATATGCCGGGGGACATCACCGCGAACGCATTGGAACATGCCAACAACATCCGTCCCGTTTGATTCCAGTTTTTCCAACACCGGCCCCAGTTTAAATAACGGGCCCAAAACAGAATCATTAACAAAATAAATCCAATCGTATTTCCCCAAAATCTTATTGCGGGCGGCAAACTGATACGCGCGCTTGTAAGAGCCAAAATCATACTCGCCATGTGTCTGGGCCTGAATATGTAACATGTTTGGAATAGATGCCAGCTTTTCCGTTTCTTCGTCCGACAATTCGTTGTCCATTACGAATACAATATCCCCCAGCTGTGACAATGCATGCAAATAACGCAGCAACATATGGTCAACAAATTTATATTTATTGTATCCAGCAAATAGAAACAAACGTCTCGGGCTCATAACTTATCTCCACTTTATGCGAAAAACCGGAATGCATTCGAACAGCAAAACACGGTTATTCTTGACTTTAATCAATGGCACGCGACCGAACAGGCGCAGACGAAAAACCGTCGCATTTGCCGTATCGGAATGTAACATTTGCCGATAATATGCAGGGAAACTGTTTTCCAGTTCAATCCCAATGGCACGATGCGCCGCATCCATCCGACGGTTCTGGATAATAGATGTACGATTTTCGTGATTTCTGTATTTGACCAATACACGCTGTATATTATAAAAATGCGTCACCCCCATCAGGCGCGCCCACAAGCGATAATCTTCGGCGGGGGAATAGTACGCCTCGTAACATATGTTATTTTCATCCAAAACAGATTTGCGTATCATTGCCGCACTGTGCGCGACACAACAATCACGCGTGGTCATAATTTTTATATCTACATCTTGTTCAGGGGCCGGCAATACGCATTCAATGCCATCGGCACCAAACACCTGCAACAGACCAGAAACCACGCCCACATCCGGATTTGCATCCAGATATTCAACCTGGGCCGCCAGGCGGTCGGGCACACAAATATCGTCATGGTCAAAAATGGCAACATATTTACCACGTGCCAGCCCCAACAGTTTGTTACGCGATGCAGAAATCCCCATGTTTTTATCATTCTTGACATATCTGATGCGCGCATCATCAAATGATTTTACGACCGCATCCAGTGCCACATTATCAGGGGAATCATTTAAAATTATAAACTCAAAATCAGTAAAAGTCTGGCCCAGCACGGATTCTATACATTCTTGCAAATGATGCACGTCCGTATTATAAATCGGGGTCAAAACAGATACTTTTGGGTCTGGCATATAAAATCCTTAACTATCGAACCGTGCAACAATATATATAACAAGATTTTATACACAATTACACAGTCAAATATTCCTATTTATTGGTTTTAACAAAAATCCTGGCGATGGGTGTTCAAACATCACTAGTCCTAGCAATTTAATGATTCCAGCCGTCTTGCGACCTGACCGCACCCATCAAAACCATAAAAAAGCACGTCAATCTAAGGTTCCTTAAATTGACGCACCTAAAAGAAGTTGACTTATTAGGAATATTCTCATAGACTTACAGGAGAAAAGTGTATCAATTTAAGGAACCTTAGATTGATACAGCAAGAGGTTGCAAATATGAAAAAGCCCGCGGTAAAAGTATCCATTATTGTTCCCGTATATAATGTTGCACCGTATTTGGTGCGATGTTTGGACTCTCTGTGCGCACAGACACTGGCGGATATTGAAATTATATGCATTGACGACAAATCTACGGATAATTCGCTGGAAATTCTGCGGGAATACGAGAACACAAATCCGCAAATACGTGTTATTGCAATGAAACGAAACAGTGGTGTTGCCGCCGCACGCAACGCCGGAATTAACGCCGCAAACGGCGAATACGTGGGTTTTGTGGATTCTGATGACTATATAGACACTGATTTTTACAAGAAATTATACAAACTGGCCATGCGTACCGGCGCAGATATTGCCCGCGCAGGCGTACAGGTTCACCAGCTGAACGGGAAAACGGTAACGGACGCGTGCGAGTTGCGCAATATTGAAAAACACGGAAAATGGTTTTTCAACTGGCAGTGGTGGTGCGCCATATATCGCCGCAAAATCATCCAAGACAACAAAATCGCGTTCCCTAAAGACATCATTTGCGGCGAAGACACCGTATTTTTAGCCAACTGTATAAACGCGGCAAACTTTGTGGCATTCCGCAGGGATACTTTTTATCACTATGTCAGACGTGAAGGCAGCCTGGATGAACAAATCATTTCTGCTAAAAAACTATACGCAAGAATATCCGCACTTAACAGTATCGGCGAAATATACAACCGCGCCGATATGTCCGAATGCGACTATGTTTCCATGTACGCATGGCTGATGGGTGGGCTGCATTCTCATTTCTATAAAAACACATTGGACAAATGCCGTAACGAAATAACGCAGGCTGTTATTGAATTATATCAAAAATGCAGGGCAAAAAGTCAGATTGCACATGAAGTCAGCCAAATATTTGGCACAGACGGCGCGGCATGTATTCAGTCGCTGGATGCGGCCGGATTGCGGCGCATATTAAATCAAACCCAGATGCATTCACAAACCCGCCAGGAAACATTTTTCTTGTTTGGCGCAATACCCGCATGGCAGACACTTAAAAGCCGCGACTGGTTCATTTTCCGCATTGCCGGCATTGATATTGTAAGGATAAAAACGGATGCCCTCGATTTCAGACTATGGATTTTGTATTTGCCGATAATTCGAAAGAAAAGAAAGTTTAAGAGATAGGTAGTAAATATGGTAAAAGTAAGTATAGTTGTTCCTGTTTATAATGTGGGCCCTTATCTGGCACGCTGTCTGGATTCACTTGTTTCGCAAACACTGGCAGATATTGAAATTATATGCATTGATGACAAATCCACGGACAATTCGCTGGGGATACTGCGCGAATATGAAACAAAAGACAACCGCATCCGCGTTATCGCCCTGGATAAAAACAGTGGTGTTGCAACGGCACGAAACGTTGGCATTGATGCCGCGGTTGGCGAATATCTGGGGTTTGTTGACTCTGATGACTATGTTGACCCCGACTTTTATGAAAAATTGTATGATGCCGCAAAACGCGACGATGCAGATATGGCACGCGGGAATTGTAAGATTACTGATTATTCAGGGAACGAACGCATTGATGATACAGAAATAAAAAATGTTGAAAGCCGCGGAAAGTGGCTATTTGACTGGCAATGGTGGTGCGCAATTTATAAGTCTGACATGCTGGACCAAAATCATATTCGATTTCCAATCGATATTATCAGCGGACAAGATACTGTCTTTTTAATAAACTGTATCGGCAAATCAAACAGAATTGCCACCCAATTAACAACATTTTATCATTATATAAGACGTGAAGGCAGCCTGGATGAAAAGATTATGCCACCGAATAAAATTGCATCCAGAATCAAGGCATATTCAGCGATAACAGATTTTTTAAATATCTGCCCTGATATTGACAAGAGGAACTATATACGCCTGTATATAAACTTTATAATATGCACATTTAAGCACAGCTCAAGAAACACAAGTCGCGCATGCAAGGCTGCAATCGCGAATGCCGTAATTGAAATATACATAAAATGTAAGTATAAACCGGATATTGCAAAAGGCCTTAAGACTCTGGGGACGAATGCGGTCGAGCATATTCAATCACACGATGTGGACGGTCTGGTACGGCATTTCCAAGAACTGCGGCCCCAGGTTGCTGCGAAAAGCATCCCATTGTCCGTTCCTAAAACAAATAAATATAAATTGTTTATATTTGGATGCCTGCCGATTATTCAGCTACATAAAAGCGAAAATACAACATTACTGAGATTTTGTGGCATAGAACTTCTAAAAATAAAACGAGGACGCCACAGCATACGCCTGGCGGTGTTATACATTCCAATAATAAAGGTAAAGTCAAAATGAAAACAAATAATGAGATAATAAACATTTGTATTGCCAGTGATAATAATTTTGCACCGTTGGTCGCAACAACGATTGCATCCATTTGTCTTAACACGACGCGCCGGGTGAAATTTTGGTGCCTGGAAACAAACATCAGCGATTTGAATAAGCACTTGATTGCAACGTTGCATCAGAAATTTGATAATTTTGAAATAGAATATATAAGCATAGAAAAACAATTACTGGATAATTTTGCCAAAAAACTGTTCGTTTTTGAGCGCATTTCCGCAGATGCATATTCGCGGCTGTTTATCCCGGATTTATTTCCGAACTTAGATAAAATGATATATCTGGATGTTGATATCGTCGCCATGGGTGATATCGGCAATTTGTATGATATTCATTTGGGAGATTATGCAATTGGCGCCATTCCAGAGGGAGAATATGCCGCACTGCCTAAAACATGGCGCAGTGATATGGAAATTAATCCAAACCACAAATACTTTAATTCCGGCGTGCTGCTGATGAACCCAAAGAAACTGCATCAGGAAAAATTTCTAGACCGACTGGCACAAATTGCAAACAAGTATGCAGACGCAATTTTGTATGGCGACCAGGATTTGTTAAACAAGTATGCAGACTATAACTATCTTGAGCTGCCGTGGCGCTTTAATATGATGGGGCTGGTGCTGGAACGCACACTCTATACCGATGACCCACAGTTGCGTGAACAGATAAATACCGAGTATAAAAACATTGTTATACGGCACTTTGAATCAGGATGCAAGCCATGGGTAACAGATAGATTTTGGATAAAAAACATTAAAATTAAAAACAGTGCAGAATTCTGGGCCGTGGCCGCCATGACCCCTTATTTAACCTGGTTCGAGCGCCAATATCAGCTAAAAAGCGCCGATTATGCCCAAAACGTGATTAAATCAATGCTGGGCACCAACATATCAAAATCTAAAATTAGCAGCGTGCGTCTATTCGGATTTTTACCCCTGATGCGCATACGTCATCACAATAAGAAGACACAATTCATGTTGTTTAACATAATTCCCATATTAAGCTATAAAGTAAAAAATGCCGGGAAAAAGAAAGTATGGCGACTATTTGATTTCATTACCATTTTTATAACAAAATACTAAAAAACATATACCACATTGTAAAAATACAATGTGGTATTTTTTACTGGACCATTCCGGCAACAATCCAGTTAAACGGCCATGCTCCGGTTCCATTCCATGTACTGTGAATGCCGGTAACACGGCCATAGATTTTTTCTTTTGTACTGGTATTATACTGGCGAATACCCAAAACAATATTTTCCGTTATACCGGTTGAAGATACGATAAACGTTGCAGTAAAGTGATAATTACTGGATTGCATCACTTTTGGTAATGTTATGGAAAAGTCACCATTGCCTGATGGGGTACATACACCACCCTGCTCAATCCAGCCGGATTTATACTTACGATACCAGGTATAATTATTAGATGATGACGGAGTCTGAAATCCGATAACATAATCAGAATTTGCGGGCATACCTTCGCCCTGTTTTGCCAATATTGTTCCACCAGGGGTAACGCCGTCGTGCACGCGCAATGTCTTGTTTGTTGTATCCATTGTTATTTCGCCCTCGGCACCGACGAACGTTTCATGCTCGGCCGCTGTACCGCGGCGAATTTTTATTTGTTTTGACATATTTTTTCCTTTCTAATAAAAAAAACCGGCATTGCCGGGGATTAAAAAAAGACCGCGAAAAAATCGCGATCATGATTATTTGCATTATAACAAAAAAATGCAAAATAATCAACCTAAAAAAAGGCGCCAAAGGCGCCCCGGTCAATTAGCAACCACCAGTCGCATTGCCGATAATCTTGGAAATAGAGATATCCTTGTGCAACAAGAAATCATATTCACAGTTGCCAGACTTGTAAGAACCAGTGCAAG
>Ga0073908_1002934_pt1 | contig 19047 bp, 18 predicted proteins | sample MucameincwithD2O_FD_65484 | JGI IMG/M metagenome (GOLD analysis project Ga0073908, IMG submission 65484) | Mouse cecum microbial communities from Vienna, Austria - Mucus amended microcosms incubated with D2O | ecosystem: Host-associated > Mammals > Digestive system > Large intestine > Cecum...
TAAGGTGTTTTTCACCCCGAAAATGACCGTCCCCACTAAATTCAAACATGGTCACAAAGTGCCTAAATTCAAGGACTTCTACATATCTCGCCTTTGTAGTCCCACTATAGTCTCCACATGGCCGCAAAACGGAAACATGTCCACGCAAATCCCCCGCGCCGCTCGATACCCTCTTTTCGTCATATATTCCAAATCCCGTGCCAATGTCTCCGGGCTGCAGGAGATATATACCACTTTATCCGGCGCCAGCTTCACTAATGCATCCAAAAACACCTCATCGCTCCCAGTCCTTGGAGGGTCCATGAACACCGTATCCACCCGCTCCCCCTGTTCGGCCATCTGAACCATAAATTCCCCTGCATCCATCTGGTAAAAATCCACATTTTTGATTTTATTCCGTCTGGCATTGGCGACAGCATCTTTCACCGCATCCCCATTCAGTTCCACTCCGATTACATTCCGTGCCTTGCCCGCTGCAATCAGCCCTATGGTTCCGATTCCGCAATAAGTATCCAATACTGTTTCTCTTCCCGTCAATCCTGCATATTCCATAGCTTTATGATATAATTTCTCCGTCTGTACCGAATTGACCTGATAGAACGATTTCGGGGATATCTTAAAATGGATGCCGCATAAAACATCTTCGATATATCCCTTGCCGTAAATAACCTGCCCATTATCGCCAAGCACCATGCTGGTTTTCTTTTCATTTACATTGATTACAATAGTCGTAATATCCGGATGAAGTTTTAATAGGGCCTTAACAAAATTATTCTTCGACGGCAAAATAGGAGATCCCAGCACAAGCACCACCATAATCTGCCCTGTGGCATGAGCCACCCTTACCATCACATGGCGCAGCAAACCATATCCTGTATCTTCATCGAAAGTTTTTATCTTAAAAGACGGCAATAACGACCTGATAGATGCGATAATGGCATCCGCCTTCTCATTTTCCAGCACACATTCTTCGATAGGTATAATATAATGGGTTCCTTCTTTATACACACCGGATAATGGTTTTCCCTGTCTGTCATGGGTAAAAGCCGCATTTACTTTATTCCTGTAGCGTTCCGGCTGCTCCATCCCTATGATGCCTTCCAGCCTGACATAAGGTTTTAACAGCTTTGCCGTCTCCTTTTCCTTGAACGTAAGCTGTTCTTGATAAGGCAAATGAAGCATCTGGCAGCCCCCGCATTCCCCAAATGCGCGGCATCTGCCCTTTCCCCTTTCAATTTCCCACTTGCTTCTTGCGGCATTCCTCTCTTCTGCCTGAATTTTTCCTTTTTTACCGCTTTGACCCGCAGCAAATCTCCCTCTTGCCAAAGGTGCTCTCCCTTCCCCTTCAAAATACCCTCTTGATGCCGCTTTTCCTTCCGTACCAGTTTTCCCCTCTGCAGAAAACCCTTTTTCTCTTCCCCTCTGTCCTTCTCCCCTAGTTTTTTTCCTTATGGCTGAGTCCTTTCTCATGGCAGGCTTCTTTTCTGTACCGATGTTTTTCCCTGCACCAAAGTGCCTTCCTGCGCCTGGGTTCTTCCCTGTACCAACATTCCTTCCTGCACCTAAGTTCTTCCCTATACCAACATCCCCCCCTGCACCTGGGTTTCTTCCTGTACCAGCATTCCTTCCTTCACCAGTGTTTCTCCCTGCACCAGTATTCCTTTCTGTACCAGCATTCCTCCCTTCACTAGGATTCCTCCCTGCTCCAAATCGTCTCTCCCCATCAGAACCCTTCCTTGCACCAGAGTTCTTCCCTCTGCCAAAGTTCCTCACCGTTTCCTCTCTCTTTCCCATCCTCACACTTTTCCTTTCCTCACGATGTAACTATGCGTATAACCATATTCCCTTTCCGAAACTCTCACTTTTCATCCACAAACCTCTCCATAAATCCTATCACCTTCTGCCTGTATGCCTCCGGTTCTACCAGATTACTGGTTCCATGGGCTGCCCTGTCCACGATGAAAATCTCTTTTTCCGCCCCACAAGCATCATAATTCATCTGGCTCATCCTGGCGGGCACAAACTCATCCTTCCCCCCATGAATAAATAATACCGGTATCCGATTCCATTTCATGCTGTCCACCACGCTGCATTCCTGAAAATGAAACCCTGCCTTTGCACGGCATATGTAATCCGCCACATATAGGAATGGGAACTTAGGCAAATGGAAATCTCTTTTTAACACATGTGCAAGAATATCCCACGGGGAAGTAAAACCACAGTCCGCAATCAAACCTTTCACCTGTTTTGGGAGTTTAAGCCCGGCCGCCATAAGCACCGTCGCGCATCCCATGGAAATCCCTGCCAGGAAAATATTGCACTTTCCCCCAAAGCGCCCGGCCATATATTCCGTCCATTGTACCAAATCATAACGTTCTTTTACGCCAAAGCAAATATATTTCCCTTCGCTTTCCCCATGGGCTCTTTGATATGGAACCAAAAGATGATACCCCATATCGTGGTAAAATTTCACCAGATTGGCAAAATCCCATACTATCCCCTTATTCCTGTAGCCATGCATAAGAATCAATATTTTATTTCCTTCCCCCTCTGCCGGAAGGAAATATGCCACCAGCTTCAGCCCATCATGGCTGGTCATGGTGATGCGCTCCTTTTCCTGTTCCTCAAACCAGGCTTTCCCAGCCTCCAGTTCCTTTCTAAAATCAGCAAAACCCAGCCCTCTTTCCGGCTGGCTGCCGCCTGCTCCGCATCTTTCTTCCCTCTTCTTCTTCCTCTTCGCAATCCGGCCGTTGATATTATTCCATAACTTTTTCAGCCCTTCCCTTTGCAGCAGCGAATCCCTATCATCCCGGCACACTGCCAGCTGAAACAACCCGTTGGAAATCCCGTACACCGGCAGCGCCATCAGCAAAGCCCCAATACTGAGCAGCTTTCTTTTTATCTTCCTTCCCCTTTTCTGATTCCCCATATAAATCTCCATTTCCATACCGCCCTTTGCGGCCCTATTCCCTCTTCTTTTCATTTCACCACATCCCATAAAGCCTTCTGCCCTTCATATTGGGCGTTCATCCAATCCACTGCTTCCTCCAGCCCTTCTTCATGAAAGCCAAACTCCATCCTCTGCTTCTTTTTTTCCGGGGTAGCCGCATACCCAAAAGGCTCCGGCCATATAGTGACTTCCAGTTTTGTTTCCTCCCCTTCCACCTTTTTCCGCAGCATATAACGCATCCCGTCCATGCTCCCGGTATATTCTTCCTTTTTCACATAATTCAGCACATGAAATTTATCTTTTTCTATCATCCTCTATTTCCCTTTATTTTTATGTATAGCATATGATACCCAAACTTATTCCTGACCTGCTCGCTAAAGCCTAAAATTTCCTATAAGGAAAAAAAGAACCCGCAATAACAATTATTGCGGATTCTCCTATCGGAGTGACAAGACTTGAACTTGCGGCCTCTACTTCCCTAAAGTAGCGCTCTACCACCTGAGCCACACCCCGAAACGCAATAACTATTATATACGCTAAACGAAATAAAATCAACCCTATTTCTTTAAATTTTTCATTTTTTGATTTTTTTCTAGTTTTTCAGGCTTTCGGGAATTTTTCATATTCACATCCTCCCGCAGAAGGCTATAAATAGTGGATACAATAGGAATAAAAATCAACATCCCCGATACTCCCATCAAGCTGCCGCCCACCGTCACTGCCGCCAGTACCCAGATGGATGGAAGGCCCACCGAATTCCCTACCACATGGGGGTAAATCAGATTCCCTTCTATCTGCTGCAAGACAATAAAAAGGAGCAAAAACCATAGTGCCTTTACCGGGTCATCCACCATAATGAGAAATGTCCCTACGAAACATCCGATAAAAGCTCCCACAATAGGTATCAGCGCCGTAAATGCAATCAATACCCCCACAAGCAGCGCATATGGGAAGCGGAAAACCGCCATTGCTACCACAAACATACTTCCCAGAATAACGGCCTCCATACATTGCCCTGTAATGAAATTTGTAAAATTTTTGTCCGCGATAGATACAATTTCCAAAGTACGCTCATATACCCTTGCAGAGAAATATGCACGGATAATCCTTTTGGCCTGATTTCCCAGCCGTTCCTTCTGTGCCAGCACATAAAAGGCAAAAATAAGAGATACGAACAGATTGACAACTCCCCCTATAATCGTAGACGCCACGATTACCGTAGATGTCACCACGCTGCCCAGCCCGTTCTTCATGAAATTCACAATGCCATTTAGTATAGAATCCCAGTTGATACTTTCAAAATTAAATTCCTCCAGCAATGCTACAAACTCCGGCTGGGAAGCAAAAAGCTGTTCCAGCCAGGCCTGTGCCTCCACAAAGAAAAGCGGTATCTCATTGCCCAGTTCTACCATCGTCTTAATCAACTGGGGAATCACCGTGACAATCACCAGAACAATTACAAAAATCACTGATAAAAAGGCCATAAAAATACTCGCAGGCCTCTTTACTTTTTGCATTTTGGGGCTTTTCATGCCCTTTAACAAATGATTTTCAATTGCGGACATGGGAATATTCAATACAAAGGCAAGTACCGCACCATAAATAAACGGTTTCAATATGCCAAAGGTGAAAAAGATTCCTTTCATTACGACATCAATTTTCATAACCGCCAAACAGACAATGGCCGTAAAAATAATTAAGCTTCTAATTTTCTTCATATTCTCTCGATTCAAATCCATATTTTACCGCTCCTGTGTATCTTTCTCATACTATCCCATTTGTATCTATGGCATATTCCTATTGCTGCCGCTTCCGGCAATGCCCCCATTTTCATCTGGAAGCATCCCTCAATGCAATCCCTCTCACCCAAAGCTTTGACAATGAAACTATTCCACGGCAATTCTCATTGCCCCTTCTTCGCTGCCTTTAAAAGCGCCACCACATAATTCCACACTCTTTCCGTAGAAGATATGCTCAGCCGTTCCTCTGTAGTATGGATATTTTTCATATCCGGCCCTATGGAAATGCATTCCAAACCCGGTATCTTGGCCGAAAACAGGCCGCATTCCAGGCCGGCATGAATCGCTTGTATTTCCGGCTCTTTCCCATACAAATCACAAAAAACCTTTACTGCCATATCACGGAAAGGGGAATTTTTCCGGTAAGCCCAGCCCGGATAGTCCCCGCGCACTTCCTGGGATGCCCCTGCAATAGAAGCTATACTCTTAAGCTTTGCAATCAATGCCCCTTTTGCGCTTTCCAGGGAACTTCTTACCGAAAACTGCATTGCTGCTTTATTTTCCTTTAGCGATATAATCCCCAAATTCAAGGAAGTTTCCACCAGCCCTTTCATATCGGCGCTCATCGCCTGCACTCCGCATGGTGCCGCAAAAAGCAGCGAAACTACCTTCATGGTGTCTTCACCGGTCACACAGGAAATTCTCTTTTCTTCTGTTTCTTCTAACTTTTCTGTCTCTTCCAGCTTTTCTACCTCTATCCGTATATCCGGATCCTTCGTCTGCAATTCCTGGCGCAGTTCTTCTTCCACAGCTTTTACCCCATCCATCAAAAGCCTTTCTTTTTCTTCCCCGATTACAATAACCGCCCTCGCTTCCCGAGGTATGGCATTATCTGCCAGGCCCCCCTCCAGTTCTTCTAAATAAAAGTCCATGGATTGGCTAAGGCTATACAGCAGCCTCCCCAAAAGGGAATTGGCATTCCCTCTCTCTTTATCGATTTCCGCACCGGAATGGCCTCCCTGCAGCCCTTTTAAACGAACAGCAAATCGCTTTCCTGACCTTTCTTCCCTGGCCACAGGAAGAGTCCAGTCCACCCTTGCACCCCCGGCACAACCGGCAAGGATAAAGCCTTCCTCTTCGGAATCCAGGTTCAGCATCCTCCTGCCCTGAAGCATAGAGACATCCAGTTCCCTCGCCCCGTCCATGCCCACTTCTTCATCTACCGTAACGATTACTTCCAGCCGGGGGTGGGCTATCTCATTGGAATCAAGAATCGCCAAGGCATAGGCTACCGCAATCCCATCATCCCCGCCAAGGCTGGTATCTTCCGCCAATAAATCATCTCCGTCAATGGCGAGGCGAAGCCCCTCCTTTTCCATATCGATTAACGCCCCTGGTTTCTTCACTGCCACCATATCCATATGCCCCTGCAAAATCACAGGTTCCGCATCCTCATACCCCGGCGCTGCTTCCTTAATGATTATCACATTTTTACATGTATCCTGAATATAGAACAAATCCCTCTCTTTAGCGAAATTTACCAAATAGTCACTCAATCTGTCTATATTTCCTGAGCCATGAGGAATTTTACATATCTCTTCAAAATAATAAAATACCTTCTTTGGATTTAAATTATCTGTTACTGACATTAATGTACTCCCTTTTCCTTTCCTGGCCGCCACTCCTATACTATATATCCCATTCCCAGACACGGAATCCGAAAGCCTTATATTTATGCCGGCCACCACATTTTTCCCCTGCTTTTTTCTTAAACCACATGATGGATAATATATATAGTATACACTGATTCCCGGAAAATGCTAATAAAAATTTAATAAAAAGAGTTGGCCCAGCGGCCAACTCCAAAGAATGCTTCGCATTCTTTCTTGGTGACTTACAACGCTGTGGCATAATTTCCTATAAGGTAAAAAGAGTTGGCCAAACGGCCAACTCCCAAAGAATATATTATGCAATTTTGCTCTTCGCCAGTTCTGCCAATGCTGCAAAACCTTCCGCATCATTAACTGCCATCTCAGCCAGCATCTTTCTGTTCATATCTACCTCAGCCAGCTTCAAGCCATACATGAACCTGCTGTAAGAAAGCCCGTTCATCCTTGCAGCAGCATTGATACGTGTAATCCACAGTTTCCTGAATTCACGTTTTCTCTGCTTTCTTCCTGCGAAGGAAGATGTAAGCGCCCTCATAACTGCCTGTTTTGCTACCCTATACTGTTTCGACCTTGCTCCCCTGTATCCTTTTGCAAGCTTTAATACTCTATTATGTCTTCTTCTGGCTTTCATTCCGCCTTTAATTCTTGCCATCTCTCATTTCCTCCTTATGATTTCATTTCCAAATACAATAATCATATTACAATTACAGATAAGGTAAAATCTTCTTCATATTCTTAACATTTGTTTTATCTGTAATCGTTGCTTTCCTAAGGTTTCTCTTTCTCTTAGGGGATTTTTTTGTTAAGATATGGCTTTTATAAGCTTTATTTCTCTTTAATTTACCTGTTCCTGTTACTTTAAAACGTTTTGCAGCAGCCCTGTTTGTCTTCATTTTCGGCATATCAAAGTCCTCCTATACTTGCTCATTTTATCTATTTTAACTGTACGAACTAACGCTTTTCAGTTAAAAACATCGTCATGCTTCTTCCTTCCACCTTCGGCGCCTTCTCAATCACTGCAATATCGGAAAGAGCCTGGGCAAAATCGTCCAAAATATGCTTGCTGTTCGCCATATGAGCCATCTCACGCCCACGGAAACGCAAAGTAATCTTTACTTTATCTCCCTTTGTGATAAATTTCCTGGCTGAATTCACCTTTGTGTTCAAATCATTGGTATCAATGTTAGGAGATAAACGGATTTCCTTTATTTCAATAATCTTCTGTTTCTTTCTGGCTTCTTTCTCTTTCCTCGCCTGCTCATACTTGAACTTTCCGTAATCGACAATCTTGCAGACAGGCGGCTTCGCAGTAGGGGCAATTTTCACCAAATCCAGCCCGGCTTCCTCCGCCAGACGCATAGCCTCCCTGGAGGGCATAATCCCTAACTGCTCCCCATTTTCACCAATAACACGTACTTCTCTGTCTCTAATCTGCTCGTTAATAAATAATTCGCTAATGGCTCTGTCCTCCTCATAATACCAAATAATCTGTCCGCCTGGTGACGAACCTCCCCATAATGACAAAATGCTCCGATTCCTTTTATACGCGTCTTATACGCAGTTCCTATAAGGCAAAGAAAAAGGATAGCATAGCTATCCACCAATCACACATTATGCCTTCATCGCTTTACACACGGCCGCAATAAAACGGCTTCCTGCAAAATTTCGGCTATGAACGCCTACGAGCCCATTCGCTGTAGGGTGAGAGCGGATACTCTGCTTGATATATCAGCGGGAATATGCTTTTCACATTTCTGCCAAGTAATTCCCTAACCTTTTGCAATAATAACACTATAAATCCATCCTGTCAAGGATTATTTTTGCTAACTCAGCCCGGCGTATTGTTAATCCCACTTCGATAGGCATACCACCTGGTAAACACCCTAAAATTGCTTAAGAAATCCCAATCCCCCATATTTCCCGTCCGGAAGAAATCACCAAGAAGGCTTTTCAGGGAAAATATATCGCCTTGTAAGCCGTCATCCGATGCACAAAACGGCACTTTCCTCCGGGTTTCACGGCCATTCATCGAACACCACAAGTCGCCTCCATCCGGCGAGCTGCCTTCTTTATAAAAGAATTTAAAATTCTCTGGCGGCACAATTGACTCATCCTCAATATTGGACTGTCCTTTTAAGTTTCTGGAAACAAAATTCCATACACTGTTAAAATCAAATCCCCCATCTACGGTAAAGCCAGAATTTTTTTCTATCTCTTCCGTATCAACCGATGGTATCCCCCATTTATTTGTCATGCCTTCCGCAGCTTCTTGTAACATTTTTTTCGTTTTTTCACATTTGTAATGGTAATCGGAATTATAATAAACCCAGTCATCCTTCCTTCCGCCATACGACATGTTCATGGTTTCGCCTTCCAAATCGTTTGCATATACGGCTGCCCGTGCATTTTCTTTTGCAAATATTTCATATATCTCGCCGACAATCTTCTGTTGGTCCACCCCATCATCCCCTGATGTCCAGCGTTTACCTGCAGCATACTTCCTCATAGACTGACAGCATTCCTCAAAAAAATCTGCCAGATCGCTTTGACTGATGTTCCCAGTATAAAAATCACGCATATACTGCCCAATTTCCTTTTGCATATCATATCCAAACCGGTTTCCAAACAGACTCTTTGGCATTGGCTGCTTTGCATAATAATTGGGGTAAAGTTCATAAAGCATATCTGTCAGATTCTTAGTTTCAAATGAATCCAGGGAACTCACAGGAGATAATTTTGTTAGATCTATCTGCTTTACTTTTTCTTTATCCTCCCAAGTGGCCTTCGGCAATTCTGACACTATATCTTTTGCAGATGTATTGAAATAAACATTTTGCATTATATACTTTCCTCCTGTTCTAACATTCTTTGCCTTATATTATTATATCGGCTCAATATCCATTCTATTGAATATAGTTTTATTAAGTAATGTTTATTTTTCAGAATGCCATTTGTGCAATAAGAAACCACATACCTTCTTTCTGTGTAGCTAAATATAGCTCCTTGTCTTTTAGGAATTTATTTAATTTTTATTTGCCGGAAATCAAATTACGTGCCGAAAACCACATGGATTGTCTCTGCACTTTCCTTAAATTCATCCATCTTTTCATCATCTGCGGACTGGGAATATGTAATCGTATATGTTTTATCCGCCACAATGATATAAACCAGCTGCTCCATCCTGGCATCCCCTGCCTGGCAGGACACTTCCACCTTATGGGCAGGACATCCGTCTATCTCCAATTCCGTATGCTTAAAAGCATCCACTGCCGCCTCTGCTCCATACTCTTCTTTCAGCTTCTCTTCCATCTGTACCCGATATTCTTCGGAAGCCAGCATTTCATTCAATACGCCCTTATCCAGGTTCTCCGAAACCGTATAATAGATATTGGAAGAATCCAACGGATTACGCTGGGAAACAAACATCCCCTTCACGCTGTCGCTGGGGAGATAACCGTCCGGCAGCACTACCGTACAGCCTACATCCCCATATTTTTCGCTCTTATATGCCTTCATTAATTCCCCGTCCGCAAGAGCATCCAGCCGCGTTCCAATCGTTCCCCCGCCCATTGAAATCCCATCTTCCGCAGCAAACACCCTATTTGCCGTAAAAATCCCGCAGGCAAACATCGCACCGGCCGCAAATACTGCTGCCAATATAGCAATTCCCTTATTTTTCAATCTAATCTCCATTCCGCCGCTTTACTGCGGCCCAAATCAGAATACACGATTCTTTTCTAATATATTTCCGCTATCCATTATAAAGATGATAAGAAGCATATGCAAGTATAATTTTCTTTCTTCTTAATTTGAAACTATTCCGCCATCCATACTATTAAGTTAGCACCACAGCCCAGCCGTGAGGAAAATAAAATGCTTAAGGAGTCCCTTAAAAAGCGTTGGCACTTGGTGAGGTAGTTCACGAACCTAGTGCCGCTACGCTTTTTTCGGAGCGAGAGCGTGGCGACGAAGCATTTTATTTTCCTCACGGCGTCCGCCACCACTAACCAAATGACATCTGAGGTTAAATTGTTTCCTTATCTCACACAAAGGGCTGCCACATAATTAGCAGCAGCCCTCTTCTTTATTTCTCTTTAAATGTAGCGCATGACGTTTCCCTGCAGTCGCAGGCCCCGCAGCCTTTGATATCTACATGCTCCGCATGGCATTTATAATTGCTGTTATAAACACATTTTACCGCCTCACAGTCAATGCTAATCGTCCTGCATGGGTGTTCCAGGGCACTGGTATAAGAATCTCCCCGTTTTTCGGAAAAGCTTTCGCAGCAAGTTCCATCCATATCCTTTGCATGCTTTCCTCCAACCATTATATCGCCTTTGCAGCAGCACTTGCTCTTGTTGTAAACACAATTATCTACCGTACAGTCTAATTGAGCCATAATAATCCTCCATTCCTGCTTAGCCCGCGAATTGATGCGCAGGCACAAATTTGTTATTATCCATTCCGGTTTTGCATCCTGCCTTTCGCCTTTATGTTCCTCATTCCTCTGTCCGGCAGGAACTCTAGCCGGTTTCGCATTACCTTATTAGTATTCCGGAAATTATGGCTTATATTCACTTACGGTATTCTAATTTTTAGTTGACTTTAATCCTGTGCATATAAATATTTTTCTACTTTTTCCCTGTTCAAATTCGGGTGTCAAAAGCCCCCTCTTCAAAAAACAAAAATCAACCTTCGTCCAAATATAATCTATATAACGTAGCCCAGTACACTTCCAACATAAATTCCTGCTTCTCCTCCGAAAGAATCCCCTCTTCTTCCCATTCTTTGAGCAAATCAGCCTCCTTGTTGCCGATAAACCAGACCCTTTTCCCCGTTTCCACCCATTTTTTCAGTTCTTCCGGCGAAGACAGGGAAAAATACTTATCTTCAAAAATATCACAAATCAACGCCTCCGGCTCCGCATTCCATAGGTACATATCATTTTCCAGATAATAGCCGGCCACACCCTGCACCTGATTAAACTGAGTAATCACTATATCCTCCGGCCCAATTTGGGCCAGCGCCTCCTGCACCTCTTCCATCCGCACCCGGCGCCAAGTCTCATCGTTACGAAACCAGCGGTAATCCCCAATGCCAATAACCAATACCAACAGCAGAACCGGCCACCACAGCCATTTTTCCCTTGCCGCCCGGCTCACAAAAAATGCAAAAGACAGCCAAAAACATCCTGCCGCCGGAAGCATGTACCTAACAATAAATACAGGGCGCAAAAAGAAGGAAGCGGCAAATCCAAACAACACTACCCCTGCCAGCACACCCGTTCCCGCTATGATAACAAAAACCGTTTTTTCATTATGTCTGTTTTTCCACAAAATATACAGCATCAATCCCACATAAATGCCAAAGAGCACAACTGCTGCCCCCACTTGAAATACACTGCTGCCAAAAGGAGGCTTCATCAGGAACTTTACGCATGTACCAAAAGTTCTCCATGTCAGCGGCAAAATCCAATAGCTTTCCTTTACCTGAGCCACTTGACGGATAACTACAAACATCCACGGCATATAAGCCAACACGGAGCAGAAGACACATAACAGCCAGCTTTTTATCCCATTTTTCCTTATCGTGTTTCCCTTCCCGATAATAAAAACCAGCAGGAATAAATAGACCATAGCTACTGCCACCGCCGCAAAATAATGGGTATATGCCGCCATAACCCCATATACGGCAAGGAAAATCCAGTCTCCCGCATTCCCCTTTTTTTCTTTCTGCCCCAGTTCATCCTTGGCATTGTTCCTATCAGGCTGCACAAGCCCGCACAGGATTTCATATCCGTGCAGGAAAGCCGCCGTCACCAGAAACATAGCCAGCGTATACATCCTGATTTCCACCGTATACTGGGGAAGGTTGGGCATTGCTATTACACAGAAAAGAAACAGGCCCGCACACAACCAGCCGAAATGCTTCTTAACCTTTGTCACCGCATAGGCGGCCAGGCCAAGCAAGGGCAGGACGGAGCACAGCTTTCCAATGATTACCCTATTCGCTCCCGGGAAAACAGCCAGGCACAGCTGACTAACTGATTTTACATAATAATAGTAGAAGGGCGGATGCACGTCCCTTGCCGTCAGTGCTTTCGCTTCCCCGAAGCTTTTCCCCGTCAGGCCCATAGTAAAAAGTTCGTCATACCATATCCCATCGGCAAAGCAAAGCCTTACCGACAGGATAAGCATCCCCGCCGCCGCAGCCAGGAAAATAAACCCTATCCACTTTTCATACTTTTCCCGATTTATGCTTCTATTCTCCTCACTCTGTCCGCACATCCTCATCCTATTCCCTTTTCTCTTGTTTCCTGTTGCTGTTTTTAACTGCTTTTCCGTTATTATTTTTGCTCTTTTTATAGTTTTCCTGGCAGCTGCCGTTTCTTCCTCATATCACTGTTTTGCGCTCTTTTTTGCCTCTTCTTTCACTTCTTCTTTGCGGATTTCTTTTGTCCTGATTTCCTTACAAATCTGGTCGATGAATTCACCCAGAGGCTTCACGCCCTCATCGCCCGCAAAGCGGCTTCTTACGGAAATGGTTTTATCCGCTTCTTCCTGCTGTCCTACCACGAGCATATAGGGCAGTTTAGCCAGCCTTGCCTCCCTGATTTTAAAGCCAATTTTTTCGGAGCGGTTATCCGTCTCAGCCAATATGCCGTTTTTCTTCAATTCCTTCTCCACTTCCGCTGCATATGCCTCATATTTTTCCGAAATGGGAAGCACCCTTACCTGTTCCGGGCAAAGCCATGTGGGGAACTTGCCCGCATATTTTTCAATCAGCCATGCCAGCGTCCTTTCATAACAGCCCATAGATGTCCTATGAATAATATAAGGACGCACTTTATCGCCATTCTGATCAATATAATACATATCGAACTGGGCCGCCAGCAGGGCATCCCACTGGATGGTAATCATAGTATCTTCTTTACCGTATACATTTTTCGCGTTGATATCTACCTTAGGGCCATAAAAAGCTGCTTCCCCCACATCTTCCGTAAAGGGGATTCCCAATTCTACAAGGATATTCCTGATATGGCCTTCCGTTTCTTCCCATACTTCCGGTTCACCGATATATTTTTCCCTGTTTTCCGGATCCCATTTGGATAAATGGTAAGTAACCTCATCTTCCAGCCCCAAAGTGGACAGGCAGTACTTGGCCAAAGCAATACACCCTTTAAACTCCTCTACCATCTGATCCGGCCGGACCACCAAATGCCCTTCGGAGATGGTAAACTGGCGCACCCTGGTAAGGCCATGCATTTCCCCCGAATCCTCATTCCTAAAAAGCGTGGAGGTCTCCCCATAACGCAGCGGCAAATCCCTGTAAGAATGCTGTGTCGCCTTATACACATAATACTGGAAAGGACAAGTCATAGGGCGCAGGGCAAATACTTCTTTATCCACCTTTTCATCCCCAAGAACGAACATACCGTCCGTATAATGATCCCAGTGGCCGGAAATTTTATATAAATCGCTCTTCGCCATGAGCGGGGTCTTGGTTCTGATATATCCCCATTCATTATCTTCCAAATCCTCAATCCAGCGCTGCATTGTCTGCACCATTTTCGCGCCTTTGGGCATCAGCAGCGGCAACCCCTGCCCAATCACATCCACTGTGGTGAAAAGTTCCATTTCCCTCCCCAGCTTATTGTGGTCGCGCATTTTAATATTTTCCAAATACTCCAGGTATTCTGCCAGTTCTTCTTTTTTATTGAAAGCCGTGCCGTAAATCCTCTGCAGCATGGTATTGTCGGAATTTCCCCTCCAATAAGCCCCGGAGGAAGAGGTCAGTTTAAATGCCTTAATCCCTTTTGTGCTCATTAAATGCGGGCCGGCGCAGAGGTCTACGAAATCGCCCTGGCTATAGAAAGAAATCACCGCGTCTTCCGGAAGGTCACGGATGAGTTCCGCTTTATAGGGCTCTCCCTTTTCTTCCATGAACTTAATGGCCTCCTCCCTGGGCAGAGTAAATTTCTCCAGCTTATTTCCTTCTTTGATGATTTTCTTCATCTCAGTTTCCAGTTTATCCAAATCCTCCCTGGAAAAAGGCGCATGTTCAAAATCATAATAATATCCGGTATCGATACTGGGCCCGATAGCCAGTTTAGCATCGGGATAAAGCCTTTTCACCGCTTCTGCCAGCACGTGGGATGCCGTATGCCTTACCACCTGCAATCCCGCTTTGTCATTTGCCGTCAAAATGTTCAGGCTACAGTCCTTATCCACTACGGTCCTTAAATCTACCACTTCCCCGTCAATCTCCCCCGCGCAGGCCACCCTGGCCAATCCTTCGCTGATATCGGCTGCGATATCAATCACACTCATAGGGGCTTCGTATTCTTTGCTGCTTCCGTCTTTTAATGTAATAATCACTTTAATCACCATTCCTTTCTCTCAATATCCTAAAACTTTTCTTCACTCTTCCGTTTCGTCATAGTTCCCTTCATTATTTCCGTTATTGTTCCCATTATTATTCCCTATCATCGTAAACTTCCTGGGCGAGATCAGCATCCCGATTACCAGCCCTGCCAATAGGCATACTGTTAATGTGAGGAAATATTCCCTCTTCTTCATTAGTGTCATTTCTTCCAAACTTGTTTGGAATTCATTCCATTTTTCTTTCATTTTTTTCCTCCATTTCTGCGCAGCTTTTGTGCCCCAGCATTTCCGGGGTCTTACGCATGTCAAGTTTGCGGATGCCGCGCAGACACAAACTTGGTTTCCCCCTTTGGCTCAAATATTTTTATATAATACAAAAAATCCCTTACACTGCTTTCACAATGTAAGGGACGTACACATTTCACTGTATTACGCGGTTCCACCCTTATTGCCTTGCCTTTTATGCAAAGCCGCTTCATTTAACCTATAACGGGGTTACCGGGCTTGATTAGAGCCACTCAGAGTTGGTTTTCAGATACGTCCTGTCAGGATACTTCCAGCACATGGGCAGAAAATACAATTCGTTTTCCCCTCCACGGTATCCCTCTCTGGGGCATTTCCGCATCTTACTCTTCTCTTCTATGTTTTTACTATTTATTTATCTGACGCTATTGTATGACATTTTTCTTCATCTGTAAAGAGTAAATTTTCTTCAATAATTCTCGCCGCACTGGCCACCAGCCTGCTGCAGGGGCGGGCTGCATAATATTCTTCCGTCCGCCTTTCCGGCCTGGCGCTATCCTCACGTTCCAATAAGCCCAGCAATTCGCGGCAAATAATCGTTCCGTTTTCTTCCCGAAATTTATCGCTCATCTGCCGAACCAGAAGATATATTTTTTCCTTTCCTTCTTCATTGGAAGGGTCGGTGTTCCCCTCTTTCAGCCCTGCCAGCAATGCCATGGCGGAAACCGCACCGCATACCTCGCGCATCCTCCCAATGCCGCCCCCCATAGGGCTGGCCAGCTTCAAAGCTGTCTCCCTGTCCATCCCGAACAAATCCGCATATGTGGAAAAAACGGACTGGGCACATCCGAAACCGGACTCGAAGGTCTGCACTGCTTTTTCAACTCTGCTTTCCATACTCGTCCGCCTTATTTATTCCTGCCGCAGCATTTTTTATATTTCTTTCCGCTCCCGCAAGGACAAGGGTCATTGGGATATACCCTATCCCCTTTTACAATCGTTGTAGAGGATTTCTGTTCCTTATAAAGGGCTTTCCTCTTCTCCTCATCGAAAATATCGTTCCACTCTTCCAGGTTATACAGCCAGTCGGCCCCTGCTGCCACCATATTTTTGTAAAGGAGCTCTTTATCAAAGCCAAGGTTTACTTTCGTATCCTCTTCCATTTCCTCAATGGGGTTAGCCTCTTTCAAGCTGTCGTTAATGCCGTCAAGGAAACCTGTCATTGTCATCAGTTCCACGCCGAATTTCTCAGCCAGTTCTTTTACGGTCCCTTCCACCACTTCATCCGGCGTCTTCAGCAATTCCATATAGATTTCTTTTTCCTTCTGGAAATAATTCGTCCAGAGCCTCTGCAAATCCCCTTTGTTCGCAGTCTCTGAGTATGCAATATCTTTCCATTTCTTTAATAATCCCATCTGTAATCCCACCTTTATCTAATTATGGTTCTTTTGGCTTTGCCTTCCCAGTGTGTACCGCCATCGCCTTCTACCGGAAGCAAATGCCAAATATGTTCCTGTTTTATGCCTTTTCCACCTGTTTGGCCGGGCATAAAACGGACAAGCTAACGATAGTATATACTACTTTTTCAAAAAAGTAAATTTTTTTTGAATTTTTATCTTCTTTTGTGTATAAACTTTTTGAACGCGTCAATAATAAGATTAGTCAATGGAACCCCCCTCCATTGATGAATACGGAAGAAAATACTTATCCTCCCTTGGGAGGGTATATCCTCCCCTAAGGAAGCCCCTGGGAATGCCAAAGCTGCATTCCCAGGGGCTTCCGCTTTGTTTAAGAGTTTCAAAATGGGGATTTTGTGGTGTTGCCAAGTTGTTGCCACGCCCTTAAAAGGGCGCGCTGAAAGCCAGTGTTTATCAGGGCTTCCAGCTTTTTATGATTTTACATAATGTTTGCTTCATGGTCTGCGATGCCAGTGTTTCAGGCACTTTCTGCATGAAATTTTCTCCAAGCGTCTTTATCAAACTTATGTTCTTTTATAACTTTGGCAACAAGTATTACTGTTGCCATCAACTGTTTTGAGAACATTATGCAAACACAACTTCCACTTGTTCACCGCCAAAGTCGAAATCATATATTTTAAAGATTTCATTCTGGATAGCCAGATTGTCTTCGTAATCGTTCTTACACTTATAATAGGTGTTCTTCGGAGAGAGGGCGTTCTGCAGAACGCGGCAAAAAAATAGAGCCAAGAACCTATTTTTTAGATTCCCAGCTCTATAACTCTGCCTATGCGTTTCTATCCGCTTTCAGTTGTTTGACTTCATCAAGAGAAAGTCCTGAAATATTAACGATTTCCTCTAAAGCATATTTGCCAGCCGCCAACATACGGAGCGCCACTTCTTTCATTCCCTCTTTCAATGTCTGATTCCTCATATCTTCCATAGCCCGGCACATAATCTCGATTCCCTCCTTGCTCTCTTTGAAAAATCTCACCCTGTCTGCCAGTGTTTCATAGTGCATATCCGCTGCATCTGTGCAGGAAAAGTCGTGCATTAACTTTCCGATTGGCGTATCTTCACGGTAAGCGCCATTCTCTAGTAGATATGGGGATTACTCCCCATACCCCTATACAAAACCGTACGTGCGCTACTAACGCATACGGCTTTTCACTTTAGCTGTAAAGTGTACACCCCTTCCCTCCACTGTGATTGGCAGTTTCTTTGGTACTATGAGTGTATCGGACTTCCTGCTGTCCTTTTGGATTCCTGCCTCATTCCTTCGGTTTGGTTTCCATACCTTTTCTTTTCAAGGAGACAGCAGGATCTCGGCTGTTCCGTATAATATAATTATCATCAACCTCGCCAAGCTCTCAGACTGGGGGATGCCCTTATTCCCTCGCCCTATCGGTCATAAGGGTGTTGTCTGCTGCGTATGTAAGCGCATCGACCATTTCCAACCCTATATCTATTTCCCAGCTCAATCACTTCACTTTCGTTTCGGCTCTGTTGCTCCCTGTCCTACGCTTAAGTCTGACGTTACCGCTTCGACTCCAAGGACTCGGTACAGGCGGTTGGCTAAACCTTACCTGACAGGATTCTCCTGTTTTATATTATCAGCTTACAAAGACAGGCAGAAGTATCTCCGCCTGTCAGTGGAAATCAGCTATGCTGATTTCTCAGCCCGCGCTACATACAGTATGTGCGAACCGTCCTCAAATCTTTCTCCGGTTTCTAAAAAGCACCGCTCAATCGGATAGAGCGGCTGCCCTTTTCCCATTATATCATTCTCTGTGATAAAGATTACCCACGTTTCCGGCAGCTTATCAAAGTCCTCGCCTTTCTTCAAAAGATTTGCGTCCATCATACTGCTGTTGTACCTTGCCCTTTTTCTCCCGGCTCCTTTGTCGGAGCGCTGTACCTCCACATTCAGTTTTGCCCCTGTGCTGTCTGTAGCCAGGATATCCAGCCTCACCGAACGGTTCAGCAGGTTCTCCACAAATACCTGGGTGCGGACGTCCAGCACTTTTAAATCCGGCTTTTCCAGTACAATCTGCAATACCAGTTCTATGCTTGCCGTATCTCCCTCAAAACACTTTGTGAGAAAATCATCATCAAGCAGGCGAAAACCTCTTAGCCTCTGTAAATCTTCCTGATGTTTCTGGTCTATCTGTTCCGTCACTGTCAATCTTCCCACCTGCTTTCAATTTTACTTTTGTATAAATCATAGTACCATAAAGTTTCTATTTTTTCAATCTGAGAACAAGAAAAGGCTTGATTTATTCGATAATATCGAATAAAAAGAGATGATAATATGCGGCAAAAATTTACAAAAACAGGTAGCTTCCCTAACGGGTGAAGCAATGGATTTAATAAAAAAGTTGCCATTTTTAGGTTAGTATGCACATATTGTTGGCTTTTAACTAAACACAAAAATCCTTATGACTTTATGCCATAAGGATTTTTGTGCTTATAGCCAATTTAGCATTTTCTATGATAAACCCTAGTACTCCGTACTTGAAGTTCCTGTGCAAATTTTCGAGGATATTTTTTTGAGTGTGCAAGTTCAGAAACGGAGGCGTAGCGGGCTACGCTGAGTATTCTGAG
>Ga0073908_1002961_pt1 | contig 18849 bp, 15 predicted proteins | sample MucameincwithD2O_FD_65484 | JGI IMG/M metagenome (GOLD analysis project Ga0073908, IMG submission 65484) | Mouse cecum microbial communities from Vienna, Austria - Mucus amended microcosms incubated with D2O | ecosystem: Host-associated > Mammals > Digestive system > Large intestine > Cecum...
GCCGCGGCCGCGGGAGAGCTCCGCGGACGGCATGACCAGGCAGTTGATGCCGTTCTTGTACAGCACGTCGTTGGTGACGTTGTTGCGCTGGTACACCACCACGGTGCCGGGGCGGACGCAGAGCGTGTTGCTTCCGTCGTTCCACTGCTCGCGCTCCGCGGCGATGCGGTCGCCGCCGCCGCAGGGGATGAGCGTGACCTTCTGGCCCACGTACTCCGACAGCACGCTTTCCAGATCCTCGTTGCGCTCGCGGATCTTGGTGCCGCCCTTGCCATCGGGGGTGATCTCGAAGACGGTCAAAGGTCCCATGATGCCGGGATGGATGGTGAACTTGTCGCGATCGATCTGGGTGAACACGGTGTCCAGGTGCATGAAGGCGCGGGACACCGGGATATTGAAGGCCAGGATGGTGTCGATGGGGCTCGTCTCATCGTTGAAGATGTTGTGGGCGATGTGGTCGATGGCATCGGGCTCGGTGCGCTGGGAGATGCCGATGGCCAGCACGTGCTCGTTGATGTTCAGGATGTCGCCGCCCTCGATGTGGAAGGTGTCGTTGCGGCTGTAGTACTCGGGGGTGCCCACGAAGTCGGGATGGTTCTTGAAGATATAGTCGCCGTAGATGGTCTCACGGTTGCGGGTCTGGCTGTACATGCGGTTGATGGACACGCCGTTGCCGATCATCGCGAACGGGTCGCGGGTGAAGTACAGGTTCGGCATGGGGGCGCACACAAGCTTGCAGCGGTCGGACACCATGTCGACCAACAGGTGCGTGTCGCGCTGCGGCAGCTCCTGGAGGTTGATGCCCGCCATGGTCTTCATGACCATGGCCTTGGTGTCGGCGTAGTTGCTCTCAATGTAATCGGTGATGATGTCGTGGTACATCTCGGTGCGGATGCCCGCCTCGTAAATCCACTGGTCGAGGAACTGGCGGCGCAGCTCGGGCTTCGCATCGAGCACCTCGGCCATGAGGTCCTCGAGGTAGACGACTTCCACACCCTCTTCCCGCAGAATCTTCGCGAACGCGTCGTGCTCCTCCTGGGCCACTGGCAAAAACGGGATGTCGTCGAACAACAGCTCTTCCAGGGTGTTCGGAGTGAGGTTGAGCAGCTCGTCGCCGGGACGGTGCAAGATGACCTTCTTGAGGTTGCCGATCTCGCTCTTGACGTTTACTCCTTGCATAAAGCTCTCCTATCTTGGAAACGGATAGAAACTTCGCCAGCCACACATGATCTTGCGCGCCTTGAGCGCCTCGCCCCAAGCCGTGGTGAAGGTCTGTTGTGTTTGACTGAGACCACCTTCGCATTTCGTCACCGAAACACTGTGGAAACATGGCTTTGTTTGACAATGCGCAAGCAATCTGACACCAGACTGTCAATTAAAGTTGATCTGAAAGGTCTTTATTTTTTGATAAGCGGTTTGCTAGGGGTTCAGAGCGGTTGCGCCATCAACAAAATAGTTCAATTGCCAGCAAGCAATTCTTGCTATAATCATCGAGCTGCTATGCGGCTTTTCGGCCGACAGCAAGCCTGTGTATGCGTCGGGATGTGGCGCAGTCTGGTAGCGCGCCTGCTTTGGGAGCAGGATGTCGCAGGTTCGAATCCTGTCATCCCGACCATTTTCTCCTCCTCATTGCACAGCCACGGAAGCCATGCCAACCGCACGAGGCGAACCCGTCCAACAAAATGCCTACTATATTCATCTTCTTTTGCTCGGCTTGCGGATTTTTTGCATAATGCAAGCATGAAGCAGACAACGACATATCGGTTGAAAAGACTGTGGCTGCTTGTGCCCGGCGCGCTGGCGCTGGCGCTCACCTGGTTGGCGCAGCTGAGCCCCACGGTGACTGAGATGGTATACGCGCGCGGCATCTACCCGTGGCTCTCCTCGATCTGGGGATTCCTGCCGTCGCTCGTCTCCTGGTCGGCGGCTCAATGGGTTGTCGTGGCGGCCCTCGCCTTCTGCGCAGGCTGGCTTGTCTTCTATATAGTGGCTTTGGTGCACGGGCGCGGCAAGCGCGGGCTGGTGCTGTGGAAGGCGCTTACGACGATGGCGGCCGCGGTGTCGGTCGGCTACTGCATCTTCGCGCTCATGTGCGGACTGAACTACTACCGGCTCACCTTCGCGGAGGACGCAGGCTTCGAACTGCGCGAGTCGACCACTGAGGAACTCGTAGCGCTCTGCGAGAACTTGGCCACGTCCATGAACGAGGAGCGCGAAGCGGTTGCTTCGGCGGTATCGCTTAGCCATAACGGCGTTATTCACAACGCCGAGAACGCCGTGAACGGAGAAGTCGAGGGCGCCGACGAAAGCCTTCCGGACAGCACGCTGGACAATACGGACGCCTACGCCGCCATTCCCGATGAATTTGCGTTGGCCCAGGGCGGGTTCGAGGCCTATGCCGTGCAGGCAGTGGAAGACATGCGATCGCTGGCGGAGATCTACCCGGTGCTCTCTCGTCCGCTCTACTCCCCTCCTAAGCCCGTGCTGTTTTCCGAGACGATGTCCTACCTGGACATCGCCGGGATATACTTCCCTTTCACGGTGGAATCGAACATCAACGTGGACGGGCCGTTCTTCACCATTCCCGCCACCATGGGCCACGAGCTGGCCCACCAGTGCGGGTTCATGCGCGAGGACGAGGCGAACTTCATTGGCTACCTTTCCTGCAAGAACGCCGCCGACCCCCTCACGCGCTACAGCGGATACTCGCTCGCCTACGACTACGCGCTGTCGGCCCTCATCCGCACCGACCGCGAGGCAGCCGTCGCCGTGAACGACACGCTATCCGATGCGGTGCGCGCCGACCAGGTCGCCCGGGCGGAATACCTCAAGCAGTTCGAGGGCCCGGTGGCCGAGGCGAGCAACGCCGCCAACAACGTCTACCTGAAGGCCAACCAACAGACCGACGGCACCCGCAGCTACGGTCGCATGGTGGACCTGCTGCTCGCCGAGGCGAGGCAATCTGATTAACAGGAATGCCACCGCCTTGTCACGACCCCGTGACACCGAGGAAGAGCAACCGAGAAGACAAGCGGCCGGAAAGAGACAAGGGCTCCCGGTCCTGGGGGAGCAGACCGGGAGCCCTTTGGACCTTGAAGCGCTTCGGGCTTAAGCCCGCTGCGCCAGACCCACTTCTACTTTACCGAGAAGTCCAGCGAAGCCGAGAGCGGCGAGACCACGCCGTCAGCCGTGCGAGCGCGGGCGATCATATGGTAGTCGCCCGGCTGGTCGAAGCTCGTCGTGAAGCTCCAGTTCACCCATTTGTCTGCGGTCGCGCCCTCAGTGGCGCAGCTCGTCCACGTATCGCCGTCGTCGAAGGAGAACTCGACGGCCGCGATGGGGCTGCCCAAATCGTCGGCCACGCCCTCGAAACTCACCTGGTCGCCTACGCGGAACACACTGTCCTCGACTTTGTTCGAGATCTCGATCTTATTGCGATACATCGGCTCCACCGATTGCACCTCAGGCTCGACATCCTCCTTTGTCAGAGAGATGTCCACGATGTTGCGCGTGAAGTAGTGCGCCACGGTTTCGGGCATCCACAGCTGCAGCGACGAATCAGCGGTCGAACGAAGCTCTTGGCCGTTCACGCGGTACACGAGAAGGGCATTCTTCTCCAACGCATAACGCAGCGGCAGCGGCTCGCCGAAGCCGTCGGCGCCGTAGGCGGTCACCGTGTTCACGCCTTCCTCCAAGTCGGCCATCTCAACCACCGAAGCCAGAGGAACGCCCACCACGTACGCCTGACCGAAGGGCGAGCCGCTCATGCACGAGCAGCCCATGTACACGCCCTGCTCATCGTCGAGCTGCGATACATCCACCGAAAACGTCTGCCGAATATTGCCGGACACGTTCACGTAGAAGTTCGCCTTGCCCTCGCCAGCCTGCACCAACTCATCGGCAGGCTTCGAGCACATAGTGAGAATCGCCGTGCCGAACACGTTGAACAGCTCGTCGTTGGGCGTGGTGCCGGACTGGTTGAAAACGAAGTCACCCTGAACATCGGCCACGCGCGTGTAGCTGTCGTCAAGCAGATTGGCAAGGTTCGCGGAAACGGTGTGGGAACCCTCGTGGTGAACCATGCCCGTCGGCGAGAGGGACTCCTCCGCCTGAGCCGATGCCGGCTTCAAAACGCCGAGCGCACCGGCGGTAGCCCCCGAGGCCAGCAGCAGCGTGCCCATGACTCCCGAGGCGATTTTCTGGGATCGTCTCATTGCGCTTCACCTTCCCTTCTACGCCTGGTCGGCCGCAACCGCATGCGGCGCCACCAAGCCCGTGGTCTCCAAAACCGTCGTCTCCTCCTGAGCGGGCAGCACGTCCTTCGCGTTCACCAAAACGGTATGGGTCTGCTTGCTCTCGCTGCCCTCGGCCGTCGTGGCGCGCACCGTCAGGCGATAGGCGCCCTGCTCGGGCGGCGTCCACTGGAGATGCCACCACACCACGCGATTCGGGTCGGCATCCTTCAGCTCGTAAGCCGTCCAAGTCTCGCCACCGTCGAACGAGAACTCCATCTGGGAGATGCGCTCGTTGTAGGCATCCACATAGCCGTGGAAGTCATAGGGCTTGCCCGTCTCGATCACCAGACCCTCGGGAACATCCAGAACCGTGGCGTTGGGGCGGTTCACAATGACGCCGTTCTCGTCGAACCAGCCGTTGGGGCTGCCGTCGTAGTTCTCGGCGCAGTACTTCGAGTCGTTGAAGTCGGGCGGGCAGTCGTCAGCCACCGTGTAGGCGTTGATCTGCTTGGAGAACACCTGGGCATCCACGCCTTCAACCCAGTTCGTGCACGGATAGCCCTGCTTCGCACCGAGCGGCTCGCCGTTGATCTTGTACACGAGCAGCGCCTCGTTGGCATTCAGCTTGTCCAGGGAGAACGAGCGCTTCGATGAGCCGTCGGCACGCATGGCGCGCACGCCGTTCGCTCCATCCTGCACGCCTCCGGCTTTCTCCACCAGCCAACTCACCGGAATGCCCGTGATCTTGACGTTAGAGATACCGCCGCCGCCCACCATGTTCCAGCTGCACACGATCTTGGACGTCTTCTCGATCACGACCCCGGCGCTCTCAGCCTCGGCGACGAGATCCTTCAACGTGGCAGTGTAGGGAGCCCCCACCAAACCATCCACGGTGATCTCCCAGCTGTCGAACAGGCTTTGGGGCAGGTTGGTCTCCTGCACGCCGGCGCCATGGCGCATCTGGTCGTAGTAGGCATGCATCCACTCGAAGGAGAAGGCGTTGTCCTGAGTGGTCTCCTGCTCAAACGAGAAGCTCGCATCCTTCAGATCCTCGCTCGCGATGTTGTTGATGCCCCAGAGGTGGTCGTACTTCACCAAGTCCCACATCTCCATACCCTGGCCATTGTCGGTGGCGTTGTGGCAGCTGTTGCAGTTGCCGCCGAACTCATCGGAGAACTGCACCTTATGGCGCTGACCGAAATGAACCGCGTGCATGAGCGTGCCGAACTCCATGTTCTTCTCCATGTAGCCGGGCGCCCAGTGATGGCAGTTGATGCACTCCTGCACCGTCAAATTGCTCTTGATGTCGTCGTTCCACACCTGGGTATGCTCAAAGGCCATATTCTTCAGCACCGCGCCCAGATCGGCATGGCACGAGCCGCACCCGCGGTTGTCGGCATCCAGCCAATAGGTGTTGTACGAATTGGTGTTGGCCTGGGTCTGCCAGGCTCCGGGGGCGATACCGTACTCGGTGGGCGTGCGCTGCACCATACGGCCGTCGGGAAGCGTACGAATCTCCGGGGCGTACTCCTCGGCTACAGCATCCCAGCGATCATAGAGCTGATCGATGTAGTCCTTGCCCGGATAGACGTCCTCGTTGATCGCGTCGTGGGTCGTTCCCTCCTCGCCGGCGATAACCGCCAGCTCCTCGTCGGTGTAGCTGCGCGAATCCGCTTGCGGCTCCTCGCCGGTAGCCGGCATCGCCGAGCCCTCGCCCGCCGGTTCGCTCGCCCCCTGGGGCGCGCAGCCCGCCACGGCGCCGAAGCCGAAGACGAGGCACAGCGTCAGCACCGCCAGTGTTCTCTTCACCGTCATGCTCCTCTCCTTTCCTCCTCAAGATCCCTTGATCCTTCTCTTTCGCCCCGCGTCTGCCATACCGCAGGGCATGCCGGCCCTTCGGCCGACATCATGTCGTCATACTAAGGAGAGAGCGACGAAGCCGCATCGGCCTGACGGCTGATTTCGCCGCAGACCAGCCGTTTCGGAAAAATCAGCCGTTTTGGCCGATAGACGGAAAATCATGCCTGAACTGGCAGTTTCAGCAACAGGATCGCAAACGGAAGTGGCGTGGACTTTTTCTCCGATCCAGAAAGGCGCCAGATTGCTAAAATGAAGTTCGCTTCAGGGGCCTCGTCTGACGAGGCCCGCTTTAACAAGCGTCGAAGGAGTGGGGTATGGGGGCACGGGGCCAAAGCACAGGACCGAAGCGTTTCGGATTGGCGGACATCTGCTGCGCGGTGGGGCTTGCCTTCAACCTGATGTGGTGCTCGCTGGAAGGGCATGCCTCTTGCTTTGCCGCAGCCGCTGCCGACATCGAGCCCCTTATGAATCCCCGCGGCTTCTGGCTGCTCGGATTCTGCCTCGTGGCCCTCAGCTACCTTCTCGTGCCCCATTGGCTGAAGAGGTGGGAGACGACGCTGCGCGGCATCGTACCCCTCTGCGGGACGGCGGGCACGATCGCCTTCGCGCTGGCTCCGCTGCAGCAGACCATTCCCCCTCTGGCTCTTTCCCTCGCGGGCCTTGGCCTATCGGGATTCGGATACTTCTGGTTCGCCTCGCGCTGCCTCATGCTGCTGGCCCGCGCGCGATCTGTTGTGTCCATCGGTTGGACCATTGTCGGCGCGGTGCTTCTGAAGACGTTCCTGCTCCCCCTGGCCACCGACTACCTCGACGCAGGTGCCCAGGTGGCCTTCGCCTGCGCTATCCCTGTGCTGAGCACTCTGCTTCTGTGGGTGGCCCAGCTCTCCCTTGGTGTGAGCACCGTTTTCAGCCTGGCACGGCCCTTGAGAGCCGAGCGGCTCTCGCCGGCAGCCCAGCGCAACTTCATTCTCCTTCTGCTGCTGAGCGCCTTTTTGCTCGCGACGGTGCGGCGCCTGAGCTTCTGGGGAACCTGGGGCGAGGCCTCCACGTTCTCCATTGCCCCGCTGTGGGGATTGCCAGAGCTGGCCGTCATGGCCGTGTGCCTCGCCGCATTCGTATGGGGAGCCCTGGCCCGTACCGAGAAGCTTCCCGTGGCCTTCCGATTCCAGCCCGCCATTGTCGTCGTGGTGACGGGGCTGTTCATCGCCGCCCTCGGCCAGCCAGCGTCAAATCCGCTCGTCAGCTCCGCCGTCGCCGTTGTCATCCACGTCGACGAAGGTTGCGCCTACTTGCTTTTCTGGGCGGTCATCGCCCTATCGCTGGATACCCTCGACATTCCCCCGTTCCGTGTTCTCGGCACCGGCGGCATCGTCTATGCGGGTAGCTCGTTTCTCTGGGTGGCCCTCGGGTCGCACATCGCGGACATGGGCGGCGCCATCGTCACTCTGGCGGCCTACGGCGGTGTCATGGCCCTTATGTGGTACACCTACCGCGAGACGAGACTGCGCAGCGACGAGGGTACAGGGAGCGTATCTCCCGAGGCTGCGACCGGAACCGCAGAGCTGCGAACCGTCGAGCAGGACGAGGGCGGCAATCGCATCACCGATTCCATCGCCGAGCGCTGCGATATCCTGTCGGCCCGCTACCACCTGACCCGCCGCGAATCAGAAGTGCTCTACCTGCTGGCCCAAGGCCGCACGCGCACATTCATCCAGGAAGAACTCGTGCTGTCTGTCAGCACGGTGAAGACCCACATCTCCCATATCTACACAAAGCTCGGCGTGCACGACCGTCAAGGAATTATGGATCTGGTGCTCGAGAGCGATTCGGGGACGTCAGAGAGCGCTCTGTGACCGCTGGCGCGCGCGGAAGAGGCCGTACTCGATGGAATCCACGAGCGCGTTCCACGAGGCCTCGATGACGTTCTCGGACACGCCGACAGTGCCCCAGGTGTCCTGCCCGTCGGTGGCGGTGATGGTCACGCGCGTGATGGCGTCGGTGCCCTGGGACTCATCGAGCAGGCGCACTTTGTAGTCGATGAGCTCCATAGCCGCCACCTGTGGGTACGACTCCACGATGGCGCGGCGCAGGGCGGCGTCGAGAGCGCCCACCGGGCCGGTGCTCTCGCCAGTGGCCACGAAGCGCGCATCCCCCACGTGGATCTTCACCGTGGCCTCGGACAGCGCGTCTTTGGCCAACGCGCCGGTATCTTCCCGATCGTCCACGATGACGCGGAAGCTCTCCAGCGTAAACGCGGGCGCGTACAGACCCAGATGGCGCATGAGCAGAAGCCCCAGCGAGCCGTCGGCCACCTCGTAGGTGAAGCCCGCCGCCTCGCGCTCTTTGATGTCGTCGAGCACCTCCTGGGCGCTCACGCCGCCCTCCTCCAGGTTGAACCCGAGGGCGGCCGCCTTCGACAGCAGCGACGCCTTGCCCGCCAGTTCGCTCACCACCGTGCGGCTCGCGTTGCCCACGGCCGCCGGACTCACATGCTCGTAGGCCTCGGGGAAGCGCGCGATGGCGCTCGCGTGCAGGCCGCCCTTGTGGGCGAAGGCACTCGTGCCGGTGTAGGGGTGGTGGGCCGGCTTCGACACGTTGCAGAGCTCCGCCACGTACTGCGCCACGCCCGTGAGCTGCGCGAGGCTGTGCTTTCCCACGCAGGTGGCGCCCATCTTCAGCTCCAGGTCGGCAATGACCGTGAGCAAATCGGTGTTGCCCACGCGCTCGCCGATGCCGTTCACGGTGCCCTGAACCTGGGTGGCGCCGGCGCGCACGGCCGCGAGCGTGTTGGCCACCGCGCACCCCGAGTCGTTATGGCAGTGGATGCCGAAGGCGGCGTTCGGGAAGGCGCCGGCCGTGGCGGCTACGACGGCCTCCACCTCGAAGGGCAGCGCGCCACCGTTGGTCTCGCAGAGGTCCACCGAGTCAGCCCCCGCTTCCACGGCGGCCCCCACGCAGGCCAGCGCATAGTCGGCGTTGGCCTTGTAGCCGTCGAAGTAGTGCTCGGCATCGAACACCACGCGCCGGCCGGCCGCCTTCAGATAGGCCACCGAGTCGGCGATCATGCGCAGGTTCTCCTCAAGGGTGGTCTGCAAAGCGCGCTCCACCTGGGCATCCCAGGTCTTGCCCACAATGGTGACCACCGGCGCCCCGCACGCCAGAAGGTCGGCCAGGCCCGCGTCGTCGGCGGCGGCCACACCCTTCTTGCACGTGGAGCCGAACGCCGCGATCTGGGCGTGACGCAGCTCCATGGCGGCCATCTCGCGAAAGAACGCCACGTCCTTGGGGTTCGACGCCGGAAAGCCGCCCTCGATGTAGTCGATGCCGAACTCGTCAAGGCGCCGCACGATGGCGAGCTTGTCGGCGAGCGAGAGCGTGATGCCCTCGCACTGCTCCCCGTCGCGCAGGGTGGAATCGTAGGTGTAAATGCGCGTCGCCTCCATAAGACCTCGTTCCCGCTCCGCCTCATCACTTTCTGCGATCATTATAGCGTTCGCGAAGCCGATCCTTTCCGTTCCTTGCAATCTGAGCCGCCGCCAGTGGCAAGTTTGAAGCGCTTCCCATCAGTCGAAGGGCGGCAGCGGGGCATCCAACCATCCCCTTTGAAAATGTCATCAGTTTTGAACTGGGATTTCTCTCTCAGTGTATGAAGTAGTCCGCACTCGCGCGGCCTTCATGTTGGGAACTGCCCCAAACTTGCCACAATACGCCAAAAAAGAGGAAGGAGCCCCGAGAGGCTCCTTCGCGTCCGATCTGCGCGCGCCAGGCCCGCTTGGCCTTCGCGCGGTTGTACTTGGTGTCGCCGTGGGCCCCATGGCCGCACGCGTAGCCATTGTAGCGGGGCTTCGCCGCCAGCGTGGCCTCCTCGGCCGTCTGGCGCCACAGAACGCCATCGCGCCCCGCGGCCCGGGCCTGCCGCGTCACCGCCCGGCGCGCCCGCTCGGCCGCACAGCGCCCCGTGCGCTTTCGCTTCTTGGACATATCGCCTCACCTCCTTCAAACCCTCGGTTGCATCAGCCGCCATCATAGCACGACTCGCCAAGCGCCCGGGCGCTCGACGCACGATGTCGCCGACCTGCCGGCCGCTATCGGAGACGCCTTTACCCCAGCACTTTCTCGAAGGCGATGCGCGGGGCGCCGGCCTCGACGCCTTCCGTGAGCACGATGGGGCCGCAGTAGGTGAAGCCGGCCTTCTCGGTGGCGCGGCGCATAGGGGCGTTGTCGGCATGGGTGTCCACACGCACCGAGGCCATGCCGTCGGCGGCGGCCCTCTCGCAGGCGAAAGTGAAGAGCGCGCCCATGACGCCCCGGCCGCGACAGACCGGATCCACGGCGCAGCGATGCACGGTGGCGTAGGGGCCGCTCGCGAGCCAGGAGCCCTCGAGGGTGTCGTAGGCCGCCTCGGGCTCGGTGCCGTAGCGGAACACACCCACCACCCGGCCCTCGTCCAGGGCAACGTAAGCCGCACCTTCGGCCACATCAGCCTCCCAGGTGGCGCGGCACGGGTACCCGCACTGCCACTGGTCGAGCCCGCGAGCGGCCATGTCGGCCACCGCGGCATCGGTGATAGCGGTCATAGCGTCAATGTGCCCGGGCGTCGCGACGACGATCTCCATGGAAGCCTCCCTGCTCTCGAGCGCGTAGCTGCTGCACCAGATGCACGTGCTTAAGCTTCTTGCTAATACCCGTCTTACGATACAAGTTCTTGCAAAGGGATCGCACGGTGACGACGGAAACGCACAAGGTGTCCGCGATCCAGGGCATAGCGGAGCCGTCCGTCGAGCATGGAGATTCTCGCGGCTCTTCGGGAGCTTGACGACTGCCGTTCCGGCTACGCCATGCCGCTGCCGCGCGGCGGCCACTTCCAAAGAATTCCCGGGGCCGGCGCGCACCGCAAACCGCCCCCCTCCTGGAAAAGCTCCAAAGGGACAGCTTTGCCCTTGCGCTGCGCTTACAAAAATGCAAGCCGCCCGTAAGGCACTTCGATGGCGACTCGCGGGCCATAGGCATAGCATCGAAGGCACCTTGGGAAATCGCATCCGATCCACGGGAAGGAGATTCCAACATGCGCACAAAGGTAGCAGTAGCAGTGGGCTTTTCCATAGCAGCGGTGGCGGTAGCCGCGGTAATCGTCGGATGGTGGGTGCTCTCCGGCAACATGAACGCCGCGTACTACACGCAAGTGGACAACGCGCGAACCGAAGAGCTGGAATCGCGGGGCGGGGTCATCGACCCTACCGGGGGTATGAGCCTTCTCTACCGCCTGCCGGCCTACGATGAGCAGGGCAACGGGCGGGAGGTCTCGTTCGGTACCGAGCGCCAACTGAGAGAGGGGGCGTATCTGAAACTGGAGGTAGAGCCCATTCGTGGCGTGGTCGGGTGGGAGGAAGTCTCCTTCGATGAGCTTCCGCAAGAGGCGCAGGCGCACCTGGACGGCCCCGTCCGCCCCTAACGGCCGCATACCAGGGTCTTGGCACCCGCGCAAAAGCGGAACATCGCCGCAACGGCAGAATGGAGGCCCACTTCTGTTTTCTCGTTGCAGGGCGGCCAGGTTGCGCTATACTATGCAAGTTGCATCGTGCGGGCGTAGTTCATTGGTAGAACCTCAGCCTTCCAAGCTGATGAGGCGGGTTCGATTCCCGTCGCCCGCTCCAGAGCATTCGAAAGGCCGAGGTCAACGACCCCGGCCTTCTTATTTCTGGTGCGCCCAGTAGGAATCGAACCTACAACCTACGGATTAGAAGTCCGTTGCTCTATCCGTTGAGCCATGGGCGCAAAAACGCCGAGCCACCTCGGCAGGTTGCCTATTATAGCGCAACTCCCGATGGAGTTCGCGTTTTTTGGAAAAGCGCCAATCGCCTTATGCCCATCGCTCGCGCATATAGGCCCAGCGCTCGTCGCGGGCGGCCTCGATGGCGGCCAAGTCGGCCTCGTCATCGGCGGAAAAGCGGCCCTGGCGGCGCAGGTAGGGTTCGATGGGCTTGAACGCCTTGGGATTGCGGTTCAGGCGGAAGGCGCCCCCGGGCACTCCCGACAGGGCCGGCCCCTCGTACTCGGCGAGGTACCACAGGCCCGTGTCCACGATCTCCTTGGCCACATCCACCATGTCCTCCGAGGGAAAGCCCCAGCCCACCGGACAGGGCGCCATCACGTGGATGAAGCGGCATCCACGCACGTCGCGGGCCCGTTCCACCTTCTTCAAGAAGTCGCTCAGATAGCCCACCGAGGCCGTGGCGGCATAGGGAATGCCGTGGGCCGCCACGATGTCGAACAGGCTCTTCTTCTGCGTGAAGCAACCGTGCTCGCGCGCACCCGCGGGCGTGGTCGTGGTAGAAGCTCCGAAGGGGGTAAGCCCCGACTTCTGGATACCCGTGTTCATGTAGGCCTCGTTGTCGTAGCAGATGTAGAGCACATCGTCGTTGCGGTCGATGGCCCCCGACAGGGCCTGCAGCCCGATATCGGCCGTGCCGCCGTCGCCAGCAAACCCTACCACAGTGCAGTCGTCGGGCGCCGTCCCCTGGGCCGCAAGCCCGGCCCGAATGCCCGAGAGCACCGCGGCCGTGGCGGCGAAGGGGGTGATCATGGCGTTGTTACCGAAGGCCAGCTGGGGGAAGTTGAAGCCCACGGCGCTCATGCATCCGGCGGGCAGGGCGCTCACCGCATGGGGCCCGAGCACCTTCAGCACCTGGCGCACCACGAGCGCACCGCCGCAGCCGGGGCAGGCCTTGTGGCCGTAGAAGAACTCCTCGTCGGTGATGTTGCGCGCGTTCGCAGTCATCGCAGGCCCCCTTCCTCGTCGTCAATGCCCAGGAACACGACCCGGCCAGCCTCGCCCCGGCCGGTCGCCAAACGCTCCAGATCGGCGAAGCAGGCCCGCACCTGGTCGCGGGAGATATCGGCGCCGCCCAGGCCCCCGATGAAGTTCAGGGCCGGCCGGGCCACGCCGCGGCGGGCACAGGCGGCCAGCACGGTGGAGAACACCGCGCCGCCGTCGCCGCCGAAGGAGATGTCCTTCTCCAGCACGCCCACGGCCGCCACCCCGGCCAGGGCCTCGGCAAGCTGGCGGCCGGGCACCGGGCGCAGGTAGCGGATGCGCAGCACGCCGGCTCGCGTGCCCGCCGCCCGCAGCTCGTCGGCCACATCGCGGGCGATGCCGGCTGCCGAGCCCAAGGTGACCAGCACCAAATCGGCGTCCTCGCAGCGGTAGGCGTCCACAAGGCCCGGGTACCGGCGCCCGCAGGTGGCGGCGAAGCGGGCCTCCACCTCTTCCACCACCGTCTCGGCGGCCAGCATGTCGCGGTGGTGCCAGTACTGGTAGTGGCCGTTGAACTCGGGGCCGGCAGAATAGCCGATGCTCACCGGGCGCTCGAAATCGAAGCGGTTGGCCGTAGCATAGGGCGGCAGGAAGGCGTCGGCAGCCTGGGCCTCAGGCACCTCCACCGACTCGTAGGTGTGGGTGAGGGCGAAGCCGTCCACGTTCACCATCACCGGCAGGCTCACGCGCTCGTCCTCGGCCACGGCGTAGGCCATGAGCGCCAGATCGAGCGCCTCCTGGTTGTTCTCGGCATACACCTGGATCCAGCCGTGATCCAGAAGCGAAAGGGAGTCACGCTGGTCGCCGTAGATGTTCCACGGCAGAGCCAGGGCGCGGTTCGCGTTCATCATCACGATGGGAAACCGCCCGCCCGAGACGTAGGTGAGGCACTCGGCCATGTACAGCAGGCCCTGGGACGAGGTGGCCGTGAACGTGCGCGCACCCGTAGCCGATGCCCCCATGGCCGCTGCCAGCGCGGTGTGCTCGCTTTCCACGTGCAGGTACTCGCAGGCAAGGCTGCCCTCTTCCACCATGGAGGCCAAGGCCTCCACCACTGTGGTCTGGGGCGTGATGGGATAGGCCGATATCACCTGGGGCCGCGCCAGGCGCACGCCCTCGGCGAAGGCCTCGTTGCCCGAGAGGAACTTCCTCATGCCGCACCTCCTTCTGCATCTTTCCGAGCGGGGGTCTCGGACATCTCGATTCGCTCAGACAGTCCTCGCTTTGGGGAACAGGACATGAGGTCCTGCTCCCGTCGCTGCAAAACTCGCTCGGTCGAGACGCCCGAGACCCCCGCCGCCACTTCCCCGTCGCCGCGCTCGTCCACCATGGCGATGCAGGGCACGGGGCATACCTTCGCACACACGCCGCAGCCCTTGCAGAAATCGTAGTCGATGGCAAGCGCCGTGCAGACGCCCTCGCCGTCGCGCACCTTGAATATGGTGCCGTCGGGGCAGTACATATAGCAGTTGAGGCACAGCGTGCACTGCACCGGGTCGATCAAGGGCCGCAGGCTGCGCCAGCCGGCGTTCACCGAGGTGAGGTAACCGCCCTCAAAGCAGGTGGAGCGGGCAAACTCCTCGGGCCGCGCCCCCAGGCCCTCCCGCAGATGGGGCGTGAACTTCCGATCGGTCATGCCTCGCTCCCCTCTCCCTCAAGCAGCACCGCAGCCGCCAAATCGAACAGGCCTGTGCCCGAGTCACCCCCGCGCTGACCGAGGCCGCCCAGGTGGGGCAAGTCGGGCCGGGACGCCAGCGCTTCGAAGGCAGCATCCACGATGCGCACGTTCTTCTCGTGCAGCCGCGCGGGCATGGTAGCGCGAATGCCCTCGTGCACGTCTTCCAAGCTGACCGCGTCGCAGAGGGCCGGAATGGCGCCCAAAAACACCGTGTTGGGAATGGGTCGTCCCAGCACGGCCGCCGAGATGCCGTCGGCGTCAATGGCCACCACGCGCGGGTCGTCCACCGCGCGGCGCGTGTTCAGCAGCATGAGGCCGCCGTCGGCCAGCTCGGCATCCCAGCTGTCATCCAGCAGCGTCTCGTCCAGGTACACCACGATGCCCGCCCGGGCCACGACGCTGCGGTCGCCGATAGGCGCCCCATCGATCTTCGTGAACGCGCGCATGGGAGCGCCCCTTCGTTCCGGGCCGAAGGTCGGAAAGGCCAGAGCGCACGCCCCAGCCGACAGGGCCGCCGCGGCGCCCAGGCACCGGGCCGCCGTAAAGGCCCCCTGCCCGCCCCGCGCGTGCCAAATGACTTCCAGCATGGGCATCCCTCTCTCAATACCGAAGGGCGACCGTAACGGCCGCCCTTGCATCTCTCTCGTTATCCCTCGCGACTATTTATTCGCATAGTAGTCCAGGCTGCGCGCGAGATGGGTGACGAAGCGCTCCCCCATGACCGACAGGTCGCGATTGTCGGCAGACACATAGCCCAGATGCAGCACCACATCGGTTTCCAGCGGAATGGTCGTGAGCGCGCTGCCGTCGGTGATGCCCACCAAAATGCCGCTCGTCACCGTATAGCCGTTGATGGCCATGATGAGCTCGGTGAGCGACGCGCGGTCGGTGCAGGCCACCTTCTTGGCCCGGGGCACGTCGGACAGGGCCTCCTCGTAAAAGGCGATGGGAGCGCCCTCGCCCTGGTCGAAATACACATAGGGGTAATCGGCCAGCTGCTCCAAGCTGAGCTTTTTGGCGTTCACGAGCGGATGGCTCGACGGCAGGGCCACCAGCGGCGCCGAGGCAGCCAGCTCGTGGAAGGTGAGCCCCGCCTCGGTGAAGGCCTCGTTGAGCGCTGCCTCGGTGGCCGAGGTCAGCATGACCACGCCCAGCTCGGAGGTGCCCGAGGCCACGTCATCGATGACCCCCTGGGTGGTGCGGTCGCGCAGGGCGTAGGAATAGCTATCGCCGCCGGCGGCCAGGATGGTGTGGGCGAAGGACTGCACGTCGAACAGGTAGTGCTGCCCAGAGATGGAGAAGTCGAAAGCGGTCATGGGGTTCCCTTCTATCGGTTATCCGCATTATAGCGGGCCGCGCACGGCTGGAGGGCGGCGCGCGGCCATCAAGTGCAACGAGGAACTTCGGGCCCTAGGCGCCCTTGCGCTCGTCGATGAAGCGGCTGGCCTTGTGCTCGGAGGAGGTGCCCAGCTTGCCGGCGTCGTAGACGAGCACCTTGGCCGGCTTCACGCCGGTATGGGCCTTCAGCGCCGCCGACACGCGGGCGGCCACGGCGTCGAAGGGCTCGTCGGACCCCTGGGCTCGCTCCACGCTCACCTCGTAGCGGGTGGAGAAGTTCTCGTCGTAGACGCGGATGAGGTACTCACCCGTCAGCCCCGCCTCGGCGCGCACCACGTACTCCACATCGGAGGGGAACACGTTCACGGCGCCCACGATGAACATCTCGTCCTTGCGGCCGGTGATGTGGATGCGGGCCAGGGTGCGCCCGCAGGTGCACTGCTCGTTGGACACGTATCCGATGTCTCCGGTGCGGAAGCGGATCATGGGGCGGGCCTTCTTCATGAGGGTGGTGTACACCAGCTCGCCCACCTCGCCGGGTTCAAGCACCTCGCCGGTGGCCGGGTCCACGGTCTCCACGAGGATCTGGTCCTCCACGATATGCAGGCCGTCGTGGGCCTCGCAGGCCGCCGCACAGGCGCCGTAGATGTCGGACAGCCCGAAGAAGTCCACCACCTTCGCGTCCCACAGGTTCTCGATGGCCTCGCGGGTGCTCTTGATGGAGCCGCCCGGCTCGCCGGCCACGATGATGGTGTGGATGGAGAAGTCGCGGCGCGGGTCGAGCCCCTTCTCCTTGATTTTCTCGCCCAGCGTCCAGGCGTAGGACGGACTCGTCCAGATCACCGTGGGCTGGTACTGCTGCAGCACGAAGATGAGGCGGTCGGAGGGCACCGCGCCCACCCAGATGGCCAGCGCCCCCAGACGCTGGGCGCCGATGACGTCGGGGCCGCCCACGTACAGGGCGAAGTTCAGGCCGTGCACGTAGCGGTCGGTGGGGCGCATGCCGGCCTGCCAGAACAGGCGCGCCTCGGTGTCCTGCCACAGGTCGAAGTCCTCCTGGGTAAAGGGGCTCACCGTGGGCACGCCCGTGGAGCCGGACGAGGTGGCCATGAAGATGACCTCCTCCTCGGGCACCGAGCACATCTCGCCGAAGAACGAGCCCACGTGCTGGGTCTCGCGCTCGGTCTTCTTGTCCACGAAGGGGAACTTCTCCAGGTCCTTCAGGGTCTTGATGTCGGCAGGCGCGACGCCAGCCTCGTCGAAGGAGCGCTTGTACCAGACGGTGTTCTCGTAGGCGTAGGCCACCATCTCCTGCAAACGCTCCAGCTGCATGGCTTCCAGCTCGGGCCGCGGCATGCACTCGATCTCGGGATCGTAGTACTTCTGATCGTAGGGGATGTTCTTCTTCGCCATCACTGCTCCTTGTTCCGGTCTCCTGGAATGCGGGAGACCCAGCGTCTCCTCGCCTCTTTTGCGTGGGTCAGTATGATGCCCGAAGCCACGGCGCCGAGCAAGGGCAAAACGCATACAGAATAGGGAAAGCCCGCCATCGCGAAGGTCGATGGCAGGCTTTCATCAGGGGAAATGCATTCATTTTTCATCGCCTCTTGAACTTCCCCCGATATTTCCAACCCGGTTGAACGCCGCAAAAAACTGCATCGCATTCGATACGTGCATCTTACGATAAATGTTAGCAATATGATGTTTGAGGGTGTTCTTGCTAATGCTTAGCCTATCGGCGATTTCCGCGCGAGACACACCTTTTACCAAAAGACTGGATACCTCCCATTCGCGAGGGGTGAGAGAATAGGCCGCAATAATGCGATCAACGTTGCAATCCATCATAAAGCGATTTACGCCATTAGGATAAGCGAGCCTGAAACGATTGCAAAGATGCTCGTTTATCTCATCGAATACACGCATTTCCTCATCAGAGAAGTTTCCTTGCTCTTTAGAGCGCATTAGAGAGATCGTTCCGAAGAGGATGTTGTCCGTAGCCACACATGCAGTTGCTGTGTAGAAGATGCCTAAACGATTTTCCCACTCCTGGTGAATGCGGGATTTTTCAATTACATCTGGATGAATCAAATCCGTTGATCGAACCGTTGCTGGTATACCCTGGTTGTAAAACCACGAGAGATAGTCGATGGTGTGATAGTAGTCTGCATAAAGGGCTGTAAGTTCTTCGTCGGTATCTGTGCTTTGATAATTAAAAGCGGCCTTGAAACGATCCGACTGGTCATTAAATGCCGTATACGAGTGGTCAAAAGGGATGATTTCACGTAGGCCCTCGCAACAGTCGATGAGCAAATCCTCCACTGGTGCGGTGTAAATCCCGATAATTATGTCATTTTGCTTCCTTCGAATGTCCTCATCCATATGCAGCACCTCGCTCGCAATTAGCGTACATTCATTTTGAGTCCATCGAAGCAGCCCGCACCCGTCAGCGCCCTGCAAAAAAATCGCTCCCGCAAATCACGCAGGAGCTAGCAAGGGCGCTCCGGGTCTTATCGCCCGCAAGAAAAGAGGCCGCTCCCTTTTTGCAATATAGCAAAGGCTTCATCGGATTAGTAATGAAACCTTTGCCCTTGCCAGAAGGGTGAGACGCCAGCGCGGCCCACCCTTCGAAGAATCTCCTTGTCGAAAGCCGAGAAACACCGATCCAAGACCCCTCGCTGTCCTACCGAACGATGACGGTGCCGGTCTCGCCGCGCAGGCCGGCGGCCGCGCACTCCAGCGAGGTGATGAGCGCCCTGCCCTCGGGGAACTTCTCCACGTACTCGATGCAGGCCTCCACCTTCGGCAGCATGCTCCCGGGGGCGAACTGGCCCTGCTCGATGTACTCGCGGGCCTGGGAGACGGTCATCTCGGAGATCTGCTCCTGCTCGGGGGTGTTGAAGTTGACGCACACCTTCTCGACGGCG
>Ga0073908_1002974_pt1 | contig 18756 bp, 13 predicted proteins | sample MucameincwithD2O_FD_65484 | JGI IMG/M metagenome (GOLD analysis project Ga0073908, IMG submission 65484) | Mouse cecum microbial communities from Vienna, Austria - Mucus amended microcosms incubated with D2O | ecosystem: Host-associated > Mammals > Digestive system > Large intestine > Cecum...
GGTGGAGGCGTGGGCGCGGTGGGCGGTGCCGAAGGCGTCGTTCACGTACACGTCGGCCAAATCGGCCAGGGCGCGGGCGAACTCGGGGTCGTTTTTCTTCTCGCGCTTGTCAAAGCGGATGTTCTCCAGCAGCACCACGTCGCCGTTGCCCATGGCGTCCACCACCTCGGCCACATTGGGGCCGATAAGATCGCGGGTGAGCACGATGTCGCGGCCCAGCAGCTCCTGCAGGCGGCGGGCGATGGGGCCCAGGCTGAAGGCTTCCTCGTAGCCGGTGCCGGCCGGACGGCCGCGATGGCTGGCAAGGATCACCTTGGCGCCGTCGTTGATAAGTTTGTTGATGGTGGGCAGCGCCGCGCGCAGGCGCGTGTCATCGGTGACGTTGCCCTCGCCGTCCACCGGCGCGTTGAAGTCAACGCGCACCAGCACCTTCTTGCCGGCGGCGTCCAAACTGTCGATAGAAGCGATATCAGCCAAGGTGAGGCTCCTTTCACGTAATAGGAGGAAACCCCGAACCCACAAACACGGGATCCGGGGCTCCAAATTGATGAGGGGGCGGAATCGGCGCTTCGCGCAATGTCGGAGCGCTCTCCCAGTTTTCAGGCAGAGATAGAATCTCTGCCCTACGAATTCAACCTGCAATATCGTCCCAGAAGTAGCAGGTCCAGCCACATAAGCGAGGGTTTCCCCGGTGCCCATAATTGCCGCGAAATCCGACTGAGCGTACTTTCGTACGCGAAGGAAGGAATTGAACGGCAAGGATGGGCGTCGGGGGAAGCCGCAGCGCCTACAACATTATTTTCACGAGGTCCTTGATGCGGTTGGAATAGCCCCACTCGTTGTCGTACCAAGACACGCACTTCACGAAGTTGCCTTCGCCGCCCATCACCATGGTCAGCTTGCTGTCGAAGATGGAGGAAGCCGGGTCGTCCACGATGTCGATGGACACGATGGGGTCTTCCTGATACTCCAGGATGCCCTTCATAGGGCCCTCGGCGGCAGCCTTCATGGCGGCGTTGATCTCGTCGATGGTCACGTTCCTCTCAAGCTCCACGGTGAGGTCCACCATCGAGCCGTCGGGGGTGGGAACACGGGTGGCGAAGCCGTCCAGCTTGCCCTTCAGCTCGGGCAGCACCAGGGCCACGGCGCGGGCGGCGCCGGTGGTGGTGGGGATCATGGACATGGCAGCGGCGCGGGCGCGACGCAGGTCCTTGTGGGGCAGGTCCAGGATCTTCTGGTCATTGGTGTAAGCGTGGATGGTGTTCATGTAACCGCGCTTGATGCCGAAGTTGTCCAGCAACACCTTGGCGAACGGGGCCAGGCAGTTGGTGGTGCAGGAAGCGTTGGACACGATGTTGTGCTTGGCGGGGTCGTAATCCTGGTCGTTCACGCCCATGACGATGGTGATGTCCTCGTTCTTGGCAGGAGCGGAGATGATTACCTTCTTGGCGCCGGCGTCCAGATGGGCCTTGGCCTTGTTGGCGTCGGTGAAGAAGCCGGTGGACTCCACCACCACATCAACTCCCAGCTCGCCCCAGGGCAGGTTGCCCGGTTCGCGCTCCTGCAGCACCTTCAGCGGCTTGCCGTCCACGATCATGCCGTCTTCGGTCACTTCGATATTGTCAAAAGCACGGCCGTGCACCGAGTCGTACTTCAAAAGATGGGCCATGGTGGGAATGTCGCCCAGGTCGTTCACGGCCACCACTTCGATGTCCGGGTCGTTGAACATGGCGCGATAGGCCAGGCGGCCAATGCGCCCAAATCCGTTGATGCCTACCTTAGTGGTCATAGGTATCCCCTTTCGTAAAATACTGGCAGCTCGTCTGCCGCCGCCCTCTATTGTGCCACAACATGAAAACCATGCGGCGAAAATGGAAAGCGGCAGAAAATATGCAGAAAGCATAGAGGGCGCCAACGGCCCTTTAACAGGAGAATCCCAGGCCGAAAGCCAACCGTTACAAGAGCGCGCCCTGGCCTGCTGTTCCCGGCGACAACCGTTTCCCCTGCGACTCCATCGACAACTCGCAAACCAGCTACGGTGCGCCCGGGCGACAAGAATCAACTGCTGGCTTCCTCGGCCATTTGCTGGAGGCGGCGGACGCGGTGGTTGATGGCGGATTTGGAAAGGGGTGGGTCGGACATCTCCCCCAGCTCTTTGAGGGACGCTTCCGGGTGCTGCACCCGCAGGCGGATGAAATCTTGCAGTGCCGGCGGCAGCTTCTCGAAGCCGTAGGCGGAAAGCACTTCGCGGATCACCGCGATTTGCGCCCCGGCCGCCTTCGAGGTTTTCTGCTGATTGGCCATCTCGGCGTTGATCAGGCGGTTCACATCGTTGCGCAGGCTCTTCACCACCCGCTGCTCCTCCATGAACAGCGCCGCCTGGTGCGCCCCCACATAAGCGAGGAACTCCATGATGGCCTCGCCGCTTTTCAGGTACACCATGAACGAGCTGCGCCGCTGCATGATGCGGGCGCTGATGCCCTTCAGCGCCATGAGCGCCTGCAGCCCTTCCGCCAGCTCTTGGGTTTCCGCCATTATCTCGAAGTGGAAGTCGCTGCGGGGGTTGGAGATGAAGCCGCTGCCCAAAAACGCGCCGCGCAAGTAGGCGGCGGCGTCGCATTGCTTGCGCACCAGAGACGGGCTGATGCCCAGCTCAAGGCCGCCATCGGCGGTGAGGATGCCCAAGTCCTGCAGCGCGTCGGCCAGCGCCGGCTGCCGCGGCACCTCGATGAGGTAGTTCGGGGTTTTGTGCAGCACGCTGCGGCGCACCGTGAGGTCGGTCTTCAGCTGGTACAGCCCGTGCAGCAGCCGAATCACCAGCCGCGCCACCGAGGCGCTGTCAGTGGCCACCTCCATGCGGTAGGTGCCGGTGCCCGACAGGAACAAAGTGCCCTCGATGCGCACCAACGCCGCCAGCGTGGCCTTCTCGCAATGGGAGCACTCCGGCTCCACGTGGGCCAGTTCTTCTTTCACCGAAGAGGAAAACGATGCCGCCACCTTTTGCCCCTAACGGCGCCGACGCGCTTCGATCATGGCCATCACGTCGCCGAAGGCGCGGCAAAGCGCCTGGGGGTTGTGCCAGGTGGGGCGCTCGGCGTCCGCCAAATCGCGTTCCAACACCATGGGGCCGCGGGATTGGATGGCCTGCAGATCGTCGTAGGTGAAGTTCACCCGGCGCACCTGGTCGTCGTCGGAACCGCCCGGGGCGTCCACCATCTGGCCGAAGCGGCCCGGGTACACCGCCGCCCTGAAGCTCTGCTCCACCGGGTTCTGGGAGCGCACCGGCCGTGGCGAATGCACCAGCATGAAGTCCACCAGCCCCTCCATGCCGTGGTCGGCCAGCGCCTCGAAGTGCTCGCGGGCGGTGAGTCCCCACGTTTCCCCTTGCACATCGGCAAGGGAGCACACGAACAGCACGCTGCCGCGGGATTCGCGGATAGCCTCCACCACGCCGGGCACCAGCAGATTGGGGATGATGGAGGTAAACAGGGAACCGGGGCCCAGCACGATGAGGTCGGCGTTGCGGATGGCGGCGAGCGCCGGCTGGTAGGGGCGCACTTCGCCGCCCCTCGACACCAGGGCCACCCGCTCCAGCGCGGTTTTGGAATGGCACGCCACCGCCTGCCCTTCAAGCAGGGCCCCGTCGCGGGTGCGGGCCCGCAGCTCCACGTGGTCGAGAGTGGAGGGATACACGTGCCCCTGGGTTTCCAGCAGTCGCTCGCACACGGCGATGGCTTCGGGGAAGCTGCCGCAGGCGTCCTCCAACCCCGCCAGCACCAGGTTGCCCAAGGCGTGGTCGCGGGCCACGGCGAAGCGGTACTTGAACACCTTGACCAGGGGATCGTCGGGATTCTTGGCGAAGGCCACCAGGCACTTGCGGATGTCGCCGGGAGGGGTGACGTCCGCCTCCTCCCGCAGGATGCCAGTGGAGCCGCCGTCGTCGGCCATGGCCACCACCGCGCTGGTGGATGCCCCCAGCGACAACAAGGTGCGAATGGACATGGGGGCGCCCGTGCCCCCGCCGATCACCACGGCGTTGAGCGGCTGGGCGCCGCGGGACGCAGGCATCTGCTGCATGTCCAGGTTCAGCGCCTGGAAGGCGCTAGTGGCGCCGGGGTCGCTGCGGAAGGGACGGCTCAGCTTCATTCCTGGCCGCCCGTCTTGCGCTGGGCCTTCTCCAAGTCGCGGTGAGCCACCGACACCCGGTAGCCCTTCGACTTCAGATAGTCACCGGTGGCTTCGGCCAGCGCCACCGAACGGTGCTGACCGCCGGTGCAGCCCACGGCAATGGCCAGCTGCTGTTTGCCCTCGGCCACGTAGCCGGGCATCACCACGTCCAGCAAATCCTCCCACTTCCGCAGGAACTTCACCGTCTCGTCCTGGAACATCACGAAATCGCGCACCGGAGCGTCCAGGCCGGTGAGGTAGCGCATGTTGGGGTCGTAATAGGGGTTCGGCAGAAAGCGCACGTCCATCACCAGATCGGCGTCGGCGGGCGCCCCGTGCTTGAAGCCGAAGGAGTACACCGTCACCGAAAGGCCGCGGCGCTCGCTTTGGGAGGCGAACAGCTGACCCAAGTTGCGGCGCAGATCCTGCGGCAGCATTTCAGTGGTGTTCAGCACGAAATCGGCTCGATCGCGCAGCGGCATCAGCAGCGCCCGCTCCCGCTGGATGCCTGCGGCGATGGAGGTGCCGTCGGCGCACAGCGGGTGGCGGCGACGGGACGATTTGTAGCGGGCCACCAGCTTGTCGTCGTTGGCGTCCAAGAACAAAATGCGGTAGTCGATGCCCTGCTGGTCCAGATAGGCCAGCTGCTGCTCCAGCGTATTCAGGTACTGGCCGCTGCGGGCGTCGCACACGATGGCCAGCCGGCGGCGGTCCTCATCGGGGCCGGCCAGGTAGGTGTCCACCAGCGACGGAATCAATTGGGCCGGCAGGTTGTCCACGCAGTAATAGCCCAGGTCCTCGAAAATGTGGCTGGCCTCGGTGCGGCCGGCACCGCTCATGCCGGTGACGATCACCACTTGGGGCAGCTCTTGGGTGTCTATCGTGTAGCTCATTGCTCGTCCTCGCTTTCGCTTCCCTGTTCGTCGCTCAACTCTTCGCTCAGTTCTTCGCAGCCGTATTCCACCGGCAGTTCCGGCATCTGCGCCGGGGCCAGCTGCCGATCGTACTGGGCAATCACCCGCGCCACCTCGTCGGCCACCTCCTGCGGGATGCCCGGCACTGCCCGAAGCTCCTCCACCGTGGCGGCGCGAATGTGCTTGAAGGATTTGAAGTGCTTCAGCAGCGCCTTCTTCCGCACCGGCCCCAACCCCGCCACCTCGTCCAAGATGGAGGCGGTCATGCCCTTGCCCCGCAGCTCGCGATGGAAGGTGATGGCGAAGCGGTGGGCGTCGTCGCGCACCTGCTTCACCAGGTACAGCGATGCCGAGCCGCCGGGCAGTACCACCGGGCCCGAATCCTGCCAGGGAACGAACAGCTCCTCGTCCCGCTTGGCCAAACCGCAGATGGCTATGTCGTCGATGCCCATTTCCTCGAACATCTCCAGTGCCGCCGACAGCTGCGGCTTGCCGCCGTCCAAGATAATGAGGTCGGGCTTGCTGCCGAAACGCTCGTCGGCCATGCGCTCGGGGCTGTAGCGGCGCCGCATCACCTCCTGCATCGACAGGAAGTCGTTCGCCTCCGTGAGCGGCGTCTTTATCTTGAAGCGGCGGTACTGGTTCTTGTCCGGCTTGCCGGCGGTGAACACCACCATCGAGGCCACCGTATAGGAGCCGTGGATGGTGGAGATGTCGAAACACTCGATGCGCATGGGGGGCGCTTCCAGCGCCAGCGCACTTTCCAGCTGCAGCAGCGCGTCGTTCACCCGCTTGTCGTCGAAGTTGGTGCGCACCTTGTAGCGCATCAGGCTGTGGCGGCCGTTGGTGACGGCCATGGCCAGAAGGTCGGCCTTCTCCCCTTTCTGCGGCGCCGTGAAGTGCACCTTCGCTCCGTGGGGGCTGGCCAGCTTTTCCGTCAGCCACTCTTCCAACGCCTCCACGTCGTCGGGCAGCTGCTCCAAAACCACCTCATGGGGAATGGAGGTGGTGGCGTCGTAGTATTTCAGCAGGAAATTGCGCAGCAGGTCCTCCAGCGGCACGTCGCTGCCGCGGTTCAAGATGAACTCGTTGGCGTTGATGACGCGCCCTTCCCGCACCTGCAGCACGTTCACGCCGGCCACGGTGTCTTCCCGGAACGCCCCCACCACGTCGGCGTTGAGGTTGCGGTTGGAAACGGCCCGCTGCTTGTCGGTGAGGGAGTTGATGGTGTCGATGCGCCCCTTCAGGCGGCCGGCCCGTTCGAAGTCCAGCTCTTGGGCGGCCGCTTGCATCTCCTGGGCCAGCTCGTCCACGAACTCGCGCCGATGCCCCAGCAAGAAGCGCTCCACCCGCCGCACGTTCTCGGCGTAATCCTCCGGCGTGCAACCGCCGCAGCAAGCGCCCGGCCCCAGCCCCACATGGGCGTCGAAGCAAGGGCGCGGCAGCGGGCGGGCGGCGAAGGCGTCGTAGCCTTCCTTGCGGATTTTGCCGTTCATCTGGCGCCAGTCGGCGCAGGAGGCGGCGCAGATGGGCACCACCCGGCGCACGATGTCCACCATCTGGCGGGCGGCGCGGGAATCGGTGTAGGGGCCGAAGTAGCGGGTGCCCTTCACGTGGCGTTCGCGAGTGTACTTCACCGCCGGGAACACGTCCCCCTTGGTAAGCGCGATGAACGGGTAGGACTTGTCGTCCTTGAAGTCGGCGTTGAAGTAGGGGGAGTACTGGTTGATGAGGTTCTTTTCCAGCACCAGGCTCTCGTGCTCGTTCGACACCACCAGGTACTCGAAGGAATCTATCTGGTGCACCAGCAGCGGGATCTTGGCCCGCTCGTCCTGGAAGTTCACGTACTGGCGCATGCGGTTGCGCAGCTGCTTGGCCTTGCCCACGTAAATGACGGTGCCCTCGGCGTTCTTCCACAGGTAAACGCCCGGCTGCGTTGGCACGCTGGCCAGCTCCCGCTTGATGCGCTCGATCTTCTGGCTCTGGGTTTCCCCCTCCTTGGCACCGCCGCTGCGAGTGGCCTCGGGCCCCAATATGTTCACTCCTTCGCTCATGAGGGGAATTGTACCGCGAAATGAACACGCCCGGGCCCGTGGCGCCCCCCGCTTACGAAATGCCCATGGGGCGTCAGGCCCAGAAGAGCTCTTGCTCCATCCGGCGGCGGCTGGCTTCGGCTTCGACGGCGAAACGCTTAGCATGCCAGTTCCCCTCCTCCACGCAGGCGCCGAGGGCGCGGGCGGCGCGGCCGTAGCTCTCCTGGGCCAGGGCGATGCCGGCCAAGTCCTGCGCTTGCGCTTCCGCCGCGCGGGCGAAGCGCAGCCAGGCGCTCCCCTGCTGCCACTCATCGGCGCCGGCCAGCTTTACCGCCCGGAGCGCCCAATAGCGCGACACCCCTTCCGCGTCCGCCAGAAGCCAGCAAGCCTCAGCCGACCCCTCGCCCGCCGCTTCCCGCAGAAGCGCCGAAGCCCGCGCCGCCAAAGTGCGCCGCGGATGCCGCCCCAGGAACCACGAGCCGCCGCAGCACAGATCGTCGCGGTAGATAACCGCCAAGCGCACCTTGGCCCGCGTGTTGCCCCGCGTGGCCGCATGCAGAAAGCATATCTCAGCTGCTTGGAAGCACTGGATGCGCAGGGCCCCGTCGGCCACCGCTGCCGCCGACAGCCCCTCGGCGAAACAGCGCTCCCCCAGTTCTTCGGCCTTCAAGCCCCCTTTGTCGGGACCCGAAGGGTACACCGCGCAGTATTCGCGCCCCTCTGGGCCCGGCTCGGTAAGCCAAATGCGCGGCAGCTTTCCCGGCTTTCCCGGCTTGTCCAAGCGATAGACTCCATTGCGGCCAGGCTGGGGCCCCGTAGGCTGCGCCCCTTGAAGGCGGGCGCGGGTGCCCTTGAACCCGCCGAAAGCGCGACGGAAGCTGGGGTTTCCCAGCAGGCCCGCCGAAAGCCTCACCATTGCCGGCACCGGCGCCGTTGCCGTGCTAGTCATCCAGCACCACCGCCATCGACACCCGGGCCCCTTGCCGAAGCCCCTCTGCGCTCAGCACTTCGCCGTGAAGGCACCGGCCGCCCTCGGAAAGGCGCCCCACCACCTCGGCCACATCGCAGGACACATAGCCCAGCACTTCGCCGTCGGGGCATTTCACCGCCATGGCCCAACGATCATAGGGGTTGCGATAGTCCCGCTCCAGCCGCAGCTGCTGGCCCTCGAAAAGCTCGGCGGCCAACCGCTTGGCGTCGGGGTTGTGGAACAGCCCGGCCACCTTCGTCTCTTCCACGATGACCACGGCTCTGTTTGGTTTGGCGTGTGCGGGGTAATCCATTTCTGCTGCCTTTCGCTTGCTGTGCCTGTTGAGTGCAGTATGACTGCCGACAGCATTTCATGTGTCCCTCTTTTGGTACAGTTAAAGAAACAATCGCCCGAAAAGAGAAAAGGGCGGAACGGCCAAGCCGCCCCGCCCTTGCATGCACGCGTTTGCGGAAGCAGATGCTACACGATGCCCTGGGCCATCATGGCGTCGGCCACCTTCTCGAAGCCGGCGATGTTGGCGCCCATCACGTAGTTGCCCTCATGGCCGTAACGGCGGGAGGCGTCGTCGATGGCGTGGAAGATGGACACCATAATGTCCTTCAGCTTGGCATCCACTTCCTCGAAGGTCCAGGAGAGGCGCTCGGAGTTCTGGGACATCTCAAGGCCGGAGGTGGCCACGCCACCGGCGTTGGCGGCCTTGCCGGGCAGGAACACCACGCCCTGCTGCTGCAGGTAAACGGTGGCGTCCAGCGTGGTGGGCATGTTGGCGCCCTCGGCCACTACCTTGGCGCCGTTGGCCACCAGGCTCTGGGCGTCTTCCAGATGCAGCTCGTTTTGAGTGGCGCAGGGCAGCGCGATGTCGCAGGGGATGGCCCATACGCCGCGGCCCTCGTGGTACACCACGCCCTCGCGGCGGGCGGCGTACTCGGAGATGCGGGCGCGCTCCACTTCCTTCACCTGCTTGATAAGGGCGATGTCAATGCCGTTCTCGTCGTAAATCCAGCCGGTGGAATCGGACATGGTTACCACCTTGGCCCCCAGCTGCTGTGCCTTCTCGGCCGCGTAGATGGCCACGTTGCCAGAGCCGGAGATGTCCACCGTCTTGCCCTGGAAGCTATCGCCGTTGCACTTCAGGTACTCCTCCACGATGTACACCAAGCCGTAGCCGGTGGCCTGGGTGCGGGCCAGCGAACCGCCGTAAGACAGCCCCTTGCCGGTAAGCACGCCCTCGAAAACGTCCTTGATCTTCTTGTACTGGCCGAACATGTAGCCGATCTCGCGGCCGCCCACGCCGATGTCGCCGGCGGGCACGTCGGTGTCAGCGCCGATATGGCGGGCCAGTTCGGTCATGAACGACTGGCAGAAGCGCATCACCTCCATGTCAGACTTGCCCTTGGGGTCGAAGTCGCAACCGCCCTTGCCACCCCCCATGGGCAGCGTGGTGAGGGAGTTCTTGAAAATCTGCTCGAAGCCCAGGAACTTGATGATGCCCAGGTTGACGGAAGGATGGAAGCGCAGGCCGCCCTTGTAGGGGCCGATGGCGCTGTTGAACTGCACGCGGAAACCGCGGTTCACCTGCACCTTGCCGTCGTCGTCCACCCACGGTACGCGGAACATCACCACGCGCTCCGGCTCCACGATGCGCTCCAGGAGGCTGGCGGCCTCGTATTCGGGATGGGCCTCGATCACCGGCTGAAGCGATTCCAGCACCTCGGTTACCGCCTGAATGAACTCGGGTTGCTCGGCATTTTTGGCCTTGACCTGCTCGATGACGCGCTCTGTATAGCTCACTTTCGACCTCCTGTAATTGGATAGAGGGGGCGTTTTCGCCTGCAGGGGGCATTATAGGAAGAAGGGTGCGCGGGGCGCGGTTTTTTTAATATGCCCGAAACAAAGCGTTTCACCAGTGGGCGGTCGCGGCGGCAAACGAGTCGACAGCGCTGCGAACCCGGCGCTATTCGGGGGAAATGACGCGGGCCGAAACCACGTTCGCGTGATTGATGACCAAGGCCCCCACGCTGCCCACGTCCGGCGTGCGCACCACGAAGGTGCCGTCCACGAAGCCGCCGTCAACGCTCAAATCCTTCTCGGGGCCAGTGACGATGAGCACGTCCACGCTGGCCGGAGACGCCAGCAGCACCGTGGTGCGCGCGATGCAGACAACCGACGACGCCCCCCTCTCGCGCAACCCGTCCGCCAGCTTCTTCAGCTTGCGCTCCGACACGTAAGCAGAAACTTCGAGCACTCCGATTTTCCGCTCCCCCACCGTGAACAGTTGAGGCTCTTCGTACTGGCCGGCCTTGGTAAGGTTCAAGGAGAGCACCGAGGCGCCCTTTTCCCGGTAAAGGTCGTTCACGTCCGACAGGTAAACCTTATGGCCCAGGCCGTCCTCGGCCTCTCCCAGCTCCAGGATTTTACGCCCCTCTTCCACCTGGGCGTCGGTCCCCTCCTGGCCGGCCGGGGCGCCGTTGCCCATCCAAGGGGCGGCCGTATCTGCAGCGTCGGATTCCTCCTGCGGCTCCACCGTACCGTTGTACACCACCACGGTGTAGTCCTCCATCGAACCCACCTGGTCATCCACGTAACTGGCGGCCACGTTGAAGTTGCGGCTGGTGAAGAAATAGCTCACCGAGGCCGCGGCCACAACGGCCAGCAGGGCGGCGAAGATGAGCAGCGCTATTTTCTCGCGGGTGATTTTCATGGGAGCTGTGATTGTAGCGCATATGGCGGCGCTGCGGGCGCGCCCCGGTCATCCCCCATGAACCTTAACGCTCCATTACAGGGCCGAGCGGCCCGCGCCGTCCCGCGCCGCCTACAACATGCGCTTGATGAAGCGGCCGGTGTGGCTGGCCTCCACCTTCGCCACCTGCTCGGGCGTGCCCTGGGCGATGATAGTGCCGCCGCGGTCGCCCCCTTCGGGCCCCAAATCCACAATGTGATCGGCGCTCTTCACCACGTCCAGGTTGTGCTCGATTACCAGCACCGTGTTGCCAGACGACACCAGTCGCTGCAGCACCTCCAGAAGCTGGCGCACATCCTCGAAGTGAAGGCCGGTGGTGGGCTCGTCCAAGATGTAGAAGGTTTTGCCCGTAGAGCGCTTCTGCAGCTCGCTGGCCAGCTTCACCCGCTGCGCTTCGCCGCCGGACAAGGTGGTGGCCGGCTGCCCCAAGCGGATGTAGCCCAGACCCACGTCGAACAGCGTTTGCAGCTTGCGTTTGATGCCGGGGATGTTCTCGAAGAACGCCAGGGCGTCCTCCACCGTCATGTCCAGCACGTCTGAAATGTTCTTGCCGCGGTAAGTGACCTGCAACGTTTCGCGGTTGTAGCGGTGGCCGTTGCACACTTCGCAAGGCACGTAGATGTCTGGCAAAAAGTGCATCTCAATCTTTATCTGGCCGTCGCCCTTGCAGGCCTCGCAGCGGCCGCCGCTCACGTTGAAGGAGAAGCGCCCCGGCGAGTAGCCACGCGCCTTCGACTCTTGGGTGGAGGCGAACAGGGCGCGGATGTCGTCCCAGAGGCCGATGTAGGTGGCGGGGTTCGAGCGCGGCGTGCGGCCGATGGGGCTCTGGTCGATGTTGATCACTTTGTCCAGATGTTCCAGGCCGGTGATCTTGCGGTAGGGGCCCGTGCGCTTGTGGGCGTGGTTCAGCCGGTTGGCCAGCGCCGGCGCCAACGTGTCGGTGATAAGGGAGCTCTTCCCCGAACCGCTGACGCCGGTGACCACCGTCAGCGTTCCCAGCGGCACCTTCAGCGTCACGTTCTTCAGGTTGTTCTCGGTGGCGCCCGTAAGGGTGAGCATCCCCTTCTTGGGGTTGCGGCGCTGCTGCGGCACCGCGATGGAGCGGCGGCCGGACAGGTAATCGGCCGTGAGCGAACCTTCTTGGGCCATCACCTGGGCCGGCGTACCGGCGGCCAACACATGGCCCCCGTGCTCGCCGGCGCCCGGCCCCATGTCCACCACGTAATCGGCGGCGCGGATGGTGTCCTCGTCGTGCTCCACCACCACTACCGTGTTACCCAAATCCCGCAGGTGCTCCAAGGTGGCGATCAGCCGCTCGTTGTCACGCTGATGCAGGCCTATGGAGGGCTCGTCCAAAATGTAGAGCACCCCCATCAACCCGGCGCCGATTTGAGTGGCCAGCCGGATGCGCTGGGCCTCGCCGCCGGACAAAGTGGCAGTGGCCCGCTCCAGAGTGAGGTAATCCAACCCCACGTCCACCAAGAACCGCAGCCGCGCCACGATTTCCTTCACGATGGGGTTGGCGATGAAGCCGTCCTGCCCGGCGAAATGGAGTCCTTCGAAGAATTCCAGCGCGTCCACCGCCGAAAGCTCGGTGACGTCGTGGATGGACTTGCCGTTCACCGTTACCGCGAGAATCTTCGGCTTCAAACGGCGCCCCTTGCAGGTGGGGCAGGGCACGGTGGCGAAGTAGGCGGCCAGCTTTTCCCGCTGAGAATCGCTCTGGGCTTCGGAATAGCGGCGCGACACCGCGGCCAACGCCCCTTCCCACTGGATGAACCAATAGGTTTCCCGGCCGTCCACCGTGGTGTAGTCCACCCGGATCTTTTGATCGCCCAGGCCCTCCAACACCCCTTTCTGCACGCTGCGGGGCAAATCCTCCCACGGGGTGTCGGCCGAAGCGCCCAGGTGCGCCACCACCGCCGCGAGAATCTGCGGATAGTAATTCCCGCTGCGAAACGGCGCGATGGCCCCTTCGGCGATGGACAGCGACGGGTCAGGCACCACCAGCGAGGCGTCCACCTCATCACGGCTGCCGATGCCAAGGCAATCGGGGCAGGCGCCGTAGGGGGCGTTGAAAGAGAAGTCCCGCGGCTGCAGCTCGTCCATGGAATGGCCGTGCACCGGGCAGGCCAGCGCCAGCGAGAACAGGTGCTCCCCCTCCCGCAGGCCGCCGGTGGCCCCCGAGGAAGTGGGGGCGTCCTGGGCCAGGGGCTTGCCGTCCGGCCCCATCAATTGCACCAGCACGCGGCCTTCCGCCAGCTTGGTGGCCAGCTCCACGGCCTCGGCGATGCGGCTGGTGGCCGACTCCTTCAGCACCACGCGGTCCACCACCACGTCGATGAAGTGCTTGTATTTCTTGTCCAGCGTCAGCAGCTCCCCCTCAAGGCGCACCATTTCGCCGTCCACCCGCACGCGGGTAAAGCCCTCTTTCTGCAAATCGGCGAAGAGCTTGGTGAACTCGCCTTTGCGGCCGCTCACCACCGGGGCCAAAATCACCGCCTTGCGCCCCTCTTCCGCCAACGCCAGCACCTCATCGGTCACCTGGTCGGTGGTCTGCTTCTTGATTTCGCGGCCGCACTCGGGGCAATGGGGAATGCCCACGCGGGCGAACAGCAGGCGCAGGTAGTCGTAGATCTCGGTGGTGGTGCCCACGGTGGAGCGGGGGTTTTTCGAGGTGGTTTTCTGGTCGATGGAAACGGCCGGCGACAGGCCGTCGATGGAATCGAGGTCGGGCTTGGACATCTGCCCCAGGAACATGCGGGCATAGCTGGAGAGGCTTTCCACATAGCGGCGTTGCCCCTCGGCGTACATGGTGTCGAAGGCCAGAGACGACTTGCCGGAACCGGAAAGACCGGTGATTACCACCAACTGATCGCGGGGAATGGTGAGGTCGATGTCTTTCAGATTGTGCTCGCGCGCACCCTTGATGACGATTTCGCTTTGGCCCATTGGCTATGCTCCTGAACAAACTAAAGGCCCGCGCATGCGGGCACGGCGCCGGCCGCGCAGCCGGCGATTGACCATTTTCGGTAGATTCTACCGCAGGGCAACCATAATAGACCACAATTTGGGAACTTTTGTTCGCTTTTCAAATAAATATCACAGAGAAGCGGCGACAGGATGGCCGCAGGGCGCGAAAGAGCGCGGCCCGCGGGAAACCGCGGCGATCAACGGCCTCTTACAGGAAGAAGGGGATGTAGCACAGCACCACCAGGGCACCCCAAAACAGAATCTTCGCTTTTTTCCGGCTCATGGCTACCTCCTTTTGTCGGCGAGGTGCGCACAGGCTGCGCCCATTGCTCGACCATCAGTGTGTCACGGGCGCAGAAGCCGTGGAGGTGCAGCGGCCCGATGTAAAAGCGCCGAGCGCAGACCGCTAAAAAGCCGTGAATTCCGTTACCGGGGCGAAGGAATCCCCCCCCCGAAGCGCCGCTATTGGGCGCGGGGATGGGCGCGGCGGTACACCTCGGCGATGTGATCGGGAGTAATGTGGGTGTACACCTGGGTAGTGGAGAGGCTGGAATGGCCCAGCAGCTCCTGCACGCTGCGCAAGTCGGCGCCGCCGGTGAGCAGATCGGTGGCGAAGGCGTGGCGCAGGTCGTGGGGGGTGTAATGATCAGGAAGGCCGGCCGCCTGCTTCGCCTCGTTGAACACCAGGCGCAAGGCGTTGGCAGACATCGGGCGGCCGCGGCTGGAGAGGAACAGGGCGCGCTCTCCCCTCTGGGCTTTTTCCGCCAGCTGGGGACGACCGCTCTGCAGGTAACGGGCCAAGGTTTCCAGCGCCAGCGGGTACACCGGCACAATGCGCTCCTTCGACCCCTTTCCCAGCACTTTCACCGTGCCGCCCTCGAAGCTCACCGATGTAAGCGCCAGCCCCGCCGCCTCGGAAATGCGCAGGCCGCAGCCGTATACCATTTCCAAGAAGGCCTGGTTGCGCAGGGCGCGGGCATTGGCCGGGTCGTCGTCGATGAGCTGGCGATTCACCGCTAGCAGCGCCTCCGTCTCGCTTTGGCGCAGGGCGTGGGGCAGCCGCTTAGGCAGCTTGGGACCCGAAAGCACCGAAGCCGGGTCTTCGCGGGGGGAATCCTGCTCTGACAGCCAGCGGAACATGCCCTTGAGGGATGAGAGGCGCCGGTTCATGGTGCTCTTCGCGTATTGGGCCCGGTCCATGTCGGCCAGGTACAGGCGCAGCCGTTTGTGGGTGGTGTTGAAGGGGCTCAGCTGCTGGCGATGGGCCCAGCGCAGATAAGCCAGCAAATCGGCCCGCTTTGCCGCCAGCGTGTTGGCGGAAACCCGCCGGCCGGCTTCCAGCTGCCCCAGATAGGCCGCTACTTTGTCGTAGCCCGGCAGCTGCTCGTCCTCATCGATGGGCTCGGCGGGATCCACGGCCTAGCCCTCCTCGGGAAAAAACGGTTCCGCCGCCGCGGCGCCGGCCACCAGTTGCTGCGGGACGAGGAGCCCCGCCTCCGCCAGAGCGCTCCCGTAGTCCCGCAGCGCCTCCGCGCCGCGGCGGGCGAAGCACCCGTAGCGCTCCCGCTTCTGCTTCACCGGCTTCTCAAGCGGCGGCATGAGGCCGAAGTTCACGTGCATGGGCTGGTAGTTTTCCGTGGCCGGGTCGGTGGCGTAGGCCATCAGCGCCCCGAACGCCGTGGTGGCCGGCAAGGGCACCGCCGCCCGCCCCTGGGCCCAGGCGGCAACGGAAAGCGCGCAGTGCAGCCCCGAGCGCACCGCTTCGCAATAGCCCTCGGTGCCCGCCAGCTGGCCCGCCACCCACAGGGGCACGGGCAGGCTTTGCGCGTTTCCACCAGTCATGCGGCCGCTGCCTTCCAGCAGTTGCGGAGCGTTGATGAAGGTGTTGCGGTGCATCACGCCATAGCGGGCGAAATCGGCATGCTCCAAGCCTGGCACCAGGGAAAACACCCGCTTTTGCTCGGGGAAGGTGAGGTTGGTCTGGAAGCCCACCAGGTTGTAGCAGGTGCCCTCGACGTTCTCGGCCCGCAGCTGCAACGCGGCCCAGGGGCGCCTTCCGGTTTCCGGATCCACCAGCCCCACCGGCTTGCAAGTGCCGAAACGGGGCGCATCCCGGCCGGCCCGCGCCACTTCCTCGATGGGCTGACAGGCCTGGAACAGGTCTTTCGACTCGAAATCCTTGGCCACCACCCGCTGGGCCGCCAGCAGCTCGTCGATGAAATGCTCGTACTGCTCACGGGAGAAAAACGCGTTCAGGTAGTCGCCGGCCCCCTCTTCGTAGCGGCTCTGGCGCACCAGTTTGCCCATGTCCAGGGAATCTGCCATCACAATGGGGGCGGCAGCGTCGAAAAACGCCAGCGCCTCGGTGCCGGTGAGCTGCCGCAGCTCTTCGGCCAGCCCGTCGGAGGTGAGCGGACCGGTGGCCAGCACGATGCCATCAAAGCGCTCCGCCAGCGGGGCAAGGCCTGCCACCTCTTCCCGCACCAGATGCACCAGCGGCTCTTCTTCCAGCGCGCGGGTCACATCGGCGGCGAACTGGTCGCGGTCCACCGCCAACGCCCCGCCCGCCGCCACCGAATGGCGCCGTGCGGTTTCCAAAAGCCGCGAACCCAGGAAAGCCAGCTCCGCCTTCAGCATGCCGGCCGCACTGTCGCGCTTCATGCCCTTCAGCGAATTGGAACACACCAACTCGGCCGCGAAAGAAGTCTTGTGAACAGGGGTTTTTCGCACAGGGCGCATCTCGAACAGGGTTACTTCCACCCCGCGTCCGGCCAACTGCAGCGCCGCTTCGCTGCCAGCCAGCCCTGCCCCCACAATGGCGATATGAGTTCTCTTTTCCATGGCGAGAAGCTTACCACAACCCCGCCCCGTCCCCCTGTCATGGATTAGCGGTCGGGGATGCGGGGGCCAAAGCGGCCGTCGGGGTATTGGCAGACGATGCCCCGGCGCTGGAGCGCGGCGATCTCGGTCATGAGCCAGGGCAGCGGGGCCACCCCCGGCAGCCACTGGCCCACTAGCCCCACCAGCTGCTCAGTGGAACAGCACTCGGCCGCCAGGGCCAGGGCCAGGCTCTCCCGAGCGCGCTCCTCGGGGGTAGCGGCAACGGACGCGGCGGCGCTTTCCCCGCGCGCCACTTCCTGCTTCAAGCATCCGAAGAGCGAGAGCAGGCTGTCGTCGAAGGCGTCATCGTCCACTATGGGCACCGCCCCCTGGTACACGAGGCGGTTGGCCCCCCGTGAGCTGAAAGACGTGATGGCGCCCGGCACCGCCCACACCTCGCGCCCCGCCGCCAGCGCCTCATCTGCGGTGGAGAAAGTGCCGGACGGCAGCCCCGCCTCCACGATGAGGCACGCGAGCCCCAGTCCGGCGATGATGCGGTTGCGCTCCCGGAACGTGGCCCGCAACGGGGCGAAACCCCATTCGTGCTCGGATATCACCGCTCCGCCGCTGTCCACTATCTGCTGGAACAGCTCCCGGTTCTCGGCAGGGTACAGCCGGTCCACTCCCCCGCCCAGCACTGCCACCGTAGGCGTCCCGGCCGCCAACGCCGCCCGATGGGCTTCGCTGTCGCAGCCCCGCGCGCCGCCAGAGACGATGGTCACCCCGGCCTCTGCAGCTCGGCCGGCGAATCTCCGCGCGCACCCGCGCCCATAAGGGGTGGCCTTCCGAGCCCCCACCACCGCCAAACCCGCCGTCAGCGCCCCCGGGTTCCCCACCCCGTAGATCACCTCCGGTGGACGCGGCACGTCCCGCAACGCAACAGGATAGCCCGCATCCGCGCGGCCGAGCACAAAGCGCGGCCCCGCCAGCACCTTACCGTTTGTCACAAGCCCTCCCCTTTCCGTCTGAGGCCCGCCGGGGCCACCGCCCGCCGCTCACAGGTTTCCCACCCCTTCGCGTAACCGAAACCCCAACGCTTCCGCCAAATGATCGCGGACGACAGCGGGGCGCTGTTCCATGTCGGCGATGGTGCGGGCCACGGACAGCAGCCCCATGATGGAACGGCCGCTCATGGCGCAGGTTTGCGCCATCTCCTCCAAAAATGCCTGCGTGACGCCGTCCATGCGGCAGGCCGCCACCAAATCGGGGGCCCGCATCCGCGCCCCCGTACCGGGCCGCCCCGCCGTCGCGTTGCGCCAAGACGCGTACTCCCGCGCCGCCAGCACGCCGTCGCGCAGCTGCGCCGACGATGTGCCGCTGCCGGTGGAAAGCACCGCCGAGGGCGGCAGGCGCGGAATGTCCAGATGAATGCTGATGCGGTCGAGAATGGGGCCGCCGATGCGCCCTTGGTAGGTTTTCACCTGCAAATCGGTGCACTTGCAGGCATGCTCCGCATCTCCCAGGTAGCCGCACGGGCAAGGGTTCGATGCCGCCAGCAGCATGAAATCGGCCGGCAGCACCACATTGCCATCGGCCCTCGTTATGCAAGCGCAGCCCGATTCCATGGGCTGGCGGATGCTCTGCAGCACCGAACTTTTGAACTCGGCCAGCTCGTCTAGGAACAATATGCCGTGATGGGCAAGGGAGATCTCCCCTGGCCGCACCGGCGTGCCCCCGCCCACCAACCCCGCTTGGCTTGCGCTGTGATGGGGGCTGCGAAAGGGACGCGCTCCGGAAAGAATGGCGTCGGTGGGCTCTCCCGCCACCGAATGAACGACGGCGCTCTCCAGTTTTTCCTCCTCGGTAAGGGGCGGCAAGATAGTGGCCATGCGCGAGGCCAACATGGTTTTCCCGGAGCCCGGCGGCCCCATCATCAAAAGGCCGTGACGCCCCGCCGCCGCAATCTGCAACGCCCGCTTCGCCACCTCGTGCCCGGCTATGTCGGAGTAATCCAGCGCTTCCACCGCGCAGCGCCCCGGCGGCGCGCCGCGCACGGGCACCAACCCCTCTCCGCCAGGGTGCAAGGCGCCGATGCGGGCCAGGGAAAGCTGCTCCAGC
>Ga0073908_1003021_pt1 | contig 18453 bp, 20 predicted proteins | sample MucameincwithD2O_FD_65484 | JGI IMG/M metagenome (GOLD analysis project Ga0073908, IMG submission 65484) | Mouse cecum microbial communities from Vienna, Austria - Mucus amended microcosms incubated with D2O | ecosystem: Host-associated > Mammals > Digestive system > Large intestine > Cecum...
CAAGACCAGCCCCTATGAGTTCTACCAGTACTGGCGCAACGTGGGCGACGGGGACGTGCTCAAATGCCTGCGGATGCTCACCTTCCTGCCCCTGGAGCAGATCAGCGAGATGGATTCCTGGGAGGGGTCCCAGCTGAACACCGCCAAGGAGATTCTGGCCTTTGAGCTGACCAGTCTGGTCCACGGCAGGGAGGAGGCGGAGAAGGCCCAGCAGGCCGCCAAGGCCCTGTTCATAGGGGGCGGCGATCTGGACAACGTGCCCTCCACCACCCTGTCCGCCGGGGATTTGACCGAAGGGAGCATCGGCATCCTGGACCTGATGGTCAAGTGCAAGCTGGCTCCCTCCAAGAAAGAGGCCCGCCGTCTGGTGGAGCAGGGAGGCGTCACCGTCAATGAGGAGAAAATTTCCGACGTGAACGCCGCGTTCTCCCAGGATCAGCTGGCCGGGGGCCTGATGGTCCGGAAGGGAAAGAAGGTTTTTCACAGGGTTTCGGTATAATTTTCTTGACACCGGGCGAAAAAACCGTTAAAATAGAAATGCCGCGTCGAGCAGGCCCCGCAAGCGGAAGAAATTCCCGCCTGGGAGAGCGAGCCCGTTATAAAGGAGTTGAAATACGATGTACGCAATTATTGAGACCGGCGGAAAGCAGTACAAGGTGACGGAGGGCGACACCCTCTTCATCGAGAAGCTGGAGGCCGAAGCCGGCGCCGCCATCACCTTTGACAAGGTCCTGGCTGTGCTCAACGACGGCAGCGCCACCTTCGGGGCCCCCGTGGTGGAGGGCGCCAGCGTGGACGCCACCGTGGTGAAAAACGGCAAGGGCAAGAAGATCCGCATCTTCAAGTACACCCCCAAGAAGGGCTACCGCAAGCGCCAGGGCCACCGTCAGCCCTACACCAAGGTGCAGATCGGCGCGATTCACGCCTAAGAGATGACCACTGTCTCATTTTTTACAGAGGGCGACCGGATTACCGGCTTTCGGGCCCAGGGACACAGCGGCAGCGCCCCGGCGGGTGAGGACTTGGTCTGCGCCGCCGTCACCAGCGCGGTGCGGCTGGCTGAGTGCGCCGTCAACGATGTGCTGTGCCTGGAAGCGTCCGTGAAGGTTTCGGAGCGGGACGCGTCCGTCACCCTCAAGCTCCCCAGCCGATTGGAGGACCCAGCGGAGGAAACCTGCCAGACCCTTCTGGCGGCCCTGATGGTCCATCTGGTCAATCTGGCGGAGGAATATCCTGAAAATATTACCGTTTTGGAGGTGTAATTATGCTGAATATCGGCCTTCAGTTCTTCGCCCATAAAAAGGGCGTGGGCTCCACCCGCAACGGCCGCGACTCCAAGGCCAAGCGCCTGGGCGTGAAGCGCGGCGACGGCCAGTTCGTGCTGGCGGGCAACATCCTGGTGCGCCAGCGGGGCACCCATATCCATCCCGGCGTCAACGTGGGCATCGGCAGCGACGATACGCTGTTCGCCAAAGCCACCGGCCGCGTGAAATTCGAGCGTCTGGGCAAGGACCGCAAGCAGGTCTCCATTATTGAGGAAGCCGCTGCGGAGTAAAGGTTTGCTATTAAGCCGCAAACGGTGTCCGTTTGCGGCTTTTTTGTCAGAAAGTGAGAGCTGTATGAATATCCAAGAAAAACAGCACGGGGGTGCGCTTTATCTCCCCGGAGACCCGGAGCTCCAGAAGGAGCAGTTGCAATGTCTGGACCGCCTGCACGCCCTGAATCAACTAAAGCCCTCCGACCTGGCGGGCAAGACCGCCCTGCTCCGGGAGATGTTCGCGGAAATCGGGGAGGACTGCTATATCGAGACGCCCTTCTATGCCAACTGGGGCGGGCGGCACGTCCACTTCGGCAAAAATATCTATGCCAATTTCAACCTGACCCTGGTGGATGACACCCATATTTACGTGGGGGATTACACCCAGTTGGGCCCAAACGTGGTGCTGGCTACGGCGGGCCACCCCATTCTGCCGGAGCTGCGGGAGCAGGCATACCAGTACAACGCCCCGGTCCGGGTGGGCCGGAACTGCTGGCTGGGCGCGGGTGTTGTGGTGGTCCCCGGCGTCACCATCGGCGACAACGTGGTAGTGGGCGCGGGATCTGTGGTGACCAGGGACCTGCCTGACAACGTCGTTGCGGTTGGCAGCCCCTGCAAAATTTTGCGGGAGGTCGGCGAGCACGACCGGGAATACTATTTTAAAAATCGGAAAATTGACTGGATGCAGTTTAAGTAAGGAGGCCCCTGAATGGCAGCACCCTTTGTAGATACGGCAAAAATCACCGTCCGCGCCGGAAATGGCGGAAACGGTGTGGTCTCCTTTCACCGGGAGAAATACGTGGCCAACGGCGGCCCCGACGGCGGCGACGGCGGCCGGGGGGGCAATATCGTCGTTCAGGCGGACCCCCATATGTCCACCCTGATGGACTTTCGCTACAAGCGCAAGTACACCGCTGGCAACGGCTCCGACGGGGCCGGAAAGCGCTGTACCGGAAAGGACGGGGAAAACCTGGTCATTCGGGTCCCCAGGGGCACCGTGATCCGGGACGCGGAGACCAACGAGATTATCTGCGATCTGTCCCGGGATGAACCTTTTGTTTTGTGCCGGGGCGGGCGCGGGGGCTGGGGCAACCAGCACTTCGCCACCCCCACACGGCAGGTCCCCCGCTTTGCCAAGGCGGGCCTGCCCGGGGAGAATCGGGAGGTACTGCTGGAGCTGAAGCTGCTGGCCGACGTGGGTCTGGTGGGCTTCCCCAACGTGGGCAAATCCACCCTGCTCAGCGTGGTCAGCCGCGCCCAGCCCAAAATCGCCAACTACCACTTTACCACCCTCTTCCCCAACCTGGGGGTGGTCTACGTGGAGGAGGGGGTGTCCTTCGTGCTGGCGGACATCCCGGGCATCATTGAAGGCGCCGCCGGCGGGGCCGGCCTGGGCCACGACTTTTTGCGGCACATCGACCGGTGCCGCCTGCTCATCCATGTGGTGGACGTGTCCGGCAGCGAGGGCCGGGACCCGGTGGAGGATTTTGAGGCCATCAACGCGGAATTGGCCCAGTATTCCCCGGAGCTGGCCTCCCGAAAGATGCTGGTGTGCGCCAACAAGGCGGACATCATGGAGGACCCCGCCCTGCTGGACAAGCTCCGGGCCCATGTGGAAGCCCAGGGGCTGGAGCTGTTTGTCATCTCCGCCGCCGCCCACCAGGGGACTCGGGAGCTGGTGCGGAAAACCGCCCAGGAGCTGCAAAGCCTGCCCCCGGTGACGGTCTACGAGCCCACCTACGTCCCCCGCCCGCCGGAGGTGGACCCCTCCGGCGAGGTGGCCATTGAGCGGTACGGCGAGACCTGGGTGGTGGAGGGCGCCTGGCTCCAGCGGCTGATTGCCAACGTGAATTTCTCCGATTACGAGTCCCGCAGCTGGTTTGACAAGATACTGCGGCAGTCGGGGCTGTTCGACAAGCTGGAGGCCATGGGCATCCAGGACGGGGACATCGTGTCCCTGTATGATCTGGAGTTTGAATACCAGCGCTAGGCCGGAAACGAACAGAATGCAACACTCCGTTTTTAAGTGGTTTCAAGTTTGTAACTTTTTTGATTCTTTTGTTACAAAGCTGAAACCACTTTTTTCACGGACATTTTTGTTCAGTTTTTTCTCTTTTTCTGCCGATTTCAACACGGTGTAACAAAGCTGTAAAAAAAGTCTTAGAAAATGTTTGACAAATGAAATCGAATATGTTACAATTCGGTTACAATAAATTTTGGGAGGGATTTGATGGCTCCAGAGAAAATTCCCCTTTCCTACAAGGGCCGGCCCCTGCGCCGGAAGGATAATCTCATTTATTACGGCACCATGGCCGAAAAATACATCATCATGTTCCAGGTCCTGGAGACGAAAAAGGTGGAAGGGCTGGATGTCGCCTCCAAGGTATCCGTCCAGCTTCAGCTCACCGACCCGGACCTGAAAAGCCGGGACCGGGTGGTCAAAAAGAGCATGAAGGACAGTCTGTATGAGGCCATGGATGTGGCCTCCGTATGGCTGGACCGGGCCTTGGCCCAGTAAGTGTAAGGTTTGTACAAACGAGAAATGGGAGGTTTTTTCCGTATGTTTGCTTGGAAACACGCGGCCGCCAAGGCTGCTACGAAGATTGTCGCCAGTGGTCTGGTTCTCTCCGCAATCGTGTCCCCCGCCTTTGCCATCACCGGTACGGTGGACGCAAGCGACGGCCTGCGGCTGCGGGCGGGCGCGGGCACCGATCAGAAGGTGATTACCCTGCTGGCCGACAAAACCGAGGTGGAAGTGACCGGAACCGCCGAAAACGGCTGGTATCAGGTGACCTGGGACAACGAGACCGGCTTTGTCTCCCCCGACTACCTCATCGTAGCCCAGGAGGAGGCCCAGGAGCTTCCCCAGGTGGCTGAACCTACATACGGACGCACTACCGACGTGCTGAATATCCGCAGCGGCCCCAGCACCGACGACGACCGCATCGGTCAGCTGTCCCGGGGCGCGGTGGTCACGATTCTGGAGGAAAAAGACGGCTGGTACCGCCTTCAGCGGGGCTACATCAGCGCCGACTATGTGACCAAGATTTCCGCCGAGGAGGCATCCAACTCCGGCAAGGGCAGCGATATGGCCCAGTTCGCCCTGAGTCTGGTGGGCTGTCCCTATGTCTACGGCGGCAACTCCCCCAAGGGCTTTGACTGCTCCGGCTTTGTGAAGTACGTGGCCAACTACTTCGGCCATACCGTGGCCCGCACCGCCTCCGACCAGATGGAGAACGGTACGCCCGTCTCCTGGGACGAGCTTCAGGCCGGCGACCTGGTGTTCTTTAAAAAGAGCGGCAGCAGCGCCCGGCGGGCCTCCCACGTGGGCATTTACATTGGCAACGGGCAGTTTGTCCACGCCTCTACCTCCCGGGTGGGCGTGATCGTCAGCGGCATGAACGAGGCCTACTACACCAGCGGCTTCGTGGGCGCCCGGCGGCTTGGCTGATCCCATAAATAGTTCAAACCCGGAATGGCTCAGCCATTCCGGGTTTTGCCAGGAGTGATTGCAATGGCAGGCAGATTCATTGTGCTGGAGGGGCTGGACGGCTCCGGCAAGAGCACCCAGATTGCCCGGCTGGCCCAGAGCCTCCGGGCCCGGGGCCGCAGGGTCCACTGCACCGCGGAGCCCACCGATTCCGCCACCGGCGGCCTCATTCGGGACACCCTGCGCGGAAATTGCCGCCGCAGCGGGGCCGAGCTGGGGGCGCTGTTTTTAACGGACCGCATCGCCCATAACGTAAACCCTGTGTGGGGGTTCCAAAGGCTTCTGAAGGAGGACTGGGACGTCATCTGCGACCGGTATTACTACTCCTCCTTCGCCTATCAGGGGCTGTCCACTGATCTGGAGTGGGTGATGGATATGAACCTGAAGTGTCCGGAGATTGGGAAACCGGACCTGTGCGTGTTTTTGGACGTGGACTACAAAAAATGCAAGGAGCGGCTGGACCGGGACCGGGCCTCCCTGGAGATTTTCGAGCAGGACCCGGAGCAGATGAACGCCACCCGGCAGCTGTTTTTTAGCGTGTTCCAGCGGCTGGAGGGCCGGGAGAACATCCAGGTTGTAGACGCCAACGACACGCCGGACCAGGTGGCGGCGAAGATTTTCGCCCTTGTGGAGCAGCTTTAAAAAAGCCGAAGGGAGACATCCCTTCGGCTTTTTTTCAGACAGTGCTTCACTTCACGGCCACCGCTTCAATCTCAAACAGCGCGCCCTTGGGCAGCGCAGCCACCTGGACGCAGGAGCGGGCAGGCGCCTGGCCGGAGAAATATTTGGCGTAAATGGCGTTGATGGCGGCGAAGTCGTTGATGTCCGATAAAAATACGGTGGTTTTGACTACGTCGGCACAGCTCATTCCGGCCGCCTGCAAAACGGCGGACAGGTTGTCCAGGGCCTGGGCAGCCTGGGCCTCCACCCCCTGGGCCAGCTCTCCGGTGGCGGGGATCAGGCCAAGCTGGCCGGAGGTGTACAGGGTGCCGCCGGCCAACTTGGCGTGGCAGTAGGGGCCCAGTGCGGCGGGGGCGTTTTCGGCGGTAATCGTTTGATTCATTGAAAATCCTCCTTCAATGTGGTATGCTTTCATTATAGTAAAAAATAAGGGAAAAGCAAGGCAAATATGAACAGTTTCCTCCCGGAAGCAGAAAGGACAGCGAAGGCCCTATGGGTAGTGATCCACAAAAAACAATTCTGTTCGAGCAGACCCCTGTTCCCCAGGCCGTACTGCGTATGTCCATCCCCACCATCCTCAGCTCCCTGGTGATGGTGCTGTACAACCTGGCGGATACCTATTTTGTGGGGATGCTCAACAATCCCATCGAAAATTCCGCTGTCACTCTGGCCGCGCCGGTGCTGCTGGCCTTCAACGCGGTAAACAACCTCTTCGGCGTGGGCAGCTCCAGCATGATGAGCCGGGCCCTGGGCAGCAAGGACCATGACGCCGTCCGGCGCAGCTCCGCCTTTGGCTTCTACTGCGCCCTGATCAGCGGGGTGCTGTTCTCCCTGGGGTGTACCGTGTTTCAGGGGCCCCTGCTGGCGCTGCTGGGCACCGACGGAGACACCCTTCCGGCTACCGGGGCCTATCTGCGGTGGACGGTCTCCTGCGGGGCAGCTCCGGCCATTTTGAACGTGGTGCTGGCCTATCTGCTCCGGGCGGAGGGGGCCTCCCTTCACGCCAGCGCAGGCACCATGAGCGGCTGCGTGCTTAATATGCTGCTGGACCCGATTTTCATCCTGCCCTGGGGCTTCAACCTGGGGGCCGCCGGGGCGGGGCTGGCCACCTTCCTGTCCAACTGCGCCGCCTGTCTGTACTTCTTCATACTGCTGTATGTCCGCCGGGGCAAAACCTTTGTGTGCATCCGGCCGTCCATGTTCCGGCTTGACCGGCGGATTGCCGGACAGGTGTGCGGCGTGGGCATACCGGCGGCCATACAGAACCTGCTCAATGTAACCGGAATGACGGTGCTGAACAACTTCACTTCCGTCTACGGCCCCGGGGCGGTGGCCGCCATGGGCATCGCCCAGAAAACTGCCATGATCCCCATGTATATTGCGCTGGGTCTCTCCCAGGGCATAACCCCTCTAATCAGCTACAACTACGCCGCCCGGAACCCCCGCCGGATGAAGGATGTGCTGTTTTTCTCCGAAAAGCTGGCGTTAAGCTTCCTGGGAATCATGACCGTAGGGTACTATGTGGGGGCCTATGGACTGATTGGGCTGTTTATGGACAACCCGGAGATTGTGGCCTGCGGCGGCCGGCTGCTGCGGGGGCTGTGTCTGGCCCAGCCCTTCCTGTGCGTGGATTTTATGGCGGTGGGGGTGTTTCAGGCCTGCGGCATGGGCCGGAAGGCCCTGGTGTTCGCCATCCTGCGCAAAATTGTGCTGGAGATTCCCGCCCTGGTCCTGCTCAACCGGCTGTGGCCCCTGTACGGCCTGGCCTACGCTCAGCCCGCGGCGGAGGTGGTGCTGGCCGCTGCCGCCGTGTGTGTGCTGGCCCGGATGTTCCGGTCGCCGGAGTTTCAGGAGCCCCAAAGGCGTACTTGACAAATTTGCCGGAATCTTGTACAATTTATACAACCAGATGTGGAAAACCTGCGAGAATCCGACAAAAATATGAAGGAGCTGCTGCATTATGAGCCAGATCGAAAAATACCAGGGCATTATCCCCGCCTTCTACGCCTGCTACGACGACGCAGGCGCCATCTCCCCCGCGCGTGTACGGGCCCTTACGGAGTATTTCATTCAGAAGGGCGTCAAGGGCCTCTATGTGGGCGGCTCCTCCGGCGAGTGCATCTACCAGAGCGTGGAGGAGCGCAAGCTGGTGCTGGAGAACGTGATGGAGGTCAACAAGGGCCGGGTCACCATCATCGCCCACGTGGCCTGCAACAACACCGAGGACAGCAAGATTCTGGCCGCCCACGCGGAGAGCCTGGGGGTGGACGCCATCGCCTCCATCCCCCCCATCTACTTCCACCTGCCGGAAAAGGCCATTGCCGCCTACTGGAACGACATCTCCTCCGCCGCCCCCAACACGGATTTTATCATCTATAACATCCCCCAGCTGGCCGGCGTGGCCCTCACCCTGCCCCTGCTGCGGGAGATGAAGAAGAACCCCAAAATGGTAGGCGTCAAAAACTCCTCCATGCCCACCCAGGATATTCAGCTGTGGCGGGACGAGGGCGTGTTCGTGTTCAACGGCCCCGACGAGCAGCTGATCTCCGGTCTGGCCATGGGGGCCTGCGGCGGCATCGGCGGCACCTACGGCGCTATGCCCGAGCTGTTCCTGAAGCTGTGGGAGAAGCTGAACGCCGGCGAGCTGGAGGCCGCCCGGGAGATTCAGAATGAGTGCTGCCGGATTATCTATGCCCTGTGCGAGCACGGCAATCTGTACGCCATCATTAAGGGCGTGCTGAAGGTCCGGGGCGTGGAAGTGGGCAACACCCGCAGGCCCATGCCCGGCCTCACCGCTGAGGACCAGCCCCTGGTGGACAAGTGCGTGGGGCTGATTGACGCGGCTATCGCCAAATACTGCTAATCCAAAGAACCAGTGACAGAACCGGCCGTACCGCATGGGCGGGATGGCCGGTCTGTTGTCCGTATAGGAGGGAAACGCCGTGGAGGAAACACTGGCCTGCTGCTTTACCGGACACCGCCCCGCCCGCCTGCCCTGGGGGGAGCGGGAGAACGACCCCCGCTGTCTGGACATGAAGCTCCAGATCCGCCGGGCGTTGGAGCGGGCCTGGGAGGCCGGGTGCCGCCATTTTATCTCCGGTATGGCCCGGGGATGCGACCTGTATTTCGCGGAGGCCGTTCTGGCCCTGCGCCAGCGCCACCCGGAGGCTGTTCTGGAGGCGGCCCGCCCCTATGAGGGACAGGCCGCCAGCTGGCTCCCCCAGGAGCGGGCCCGCTACCAGGCCATTCTGGACCAGTGTGATTTCGAGACGATGGTCCAGCACCAGTATGACCGGGGGTGCATGATGCGCCGGAACCGCTACATGGTGAACCGGTCCGTCCGGCTGATTGCCGTCTACGACGGGACCCCCAAGGGGGGCACCTTCAATACCCTGGCCTACGCCATGCGGCGGGGACTGGAGACCGATATTCTGGAGGTTTCGCCATGAATACCCTGATGCACATCTGCTGCGCCCCCTGCGCCAATCTGCCCATTGAGCAGCTGCGGGAGGAGGGCGTGGCTGTCACCGGCTTCTGGTTCAATCCCAACATCCACCCCTACACAGAGTATCAGGCCCGGAAGCACACCCTGGAGGACTACGCCAAAACCATCGGCCTGAAGCTGGTCATCGGCGGGACCTATGATCTGCGGTCCTTCATCACCGCTGTAGCGGGGGATATCGACGGCCGGTGCAGCTATTGCTACCGGGTGCGGATGGAGGAGAGCGCCAGATATGCCGCAGAGCACGGCTTTGACAGCTTCACCACCTCCCTGCTCATCAGTCCCTACCAGAACCACGAGGGCATCTGCGCCGCGGGCCGGGAGCTGGGGGAACAATACGGGGTGGAATTTCTCCCCCGGGATTTCCGGCCTCTGTTCCAGGCGGGGCAGGAGCGGGCCCGGCAGCTGGGATTTTATATGCAGAAATACTGCGGATGTATCTTCAGTGAAGAGGAACGGTATAAAAAGCGCAGAAAATAAAAAACCAGGTCGGGACAGCCCGGCCTGGTTTTTTATTATATGCCGTTACAGCAGGCTCCAGCCGTCGTCTGGCCCGGAGTTTCCGCCCGTCCAGAGGAGGGTATACTGTACCTCCCGATACTCGCGTTCGGCCCGATGGAAGAGACCGCCAGCCCCTCCTCCAGCTCACAGCCCTGGGTCCACTGGGGTATTTGCTCGCCGGGGTCTGCGGCGCAAGCTCCTCTGCAGGCGGAGAAATTCTTTGACAGCCGGTCAGAACAACCCAGCCAAAAGGCACAGACTTAAAAAACGCTTCATTTGGTGACCACTGGCTTCCCGTCCTGGTCCAGCAGGACCGTAAAGCCCGCGGCGTTTCCGTCCCGGTGGAACACATAATTGACCCCCGTCTCGGTGTCCACCCAAATTTCAACCATGCTTATAGTTCCTTGCTGATAGATTTTTTTGAAACGCTCCATAATCAATACTTCTTTCTGTTTGTTAATTTACAACATGAACCGGCCGTTTTCCTTCCAGAATCAGCCGCACGTTGTTCCAGATATTGGTGTGGGCCCGCCGGAAGGCCCCCTCTGTAATCCCCCCCAGGTGAGCGGTGCAGATTACCCGGTCCCGGACGTGCTCCGGCAGGTCTACCAGGGGGTGGTCGGCGGGGGTGGGCTCCGGGGCAATGGTGTCCAAACCGGCGCCGGCGATTTTGCCCTCCAGAAGCGCCTCCCGCAGAGCCAGGTTGTCGATCAGCTCCCCCCGGCTGGTGTTGATGAGAAAGGCCCCGGACTTCATCCGGGCCAGAAAATCCCGGTTGACCATCCCTTTGGTGCTCTCGTTGACGGAGCAGGCCAGCATCACCACGTCGCACCTTGCGGCCAGCTCCTCCAGAGGCAGGTAGCTGGCCCCCAGTTCTTCCTCCAGGGCCTCCGGGCGGCGGTGGGGGGCGTAGTAGTACAGGGGGCAGCCGAAGGGCTTCAGACGCCGGGCGGCGGCCTGTCCGATGTCGCCAAAGCCCACCAGACCCACAGACAGCTCTCCCAGCTCCAGGCCGCCCTCCTGCATGATGTTCTCCTTGAACTGGATCTGCCGGCCCTCCCGGACCGCCCGGTGGGCGGACAGGGCCAGCCGGGTGAGCATCAGCATCAGCATAATGGCAAGCTCCGCCACAGGAGCGGCGTTGCAGCCGGCGTTGTTGCACACATAGATGCCCCGCTCCTTGGCGGCGGCGGTGTCGATGGCGCTGTAGGCCACCCCCTCGGAGTGAATCAGCTTCACCTGGGGCAGCAGGTCCATGGCCTGGGCGCTCACAGGGGTAATGGCGTCCACCAGCAGGGCCCCGGCGTCGGGGCAGGCGGCGGCCATCTCCTCCGGGGACGCGTCCCGGGCGCAGAACACCAGCTCCACCGGCAAATCTTTTGCGAAATCCGGAAAAAGCTTCTGGTAGCGCTCTTTTCCTCCGGCAATCAAAACCTTCATTTGGACACCTCTTTCTGCGGGAATTCCACGGCAATGGGCTGATAATACCGCTGCTTTGCCTGCTCATATTGAATCACAAACGCCTGGGAGCCCCCCTGGTGGAGCTGCTGCAGGTAGTTGTGGATGTCCTGGCGGATCAAGGCCCCATGGGGGCTGGCCTGCTGGATTACCCGGACGGCGGCGTTGGAGCAGTGGTCGGAAATGCGCTCCAGGTTGGTCAGCAGCTCCAGGAACTGGGTGCCCACCTCCACGGTGCAGTCCCCCCGCTTCAGCCGCTCCACGTGACGCTCCCGCAGGGTGGCGGTCATAAGATCCACAACCTCCTCCAGAGGCTCCACACGGAAGGCGTTCTCTGCGCTCTTGGTCCGATAGGCCTCTACCGTGGTGCCAAGGGCCTCGTCCACCGCGCTGCACACGTACTTCAGCTCCTCCGCCGCCTGGGGCGTAAAGGAGAGGTTCTGCTCGTGGAGAATTGTGGCGCTCTCGCTCAGGTTCACCGCATAGTCGCCGATCCGCTCGAAGTCCGTGAGCGCGTGGAGCAGGTCCGACACCATGTCGCTGTCCCGGCCGGGCAGGGAGTGGCTGGACAGCTGGACCAGGTAGCGGTCCAGAGAGCCCTCCATGTGGTCCAGCCGCTCCTCATTTTCCTGAATTCTAGCAAGCTGCTTTTCGTTGTAGTCGATGAGCAGCCCCTGCGCAAGACCCAAATTCTTTTGGGCCAGCTCGCCCATTTGGATCACAACCTCCCGGCAGCGCTCCAGTGCCACCGGCGGGGTGGCCAAAAAGCGGGGGTCCAGCAGGGTGGCCATGGAGTCCTCCCCCGTCTCCGGGATGGTTTTTTCAACCAGCCACACCAGCAGCCGGTTGAAGGGCAGCAGGATCAGGGTACAGACGATGTTGAAAATGGAGTGCAGGTTGGCGATGGAGCCATAGTCCATAATCTGGTTCCAAAACACCAGACCGACGGCGGCGTTCAGCCCGTAGAGCACCAGGGAAAAGACCAGCGTACCGATGATGTTGAAGTAGAGGTGGACCGCAGCGGTGCGCTTGGCGTTGCGGCTGGCTCCGATGCTGGAGAGAATGGCGGTAACGCAGGTGCCGATGTTCTGGCCCATGATAATGGGCATCGCCACCGAGAAGGTGACCACTCCGGAGGCGGACAGGGCCTGCAAAATCGCCACGGAGGCGGTAGAGCTTTGAATCAGCGCCGTGATGCCCGCGCCCACCAGGATTCCCAGAATGGGGTTGGAGAACTGGATAAACATCTGCTGGAAGGCCTCAAGCTGGGTCAGGGGGGTGAGGGCAGTTTCCATGGACTTGATGCCCATGAACAGAAGGCCCAGCCCCAGGAAAATCTGTCCCCAGGTGCGCTTGTGCCCTCCGGAGAAAAAGGAATAGAAGATAATCCCGGTAAAGGCGAAGATGGGGCCCAGCATCTCCGGCCGAAGGAGCAGGAGAAACAGATTGTCTCCGGACAGCCCGCCCAGGCGTAAAATCTGCGCGGTGACCGTAGTACCGATGTTGGCGCCCATAATCACGCCCACGGCCTGGCGCAGCTTCAGGATTCCGGCATTGACAAAGCCAATGCACATAACGGTGGTGGCGGCGGAGGAATGGACCATGCCAGCGACCACCGCACCCAGCAGCACCCCTTTGAAAATATTGTCCGTAAGCTTTTCCAGCAGCGAGGCCAGCTTGCCGCTGGTCAGCTTTTCCAGGCCGGTGGTCATGGTGGACATACCGAACAGGAACGTGGCCAGAGCGCCCAGCAGGGCGATTAAATCGGGCAGCGTCAAAATAGTTCCCCCTTCATTATGCAGCTTCACAGTCGTTAAAAGACCGTTAAAATTATACACTGAATCGGGGACGGGGTAAAGAAGAATTTTGCAAAAAGCTGTCTAATCTTTTCGAGAAAAAGGGGGCGGAATTTTCTTCCGTCCCCTTAAATTACAAATTATTTCACCAGCTGAGACATATCGTACAGTCCCGGCGCGCTCACCCCCGCCATAAATTTGGCGGCCTCCAGGGCCCCCTGGGCGAAAATCTCCCGGGAGAGGGCGGTGTGCTTGATTTCAATCAGCTCGTCGTGTCCGGCAAAAATGATCTCATGTTCGCCCACAATGGTCCCCCCCCGGACAGCGGAGATGCCGATCTCCTTTTTGTCCCGGGGGCGGCGGACGCTGTGGCGCTCAAACACATACTCCGTCCCGTGGCCGCAGCTCTCCGCCGCCGCATCGGCGATCATAAGTGCCGTCCCGGAGGGGGCGTCCACCTTCCGGCGGTGGTGCCGCTCCACAATCTCGATGTCGCAGCTGTCCCCCAGAACGGAGGCGGCCTTTTTCACCAGCTCCAGCAGCACGTTGATCCCCAGGGACATATTGGCCGAGCGGAAGATGGGGGTTTTCAGGGCGGCGGCGCCGATCTGGGCCACCTGCTCCGGGGTATAGCCGGTGGTGGCCAGCACCAGGGGGATTTTCCGGGCGATGGAGAACTCCAGCAGCCCCTCCAGTGCGGCGGGGGCGGAGAAGTCGATCACCGCGTCCGCCTCCCCCTGAAACCGGGCGGGGGAGGAGAACACGGGAAATTCCCGGTCGGCGGAGCCCAATACGTCGAACCCGGCGGCAATCTCCACCTGGGGGTCGCTCTGACACAGCGCGGCCACTACCCGGCCCATATGGCCGCTGCAGCCGGATATGATTATCTTCGGCATAACAAACTCCCTCTTATCCCTTCAGCAGCCCCATGCGCTCCATGGATGCCTTCAGGGTGGCCAGATTCCCGTCGGACATTTCGCACAGGGGCAGGCGTAAAATGCCCGCCTCCAGGCCCATCAGGTTCATGGCGGCCTTTACGGGGATGGGGTTTACCTCGCAGAACAGGGCGTCGATCAGGTCCATGTACTGGATTTGCAGCTCGCAGGCCGCCTGGAAGTCGTTGTCCAGGCACAGATGGCTCATGCGCAGCATCACGTCAGGGATAATGTTGGAGGCCACGGAGATCACGCCCTTGGCTCCCAGGGACATCATGGGCACCACCTGGTCGTCGTTGCCGGACCAGACGTAAAAATCCTCGGGGCACAAAAAGCGGGTGTGGGCCAGGAGGGAGAAGTTGCCGCTGGCCTCCTTCACGCCGTTGATCCGGGGGTGCTGGGCCAGATGCTGGTAGGTGGAGGCGGCAAAGGACACCCCCGTCCGAGAGGGCACGTTGTACATGATAACGGGCAGCTCCACCCGGTCGGCAATATACTCGTAGTGCTTGATGAGGCCGGTCTGGCTGCACTTGTTGTAGTAGGGAGTCACATGGAGCAGGGCGTCCGCGCCGGAGTCCTGGGCGTGGAGGGACAGGTACACGGCGGCGGAGGTATCGTTGCTGCCCGCGCCGGCAATGACCTTCACCTTGTGGTCCACCCGCTTGACGCAGTAATCCACGGCGGCGATGTGCTCCCGGATGGACATGGTGGCGGATTCGCCGGTGGTGCCGCACACGCACACCGCGTCCACCCCGGCCTGGAGCTGGAGGTCAATCTGCTTGCCGAAGGCGTCGTAGTCGATATTCCCGTTCTGGTCAAAGGGCGTAATCAGAGCGGGGCAGGAACCGGTAAAAACGGGGGTTCTCATAGACAAAACATCCTTTCCAAAATTACTTACGGGTAATATACCCCTCCGCGCATAACAGCTCCGCCATCAGCACGTTGCCGCCGGCGGCGCCCCGCAGGGTGTTGTGGCTCAGGCCCACGAATTTGTAGTCGTACTGGCTGTCCGGGCGCAGGCGGCCGGCGGAGATGGCCATGCCCCCCTCCAGGTCCCGGTCCAGCTTGGCCTGGGGCCGGTCCGGCTCCTCGAAGTAGTGGATGAACTGCTTGGGAGCGGAGGGCAGCTCCAGCTCCTGGGCGCGGCCCTTGAAATTCCTCCAAATCTCCTTGATCTGCTCCTCGGTGGGCTTTTTTCCCTCCTTGAACTTGACGAACACCGCGGCGGTATGGCCGTCGGAGACAGGCACCCGCAGGCACTGGGCGGTGATGGCGGGGGAGCTGGCCTTGACGATTTTGCCGTCCTCGATATGGCCCCAGACCTTCAGCGGCTCCTGCTCGCTCTTCTCCTCCTCGCCGCCGATGTAGGGGATCAGATTGTCGATCATCTCCGGCCAGCGCTCGAAGGTCTTGCCCGCACCGGAGATGGCCTGATAGGTGCAGGCCAGGACCTTTTCGATCTCATAACCGGCCTTCAGCAGAGGGGTGAGCATGGGGGTGTAGCTCTGGATGGAGCAGTTGGATTTGACGGAAATAAAGCCCCGCTTGGTGCCCAGGCGGGAGCGCTGGGCGGGAATGATCCGGGCGTGGTCCGGGTTGAGCTCCGGGACGATCATGGGCACGTCGTCGGTCCAGCGGTGGGCGGAGTTGTTGGACAGCACCGGGCACTCCGCCTTGGCGTACCGCTCCTCCAGGGCGCGGATCTCGTCCTTTTTCATGTCCACGGCGCAGAATACGAAGTCCACCAGACCGGCGATTTTTTCCACGTCCTCCTGGGCGTCCATCACCACGATATCCTTGGCCTGGGCGGGGATGGGGGTCTGCATAGCCCAGCGGCCAGAGACCGCCTGCTCATAGGTCTTTCCGGCGGACCGGGGGCTGGCGGCAATGACGGTGAGCTGGAACCAGGGGTGGTTCTCCAGCAGGGTAACAAAGCGCTGGCCCACCATGCCGGTGCCGCCGATCACGCCTACCTTATACTTTTCCATTTCAAACAACTCCTTCTAAAAAGATCGAAATAAGGAAGGGAATTTCTCTGTTTTCCGCAAAGTCCTGCGATAGGGGCAGCCGTCCTCCGGCTGCGTGAGCGCCTCCAGCGCGCCGGAGCGGACCATTTTTTCGATTCGCGTATGGATAAACAGGTCGGAAATGCGGAACTGATACCGGCCCAGCACGTTGCCGATGACAGCGGCCTCGTAAAATTCCACCTCTGCGGCGGCAAGCTCCCGGAAGATGCAGCTGTCATACAGGGACTCCGGGACGCTGCGCAGCTCCCCGTTGACCACCGCCCGGAGGGGGGCGTTCTCCTGCACCAGCGCCTGCCATACCGCAACATAGTACCGCCGCTGTGCGTCGGGGAGGGAGGTTTCCAGAGACAACAGGCCGTACCACTCCTCCGGGGCCACCTCGCCGCAGCCCATCCAGTGGACCAGGACGTGGTCGGTGCAGGTGAAGTCCGGAAGCTTGATGCAGGAGATGGTGCCGTGGCAGTCGGAGAGCCGGTCCAGCAGCCAGTAGAAGCCGCAGCGCTCGTCGGGCTGGTCGCTGTACCACATCCGCAGCGGCTCCCCGGCGGTGAACCGCTTTTGCAGCTCCTCCAGGCCGGCGGGGTCCGGGATGCGGGAGAGGTCCCCGGTGCTGAGGCCCAGGCCGAAGGCGAACACGTCCCCCGGTGTGCCGCCCAGGGGGACGGCGCTGGCCCAGCGGTGCTGCCGGGCTGCTGCGTGCCTTTGCACCTCCGCGATGTCTTCCGGAGTGGGGCCGCCGTGGATGGTGACGGCATGGGTGACGCCCAGTAACGCGCTGGTCCCGATGGCCTGCGCCATCTTTAAGCTGCCGCCTGCACTGTCGCTGAATACTGCCTCGATCATAATGCTCCTCCTCATTCGCTGCCGCAGGCCGGACGGATGAGGGTGTATCCAAAGGGCCGCGCTACGGGACGAATCGAAGTTCCAAAAATCAAAGGTTGCCAACCAGGGAAATTCCCGCTATAATACAAAAATGACCCTGATTAAATTATGATAACATGAGCCTTGTGGGGTGTCAATTCCAAAGGTTTTACGTTTTTTGCAGAAATGGAGCCAGTTATGAACCGAAAAATCATGCAACTTGCCGCGTTTCTTCTGATCTTCACCCTGATTTCCCCGATTTTACCGGCCCAGGCGGCGGGAGACGGCTCCGATATGCTCCGGGTGGGCCTGACCCACGCCTCCGGGGCTCTGACGGCAGCAAATCTGGAAAACAACACCGGCTATGGCTCCGGCTACCGGTTCGGCTATTTCGACAACGCCCTGAGCTTTGTGGAGCTGGCCCGGACCGATTCCTCTCAGACCCGGATCTCCATGCTGAAAAGCCAGAATCTCTGGTACGGCTCCGGCGGCTATGAGTCCCACAGCAACGGCGGCGCACTGGTGGGGTGCTATCACATCCAGATTCCCGGGGTCTACTACCACTACGCCGACGCCCGGAACGACGCGGAAATTTTCAACGGCTTCGTAGCCTGGATCAACGGCACCTATCAGGTCCGGGTGGGCTCTTACGCCTCCTCCCAGGAGGCGCAGAACGCCCTGGCGGGCATGAGCTCCGGGGGTACGGTAGTTGGCACCAGCTCCTACGGCATTACCGTGGTGGCCACTGGGACGAACCGTATCCTGTTTCAATTCGACGGCGGGGCGGACCGGCACCTGGGCGTGATGCCCGATGTGACCGGTGTTCCCGCCCCCCGGACCTGGTTCGCCGGGTATAAGTATGAGGGCGGCTTTCAGTACCGGCGGATGGGCGGCGGCGACGTGACGGTTATCAACGTAATTTCGCTGGACGACTATGTGCGGGGGGTGGCCCCCTACGAGATGGGCCGGTCCTGGCCCCTGGAGGCCCTGAAGGCCCAGGCCACCTGCGCCCGGACCTACGCCCGCATTCAGCTGGAGGTGCATAAGCACAACTCCAAGGGCTATGACATCTGCAACACCGACGACTGCCAGGTGTACTACGGCATGGGCAGCAACCGGACCGACTGGGGGCCCACGGAGGTCAGCAATCAGGCCTGCGCCGAGACGGCGGGTATGTACATCTGGTACCGGGGCAAGCTGGCGGAGACGTACTACTCCTCCAGCCACGGCGGGGCCAGCGAGGAGATTGCCAACGTCTGGACCAACAACAAGGCGGGGGATTTTCCCTACTTATGCGGTGTGACCGACCCCTACGAGGCGGACCTGGCGGACTCCAACAGCTATTCGTCCTGGTCCAAGACCTACACCAGAAGCGAGCTCACCGCCCGGATCCAGAGCAAGCTGGGGGGCAGCAGCCCGGTCAAGTCCCTGGAGCTGACCTACTCCCCCACCGGAAACGTGATTGCTGCGAAAATTTACTACGACAACGGCCGCAGCCACGTGATTTCCGGCGGTGAGGATGTGCGCAATCTTTTTAACCTCAGCTCCATCCGTTTCACAGTGAACGGAGCCACCAACGGCACAGACCCCAATCCCTCCGTTCCCGGCGGCACCGCGGATGGGAACTACGTGATCAGCGGTGATGGACAGATTTCCCTCCAGGAC
>Ga0073908_1003029_pt1 | contig 18406 bp, 18 predicted proteins | sample MucameincwithD2O_FD_65484 | JGI IMG/M metagenome (GOLD analysis project Ga0073908, IMG submission 65484) | Mouse cecum microbial communities from Vienna, Austria - Mucus amended microcosms incubated with D2O | ecosystem: Host-associated > Mammals > Digestive system > Large intestine > Cecum...
AGGCCAGCTGGAACGTGCCCGTCTACCTGGGCAATGACGCCAACTGCGCCGCCATCGGCGAATACTGGTCCGGGGCGGCCAAGGGCTGCGACCCGGCGGTGGTGATTACCCTGGGGACGGGGATCGGCGGCGGCATGGTGTCCGGCGGCAGGCTCTTTACCGGCTTTGCCAACTCGGGTATGGAGGTGGGCCATATGCCCATTGAGCCCAACGGCCGCCCCTGCGGCTGCGGCCAGAAGGGGTGTTGGGAGACCTACGGCTCCGCCAGCGCCCTGATCCGCCAGACCAGGGAGGCCATGCAGGCCCACCCCAACAGCGCCCTGTGGCGGCTGTGCGAACAGGATTTGGACAAGGTTACCGGCCGCACCCCCTTCCAGGGAGCCCTGGAGGGGGACGGGACCGCCCAGGCCGTTCTGGAGGAGTACCGGGGCTGGCTGGCCCAGGGGCTGATCTGTCTGATCAACGTGCTCCAGCCGGAGGTGATCTGCCTGGGCGGCGGGGTGAGCAACGCGGAGGAGGAGCTTCTGCTGCTGCCCCTGCGGGAGCTGATCCGGGACCGCTGCTTCGATCCGGAGCACCCGCCCAAGCTGGTCCGGGCGGCGCTGGGCAACGACGCGGGCGTGGTCGGCGCGGCCATGCTGTGCAAAACCTTATAAAGACCAGGAGAACGTACCCAGCGCAATTTGTTGAAAATGCCGTTGACGAAGTGGGCATAAATTTGATATGCTTATAAGCACAGAATTATAATCGTATTATAATTTGTTTTGAGTGTGGAGGGTTTAGAAACTATGTATAGTCAGGATGCAGTTGTGAACAACCAGGTCGGTCTGCACGCCAGACCCGCGACGTTCTTCATTCAGAAGGCGAATGAGTTCAAAAGCTCCATTTGGGTGGAAAAAGACGAGCGGAAGGTCAATGCGAAAAGTCTGCTGGGCGTTCTCTCCCTGGGAATTGTAAAGGGCACCCCCATCAAGCTGATCGCGGACGGTCCCGACGAGAAGCAGGCGGTAGAGGCTCTCTATCAGATGATCTCCTCGGACTTCACGGAGTAAGCCGTACACATCCAATCGCACAGGGCGCCGCAAACGCGGCGCCCTTTTTTCATATGCTTCAAAACCGGAGGTGATTTGCTTGACCTTTGACGAGCTGAAGGACAAGGCCCGCAGCCTGCCCCTGAAGCCCGGGGTGTATATCATGCAGGACGCCAAGAGCACGGTGATCTACGTGGGCAAGGCCAAGGCCCTGAAAAACCGGGTGAGCCAGTATTTTCAGGACTCCGCCTCCCATACGGAGAAGACCCGGGCTATGGTGTCCCAGATTGACCACTTTGACGTGATTATCGCCGACAGCGAGTTTGAGGCCCTGGTGCTGGAGTGCTCCCTGATCAAGCGCCACCAGCCCCGGTACAACATCCTGCTGAAAGACAGCAAGGGCTATCCCTATGTGCGCCTGTCCGTAAAGGAGGAGTACCCCAAGTTCTCCCTGGCCTCCAAGGCGGCCCAGGACGGAGCCCGGTATTTTGGGCCCTTCGCCGGCCGCCACGGCACCCAGGAGATTTTGGACGCCCTCCGGGCGGCTCTGCGGCTGCCCTCCTGCGGAAAAAAATTTCCCCGGGACGTGGGCAAGGAGCGGCCCTGCCTCAACTTCCACATGGGCCAGTGCGACGGCTACTGCCGGGGGGACGACCTGCTGCCCCGGCACCAGGAGGCCATCGCCCAGGCGGTTTCCCTTCTGGAGGGCCGCTTTCAAGAGGTGCAGAACGAGCTGGCCGCGGAGATGGAGCGGGCGGCAGAGGAGCTGCGCTTTGAGCGGGCGGCGGAGCTGCGGGACCGGCTGCGGGCCATCGAGCTGCTGGGCAAGCGGCAGAAGGTGGTGGCCGGGTCCCTGGCGGACACAGATGTGGTGGGATTTTTCCAGGAGACGGGGAAGAGCTGCTTTGTGATTCTCCACTATGTGGAGGGGGAGCTGGCGGCCAAGGACATGGAGCTGCTGGACTGCTCGGTGGAGGAGCGGCGGGAGGATATTGTCTCCTCCCTGGTGAAGCAGTATTACGTGGGCCGTACCCGCCTGCCAAAGCAAATCTGCCTGCCCTGCGAGATCGACGACCAGGTGCCGGTGATGCGGATGCTGTCCGAACAGGTGGGCAGCCGGGTGGAGCTGCTCACCCCCCAGCGGGGAGCCAAGATGGATTTGGTCAAAATGGCCAACCAGAATGCCTGTGAGGAGGTCCTCCGGGCCACCACCCGGGAGGAGCGGCAGAACAAGCTTCTGGAGGCATTGGGACGGATGCTGGGGATGGAACATCCGCCCCGGCGGATGGAGTCCTACGACATCTCCAACACCGGGGCGGACGATATGGTTGCGTCTATGGTGGTCTATCAGGACGGCCGGCCCCTGAAACGGGACTACCGGCGGTTTAAAATCAAGGGGCTGGACGGGCCGAACGACTACGCGTCCATGGAGCAGGTGCTCACCCGGCGGTTCCAGCGGTATCTGGACGGGGACGAGAAATTTGACCAGAAGCCGGATCTGCTGCTCATTGACGGCGGGGAGCAGCACGTAAAAATCGCCGCCGGAGTGCTGGAGCGGATGGGCTTGCAGATTCCTGTCTTCGGCATGGTGAAGGACGACCGGCACCGAACCCGGGCCCTGGTCCACCCGGACGGCCGGGAGATTGGTATCCAGGCCATTCCGGCGGTGTTTGCCCTCATTGGGCAGATTCAGGAGGAGACCCACCGGTTTGCCATTGAATTCAACCGCCAGCAGCGCACAGGCCGGATCCAGGGCTCCGTGCTGGACCAGATTCCCGGGGTGGGGGAGAAGCGCCGGGCCCAGCTTTTGAAGCACTTCAAAAGCGTGAAGGCCATCAAGGCCGCGTCCCTGGAACAGCTGCAGGAGGTTGTGCCGAAGAATACCGCCCAGGCGGTGTACAGCCATTTCCACTCATGACTGGGGCTTTTTCTTCCGCCACCTCCTCCTGGGACAGCCCCCGCTTCTTCCGGGCGTGGAACAGTTGATTTCCTAAATTCATGCTCTCGCACCTCACTTTCCATGCCTAGTATAAAGCATTTTGGCGGAGAAATCCACCGCGAAACCGCGGCGTTTTCGCCCGTATGTTTAACAAAGGAGAATCTGTATGCGCGTAATTTCCGGAACTGCCCGGGGCCGGCGGCTGAACGGGCTTCAGGGGATGGACACCCGGCCCACAACCGATCAGGTGAAGGAATCTCTGTTCAATATTATACAGTTTGATATTGCGGGAGCCCAGGTGCTGGACCTGTTCGCCGGAACCGGACAGCTGGGCATTGAGGCGCTGTCCCGGGGGGCGGAACGGTGCGTGTTCGTGGATCAGCGCCGGGAGGCGGCGGCCCTCATTCGGGAGAATCTGAGGACGACCCAGCTGACGGAAAAGGCCAGAGTGGTCCAGGGAAACGGGCTGGATTTTGTAAAAAACTGCCGGGAGAAGTTCAATCTTATCTTTCTGGACCCGCCTTACCAGACGGATTTGCTGGACTTGGCTCTGAAATCCATTCTGGAATTTGACATTTTGGGCAATCATGGTATAATAGTATGCGAGAGCGCTCGGGAGCGGGAGCTGCCCGCCCTTGCGCCCCCCTATGAGCGGGGCCGGGAATACCGGTATGGAAAAATAAAGCTGACGGTAATCCGCCGTCTGGGGAGTGAGCCGAGACTATGACCACGGCCATTTATCCGGGGAGCTTTGACCCCGTGACATTAGGGCATCTGAATATTATCAAGCGGGCCGCCGCCTGCTTCGACCAGTTAATCGTCTGCGTGATGGTTAACTCCAGCAAAACCGGAATGTTTACCCCCCAGGAGCGGGTGGAGCTGCTGCGACGGTCCACCCAGCGCTTTCCCAACGTGAGGGTGGACCAGTCCAATCAGCTGCTGGCTGCGTACGCCCGGGAGAAAAACGCCCAGGTGGTGGTGAAGGGGCTGCGGGCGGTGTCTGACTACGAGCAGGAGGTGCAGATGGCGGTAATCAACCGCAAGCTGAACCCGGGGCTGGAGACCATGTTTTTGGCCTCCAGTGAGAAATATACTTACCTCAGCTCCACCATTGTGAAGGAGATGGCCCGCTATGGGGCGGATTTGGAGGAGTTTATTCCCTGCGAGATTGTGGACGATGTGAACCGCCGGATGGGCGAGATGCAGCGAAAGGAGCGATAACGATGGCGAGCGGTGTGGAGGAATTGCTGGATATGCTGTTTGAGATGGTGGATGAGGCGAAAAATGTGCCTCTGTCCTCTGACAAATGCATGATTGAGCGGGATCGGGTGTTGGACCTGATCGACGACATCAAGGCCCAGTTCCCTATGGAGCTGTCTGAGGCGAAGAAGATTATGGCCAACCGGGCCAGCATCATTGCCGACGCCAAGCGGGAGTCCGAGTTGCTGCGCAAGCAGGCGGAGGAGCGGGCCAAGCAGATGCTGGCGGAGGAGAGCGTGCTGGTTCAGGCAAAACAGCGGGCCAACGAGCTGATGCGCCAGGCGGAGGAGCGCAGCCGGGAACTGAAACGCTCGGCCAACGACTACTGCGAGGACGCGCTGCGCCGGACAGAGGAGGCGGTAGCGGAGGCGTACAACGAGATTAAGCAGTCCCGCTCCCGGTTCCGGGCGGCGGCCAGCGCCTCCGCAGGGGGAGCCGCCGCACCCCAGCCCCAGGGCCGCATGATGTATGACGCGGCGGCGGACGAGGATTAAAAAAGGCCGGTTTTGCGCAGATTATGGTGCAAAGCCGGCTTTTTAAGCAGAAAAAGGAATTGTAATTTATGATAGATTTATTTGAAAAATCAATGTACACCCTGGAGCTGCCCCGGGTGCTGGAAAAGCTGGCCGCCTGCGCCGTCACGGAGGAGGGCCGGCAGCAGGCTCTGGCCCTGCGGCCTATGACCGACTTGGACGACGTGGGCCGGGCCCAGGCGGAGACCAGCGCCGCCGTGGCGATGCTGGTCAAGCGGGGCAGCCCCCCCTTCTCCGGGGTGAAGCCCGTGGGGGCCAGCCTCCAGCGGGCGGATCTGGGGGGGAGCCTCAATACCCGGGAGCTGCTGGACATCGCCGCTGTGCTGCGGTCTGCCCGGTCTGCCCGGGAATACGGCCTGTCCGACGAAAAGACCCCCATCTCCCACCTGTTCCAGGCCCTGACGCCCAACCGGTCCCTGGAGGAGAAAATTACCGGCTCTATTCTGGGGGAGGACGAGATCGCTGATTCCGCCAGCTCCGAGCTGGCCTCCATCCGCCGGCACATCCGGGCCACAGAGTCCAAGGTCCGGGACATTCTGCAAAAGCTGATCTCCTCCAACCAGTCCAAGTATTTGCAGGAGTCTATTATTACCATCCGCTCCGACCGGTACGTGGTGCCGGTGAAGTCGGAGCACAAAAACGCCATTCCCGGCCTGGTCCACGACGTATCCTCCTCCGGCTCCACGTTCTTTATCGAGCCCATGGGGGTGGTCAAGGCCAACAACGAGCTCCGGGAGCTGCTGGCGAAGGAGAAAAAGGAGATCGAGCGCATTCTGGCGGAGCTGTCCGCCCTGGCCGCCGCCCAGCGGGAGGATATTTCTGAGGACTATCAGCTGTTGGTGTGGCTGGACGGCATCTTCGCCCGGGGACAGCTCTCCCTGCAAATGGGGGGCAGCGAGCCCCGGCTGTCGGAGCGGTTTTTAAAGCTCCGGGGGGCCCGGCACCCCCTGCTGGACCCGAAAAAAGCGGTGGCCAACGACCTGGAGCTGGGGGAGCGGTTCGATACCCTGGTTATCACCGGCCCCAACACCGGCGGCAAGACCGTCACCCTCAAAACCATCGGCCTTATTACCCTGATGGCCCAGTGCGGACTGCACATTCCCGCCAAGGACGACTCTACGGTGCGGGTGTTTGAGCGGGTGCTGTCCGACATCGGCGACGAGCAGTCCATTGCCCAGTCCCTGTCCACGTTTTCCTCCCACATGACCACACTGGTGGGCATTTTGGAGATTGCCGACGGAAACACCCTGATCCTGATGGACGAGCTGGGAGCGGGCACCGACCCGGTGGAGGGTGCCGCCTTGGCCGCCGCCATTATCGACAATGCCCGCCAGATGGGGGCGTTGGTGGCCGCCACCACCCACTACGCGGAGCTGAAGGTGTACGCCATGACCACGGCGGGGGTGGAGAATGCCTCCTGTGAGTTCAACGTGGACACCCTGGCCCCCACCTACCGGGTGGTGATGGGCATCCCCGGAAAATCCAACGCCTTCGCGATCTCCCGGCGGCTGGGGCTGTCGGAGTCCATCATTGAAAAGGCCGCTGCCCGGCTGGACGCGGAGAACGTCCGCTTTGAGGATGTGCTCACCAAGCTGGATCAACAGCGCCAGGCCATGGAGCGGGACCGGGATGAGGCCCGGAAGCTGAAGCTGGAGATGGAGCGCAGCGCCCAGACCGCCATCGAGTACCGGAAAAAGCTGGAGGAGGAGCGGGCCAAGGCGGTAGAGCGGGCCCAGGCCGAGGCCAAGGCCATTTTGCAGCAGGCCCGGGATGCGTCCGACCTGGTGTTCGCCGAACTCAAGGACATGAAAAAGCAGCAGGCCAGGGAACAGAACTGGCAGGCGGTGAATGACCGCCGCGCGGAGGCCCGGCGGCTGCTCAACGAGGCGGAGCAGGCTGTGGGCGGATCCGCCCAGCCGGTGGAGGCCCCGCCGCCCACCCGCCCCGCTCAGGCGGGGGACACGGTGGAGCTGCTGTCCATGGGCACCCGGGCCGCCGTGCTCTCGGTGAACAAGGACGGGGTTCTTCAGCTCCAGGCGGGGATTTTGAAGATCACCGCCAAGCAGGAGGAGGTCCGGGTGGTGGACGGGGAGACCCCGGCCCAGAAGGAGGCCCGCCGCATCGTCCGCCGGGCGGAGCATACCATCCGTACAGCGGCGGTTCCCAGCCAGGTGGACCTGCGGGGGATGATGACCGATGAGGCCATCGCCGTTCTGGAGCGCTTTTTGGATACCGCCATGATGGGCAAGCTGGAGACGGTGACCATCATTCACGGCAAGGGCACCGGCGCGGTGCGCAAGGCGGTACGGGACCACTTGAAGCGCAGCCGGTATGTCAAGTCCTACCGCCCTGGCCGCTACGGGGAGGGGGAGGACGGCGTTACCGTGGCGGAATTAAAATAATGCTTGACAAACTGCGGGATTCCGGGCTACAATTAAAGTAGAAGCATAAAACATATGTTTCAAATACTGCGTCCTCCGTCTGATCCATGAGATCAAACGGAGGCGCTTTTTTCCACAAGGGAGGAGGAAGCGATGGAAAATCCGTGCGTGGAACAGGAGATTGCCCTCTATGCCAGCCACAACTGTCTGAAAACGGAGGGAAGAAATTGGATGACCAGCGGGTCGGTGAATGCTGCCGTCCTGCGGTTTTTCTTTTCGGAGGAGTGGGAGGCGCTGGACAAGACCGCCGTGTTCCGGGCGGGGGAGGCGTCCGCCTGCGTGCCCCTGGAAGGGGACCGGTGCGCCGTGCCCAGGCAGGTGCTGGCCCAGGCGGGGGTCAATCTGGAGGCGGGCGTATACGGCACCCGGGGAGAGGAGCTGGTGCTGCCCACCGTCTGGGTCAATCTGGGGATGATTCTGGAGGGAGCGGCCTGGGAGGGAGAGGGACCGCCTGGCCCGGCGCCGGGGACTGGAACAGCGGATCACCGGGCCCTGTCCCACCGGGACGCAGAGGATCAGCACCCCATTGAGGCAATCAGCGGCCTGGAAGAGATTACAAACCTTACACTGTTGAAAATTTGGAATGCGAAATGAGGAGGATGCTTTTATGGCAAAAAATTTTGTGGGCGAAAATACCCTGACATATCTGGTTACGTTGATCCAAAACGCGCTGTCCGGCAAGCTGGACCGGACGGATCTGGTCAATAACCTGACCAGTGCCGATTCGGATAAGGCCCTCTCTGCGGCCCAGGGCAAGGTCCTGGCGGATCAGATTGCCAACGCCGGGGCGGGGAACGCCGCCCAGGTCATTGCCGCCCAGAAGGGCCAGGCCAACGGACTGGCCCCCCTGGGAGAAGATCAGAAAATCAGCTCCGTTTACCTGCCCAGCTATGTGGACGACGTGGTGGAGGGCTATCTCCAGGAGGGCGTTTTCTATGAAGATGAGGCCCATACCAATGCCCTGACCGGCGCGAGCGGGAAGATTTATGTGGATTTGACCACAAATCACTCCTACCGCTGGACGGGCAGCGCCTATATCGTGATTGCCTCCGGGGATATGGTGGAGATCGGCAACACGAAGGTGCAGGAAATCTGGGATGCTGCCGTATGAGAGAGTTTTTGGGAGAAGCCGGTGTTTCCAAGCTGTGCAGGCTGACCAAAAATGCGATTTGGGAGGCCATCGCCAACAGCCGCCTGGACGGGGTAACGCTGGAATCCATCGCCATTACGTCGCCGCCGGACAAGACCCGCTATGCGCCCGGGGAGTGCTTTGACCCCACGGGGATGGCGGTGCGGGCGCTGTTTTCCAATGGCCAGACGGCCTATATCCGCACGGAAAATCTGACCTTTACCCCCAGCGGTCCCCTGGAGGACGGAACCGACTGCGTCACGGTATGCTTTCAGTTTGGCAAGACCGTCGCGCCGGCCCAACAGGCCATCCGGACCGCTTACAGGATCTGGGGCGTGCGCTGGGACGGCTCGGCCACCTCCCGGTGGACCCGGACCGATGAGGCGGCGGACTTTGAGGACCCGGTTCCCTATGTGGCGGGCGGCGCCGGGTTCGGTTCGCCCTTTGACGGCCTCCAGCCCTGGGCGGGGATGGTGAAAAGCGAGCGGTCCGGCGGCATCATGGTCGCCATCCCGAAATTCTGGTACAGGCTGACCCAGGAGGGGGAGGGACTGCAGATCCGGATTGCGGACGGTCCGGCGGCGGGCTTCCAGCTGTCTCCGGCCCACATGGACCGGGGCGACGGGAGAGGGGAGCGGGATGTGGTGTACATCGGCCGCTACCACTGCGCCCAGGACAGCTGGAAAAGCGAGACGGGGAAGCTGCCCCAAACCCAGACCCGGCGGCTGGAGGCCCGGGCCGCCATCCACGCCCTGGGGGAAAAAATCTGGCAGACGGATTTTGCCCTGCGCTTTACGCTGTGGCTGCTCTATCTGGTGGAGTTTGCCGACTGGAACAGCCAGAAAACGCTGGGTCTGGACTGCGGCAACGGTACCGGTACGGAGCAGATGGGGTATACGGACGGGATGCCCTACCACACCGGGACGGTCCGGGACAGCCGGGAGGTATACGGCCTGGGGGTGCAGTACCGCAATATTGAGGGGCTTTGGGGCAATGCGCAGGACTGGTGCGACGGCTGCTATAACCTGAGCGACGGGATGTATGTGATTCTGAACCCGGAAAATTTCGACGACAAAGCCAACGGCATCAGGATCGGGCAGCCGGTGGCGGATATTGCCTACCCCTCCGGATTTGCTGTGTCTACCGCAGCGGGCTTCCCCGTGTTCTATGCCTCCAGGGGGGATGGTACCGAGACGGCCGGCTCCTGCGACTACTGGACCTATCACGGCACCTACAAGTGTCTGATTACGGGGGGATATTTTGACCAGAGCGGGCGAGCGGGCCTGTTCAATGTACAGTGCAACTCGGCAGGGGCTCTGGGGGACGGCGTGGGGTGCCGGCTCCAGGAGCTGCCCTGAAAAAGCGGAGAAGGGAGGAAGCAGGTTGAACGAGGCGGTTCTTGTGGCCCTGATCGGGCTGGCCGGCTCCGGCGCGGGGGCTTTTGGGGGAATTTTGATCTCCTCCCGGCTGACCCAGTACCGGTTGGAACAGCTGGAGAAACGGGTACAGGCACACAACAATCTGATAGAGCGTACTTATAAGTTGGAGGAGCGGACGGAGCTTCAGGAGGAGAAGCTCCGGGTGGCAAACCATCGGATCAGCGATCTGGAGGAGGCGGGGAAGCCATGAAAGCATCCGATTGGATTTTGGCGGCCCTGGGGCTGTTCGCCCTGGCCTTTATCGCGGCGATGACGGCAATTTTCTGCGTTAAGGGCGCGGTACCGGATACGCTGATTCAATATACCCTGGGGGCCGGTGGGGTGGAAGCTCTGCTGCTGGCGGGCATTAAAATCAGCAAAATTTTGAAAGGAGGGGACTCAGATGATTGATCTGACCCCGGTGATCAATGCGGCAATCGCTCTGGCCGCCGCGCTGATCACTGCTTTTTTGATTCCGTGGATCCGCCGGAAAACCACGGCCCATGACAGGGAAGAGATGCTCCGGTGGGTGGAAATCGCTGTGGCGGCGGCCCAGCAGCTCTATCACCAGCTGGAGGGGGAGCAGCGCAAAGAGTATGTGCTGAAGTTTTTGCACGAAAAGGGCTACGATGTGTCCGGAGCTGAGGTGGATAACGCCATTGAGGCGGCGGTGCTGAAGCTGCACCGGGAATTGGAGGCAGTATGACGGCAGAAAAAATTTTGGAAATCGCCCGGTCCCAGATCGGAATCAAGGAGGAGCCGCCCAATTCCAACAATGTGAAATTCAACACCGCGTACTACGAACGGACGGTCTCCGGCGGAGGGTACGCCTGGTGCGCGGTGTTTGTCTGGTGGGTGTTCCAGCAGGCGGGGGCGGCCCAGCTGTATTACGGCGGAAAAAAGACCGCGTACTGCCCCACGCTGGAGTCCTACCACCGGGGACAGGCTGTGTCGGGAGATTACCGGCCGGGGGATATTATCTTTTTCAATTTCAACGGCAAGAAAAACGCCCAGCATGTGGGTATCTGCGAGAGCTGGGACGGGCGGCAGATAATCACCGTAGACGGCAATACCGCGCCCAGCAGTGAGGCCAACGGCGGCGCTGTGATGCGGCGGAAACGGGACAAAAAATATATCGTCGGGGCTTACCGCCCCGCTTACAGGGAGGAAACCATGACACAGGTTGAATTTGATGGAATGATGCAGGATTGGCTGACACGGCAGGCGAAAAAACCGGCGTCCTCCTGGGCGCAGGGGTTCATGGATCAGGCAAAGAAGGACGGGATTACCGACGGGACCGCCCCTCAGAGCTTCGCCACCAAGGAGATGGTGGCAACCATGATTATGAACGCCGCCAAATAAAAGCCAAGGCCCGCCGGCTGGACGAAGAGACGCGTCCGGCCGGCGGGCCTTATTTTTTGGGGTAATGTGCCGATAACTATAACAAGAAACCCGCCGTATGGCAAAAAAGGAGGCAGTGCAGATGGGCGAGCTGGCGATCCGCAGAAATTTAGGACTCCCTGTGGTGCAGTATCAGGGAAAAACAGAGAAGGGGACCGGGACAAAGGGCCCGGCGGCAGCGCGGCCGGCGGTGGTTACCGTATCGGAAACCCTGCGCCAGCTGATGACCCGGATGCAGCAGCCGGGGGAGAGCCGCAGAGCCTTCCAGATGGGAGAGGCCGTGCTGGCGGAGGTGCGGGACAGTCTGGGCCGTATGGCGGAGCTGGCCCGGGAGTCCGCTGAGGGGAGCGCGCCGGACCGGGAAGCGTTGCAAAAAGAGCTGGAGCAGCTGCGGGAGGGAATCGACCGGATGATCCGCAGCGCCGGGGGAGAGACCAAGCTGTTTTATGACGGAGACGGCCCGGAGGGTGTGCAGAAGCTCCCGGACTGGCTGGTAAAAGGAATGGCCCAGGGGACGATGACGGCAGACCAGATCCTCGGCGCGTTGGGGCTGGATGCGACCGCCTCCAGTGAGGAGTTGATGGCGGCCCTGGCCAAGAGCTCCCTGGAGAGCAATTCCGCCGCGGGATACCTGGCCGCGCTGTATCTGGGGGCGGTGATTTCCGGAAGCGGCCCGGAGGACCCGGAGGGGGCGATGGAGGGCCTGCGGCTGCTGCTGGAGAAGGTGGCCCAGGGGCTATCCCCGGATGAGGCCATTGCCCTGCTGACCAAGGGGGCTTTTACCGGACTGGAGGATTTTCAGAGCCAGTTTACCGGGGGCACGGCTCCGGGCCTGGAGGCCTTTCTCACAAAGCTGCTGCTGTCCGGAGAGGGGAGCCCTGTGCTGCCCGGATTTTCGGCGGCGGGAATTCTGGCGGAGCTGGAGGGGATGAACCTGCAGCTGCTCATGGGGCTTTTGTCCGGAGGACAGAGCACAGGGCCCGCCGCCCAGGCAGAAGAGCCGCCTCTGGCAAACCAGGCGGCGGCCCAGACCGCTGAGACGCCCCGGGGAGAGAAGGCGGTCCGGCAGTTTGGAAGCGTTCGGGCCTCGGGGCGGGATCTGTCCGGCGTATCCTTCCAGGCCAAGACCGGAGAGATGACCATCCGCGGCGGCCAGGATGTGGCCCTGCGGGGGAGCGGGCTGGGGGAGACGGCTGCCCTGCGGCTCACCGGCTCCGGGACGGTGACGGTGGAGAATATGAAAATCGCCCGGCTGATTGTGGAGGGCCCGGCGGGACGGCTGTTCAGCGGGGGAGCAAACACAGTCCTGCAAACTCAGCTGCGGGAAGGGGCGGCGCTCACCCTGGACGGAGATGGACTGCTGAAACTGGGGAAGCTTCAGGCCGCCGGCTCCAACCGCCTTTGCATAGCGGGGGGCGCGGTGCTGGTTATGGGAGAAAAGGAAGCCGCGCCCGGCAGGCTGGAAGTCCCTGTGCTGCTGGAGGGGGCCGCGTCTCTGGCGGCGCTGTCCGCTCAGGTGAGCCGCTCTGACGGAAAGCCGCTGGAGCCCTTTGATCTGCTGTGGAAAACCATGCTGCCGGGTTGGAGCGGTATCACCGCCCTGGAGGTGAATGGACAGCAGAGCAGAACGGCGCTTTTGGGAGGGGCGGTTCCGGACCCGGTGCGGCTGTGGCTGGACAAGGGGGACGCCTCCCATGGATATCCCATTCATACGGTGGTGATCCGGGGGAAGGATGCGTCCGGCCAGCCGATGACCCGGTATACCTACCTGCGCTGGAATCAGTACACCCGAGAATTTCAGGAGATCTCCATGTATCCAAATCCCTTTACGGTCACTGGCGGCGAGCCGGGGCGGGACTGGATTTATGACGAAGCGTCCCATACCCTGCATATTTTGTCGGCTCAGGTGACGGCCATCGCCGGTGGTACGGGGGTGGACGCCCGGAAGGAGGCCTTCAGCGGAAGAATTGCGCTGGCTGACGGGATCGGGGCGGTGGAGCTGGCCCTGGACGGGGTGGTCTGCCGGGTATCCTCCGGAAGAGCCTTCCGGCTGGGCCGGGGGAACGATGTGACCCTGCTGCTGCAAAACGGTACGGACAATCTGTTTGAGAGCGGCGCGGGCTGTGCGGGGATATCTTTGGGGGACGGCACCTCCCTGCGCATTGACTGTGCGGACCGGCCGGAAGCGGGGGAGGACCCCGCCGGTACGCTGGACGCCACCATCGGCGTGGGGGCTCAGGGGGCCGAGAGCGACATTCTCACCATGGAGATGGGGAAGGACACCGTAACCTGGCCCCAGTTCTGTCTGTCCTCCCGGGTCTTGCAGCTGGATCAGCTGAATGTGTCCACCCAGGCCTGCGCCCGGGCCGCCCGGACAATTCTGGAGGCGGACTGCCGCTGGGTATCCCAGATTCAGAAGGCCTACCATGCCCGGGGAAACCGGCTGGAGCCGGGGCCGGGGAAGCTGCGTCGGGAGGGGCTGGTGCGGGATGCGGCGATGGCCGGAACTGCGGGAAAAGAGGCAAAAGGCATTTCGCCCCAGGACGTGCAGGCGATGCTGTGGAAGAAAAGCTTATAATCCATGGACAATCTGTGCGCAAGCGCGGACCTCCTCCTCGTCGGTGCGCCAGATCTCGTACTCCGACAGAGAGGGCAGGCCCATAGAAACCGTGCTCTTCCGGTACTGCATCCCGCTGTCCAGGGCTCCCCGCCGGGCGGAGGTGTGGAACACCCGGATGCCCGTCTCCTGAGAGAGCTCTGCGATGTTCTCTTTCTTCACGCCGGCCCCGGCCATGACGTCGATCCGCCCCGCAGCTTGATGGAAGAGCTTTTGGAGCACCGCCTTGCCCGCCGGGGCGCTGAAGGCCTGCCCGGAGGTCAAAATTGTCCGGCAGCCCAGCCCAATGGCCGCTTCCAGGGTCTCGTAAGGGTCCCGGGCCATATCAAAGGCCCGGTGGAGGGTGACGTGCATCTTCTCGGCGGAGTCCATCAAGGGGCGCATATGGTCCAGGTCCAGCTCCCCCTGGGGGGTCAGTACGCCGGTCACTACGCCGTCGGCCCCCAGGTTCCGGAAGAAGGCAATCTCGTCTCGCATCTCCTCCAGTTCCTCTTTTGTATAGAGGAAATCCCCGAACCGGGGGCGGATCAGCACGTGGATGGGGATGGTGCAGTCCCGGCGGACCAGACAGAACAGGCCGGCGGAGGGCGTGGTGCCGCCGATGGACAGGTTGGCGCACAGTTCCAGCCGGTCCGCGCCGCCCCGGAACGCCGCCATAGCGGAGGCGTAGGAATCCACGCAGCCCTCCAGCAGAGGCTGATTGATGGTATGCAGCTTCATCGCAAAATCTCCTTACTGTTTGCTGTTTTATTGGGATAGAAGCGGAAAACGGGGAACTGCCGGCAGTTCCCCGTTTTTCCAGTTCAGGATTCCTCTTTGCCGCCCCGCATCAGCAGGTACATAACCGCCTTCTGGGCATGGAGCCGGTTCTCCGCCTCGTCGAAAATCTCGGTGGCGTGGCTCTCGAACACATCCGCTGTGATTTCCTCCCCCCGGTGGGCGGGCAGGCAGTGCTGAACCATACAGCCCGGGTTCGCCAAATCCAGCAGCTCCTGATTGATCTGGAAGCCTGTAAACGCCTTTACCCGGACGGCCTTCTCCTCCTCCTGGCCCATGGACGCCCACACGTCGGTGAGCAGCACGTCGGCGTGTTTTGCCGCCTCCTGGGGGGTGCGGCAGAGCTGGAAGTCAAAGGCCGGATCGCTTTTGGTAAACTCCAGCACCTTCGGGTCCGGGTCGTAGCCCTCCGGACAGGCCGCCGCCACGGACATCCCGCACTTCAACCCGCCTACAATCAGGGAGTTGGCCATGTTATTGCCGTCCCCGATGTAGGCCATTTTCAGGCCCTCCAGCCGGGTCTTGTGCTCCCGGATGGTCATCAGATCCGCCAGGACCTGGCAGGGGTGGCAGAAATCCGTCAGGCCGTTGATCACTGGGATCTTGGTGTACCGGGCCAGGGTCTCCACCTCCTCCTGGGCGAAGGTGCGGATCATAATGCCGCTGCAATACCGGTCCAGAACCCGGGCGGTGTCCTCCACCGGCTCGCCCCGGCCAATCTGGCTCTCCTTCCCGGACAGGAACAGGGCGTGGCCCCCCAGCTGGTACATCCCCGTTTCAAAGGACACCCGGGTCCGGGTGGAATTTTTCTCAAAGATCATTGCCAGGGTTTTGCCCTTGAGGTAGTCCTTGTGGATGTTGTGCTTGGTCTCGTATTTCAGCTGGTCCGCCGTGTTCAAAATTTCCACAATTTCCTCTTTGGACAGGTCCAGCAGCTTCAGAAGGTCCTTTTTCATAACGCCCTCCATCTTTTAATTCTTCAGCATGGTGCCAATTCCCGCATCGGACAACAGCTCCAGCAAAATGGCGTGGGGAATGGTGCCGTCCAGCACCGTGGACGACTTCACCCCGGACCGGACTGCCTCTATGCAGCAGTTCACCCGGGCGACCATTTCCCCGGAAATTACCCCGTCCTTCACCAGAGCCGGGACCTGGGAGAGCTGGAGCTCCGGAATCAGGCTGCTCTCGTCTCCGGGCTTGGCGAGAATGCCCCGCTGGCTGGTGAGCAGCAGCAGGCGCTCCGCCCCCAGGGCCACTGCCAGCTTGGAGGCGGCGGTGTCGGCGCTTACGTTATACGGGGTGTCCTGATCGGTCCCCTGGGCCACGCTGGCAATCACGGGGATATAGCCCGCGTCCAGAGCGTCCTGAACCAGCACCGGGTCCACCTTGGTGAGCTTGCCCACCAGGCCCAGGGCCGGGTCCAGCTGCTTGGCCTGGAACAGCGCGCCGTCTATGCCGCACAGGCCCACGCACAGGCTGCCGGTGCGGCTGATGGTGGCCACAAGGCCCTTGTTCACCTTGCCGCACAGCACCTGCTGGACCACGTCCATCACCTCCGGCGTGGTCACCCGCACGCCGTTTTCATATGTGGGGGTCTTGCCCATGGAGGCCAGCATTCCGTCAATCTCCGTCTTACCGCCGTGGACCACCACAACCCGCACTCCCACCAGATGGAGCAGTACCAGATCAGAGACCACCGCGTTCTTCAGGGCTTTGTCGTTCATCACGCTGCTGTCGCACTTGATGACGATGGTTTTGCCGTTATACCGCTGGATATAGGGCAGGGCCTCGGTGAGCACGTTGGCCCGGTCGGCGTGGGTGTAAGGCATAAGAATCCTCCCTCTCAGCTCCGGTAGGAGCCGTTGATTTTAATATAGTCGGCGGTCAAATCGCAGCCCCAGCACACAGCCTGCTGGTCCCCTTCATGGAGGTCCACATCGATGACTACCTCCTTTTGGTCCAGAATTTTCTGGGCCTTGTCCATGTCCAGGGGAGCCGCCTCCCCCCGGATGCAGGCCAGCACCTCTCCCGCCGCGGAGCGGAAGTAGATGTCCACGTGCTCCGGCCGGAAGGGGGCCTTGGAGCAGCCCATGGCGATCATAACCCGGCCCCAGTGGGGGTCGCAGCTGAACATGGACGCCTTGACCAGATCGGAGGACACTACGGATTTCGCCAGACGCTCGGCGCCCTCCTCGCTGCGGGCGCTGCGGACCTGGCAGGTAATCAGCTTCGTGGAACCAGTGCCGTCCCCGGCGATGGCCCGGGCCATATGGGTGCAGACGGCCTCCAGGGCGCTGAGGAACGTCTCATAGTCCTCGTCCTTCCACTCGATGAGGGGGTTGCCCGCCATGCCGTTGGCCAGGGCGGCGCACAGATCGTTGCTGGAGGAATCGCCGTCCACCACGACCCGGTTAAAGGTCCGGGCGGTCACATCCCGCAATGCCTCCTCCAGCATCTGGGGGGTGATGGCGCAGTCGGTGGTAATAAAGCACAGCATGGTCCCCATGTTGGGGTGAATCATGGACGAGCCCTTGGCAATCGCGCCGATTTTGACCTCTTTTCCGCCCAGCTCCAGGGAGAAGGCGATCTCTTTTTGCGTGCGGTCGGTGGTCATGATGGCCTGGGCCGCCAGTCCGGAGTTCTCCCCGGACAGCCCCGCCGCGATGCCGGGGATCCCCGCCTCAATGGCGGAGATGTTTAACGCCTGCCCGATCACGCCGGTGGAGGCCACAACAAAATCCTCCGCTTCCCGGCCGGTGGCCTGGGCGGCGGCGGCGCACATGGCCTGGGCGTTCTCATGGCCCTTGGGACAGCAGGCGTTGGCGCACCCGCTGTTCACCACAACGCCCCAAGCCGAACCGTCCTCCAGGTGCTCCATGGTTACGTACAGGGGCGCGGCCTTGACCCGGTTCAGGGTGTACACCGCGGCGGCGGCGCACTCCTGCTCCGACAGAATCAGAGCCACGTCGGGTTTTTCGGGGCCCTTTCCCTTTACGCCGCAGTAGGCGGCATTGGCCCGAAAGCCGGTTGCGGCGCACACGCCGCCGGAAATCTCTTTCACGCCTGCTCCTCCTCTCGCGGGGCGATAAACGCCTCAATATGGGCAATCTGTGCCAAAACGCTCTCCTTCGCCGGGCCGCCGTAGACCTTACGCCCGTTGACGCAGGTTTTCAGGGCCAGGGCCTGATACACGTCCTCATCGAACAGACCGGAGATGGCCCGGAAATCCTTCAGGGTGAGGGTGTCCAGGGTGTCCCCGGTGCGGATGCACAGGTTGACCAGACGGCCCACAATCATATACGCCTCCCGGAAGGGCAGGCCCTTGCGGACCAGATAGTCGGCGCAGTCGGTGGCGTTGATAAAGCCGCCGGCCGCCGCCCGGGCCATATCCCGGGGCCGGACGGTCAGGGTGTCCACCATGGCGGCGAACACGGGCAGGCACAGCTCCACCGTGTCGATGGCGTCGAACAGGGCTTCCTTGTCCTCCTGCATATCCTTGTTGTAGGCCAGGGGGAGTCCCTTCATCATGGTAAGCAGGGTAATGAGCGAGCCGTATACCCGCCCGGTCTTGCCCCGGACCAGCTCGGCCACATCGGGGTTTTTCTTCTGGGGCATGATGGACGAGCCGGTGGAATAGGCGTCGTCCAGGTCCACGAACTTGAATTCCCAGGAGCACCACAGGATAATCTCCTCGGAAAAACGGGACAGGTGCATCATTAAAATCGACAGGGCGCTCAACAGCTCGATGGCATAATCCCGGTCGGACACCGAATCCATGGAGTTGTCCGTGGGCTTTTGAAAGCCCAGAGCCTTGGCGGTCTCAAACCGGTCCACGGGATAGGTGGAGGTCGCCAGGGCGC
>Ga0073908_1003041_pt1 | contig 18351 bp, 15 predicted proteins | sample MucameincwithD2O_FD_65484 | JGI IMG/M metagenome (GOLD analysis project Ga0073908, IMG submission 65484) | Mouse cecum microbial communities from Vienna, Austria - Mucus amended microcosms incubated with D2O | ecosystem: Host-associated > Mammals > Digestive system > Large intestine > Cecum...
GTGTGCCGGGGCCGGCGGTGGAGAAGGGGCTATCTGCCTTCACCGGGGCGGGCCGGCGCTTTGAGCGAAAGGGGATGTTCCGGGGGGCGGAGGTGGTGGACGACTACGCCCACCATCCCCAGGAGCTCCGGGCCCTGCTGACCAGCGCCCGGCAGATGGGCTATCAGCGGGTGGTATGTGCCTTCCAGCCTCACACCTACTCCCGGACCCGGGATCTGTTCGACGACTTTGTGGAAGTGCTTAAGCTGCCTGACCGGTTGGTGCTGGCGGAGATTTTCCCCGCCCGGGAGACGGACACCCTGGGGATGTCCTCCCAGAAGCTGGCGGACCGGATTCCCGGGGCGGTCTGCTGCGCCGGCCTGGAAGAGACTGCCCAGAAACTGGCGGAGCTGGCCCGGCCCGGGGATTTGATTTTGACCGTGGGGGCCGGGGACATTGTGCGGGCCGGGGAGCTGCTGCTCCAAATGGAGGCGTGAGCTTTGACAGGATTGATCTGGCCGGTTTTGGCGGCGCTGCTGGCGGGGATGCTGCAAAGCACCGCCCTGCCGGTCATACAGGAACCACCCCAGACGCCAGCCCAGGTGATGCTGGGTGAATTGACCACCGAAGAGAAGGTAGGCCAGCTGTTTCTGGCCCGGATGCCTGCGGTCCAGGCGGCGGAGAAGGCCGCCGCCTGCCATCTGGGGGGCTATCTGCTCTTTGGCCAGGACTTCAGATACCGGACGCCGGATCAGCTCCGGGCGCTGCTGGAGGAGATTGACCAGGCGGCGGGCCGGCCCCTGCTCTACGCCGTGGATGAGGAGGGGGGAACGGTGGTCCGGGCCAGCCTGTATCCCGCCTTCCGGGGAGAGAAATTTCAGTCCCCCCAGAGGGTCTACGCCGCCGGGGGCCTGGAGGGGCTGCGGGCGGACGCGGAGGAGAAGGGACGGTTTTTACAGGACCTGGGAATCCATGTAAATCTGGCCCCGGTGTGCGATTTGTCCCAAAATCCCGGCGACTTTATCTACCCCCGCTCCCTGGGGCTGTCCCCGGAGGAGACCGCGCAGGGAGTGGCCGCCATTGTGGAGGGCCACACTTCCGGAGGAGTGGGCAGCGGTCTGAAGCACTTTCCCGGCTATGGAAGCAATGTGGACACCCATGGGGGAATCGCGGTGGACAAGCGTCCCCTGGCCCAGTTTGAACAGGAGGATTTCCTGCCCTTCCAGGCGGGATGGGATGCGGGGGCCGGGGCGGTTCTGGTGAGCCACAACATTGTACAGTGCCTGGACCCGGAGCGGCCCGCCTCCCTGTCCTCCGCAGCGTATCAAAAGCTGCGGGAGCTGGGGTTCCGGGGGGTGGCCCTTACGGACGACCTGGTAATGGACGCCATCTCCAAGGAATACGGAGTGGGGGAGGCCGCGGTGCTGGCAGTGAACGCCGGGGCGGACCTGCTGTGCTCCTCCCAGTTTGAGCAGCAGTATTTCGCGGTGCTGGAGGCTGTGCAGGGGGGAAAAATTACCCAGGCACGGCTGGATGAAGCGGTGCTGCGGGTGCTGAACTGGAAAATACAGCTGGGGGTGCTGTAGAAAAAGAGGGCTTCCTCTGTTCGGAGAAGCCTTTTGAGAAGGGAGAGCCTGGGATGAATCCGGATATTTTGTGTTTTTTTGAGGGCCGGAGGGATGCGCTGCCCCTCTATGAGAGGCTGGAACAAGCGCTCCTGGCGGAGCTGGAGCCGGTGGAAATCCGCGTACAAAAGACCCAGATTTCCTTCTATAACCACCGGATGTTCGCCTGCGCTTCCTTTCTTCCCGCCCGGAGGAAGAAGGATCGGCCGGAAACCTGGCTTACGGTCACCTTTGGCCTGGATTACCCGGTCCGGTCTCCACGGATTGACGTGGTCACCGAAGCCCAGCCCAACCGCTGGACCCACCACGTTCTAATCGGGCGCCCGGAGGAGATCGACGAAGAGCTGATGGCCTGGATCAAAGAGGCGGCGGAATTTTCCGCCGCAAAATCTTAAAACCGTCCCCGCCCGTCTCCAGTACGGAGACGGGCGGGGACGGTTTTTTTATAAAGAGTGTGTGGGGGAAAATGTGATGTGACTTAACCCTCGCGCTTCTTGTAGCCCTTGAGAACCATGTACTCCAGGCCGATGAAGGCGGCGGCGGCAATCACGTCCACCACGATCAGGACGGTTCTCCACACAGGGGTGGCGGTGGCCTTCTCGTAGTTGACCGGCTCGTAGGCGCGGCTGTTGACGGTGACGTACAGGATGTTGTGCGCGGACTCACGCATCGCCTGCTGGGCGCCGTTGGTCTCCCGGAAGCGCACGTTGTTGGTCTCGGTCTGGTAAGCCACCAGCATCAGGTCGGTGCCGTTGCGGATGGCCTGGTCGGCGCTCATGTAGCCGTATACGCCGAAGTAGTCGGTTTCCACGAAGCCAACAAAACCCCACTCGTCCCGCAGGACGGTCTTGCACAGGGGGGCGCAGCCGCCGGCCCAGCGGTTGCCGATGTAGTTGAAGGAGGACATCACGGCCTCACAGCCGGAATCCTTCACGCACATCTCAAAGGGCTTCAGATAGATCTCACGGATGGCCTGCTCGTTGGACCAGGTACACAGCATATCGCAGCGGTTGCCCTCCTGGTCGTTCAGGGCGAAGTGCTTCATGTAGGAGTACACGCCGTGCTCCTTGGCGCCGGCAACCGCCATGGAGGCAATCGCGCCGGAGAGCATTCCGTCCTCGGAGTAATACTCGAAGTTACGTCCGGCAAAGGCGGTACGGTGGATATTCATGGCGGGGGCGTACCAGCCGGAGGTGTTCATCTCATTGGCCATCTGGCCGATGCTGTCGCCAAAGGCGTGGGCCAGGTCCTTGTTCCAGGTGGCGGCGATCATCACGGCGGCGGGGAAGCCCACGGAGCCTACGCCGGTGAAGTTGTTGTTGATGGAGGCAGGGCCGTCGTTATCGTTGGTGCGGACCTTGCCGATGCTTTCTACGGAGTTGGTCTGGTAGCCGCCCAGGGAAATCAGGGCGTTCATGTCATCCAGAGTCATCTGGTCCAGGAGCTGGTCCCACTTGGGATCGTCATAGGGCAGACCCCGCAGGTCCTTGAGCTGGATGCCGTTCTTCGCGCCGGTGGTGATGGGCGCGGCGTTGGGGTCCTCGTCCATGGCGGTGGCCTCGGCGGTGAGATAGTTGCTGATGTTATAGAAGCCCGCCTTGGACTCGGCGCTCATGCTGAAATTGGTGGGGGCGGCGGTGGCGGTGGTGTAGTTGGCGAAGCCGTCCGCACGGGACAGATAGGTCAAGCCGCCGTCGGCAAAGTCAAACTGGTTGACCGCAGCGGTCACGTCACTCTCACGCTTGTTGTTCTCGTTGTAGGTAACTTTTGCGCCCACGGTATAGGGCTGGGAGTCAATTACCGTATGGGAGTCCCGGTTGATGCTGATAACATACTCACCGGCGTCCAGCACGTAGCAGCCCGCGCCCTTGTTGTCGTAGGAGGCCATGTCCTCCACGGGGAAGGAGATGGAGACAGTCTCAGACGCGCCGGGCTCCAGCATACCGGTCTTGGCAAACTCCACCAGATTGGCGGAGGCCTTCTCAATGCCGCCGTTCACATAGGGAGGATTGAAGTAGACCTCCACCACGTCCTTGCCGGCCACGGAGCCAGTGTTGGTGACGGTGACATCGAAAGCAATGGTCCCATTGCTTTCGGAGATGGGACCCATCTCCTGGGTAAAGCTGGTGTAGCTCAGGCCATAGCCGAAGGGATACTGCACGGTCTTGTCGTAGTCGATCAGGCCCTCAACGGCAGCGGTTTCATAGAACTTATAGCCCACGTAAATGCCCTCGACGTAGTTGACGAAGTTGGGGATCTCGGTCACCTCGCCGCCGAAGCTGGAGCCGTGGTACACGAATTCCTCCATGTTGTCATACAGGAAGCTGCCGAAGTTGTTCCACCAGGGGGTTTTCTCCATGTCGTAGACATAAGTATCCACCAGATGGCCGGAGGGGTTCACGGTGCCCGCGACGATCTCGCCCAGGGCGGTGAAACCGGCCTGACCGGTGCCGGGGCAGGCAATCAGGCCCTTGATCTGGGGGTAGTTCTTCACCCAGCCCAGCTCGAAGGCGTTAGCGCCGTTGTAGACCACGACCACGTTGTCGAAGTTGGCGCACACCAGAGCCACCATCTCCTCCTCCCGGTTGGAGAGCTGGAGGAAGTGGTCACCGGCATCCCAGTCGCTGCCCTCGTTAAGGGTGTCATCATAGGTGCCCACATAGTAGGTGTTGCCCGCGCCGCTGCGGGAGGCGTAGCTTCCGTCCACCACGCTGAGCATATCGTCAGGCAGGTCCGCACCCTCGCCGCCGACGCGGGTGATGACAATCATGGCAGTATCGGAAAATTCTTTGGCGTTGTTGATAAGCTCGTCCGTGTACAGGCTGACGTTAGGCTCAGGCAGGGTCCAATCCTGGGCCCACATGCCTACGACGGGCCGGTCGGCCTTGTAGTTGACATAAAAGTTTTCCAGCTCGGTGTTGAGCTGAATGCCCGCGTCCGTCAAGCCCTGGAGCAGGGTAACGGTGGGATAGGCGTCGTTGAGCGCGCCGGAGCCGGTGCCGCCGTAGCAGGGGTTGGTGGAGGCCCAGCCGAATACGTTCAGCTTGGAGCCGCTGGCTATGGGCAGGATGCTGTTGTCGTTTTCCAGCAGCACGATACCCTCTTCCGCCATTTTGGATACCAGTTGGGTGGCCTCAGCGGTGGTCTCCTCCGTCAGATAAGAAGTTTCGCTGACCAGGTCCAGCATACTGGACATGGGGCCGGTGCAGATGAGATTGGCCACCACGACCACCGCCAGGAACAGGGCAAGTCCGGCCTGGGCCCGGACCAGGAATTTCTTTCCTTTGGACATCTTCCCGCAGGCCACCATGGCCACAATGGCCAGGACCAGGACTACGCCCAGGACAATCAGGTGGGTTTTGATCATGCCAAGTACGTTCATGACATCATCCATGTTGATTGCTAACATACTGATTTCCTCCTCTTTCACATTCACTTTTTTGAGCCGTGTTCCGGGCGGCGGACCCGTGCTTCGGCCCTGTGCTCCAGTTTATACCATAATAAGGATCACTTGTGGGAGGAACTGCGTAAACTGCCCGTTTTTTGCCGCACTCTGTTGTGGCAGTTGTCGTTTTTGTTAAATCTGGGCCGTCATTTTTGTATATTTCCACGAACGGGCAGTAAGACCTGCAAAACGAACCACTCCCGCTCCTGCTTCACAGTGACGATGCCGCCGTACTTTTCCGCCACGAACCGGATACTTTTCAAGCCGTAGCCGTGATTGCTCTTGTCCTTCTTGGTGGTGACGGGCAGGCCCTCCCGAAAGCGTAAACTGTCCTGGCAGTAATTTTCAAACCGCAGCAGTACAAAGCCCCGCTGGGAGGAAACCGTCACGTGGATCAGCCGCTTGGCGGGGTCGGGAATCTGCACCTCATACTCAATGGCGTTGTCCAGGGCGTTGCCGAATACGGCGCTTAAATCCATCACGTCCATAAAGTCCAGCAGGGTCCCGTCCGCCACGCAGGTCAGGCTGATATCCTGCCGGGCACAGGCCAGGCTCTTGCTGGTGAGCACCGTGTCCAGCACATGGTTGCCCGTTTTGTTCTGGGCCTCATAGGCTTTGATTTCCTCCTCCATCTGGTCCAGAAAGGCCGAGCGCCGCTGGGAGTCCGGCTCCGCCCGGAGCACCATAATCTGGTGCTTTAAATCGTGGTACTTCCGGTTAATCATGTCCACGCTCTCCTGAGAAAGCTGGTACTGCTGATAGTGGTTGTGGAGCACGTTCTGCACCGCCTCCAGCTCCCGCCGCACCCGTATCTGCCAGCACTGGAGATAGTGGGCGTATAAAATCGCCATACCGCCCAGGTCCATGATGGTCCGGATGTTGTAGATCTCCCCGCTGTAGCGGCCGCTGAAGGGGGTATTGACTGACAGAAAGCTTAAATTGCTGGCGGCAAAGACCGCCGCGCCAATGATAATGGCGGAATTCAGCTCCGGCCAGGTGATATACAGTGAGGTATTATTGGTGGTGACCCGACGGATGGAAAGCCGGATGGCGAAAAAGAACACGCCGTAGACCGCCAGCAGCAAAAGAAGCCAGTCCCCCCAGAAACGCGGTCCGTCCAGCAGGAAAAAGCAGTGCAGCTGCCACTCCAGGGAGGCGGCGAATTCCGCCAGCACAAAGGCCTGTACGCAGTAGTACAGCGCGTCCATGGGGCCCACATCGCCGCACAGGAGGATCAAACAGTACATAATGCCCACCGCCCCCGCCATACAGGGCAGCCAGAAAGCCACCGGCAGACCGCCGGTGGCCCACAGAAAGGCCGACAGGGCGGCCAGCACCAAGCCGGACTCCAGAGCCAGCTTCCAGCCCTCCACCCGGCGGCGCAGGGCCAGCACATACACCATACAGGCCAGCCACTCCGCCAGGGCGGTGTACAGCCGGGGAATGTCCGGAAGCTGGCTCATTTCAGCACCTCGCCCATATAGTTGGACATGGCCTCTAAAAAGGCGTTTTTCCGGGGGCGGCTGAGCTTCAGATACTCCCCCCGGACCAGGGCGCAGCCGTCCTGAACCCCGTCCACGTGCTCCAGGTTAATCAGATAGCTGTTATTTCCCCGGAAAAAGTGGGCGTGGGCCAGCCGTTCCTCCGCCTGGCGCATGGTGATGGTGGACACAAAGTCCCCCGCGGAGGTGTGGAAGGTGAGCACATGGTCCTGGCTCTCCACAAAATAGATCTGGGCTGTGTCCAGCTTGCGCACCCCGCCCTTTACCGGTATGGCCACAAAGGTCCGTTTGCGCTGCTTCAGCCGGGCGATAGCCCGGTTGAGCCGCTGGCTCAGGGCGAAATAGCTCACCGGCTTGAGCACATAGTCCAGCGCGTCCACCGCATACCCCTGGATGGCGTACTGGGCCATATTGGTAATAAAGATGATGATAACCTCCCGGTCAATCCGGCGAATCTCCCGGGCGGCGGCCATACCGTCCAGAAACTGCATCTGCACATCCAGCAAAATCAGATCAAACTGGCTCTTGTACTGCTCCACCAGCTCGTCCCCGTCGGTGTAGACGGTTACCTCCATGGCCTCGCCGCTCTCCTGGCGGTACTGCTCCAAATAAGATTGCAGGGTCTCCCGGTCCTTCGGGTCGTCGTCCACAAGGGCAAATCGAAGCATTGCGTCCTCCCCTCTCTTCTGGTTGACTGCCATTGATTGGTTGTGTTGTATTGAATCATATTTTGAGAGGATTTGCAACCTTTAATTTTTGCATGATGCGCCGCCGTCAATAATCTCCCCGGTAATGCTTCAGCAGCTGCTTTGTGAAGGTCCGCTCCCCGCCGCTCACCCCCGGCAGCCAGGACAAATCCGTGTTCCAGGGGATGCTGTAGGGGGAGAAGCTCTGTTTTTTCATCCGCTCATAAATTCCCCGGCGAAAGCGCACATTATGCTCCGTATCATACCCAGTCCCGGAAACCCAAGTTCGGAAGCCCGCCAAATAGCTCTCCACCAGGGCGTCCCAGGAGGTAAAGCTGCGCTGAATGACCCGGCCAGTCCGGCTGAATTCCCGGTCCAGCTCGTCGCGTCCGATCATTTTCACCAGATACATCATGGCCAGCAGCTGGGTGGCCCGGCACAGGTCCCAGCCGGATTCTCTGGGGTCCAGCTTCCCGGCCCACTCGTCGGTCAGCTCGTGAACCATCGCAAGGCCCTGCTCCCGGTTGTAGATACCCCACTGGTCCTCCAGGCCGGAGCGCAGGAATTTGACCTGCTTCCGGGTGCCCCGGGTCCCGGTAATCAGGGGAAAGCCCTCCATTCCGTCAAAGGCGTGGGACCAGATGGCGTAGGTGGCCGCGCACCAGCACTCCAGATCGTTCCGGGGCAGCAGCGGGTCCCGGGAGGCGAAGAGAGCCGGAGCAAAACGCCATGTCCGCACACCCGCCACCCGGAACGTGACCAGGACCAGGATAAAAATCCAGGCGACGGCGGTTCTGCCCACGGCAGTCTCAAAGTCCCCCAGGGACAAAACGGGCACATAGTCCCCGTACATATCGATGTAGTGGTCCAGATCGGTCATCATGGTGTAATGCCGCAGCTCCTCCGGCAGGGTCCACTCCCGCCACACCCCCACCGGCAGACGGTAGACCCCGATTTGCCCTGTCTCCGTCAGGGCCTTCCGGTTGATGTGGGCAAACACCTTCTCGCCGCTGTCCAGGGTGATCCAGTGATATTTCTCATCCCCTACCCGGGCTGCGTCGTGATTGAGCACCGTGCCGTTGGTGTAAAACGTAAATCCGTCCGTCAGCCGCTCCATGTCGGCAATGGAGCCGGCCAGGGGCGTATCCGCCGTGGAGACCTGCCCCGGCTCCCCCTGGTCCAGCGTATATTTTTCCGCATACATGGGGTAAAAGAGGGGCGCTATCCCAAAGGAGACAATCAGAGCCAGGCCAATAATCAACGGAACGCAGATTGCAAAGGTCTGAAAATCGCCGCTTTTCAGGCCGTAAATATTTTTGTTTGAAACTTTATACCGCGCCATATGCCGCGCCTCCCCTTCTTCACCAAACTTCTTTCAAAAGCAGCTCATAGAGCTCCTCCGGGGTATCCGCCAGCGCCAACGCCCCGGCCCGGCGCAGGTTCTCCGGGTCCCCGTAGCCCCAGGTGCAGCCGATGGTGGCGATGCCGTGGGCCTTGGCCCCAAGCACGTCGTAGTCCGTATCGCCAATCATCAGCACCCGGCCCGGTGGGCCGATCTGGTCCAGCAGACAGGCAATGACCTCCTGCTTGGTCTCCCGGCCCCGCTCCATGGAGGCCCCGCAGATTTTCTCAAAATACCCCGCCAGCCCGAAGTGCTCCAGCACCTCCACCGCCGTCACCTCCGGCTTTGAGGTGGCCACAAACAGGGTGAACCCCGACTCCCTCAGCCTCTGGAGCAGAGCTTCAATCCCCGGATAAGGGGAGTTTTCAAATTTCCCGATGGGGATGTACCGGCTCCGGAAAATCTGCACCGCTTCGTCTGCCCGGGCCTCCGGTACGCCGAATTGGGGGAAAATCTTCCGCAGGGGCGGCCCCACAAAGGCCCGCAGGGCCGTCCGCTCCGGCACAGGGAGACCCAGGCGCTCCAGGGCGAAGGCCGCACAGTTCATGATGCCCGGTCCCGAGTCGGTCAGAGTCCCGTCCAGATCGAAAAAAAGTGTCTTTGCCATTTCGGTTCGTCCTTTCCTGCAAAGCAAATGAATATATTTCTTATTATACAATAGTTATAATTGCTTTGCAACCGGGGGATTTGCGTATTTTTTCTTGGAATATCCTCCAAAGCGTCCCGGAGAAACAGGGGGTTTTTCAGTTATGCGCCGGTTTTGTATTTTGCAAGGCAAAACCTCTTGACTTGCACATTCCATTATGTTATGTTTGATATGCTAAAACGGCAAACTGAAGGAATTGCAGTGAGGAGAGTTATTATGAGCATTCAAAATGAATATTTGAACGGATTGATGGAGCGGGTGGTCAAGCGGGACCCCGCCGAGCCGGAGTTTCACCAGGCCGTCCGGGAAGTGCTGACCTCCCTGGCCCCCGTAGCCAACGCCCGGCCGGAGCTGATCCGGGAGGGCATCATGGACTGTCTGGTGGAGCCGGAGCGCACCATCAAGTTCCGGGTGCCCTGGGAGGACGATCAGGGGAAGGTCCACGTGAACCGGGGCTACCGCATCCAGTTCAACAGCGCCATCGGCCCCTACAAGGGCGGCCTGCGGTTCCACCCCTCCGTCAACGAGAGCATCATCAAGTTTCTGGGCTTTGAGCAGACCTTTAAGAACAGCCTCACCGGCCTGCCCATCGGCGGCGGCAAGGGCGGCTCCGACTTCGACCCCAAGGGCAAGTCTGAGGCGGAGGTCATGCGCTTCTGCCAGTCCTTCATGAATGAGCTGTTTAAATACATCGGCCCCGACACCGACGTGCCCGCCGGCGACATCGGCGTGGGCGCCCGGGAGATCGGCTATTTATTCGGCCAGTACAAGCGCCTGCGTAATGAGTTTACCGGTGTGCTCACCGGCAAGGGCCTCACCTACGGCGGCTCCCTGGCCCGGAAGGAGGCCACCGGCTACGGCCTGTGCTATTTCACGGACAATATGCTCAAGGACGCGGGCAAGAGCTTCGAGGGGTCTACGGTGGTCATCTCCGGCTCGGGCAACGTGGCCACCTACGCCTGTGAGAAGGCCGCGCAGCTGGGGGGCAAGGTGGTGGCCATGTCCGACTCCAACGGCTATGTCTACGACAAGGACGGCATCGACCTGGATCTCATCAAGCAGATCAAGGAGGTGGAGCGGGCCCGCATCAAGGAGTACGCCGCCCGGAAGTCCGGCGCGGAGTATCACGAGGGCTGCGTCAACATCTGGAACGTCCCCTGCCACATCGCCCTGCCCTGCGCTACCCAGAACGAGCTGCCCCTGGAGGGCGCGAAGGCCCTGATCCGGAACGGCTGCTTTGCCGTGGCCGAGGGCGCGAATATGCCCTCCACCCCCGACGCCATGGACGCGTTTCAAGAGGCCGGTGTGCTGTTCGCTCCCGCCAAGGCATCCAACGCCGGCGGCGTGGCGGTGTCCGCTTTGGAAATGAGCCAGAACTCCATGCGCTTCTCCTGGACCTTCCAGGAGGTGGACGACCGGCTGAAAACCATCATGACCGACCTGTATCACAACGCCTCCAACGCCGCCGCACAGTTCGGCCTGGCCGGAAACCTGGTGGCGGGGGCGAACATCGCCGGCTTCCTGAAGGTGGCCGACTCCATGCTGGCCTACGGCCTGGTGTAAGGAGGGACCTCTATGAATAACTACGCGGTCCGCGTCGCCGCCCAGCTGCGGCAGCGGTATGCCAACGAGCCGGAGTACCTCCAGAGCGTACTGACCTGGCTGGATATGATTGACCCGGCTCTGGACGATCCACGCTATGAAAAGCTGGATCTGCTCACCCGCATGGTGGAGCCGGAGCGTATGTTCACCTTTCTGGTGCCCTGGGTGGACGACAACGGCGCCGCCCACACCAATCACGGCTACCGGGTGCAGTTCAACAGCGCTATCGGCCCTTACAAGGGCGGTCTGCGGTTCCACCCCGGCGTAAACCCCTCTGTAGTAAAATTTTTGGGCTTTGAGCAGACCTATAAAAACGCCCTCACCGGCCTGCCCATTGGCGGGGCCTCCGGCGGCGCGGACTTCGACCCCCGGGGCAAGAGCAGCCGGGAGATCATGCGGTTCTGCCAGTCCTTCATGAACGCCCTGTACCGCTACATTGGCTCGGACACCGACGTGCCCGCCGGCGACATCGGCGTGGGCGCCCGGGAAATCGGCTATCTGTACGGCCAGTACAAGCGTCTGCTGGGCAAGGCGGAGAGCAGCGCCCTCACCGGCAAGGGCCTCACCTACGGCGGCAGCAAGGTCCGCCTGGAGGCGGCGGGCTTCGGCACAGTGTATTTCCTGGCCCGGATGCTGGAGCACCAGAAGGACCCCATTGAGGGCAAGACCATCGCCGTGTCCGGCTTTGGCAATATGTCCTGGGGGGTGTGCCGCAAGGCGGCGGAGCTGGGGGCAAAAGTGGTCACCCTCTCCGGCCCGGACGGCTATATCCACGACCCCGACGGCGTGGCGACCCCGGAAAAGCTGGAATTTTTGATGGATATGCGCGACAGCGGCCAGGACAAGGTGTCGGTGTACGCCGACCGGTTCGGCGTGGCGTTCTACCCCGGCAAAAAGCCCTGGGAGGTGCCGGTAAACGTGGTCATCCCCTGCGCCACCCAGAACGAGCTGGACGTGGAGGACGCGGTGCGCATTATGGCCAACGACGTGCGCTACTACGTGGAGGGGGCCAATATGCCCGCCACCGCCGAAGCTCTGAAGCTGCTGCGGCTGAGCCCCAAGATTCTGACGGCGGGCTCCAAGGCCTCCGGCTCCGGCGGCGTGGCGGTGTCCGCCCTGGAGATGGCCCAGAACTCCATCCGCTACAACTGGAAGCGCTCTGAGGTGGACGCCCGCCTGCGGGAAATCATGGGCTCCATCTACGACGCTTCCGCCGCGGCGGCGGAGGAGTACGGCCTGGGCTATGACCTGATCGCCGGAAACGACATTGCGGCCTTCAAGAAAATTTCTGAGGCTATGATTGCCCAGGGACTATAAAAAATCCCCCTTCTGAAGATTCTGTCTTCAGAAGGGGGATTTCAGCGTTTACATCCGTTCAATCGCGTCCTGGCTGACCAGGTTGATCTTGCGGGCGGTGAGGGCCGACTCGGCGGCGTCGGTGTCGGTTACCCGGAACACCATGTAGGCGTTTTTGCTGCTGCTGGGGAACACATACATATATTCCACGTTCACCCCCGCGTCGGTGAGTACTTGGAGGACCTTGTTCAAGCCCCCGGGCACGTCGGGAACAGAGACAGCCAGCACCTCGCTGATGCTGTGGACGTAGCCCGCCTCCCGGAGAATGGTCGTGGCGGCGTAGATGTCGCTGACGATGATGCGGGCGATGCCGAAATCACTGGTCTCCGCCAGGGAGAAGGCCCGCATATCCACCTTGTTCTGGGCCAGTACGCCGGTCATGGCGTACAGGGCGCCGGGCTTGTTTTCCAAAAAGACCGAAATCTGCTTGACGCTCATAGTCTGCACCTCCTTAAATTTTCCGCTTGTCGATGACGCGCACCGCCTTGCCCTCGCTGCGGACGATGGACTTGGGGGGCACCAGGGTCACCTTGGCCGCCAGACCCAGCATGGACCGCAGGCCGTCCACCAGTTCCTTCTGCCGGCGGTTGATTTCGCCCATGTTGTCGGTGAACATCTCGGGGGTCATTTCCACCTGAACGTCCAGGGTATCGGTGGACTTGACCCGGTCCACGATAATCTGGTAGTTGGCGGGATAGCCGTGGTTGAGGAGCACTGTCTCAATCTGGGACGGGAACACGTTTACGCCGCGGATGATGAGCATATCGTCGGTGCGGCCCTGGGGCTTGGTCATTTTTACGTGGGTGCGGCCGCAGGAGCACTTGGCCCGGGTGAGGGTGCAGATATCCCGGGTGCGGTAGCGCAGCAGGGGGAATGCCTCCTTGGTGATGGAGGTGAACACCAGCTCGCCTTGGGCGCCCTCCGGGAGAACCTCGCCGGTGTCCGGGTCGATGATCTCGGCGATGAAGTGGTCCTCGTTGACGTGCATTCCGCTCTGGGCGGAGCACTCAAAGGACACGCCGGGGCCGGACAGCTCCGTAAGGCCGTAAATGTCATATGCCTTGATGCCAAGGGTGTTCTGAATGTCCTGGCGCATCTCCTCCGACCAGGCCTCGGCGCCGAAAATGCCCGCCTTCAGGGGAATCTGGTCCGGGGTGAGTCCCATTTCCTTCATGGTTTCGCCGATGTAGGCGGCGTAGGAGGGGGTGCAGCAGAGAATCGTGGCGTTCAGGTCCTGGATGAACATAATCTGCCGCTCGGTGTTGCCGGAGGAGGTGGGGACGGTGAGACAGCCTACCTTATGGGAGCCGCCGTTGAGGCCGGGACCGCCGGTGAACAGGCCGTAGCCGTAGGACACCTGACACACGTCCTCATTGGTGCCGCCGGCGGCCATGATGGCCCGGGCGCAGCAGTCCTCCCAGAGATCAATGTCGTGCTGGGTGTAGAAGGCCACCACCCGTTTGCCGGTGGTGCCGGAGGTGGACTGAATGCGTACGCAGTCCTTCAGGGGCTTGGCCACCAGGCCGTAGGGGTAGGCCTCCCGCAGGTCGGCCTTGGTGATGAAGGGCAGCTTGTGCAGGTCGTCGCTGGATTGGATGTCGTCGGGGGTGAGGCCCTGTTCCTCCATCTTTTTGCGGTAATAGGGCACGTTGTCCCAGACGTGGCGCACCTGCTTGACCAGGCGCTCGTCCTGCCAGGCCTTGATCTGCTCCCGGGAGGCGGTTTCAATTTCGGGTTGATAGTAGCGTTCCATCGGATATCATTCCTCTCCAAAATAAGGTGCTTTATTTCTTTTTCTCCAAAAGGTCAAGAATTCGCCAAAGAGATAGAAAAATAGTTAAATTAATCAAAGTATGCCGCGCCCGGACAAACCAGTCGTCCATGGGAATGGACTGCTCAATCAGAAGATAGCCGAGGTAGAACAGATCGAGCACAGAGACAAGGCCGAGGATGAGGGGCAGGTATTTGATGTTCTTTTTGATAGCCTCTTTGAATTCGTTCCAGGCGGTCATACCAATCTCCTTTCCGTTACGCGTTCTTTCCCAACGCAAAAGCTTTTTTATTCAGTTCCAGGAATTTGGGGGGCACCATGGCCTCCAGGGACTTCTGCCACGCCTCCTCGGGCAAATCGAAGTAGTGGGACAGCCGGCCCATGAGCACGATGTTTACCGCCTTGCTGCTCCCGGCCTCCTCCGCCAGCTTCAGGCAGTCCAGGGCGTCCACCTTGGCCCCGGCGGCTTTCATCTTTTCCACCAGATTGTCCGGGTAGACCGCCGCGCCGGTGATGACGGGCATGGGGTCAATCTGCTGGGTGCTGGTGACGATCTGCCCGTCGGGCTTCAGGCAGCTCAGCCAGCGGGCGGCCTCCAGCAGTTCAAAGGACACGATATAGTCCGCCTCGCCCTTGTCGATGACCGGGGAGGCGACTTTGTCGCCGTAGCGCACGTAGGTCACCACGCTGCCGCCCCGCTGGGACATACCGTGAACCTCGGAGACTTTTACGTCAAAGCCCTGCTCCATCAGCAGGTGGCCCAGCAGCTTGCTGGCCAGCAGGGAGCCCTGGCCCCCTACGCCGACAATCATAATGTTTTTCGTTTTCATTATACACCCTCCTTCCCGGTGCTCTGGAAGGCGTTTACGCCGCAAAGCTGCTGACATACGCCGCAGCCCACGCACAGGGTATTGTCCACATGGGCCTTTCCGCCCTTGATGGAGATGGCCGGACAGCCTATCTTCATGCAGTTTTTACAGCCCACGCACTTGCCGGTGTCTACGGTCAAAGGCGCGCTGTGCTTGACATACTTCAACAGTACGCAGGGGCGGCGGCTGATAATCACAGACGGCTCGCTGGCGGCGAGCTCCTCCTTGACCGCCGCATCGCAGGCCCTCAGGTCGTAGGGATCAACAACCCGGACCCGATGGAAGCCCAGGCTGCGGCACAGGGCTTCCAGGTCGATCTTCCCGGCGGGGTCGCCCTTGATGTTGTAGCCGGTGGTGGGGTTCTGCTGGTGGCCGGTCATGCCGGTGATGGAGTTGTCCAGGATAATCACGGTGGAATTGGACTGGTTGTAGGCGATATTGGCCAGTCCGGTCATGCCGGAGTGCATAAAGGTGGAGTCGCCGATCACGGCCACGGTTTTGCCCTCGCTGTCTTTGCCCAGGGCCTTGTTGAAGCCGTGGATGGCGGAGATGGACGCGCCCATGCACAGGGTCATTTCCATGGCGGACAGGGGGGCTACAGCCCCCAGGGTGTAGCAGCCGATGTCCCCCAGGACGACGCACTTGTTTTTGCGCAGGGTGTAGAACAGGCCCCGGTGGGGGCACCCGGCGCACATCACAGGAGGACGGGGCGGGATGGGGTCGTCAATGGCTTTGCCGGTATGTACAGGCGAACCTAACTGCTCTGCCACCAGGTTCTGCGAAAATTCGCCCATGCAGGAGAATGTCTCCTTGCCCACGGGGTCCAGGCCCAGAGAGCGGCAGAAGTCCTCAATAAAGCCGTCCAGCTCCTCGACCACCACCAGTTTTTCCACGGAGCGGGCGAAATCGGTGATTTTCTGCTTGGGCAGGGGCCAGACCATACCCAGCTTCAAAATGGGATATGTATCGCCGCAGACCTCCTTCACATACTGGTAGCTGGTGGAGGAGGTGAGGATGCCGGTTTTCCGGTCGGAGCCGTTTTCGATGCGGTTGACCGCGGCGGTCTCCGCCCACTGGGCCAGATCCTGAAGGCGCTGCTCCACCGCCGGGTGGCGGCGGATGGCGTTGCCGGGCATCATGACGTATTTGCCGATGTTTTTTTCATAGGGCCGGTCCGGGGCCTCGGTCCGGGGACTGGTTTCCACAATCGACTGGGAGTGGGCCACCCGGGTGCACATCTTCAATAAAACCGGGGTGTCGAACTGTTCGGACAGCTCGTAAGCCAGCTTGGCGAAGGCAAGGGCCTCGCCGGAGTCGGAGGGCTCCAGCATGGGGATCTTGGCGCTGCGGGCGTAGTGCCGGGAATCCTGCTCGTTCTGGGAGGAGTGCATTCCCGGGTCGTCGGCCACGCCGATGACCATACCCGCGTTTACGCCGGTGTAGGCCACGGTGAACAGGGGGTCGGCGGCCACGTTCAGGCCCACGTGCTTCATGGCGCAGAAGGAGCGCTTCCCCGCCAGGCTGGCCCCGAAGGCGGTCTCCATGGCCACCTTCTCGTTGGGGGCCCACTCGCAATAGATTTCGTCGTATTTGGCGGCCTCCTCGGTGATTTCGGTACTTGGGGTGCCGGGATAGCTGGAAATCACGCAGCATCCCGCCTCAAACAGCCCCCGGGCAACGGCCGCGTTGCCCAGCATCAGTTGTTTCATGCTCAACTCTCCGTTTCTTGATTTTTCGTCCGGCCCAGACCCTCCCGGGTGAGGACCTCCCGCATCACGCCGCCTGCGCCGTTGTCCAGCATGGCCCGGCGCACCCGGCTGATGGTGGCGCTGCTGGCACCGGTTTTTTCCAGAATATCCAGATAGACCAGCCCCTGCTGCAAATAGATGGCCACGTCGAACCGCTGCTCCAGAGCCCGCAGCTCAGTGGGGGTACACAGGTCCCGGAAGAACCGGCGGCACTCATCCAGATCCTTCAGGCTTAAAATCGTCTCATAGAGCGCGGTGCTGCGCTCCTCCCGTTCTGCCCTTGCCATGGTCCGCTCCTTTCTTTGCGCCTTTTATCCATCCCTTATATTAGCACATTAAAGCGTGAAGGTAAACAGGAAAATTTCGTTTTTATGGATTTTTTTCCGGCGGACTGGAACACTAACCAGAAAAGAGGAGGCGGGTTTTTATGGACAGCGTACCCCACCCACGGAAGGAGCCCCGGTTTCCCGGGCCGCTGACGGCGGAAAACATTGAAACAATCTTTCGGGACTGCGCGGATTTCAGCACCCGTTCCATTATTCTGCACGGGGATCTGGACCGGAGCGTACAGCTGTGCTGGATTGAGGGGATGGTCCGGGGGGAGCGGATGAACGACTATGTGCTGCGGCCCTTGGCCCAGGACCCCATGCTGGCCTCCCTGCCCCTCCACGAGGCCTATAAAATTATGGCTCAGGGGGCCCTGTACACCGGCGGGGTCCGTCTGTGCACCAGTCTGGACGAAGGGGCCAAGAGCATGGTGGAGGGCAGCTGTCTGGTGTTCTTCCCCGGCCAGGAGCGGGCCCTGTCCATCTCCGTGGCCACGGAGGAGAAGCGCTCGGTAGGGGAGCCGGAGAACGAGCCCGCCCTGAAGGGGGCCCGGGACTCCTTTGTGGAGAGCCTGCGGACCAACACCTCTCTGGTCCGCCGCCGGCTCCGGGCGCCGGAGCTGCGGGTAAAGGAACACATCGTAGGCCGGCAGTCCCTGACTCCTGTGGACGTGGTGTATTTGGACGGCATTGCGGACGGGCACACTGTGGAGCTGATTGAGGCCAGACTGGATGAGATGGACATTGACGGCATAGAGGCCACGGGCAATTTAGAGGAGTATCTGGTGGACCGGCTGAACACCCCCTTTCCCCTGCTGCCCTTCACCCAGCGGCCGGACCGGTTCTGCGCCGGGCTGCTGGAGGGCCGGGTGGGCATTCTGGCCGACGGCCTGCCCCTGGGTTACCTGGCTCCAGGGACCCTGGACCAGTTTTTCAAAACCGGCCAGGACAGGGCTTTTCACTGGATGGTGGCCACCGCCCTGAACCTGATCCGCTACTTCTGCGCCCTGGTGACGCTGCTGCTGCCGGGGCTCTATATCGCCATGGTGACCTTCCACCCGGAGGCCATCCCGCCAAAGCTGGCGCTGTCCATTGTGGCCGCCAAGCAGCAGGTGCCCTTCTCTACCATATTTGAAGTGCTGATTATGCTGCTCTCGTTTGAGGTCTTGCAGGAGGCGGGGCTGCGCCTTCCGGGGCCCATCGGGTCCACCGTATCTATTTTAGGGGGGCTGGTGGTGGGCAGCGCGGCGGTGGAAGCCCACATCGTCTCACCGGCGGTACTGATTGCGGTGGCCATCGCGGGGGTGGCGGGGTATACCCAGCCCTCCCAGGATTTTGCCGGGGCCCTGCGGCTGTGGCGGTTTCTGCTGGCGATTTTGGCCAGCCTGGGGGGG
>Ga0073908_1003044_pt1 | contig 18319 bp, 17 predicted proteins | sample MucameincwithD2O_FD_65484 | JGI IMG/M metagenome (GOLD analysis project Ga0073908, IMG submission 65484) | Mouse cecum microbial communities from Vienna, Austria - Mucus amended microcosms incubated with D2O | ecosystem: Host-associated > Mammals > Digestive system > Large intestine > Cecum...
TGCGTCCGCTCAACATCTACCATCTCCGCCAACTGTTCCTGCGTCAATTCACGTCTGCGCCGATAGTAAGCGACGTTCAGTCCTAATAACTTGTATTTCTCAATCTGGGCAGCATCCATAAAATCACCACAAATAGTATATGGTCATTTTATATTTTTCTAAATGCTCTGTATTTACTCATATGATGATTGACATTTATCTTTTTTGGCTTATAATATATCATGAGGTGAAAAGCATGGAACTATACGAGGAAATCATTCTGCACGCTTTGAGAAACGAGAGGGCTATTATCAGCGTTTCATTTCCGGATATGAAGCTCAACGCGCAGGAGCTTGTGGGGGCAGCTTCATACGGCGCCTTGATCGGGATCCAGCATATTCTCAAAGACGATACTCTGAATGACGAAGAATGCTTCTACAAAATTGAAGAAATCGTTCGGATCTTTGAGAATATGGGCAGCGGCTGCGGCAGCCGCCATGATTTCGGATAAAAAAATCCGCTCCGAAAGGAGCGGATTTTTAAATTTATTCCTCAGCCATAGCCTTGGCGGCGGCGATGGCCTTCTCCTGGGCTGCGGGGGGGCAGTCCTCGTAGCGGACAAAGTGGAAGGTATAGGAGCCCCGGGACTGGGTCATAGCCCGCAGGTCGATGGCGTAGGAGGTCATCTCGGCCATGGGGACCTCGGCCTCGATGATCTGATCGCCGTCCCCGGTGGGATTCATGCCCATAACACGGCCCCGGCGCTTGTTCAGGTCGCCGATGACATCGCCCATGTAGCTGTCGGGCACGGTGACCTTCAGCTCGCCCACAGGCTCCAGCAGTACGGGGTTGGCCTCGGGCATAGCGGCCTTGTAGGCCAGCTGAGCGGCGGTCTTGAAAGCGATTTCAGAGGAGTCCACCGGGTGGTAGCTTCCGTCATACAGCACGGCCTTCAGGTTGACCACGGGGTAGCCGGCCAGGGGCCCGTGGACGCAGGCCTCACGCAGGCCCTTCTCCACGGCGGGGAAGAAGTTCTTGGGCACCGAGCCGCCGAAGACCTCCTCGGCGAAGACCATCTGCTCCTCCTCCAGGTTGGGCTCGAAGCGAATCCACACGTCGCCGAACTGGCCGGAGCCGCCGGTCTGCTTCTTATGCCGCCCTTGCTTCTGCACGGTCTTGCGGATCTTCTCCCGATAGGGCACCCGGGTCTCGCTGAGCTCGGCCTCCACATTGAAGCGGCTCTTCAGCTTGGCCACCAGCACGTCCACCTGGATGTCCCCCGAGCCGGTGAGCACCATCTGGTGGGTCTCACCGTTATTCACCAGGGTGAAGGAGGGGTCCTCCTCGTTGAGGCGGTACAGGCCTTGGGCCACCTTGTCCTCCTGGCCCCGGGTCTTGGGGGCGATGGCCACCGAGTAGCAGGGCTCGGCGAAGGGAATCTGCTTCAGGGCTACCACCTTGCGGCTGTCGCACAGGGTGTCGCCGGTTTTGACCTTGTCCATCTTGCCGATGGCGCCGATATCGCCGCAGGTCAGCTCCTTGACCTCCTCGGCCCGCTTGCCCTTCATCACATACAGCCGGCCCAGCTTCTCACTGGCGCCGGTGCGGGAGTTGACCAGGGAGAGGTCGGAGGTGATAACCCCGGAGAGGACCTTGATGAAGGAGTACTTGCCATACTGGTCAGAGACCGTCTTGAACACGAAGGCGGTGGGCACGCCGCCGGGGGAGACCACGAACTCCTCGGTCTCACCGTCGGGCTTGGTGGCCTTGTGGTAGTTGCCCTCCATGGGGGTGGGCAGCAGCTCCACGATGTAGTCCATGAGCATCAGGGAGCCCATGCAGCTGACGGCGGAGCCGCACAGCACAGGGAACAGGGACAGCTCCCGCACGCCCTGGCGCAGGCCCTGGATCATCTCGGCGTAGGTGAAGTCCTCACCGTCGAAGAACTTATTCATAAATTCCTCGCTGGTCTCGGCCACAGACTCCTTCAGGGAGTCGTAAAACTCATCGATGACGCCCGCCTTGCTGTCAGGCAGCTGAATCTCCACCCGCTGGAGCTTCTGCATCTCATAGGCCCGCTTGTTCAGCACGTCGATGATGCCGGTAACCTTCTTATTGTCATCCCAAATGGGCACCACCAGGGGGGCGATCTTATTGCCGTACTTGGCCCGCAGGGCCTCGAAGGTGGCGTTATAGTCGGAGTTGTCCTCGTCGGTTTTGGAGATGTAGATGAAGCGGGGCATATTCCGCTCCTCGCAGTACTTCCAGGCCTTCTCCAGACCCACGGAGATGCCGTCCTTGGCGGAGCAGACGATGACGGCGGCGTCGGCGGCCCGGAGGGCCTCCATCACCTCGCCGGAGAAATCGAAGCCGCCCGGGGTGTCCAGCACGTTAATCTTGCAGCCCTTGAACTCCACAGGGGCCACGGCCAGGGAGATGGAAATCTGGCGCTTGACCTCCTCGGGGTCGTAGTCGCAGACGGTGTTGCCGTCGGTGGCCTTACCCATGCGGTCGATGGCCTTGGTCATGTACAGCAGGCTCTCTGCCAGGGCGGTCTTGCCGCTGCCGCCATGTCCGATGAGGGCCACGTTGCGGATGTTTTGTACAGAATAGCTCATATTGGTTCCACTCCTTATCGTTTGAGTATCGCCCTGAACAAAGCCTGTTCAAGGGGCGTTACACGCTGTTAGTCATTATACACTAAAACCGCTTTCCTGACAACTGTTTTTTTGAGGTATTTTGGCTGAGGACAAAAAAGGCCCTCCGCGCAGGGCGGAGAGCCTTTTTATCAATGATTCTGCTGTAAAATCATCAGGTTATACTGGACCTCCGCCTCTGGAGCGGAGCAGCGTTCGGCGGTGACGCCGATGCCCTGTTCCTGGGCCAGGCGCTCGATCTGGTCCAGAATCTCCAGCGGCAGGTTCCAATAGATGCTTCCCTGCTGGTCGTCCGTGGGCGATACCGCCGTCTCCGGGGGAATCAGCTCCGCCGCCCCCTCGGGCATACGCTCCAAGGTCGTCGTGCCATTCACCAGGGACCTAGTGCCCTCCAGACCTTCCGCGGCGGGATTGGGGGCAGCCTTCTCTGTCGTCCCACCGGATGCGTCCGCCTGGGCGGGCTCCGGTGCGGCGTAGGCGGCGATTTGGGGAACCTCCTCCGAATCGGGGCCCACCAGCGTGGCGTTTACCAGGGGGCCTTCCCCATCCTCCACAGAGGCGTTCCGGTTGAAGCTGCGGGCTGTTACGTCCATTTTTTCTGTCTTGTCCAAATTATGGGGCCGGGACGCGCCGTACAGCCCCACGACCAGCACCAGACAGGCGGCCAGCCCGGCCAGCGCCCGGACCTGGGGCCGCTTGAACAGGGGGATCACCTTGGGCGATGTCTCCTCCCAGATGCGGTCCATCACCCCCCGGGCGAAGCCCTCGGGAGCGGAGACCTCCTCCAGCTCAGGGAAAGCCCCTTGGAGCGCAGCCAGCTGCGCTCCCGCTGCCCGGCAGTCCGGGCAGGCGTTCAGATGGAACTCCAGCGCTCTCTCCTCCTCGACGGACAGCGGGCCGTCCAGGCGAAGGGCCAGCAGCTCCAAATATTTGTCACAGGCCACGGGCCTCACCCCCTCTCTTTTTTGTCGTTCACCGGTTTAGACGGCGGACCGTCAAAAAAGTTCCCGTCCTCCAGCAAGATTTTTCGTAAATTCAGACGGGCCCGGGCAATGCGGGACTTCACCGTGCCCAGGTCAATGTCCAGGGCACTGCTGATCTCCTGGTAGCTCAGCCCGGACAGCTCCCGCAGCACCAGCACCCGCCGCTGCCAGTCGGGCAGCATGTTCAGCCCCCGGGCCAGGGCCTTGCCCCGCTCCGACTTCTCCAGCAGAAGCTGGGGGTCGCTCTCCCGGTCGGCGGGCTCTGCCCAGCCGCTGTCGGCGTCGTCCAGCGACACCGCCGGCTCCACGCCCTCCCGGCGCTTTTGTTTTCGGAGATAGTCGATACACAGGTTGGTGGTCAGCCGGTATACCCAGGTGGCAAAGCTGCTCTCCCCTTGGAAGGAGGCCAGCCCCTGCCAGGCCTTCACAAAGGCCTCCTGGGCCAGATCCGCCGCCTCCTCCCGGTCGTTCACCAGCCGCAGGGCCAAGGCGTACACCTTATTCTGATTGTCCAGCACCAGCTGCTCAAAGGCCCCCTGGTCGCCCCCCCTGGCCTTCTCCACCAGCTCCTTGTCCGGCATAGCTTCACCTCCTATGTCTTTCGCCCCGCTCCATCATGTAGGGCAAGGGCTCTGCCCTTGCCTCTTTAAGCAAACAGAAATTCTACCATAAGCAAGGGCAGAGCCCTTGCCCTACATCACGTAAGGTTCCCAAAATTCAGCACAAATCCCGTTTAATCCCCTTGGTCACCCGGTAGACGTCCTCCAGGGTGGTGACCTTTACGATCTGCTCCTTATAATACCCCGCGTGGGGGACACCCTTCAAGTACCACGCGTACTGCTTCCGGGCCTCCAGACAGGCGATCTTCTCCCCCTTGTTGGCGGCGGCCATCTCGAACTGACGCACGGCGGTGTCGCACCGCTCCGCCAGCGGGGGCAGGTCGGGGATGGGCTCCCCCTTCAGGGCGGCCCGGCATTGGGCGAAGAGCCAGGGGTTGCCGAACACTCCCCGGCCGATCATGGCCATATCCGCCCCGGTGTATTTGAGGATACGGGGAGCGTCCTCCCCCTTGAACACGTCCCCGTTGGCGATGACAGGGATCTTCACCGCCTTTTTGACCTCCCGGATCCAGTCCCAGTTGGCGGTTCCGGAGTACATCTGCACCTTGGTGCGCCCGTGGACCGCCACCGCCGCCACGCCCGCCTCCTCCATGGCCTTGGCGAACTCCACACAGTTGATGGAGCCCCTGTCCCAGCCCAGGCGGAATTTTACCGTCACCGGGCATCTGGCCCCCCGGATGACCGCCTCCGCCACCCTGACGGCCAGGTCCGGATTTCTCATCAGCCCGGAGCCGTCCCCGGAGTTGGCCACCTTGGGGACGGGACAGCCCATGTTGATGTCAATGAAATCCGCCCCGGAGACCTCCCTTGCGATGGCCGCCCCCTCCTCCATACAGACGGGGTCGCTGCCGAAGATTTGGGCGGCGGCGGGGGTCTCGTTCTCTCCCATTTGCAGCAGGGGGATAGACTTTTTGTCCTGATAGCACAGGGCCTTGGCGCTGACCATCTCCGTGCAGGTCAGCCCCGCCCCCTGCTCCCGGCAGATGGTGCGGAAGGCCATGTCCGTCACCCCGGCCATGGGGCCCAGGGCCAGGGGCGTTTCGATTGTGATTCCTCCGATGGTCATTGCCTATCCCTCTCATCGTGTAGGGCGCGACGACCTCGGCGCGCCGTAAATCTGCAAATTCTGATAAACGGGGCGCCGGGTCGTCGCCCCCTACAGTTCAGCTCGGGACATCCAACCCGGGCGGATGATATCCGCCCCTACATAAGTTTCCTCATTGTATCATGTCTCTTTGATGTTGACAAGGCCGCTTTTACCCGGTAAAATGGAAAAAACCTCAAAAGGAGACAAAGTTATGGAACTGAGCGCATTACGGGCAGCCCTGCTGGGGCTGTCCGCCTACAAGGAACTGATGAGGACATCTGTTGGAAGGGATGCCGGCTATCTGCTGGACTACCTGCACGACAAAGAAGGCGGGGAGGCCCTGGAGAACTACACCGAGCTGTTTTACGACCTGCGCAAAGAGGGCTATGAGGGCCTGGGGGACTGGCTGTGGGACTGGCTGCGGTACAACGAGAGCCCCTACTCCCATCTGGTGGACCAGGGCAGGTCCGACCCCGCCCTGGAGAACGCCGCCCGGCGGGATATTGACACCCTGGTGCTGCTGGCCCAGACCGACTGCGACCGCTTTATCGACGCCATGAAGCCCCTGCTGGGCAATGAGTTTGCCCCGGTGCTGGCCGGCCTTCCCCGGTGGCGGGCGGCGGCTCCCTTCGACTTTGACCGCGTTACCCAATTTTACCAGGAACACGGGGCGGGGCTCTTAGCCGAATACCGGGCCTTCCTGTGGGAGGACGGCAGGCTGGTCCCGGTGGCCGATCCGGACTGTCCCAAGCCGGAGGACCTGCTGGGCTACGAGCACCAGCGGGGCCAGGTGGAGCAGAACACCCGCCTCATGCTGGCGGGCCGCCAGGCCAACAACGTCCTCCTCTTCGGCGACGGGGGCACCGGCAAGTCGGCCACGGTGAAGTCCATGCTCTACCTGCCCGGCATGGAGGACCTGCGCCTCATCGAGGTGGAGAAGGAGAACCTCACCGGTATGCCCGGCCTGATCCGCTCCCTGGCCGGCCGGCGGCAGAAGTTCATCCTGTTTATCGACGACCTGGCCTTCGACCAGGACGACAAGACCTACTCCGCCCTCAAGACCATCCTGGAGGGCTCCCTGGAGAAGCGGCCCGTCAACGTGGCCATCTACGCCACCTCCAACCGCCGGCATCTGGTACGCCAGACCTTTACTGAGCGGGCGGGGGAGGAGGTGGATACCTTCGAGACCATCTCGGAGAAGACCGCTCTGGCCGAGCGCTTCGGCCTACGCATCCCCTACCTGACCATGAACAAGGCGGGCTATCTGGCTCTAGTGGACCACCTGGCGGCCCAGGCGGGAATCTCCATGGACCGGGAGGTCCTCCACGCCCAGGCCATGACCTGGGAGATTCGCCACGCGGGGAGGACCCCACGGGTGGCGCGTCAGTTTGTGGCAAGTTTAAGTTGACAGCATCCCGGTGTTATGCTAATATAATACAGACCGTTGGTCTGTATCTGGAGAGGAGGGCTCGCCATGGCCCGGAACAAGCACCCTGAGCAGACCGTACAGCTCATCCTGGACACCGCCTCCGCCCTCTTTTTCCAAAAGGGTTATGACAAAACCACCCTCCAGGACATCATCGACGCCACCAAGCTGTCCAAGGGGGCCATCTACCACCATTTTGCCTCCAAGGAGGCCATTATAATCGCCGTGGTGGACCGGGTGGGAGAAGCACAAAGCGCTATGCTGGCAGAAGTTCGGGACCGGAAAGGCCTCACTGGGGCGGAGAAGCTGCGGGAGATGTTCCGTACCTCCTTGCGAATGTCTTTCCAAGGGAAAATTCTCCACATGCTGCCTTTCATCATTGAAAACCCCAAGTTCATGACTCTCCAGATGCAGAGCATTTTGGGGAAGGCTGCCCCGGATTACGTCCTGCCTGTTCTGCGGGAAGGCATCGCCGACGGCTCCATCCAGGCTGAGCACCCGGAGGAACTGTCTGAGGTACTGCTGATTCTGGCCAACCTGTGGCTCCACCCCATCTTCCGCCCCAGCACCCCGGAGCAGGTCCGGACCCGGTGCGCCTTCTTTAGCCAGTTTACCCGGCAGTACGGCTTTGAGCTGCTGGACGACGACCTGATCGAGGCGATGGCAGGGTTCTGCCGGAGCTGATGCCCCTGTAGGGCGGGACGACTCGGCCCGCCGTCCACAGAGAGCGGGCGCCCTTGGAGGAACGGCGCGCCGAGGTCGTCGCGCCCTGCAAAATCTGTTTTGGCACCTTCTCTGCGGGCGGGTAATACCCGCCCCTGCTTAGCCCTCTATACAAACCGACGGTTGGTTTTATAATGAAAGGAGTATCTCTATGGAAACACAAAAAAGCGCCCTGTTCACCCGGGATTTTACCCTGGTGGTCATCGGACAGATCATCTCCCTCTTCGGCAACGCCATTCTCCACTTCGCCCTGCCCCTGTACCTGCTGCGGGAGACGGGCTCCATCACCCTCTTTGGAGCGGTAAACGCCTGCTCTTTCCTGCCCATGATCCTGATGGGCCCCATCGGGGGGACGGCGGCGGACCGGGTCCACAAGGGCCGCATCATGGTGGTGCTGGACTTCCTCACCGCCGGGCTGACGGTGGCCTACACCCTGCTGTGGGGCAAGGCCCCTCTGGTGCCCCTGGTGATCGTCACGCTTATGCTCCTCTACGCCATCGCCGGAGCCTACCAGCCGGCAGTCCAGGCCAGCCTGCCCCTGCTCCTCTCCCCCGAGCGGCTGACCCAGGGCAACGCGGTCATCAACATGGTGGCCACTCTGGCCAACCTGCTGGGCCCCGCCCTGGGAGGCGTTATCTTCGGCCTGTGGGGACTGGGCCCCATCCTGACCATTGGCGGAATTTGCTTCTTCTCCTCAGCGGTGATGGAGCTCTTCATCCGCGTCCCCCACGAGAGGCGGCCCCGTGATACCGGCGTTCTGGCCACAGTGGGCAAGGACCTGGGGGAGAGCTGGCGGTACATCTCCCAAGAGCGGCCAGTGTTCTTGTCGGTGACCCTGGTGCTGTCCGCCTTCAATCTGATTTTGTCGGCGGTGATGATTGTGGGCATCCCCGCCATTGTGGCCCAGGTGCTGGGCATGAGCGACGCCTACCTGGGCCTGACTCAAGCGGCCATGGGGTTTGGGGGCCTGCTGGGCGGAATGCTGGCCGGTGTGCTGGGCACAAAGCTGAAGCCCCGGCACGGGTCGGTGTGCCTGCTGGCCTGCGCCGGGATGGCGGGCGTTATGGGGCTGGCTGTCCTTCCCGGGGCGCCCACGGCGGCGAGCTACTGGCTGATCACTGGGATGGCTATGGCTGTCATGGCCGCCGCCATGCTGTTTACCGTGGTGATGCTCACCCTGGTCCAGGCCCAGGTGCCCGGCCAGCTGCTGGGCAAGGTAATCGCCTGTATCCAGGCGGTGGCCAACTGCGCATCTCCCCTGGGACAGGCGGCCTACGGCCTTCTCTTTGACCATCTGCCCCCCTGGACAGTCCTCCTGGCCGCCGCCGCGCTGTCCGCCCTGGTCGCTTTGAGGTCCAAACGGGTATTTTGCCGGCTGGAGCGGGAGGCCCACTGAACGGCCCGCGGACAGAAGGGCCCTGATTTCTGCTTGAATTTTCCGCCCCGCGTGTGGTATGCTTAGGACAGCGGAAAATTTCGGACAAACATCAGGAGGTACTGCCATGGACCAGGCCATTGTCATCCACCCCGTCTTCCCCTCGGGGCGGCGGATCATCGCTGTCAGCGACATCCACGGCAATCTCCCCTTCTTTACAGCCCTGATGGAAAAAATCCGGCTGACCCCTGAGGATATCCTGATCCTGTTGGGCGACATGCTGGAGAAGGGCCAGGACAGCCTGCCCCTGCTGCGCCAGCTCATGGAGCTGTCCAAAACCCACACCGTATACCCCGTCTGCGGAAACTGTGACGGGTTGGTGCTCCGCTTCTTCGAGACCGACGAGCTGGACAGCCGCTTTTTTGCCTCCTACCTCCCCCGCCACCCGGAGTCCACCCTGCGCCAGCTGGCCCGGGAGGGCGGCTTTGAGCAGTGGGACGACCTGCCCCGGCTCCGCCGGGACCTTCGGGCCGCTTTTCCCGGGGAATGGGCCTGGCTGAAGGCTATGCCTACCATCCTGGAGACAGAGCATCTGGTTTTTGTCCACGGGGGCGTCCCCTCTCTGGAGCGTATGGAGGAGCTGGACCGGTGGGGATGTATGAAAAACGACAATTTTCTGGGCCAGGGTCACACCTTTGACAAGTGGGTCATCGTGGGACACTGGCCTGTCACCCTTTACAACCCGCACATTCCATCCTCCGCCCCTCTGATTTTGCGGGACAGGAAAATCATCTCCATCGACGGGGCCTGCGTGCTCAAGGCGGACGGTCAGCTCAACGCCCTGCTGTTCCCCTCGGAGGACTCGGAAAACTTCTCCTGGACCGCCTGGGACGGACTGCCCAAGGCCCGCGCCCTGGACCCTCAGGAGGCCGGCGCCGATTCGGTAAATATTCGCTGGGGGCGGTCCGCCCTGGAGCTGCTGGAGAGGGGGGAGGAGCGGTCTCTGTGCCGCCACCTGGAGACGGGGCGGGAGCTGTATATTCTCAACGACTATCTCCGCCAGGGCCCCCACGGCCTGGAGTGCGAGGACTCCACCGATTACTGCCTGCCGGTGTCCCCCGGGGAGCTTTTGACGGTGGTGAGAGAGACCAGCGCCGGTTTTTTGTGCAAAAAGCAGGGGGTTACGGGCTGGTATTATGGGCGGTTGTCGGATATAATGGAATAAAACACCGTTTTCTCCACCAATTGGGGAGAGGGCGGCATGGAACAAAGGATTTGAATGTATGTTGGATTTTCACCCTCTTCAGCTGTCTGACCTGCCTCGACTGCGCCCCTTCTTCGGCTACAGCGGCAGCCGCATCTGCGACACCACCCCCGGCACCGTCCTGATCTGGCGGGACATCTATCAAACCGAGTGGGCCATCTACAACGGCTCCCTCTACTTCAAGGTGGACTACCCTGGCCTGGGCCCCACCTTCACCCTGCCCCTGGGGGGCGGACGGCCCGAGCATTTTGCTGAGATTGCCGGCTACTGCTGCCGGCGGAACATGCCCATCGCCTTCTACCCGGTCCCCAAGGACGAGCTGGACCGGCTCCAGGAGTTTTTCCCCGCCAGCACCGCCGTGGGCGAGCGGGACAACTTCGATTACCTCTACCGGGCGGAGGATTTAAAATATTTTCGGGGCAAAAAGCTCAGCGGACAGCGCAACCATGTAAACAAGTTTTTAAAAACCTACAGTAATTGGCTCTTCCGCCCCATTGTCCAGGAGGATATCCCGGCGGTTAAGGCCTTCCTGGACCAGTACGCCAGCCGCTGGAGCAAGGGCTCCGCCACCTTTCATGAGGATATCGCCAAGACCCACGAAATTCTGGACAACTATCGGACCTACGACCTGTTGGGGGGCGTACTGCTGGTGGAGGGAAAGATTGTGGGCTTCTCTCTGGGGGAGATCATTGGCGACACCCTGTTCACCCACATCGAAAAGGCGGACCGGGATTACGAGGGCTGCTACCAGATGCTGGTGGCCCAGTTCGCCCAGCAGTTTGCCGGCGAGGGTGTGTCCTTCATCAACCGGGAGGACGACACCGGCGACCTGGGCCTGCGCACCAGCAAGCTGTCCTACCACCCGGTGGCCCTGCTGGAGAAGTACACCGTCACGGTGGACGAGCCCTGCGACTACTGCCAGATATGAGAAAATCCCGGCCCACAGGCCGGGATTCTTGCTTTTTAAGGCGCTTTGGCCGAGCCTCCCTCGGCGGCAACTCCTTATCCGTTCAGCGTCTGCTCGACCGCCTCTCTGTCATTGGCCACCGCCAGCAGGAGGGTCTCCCCCCGCACATCCACCAGAGCCTCCTCCAGTTTGGGAATCTCGGCAGGGCGGTAGTCGGTGTTGGCCTCGATCTGGCCCTGGACATAGTCCTCCAGCGCCCCCTTGGCGGTCTTGGCCTTGTCCGCGCTGGTAAACACCAGCACCGCCGCCTCCTCGCAGGTGGCTCCGGCGGAGCGCTGGACGGCGCAGTCCTTCAGGTCCTCCCGCTCCAGGTCATAGTCAGCCAGCTTATAGAGCATAAACGCGGTGTCCCCGTCCAGCTCCTCCAGCTCCTCGGAGAAGGCGCCCGCCTCCACCAGGGCCGCCACATGATAGGTTCCGTAGAGGGGCGGGGCGTCGTTGTCTCCCCCTTTAGCGCAGGCAGAGAGCCCCAGCAGCAGGGCCAGGACCAGGGTCATATGTAACAGCTTTTTCATTCTTGTCCACTCCCATCCTCCGGCGTCTGCTCCGGAGCGGTATTTTCCACCACAGGCGGGCCGTCCGGGTACAGCACGTCAAAATCCACCGTGTGGGTCTTGAGGTACTCCAGCCACCGCTGGCAGGCCTCCTTGTACAGATGGACGCCGTCCCGGCTGACGTCCTCCGGAAGCGCACCGTTCTCGTCCACAAATTCGGCGTACAGATCCAGGAATACCACCTGCTTCTCCTCCGCCGCTTTGCGCATCAGGTCGTTGTACACCCGCAGGTGGTCGTTGGTCAGATTGTACTTGTTGCCGTTGGCCTCCTCAATCTGCCCCTCGTTCAAGGGGATCAGGCCCTGGATGTAGATGACCGCACCGGGCTGGACCAGCCGGATGGCGTCGATGGCCTCGCAGTAGCTCTCGTAGAAGCCATTGTCGTTCTTCAGGCCCAGCTCGTTGACCCCCAGGGAGAGGTAGACCTTGCCATACTCCTCCAGGGCCAGGGCCTCCAGCAGGGTATACTGCTCCCCTCCGATGGTCAGGACCTTCTTCTCCGCCAGCTTGAAGATAGACAGGCCGTTGGAGGTCAGGTTCTTGCCGCAGCCGACGCCGCTGTAGAGCATAAAGCCGTCGGTGCGGGAGTCCCCCACAAAGGCGGCGTCCGCGAAATAGCTGTTATCCACCGCCTCCCCCTCCGGGGCGGGCTGGCTGAAATCGTAAAGGGGCGCCGCAGGCGCCGGGGGGACCTCGTCGGAAGGCTGGGATGAAAGGGCGGCGCTGTCCGCACTGGAGCCCGCGCCGCTGTCCGCCGGTTGTCCGTTGTTGCCCACCTGTACCCCCTTGGGCGCGGCCGGCTCCCGCTCTCTCGTCTGGAGGAAGAGAATCCCGGCTGCCGCCAGAGCCAGACAGGCCAGCACCGCCAGAACAATCTGCACAATTTTGCCGGCGGACCGCTTGCCTGTATAGTTGTCAGACATACGGCGAACACCTCCTGACAGGCTGTAATTTCGATAGACCGTACTTATTCAGAATATCACAATTTCGACAAAAAGCAAGTGACAAAATCATTACATTTTTTTGCCATAATTTTCCTCTTCCAAGCCAAAAACCGCCTCCAGCCCTCTGGGGACTGGAGGCGGTTTTAACGGTCATTTTCAGGATATCCCGGCGCGGCGGAGCAGGCCCACACCGATGGGTGTGGGGCCGGTATGGACACCGATGGTCACCCCAATCTGATGGGGTATCTTTACCTCAGGGCGGTGGTGGCCCAACTCCAGAAGACCATCGTAAATGCTCTGGGCGAAAGCCCCGTGCTCTGCCCGGTCCAGGCCAAAGCCGGTGGCCAGGCGGTAGTCGTCCAAGTTAAGCCCCTCCCGCTTCAGGTAGCGGAAAAACAGCTCCCGCACCTTTGCCAGGGACTTTTTCCGGCCCTGGGCGATGCCGTCGGAGATCAGCTCCGCATCCTTGTAGCCGATCAGGGGTTTTACCTTCAGCAGCGCCCCGGTAGCGGCGGCAGCCCGGCCGATGCGCCCGCCGTGGCGCAGATACTCCAGGTCTCCGGTGGTGAAGAAGATCCGTCCGGTGGCCGGCAGGGGCTTCAGCGCCTCCACCGCCTCCTCCAGGGTCAGGTCCGCATCCCGCAGGACCGCCGCCTCCCGCACAAACAGGCCCTGCAGCACCGTGGCCAGGGTGGAATCCAGCACCTGCACCTCCGCGCCCGGGAACTCCTCCCGCAGCTCCTCCGCCGCGTTTCGTGCGGACTGGAAGGAACCGCTGAACCGGGCGTTGAGGCAGATGCACAGAATCGGCAGCCCCTTGGCCGCCGGAGGCCGGAAGGCCTCCAGATAGTCCTCCATGGTGGGCATGGAGGTTTTGGGAAATACGCCGGGACGCTCCGCCATCATCTGGTAAAACCGTTGGGTCGAAATGTCCCGCTCCTCCCGGAAGTAGACCTCATCCTCAAAGGCCACATAGTAGGACACCATACTTACGCCCAGCCGCTCCAGCTCCTCGCGCCCCAAATCGCAGGAGCTGTCGCTGACAATATGGAATTTCATTTTGTTCTCCTTTGTTCCGTGGCCTGCCCTCTCCCGGCGGGCCGTGACCGGACCCCGCCCGGTGGGTAATAGCGTAATGATACCACAGAGCACCGGAAAACTCAACTGCTTTTTTACTCCCGCAGCAGGGCGTACATACAGGAGTCGCTGACCTCACCCTCTTTGAAGACATTCTGGCGCAGAACGCCCTCCAGGGCAAAGCCGGCCTTCTCCAGCACCCGGCGGGAGGGGGCGTTGCGGGCGTAAGGCTCGGCGTAGATACGGACCAGGTCGTCCCACTGCTCAAAGCCCTCCCGGCAGATTTGCCGGACGGCCTGGGTCATGATCCCCTGTCCCCAGCAGTCCTCGGCCAGCCAGTAGCCCAGCTCGGCGGTCCTGACGTATACATCGCCGCCCCGGCACAGGGCGATGCTGCCCACCGCGCGGCCCTCCGCCTCGATGGCCCGGAACATCTGACAGGTCTCGTCCGCCTCCAGACAGCTGTTTACAAAACTCTCAGCGTCGGTCCGGATATAGGGATAGGGAAAGATATTGCGCAAATTGCGGGCGATTTTTTCGTTGTTGGCGTACCGCAGTACGTCCTCCACATCCTCCCGCCGCCAGGGGCGCAGAATAAAATCCATCTGTAAGCATCTCCTTTATCACCGCATCATTTACGTGTGTAGGGCAAGGGCTCTGCCCTACTTGCTGTAAGAATCCTATTCCTCCCAAAATTCCTTGTGGGGCTTCCAGCCCTCCACCAGGGGACCCAGCTGGCCGATGACCTTGGGGGTGCAGACCGCCGTCACATCAATGGTCTCGCCGTAGTCCACCTCCTCCACCCTGGCCTCCAGATAGAGCTTGTCCAGAAGCCCGCCCTTGTCATAGGGCAGATGGATTTTTACCCGCCGGGCTCCGTTGTCCAGCACCCTTTCAATGGCGGCCAGCAGGTCTGGCACCCCCTCCCCGGTCTTTGCGGAGATGGACACCCGGTCCTCCCCGTGGGGGCGGATATCCCCCGTCCACAGGTCGCACTTGTTGAAGACCTCAATCCGCGGGGTCTGCTCCGCTCCCAGCTCGTGGATGAGCTGATCCACCACCTCCGCCTGTTCCCTCCACTGGGGGCTGGAGGAGTCAATCACGTGGAGCAGAAGATCGGCATACTCCAGCTCCTCCAGGGTGGCCTTGAAGGCCTCCACTAGGTGGTGGGGCAGCTTTCGGATAAAGCCCACCGTGTCGGACAGCAGCACCGTGCAGGTGTCGGAGATCGCCAACGTCCGGGTGGTGGTGTCCAGGGTGTCGAATAGGCGGTTGTTGGCCGGGATCTCCGCCCCGGTGAGGTGGTTGAGCAGGGTGGACTTGCCCGCGTTGGTGTAGCCCACAATGGCCACCACCGGCACCTCGTTTTTGATCCGTCGCTCCCGCTGGGTGGCCCGGACCCGGCGCACATCCTTCAGCTCACTCTCCAGCTTTGCGATCTTCCGGCCCAAAATCCGGCGGTCGGACTCCAGTTGGGTCTCGCCGGGACCCCGTGTGCCGATTGCTCCCTCCTGGCGCTCCAGATGCTTCCACATGCCCAGCAGACGGGGCAGCAGATACTTGTACTGGGCCAGCTCCACCTGGAGCCGGCCCTCCTTTGTCCGGGCCCGCTGGGCGAAGATGTCCAGGATAAGGGCCGACCGGTCCAGCACCCCCACCTTCAGCTCTTCAGCCAGGTTTCGCTGCTGGGAGGGAGAGAGAGGGTTGTCAAAAATCACCATGTCGGCGTCGGTGGCCTCCACCAGTGCCTTCACCTCGGCCACCTTGCCCTCACCGATGAAGGTGCGGGGGTCGGGGCTGTCCTTGGACTGGGTGACTACCCCCGCCGTCTCGCCCCCTGCCGTCTCCAGCAGGGCGGCCAGCTCCTCCATGCTCTCCTCGTCCGCGTTCTCCTCCCGGCTGAGGCTGAATGCGTTCAGCCCCACCAGGACGGCTCGGTTAAATTGTGTTTTCTCAATATCTGGCATATAGGTCAAATTTCCTCGTTTCTGTTTAAATTGCAGGAAAGTCGGCGTGTAGGGGCGGACATTGTCCGCCCGCTGTGACAGCTTCCGTATATAGGTTTCCAGCACATAGGGCCTGCCGTTCCGCCGGTCAATACAGGGCCCCGCCGCCGTCAATGTAAACCCGCAGGAGGTAATCAGCGCTCTGGAAGCCGTATTTTCCGACCGGGCGGAACAGCGGAACTCGGTTCCGCCCCGCTCCCGGGCCAGCTCCAACAACAGTTCCAATATCTGCCGTCCGAAACCACGACCCACAAAGTCCGGCCCCAGGGCGATGCTGGTCTCCTGCCACACGCCGGGGGACAGCTCTGCCAGCCCGGCCCAGCCGATGGCCTGGCCGCTGGACTTCTCATAAACCGTCCAGACGTCGTGGCTGCTCTGCCAGGAAATGGTCCGCTCCATCCGGGCCTTGGCTTCCTCTCCGCTTGCTGTGACCGTCCACAGCATATACCGGGCGGTTTCAGGCCGGGACCACACATTGCGGTACATGTCCGCCCAATCTTCAAAGCGGGCCTTGGCGAGGAGCAAATCTTTTGTCTCCACGGTGGTATGCCCCCATCAGTCCTTCACCAGGACCTCCACAATCTCACCAATATACAGGGTGTGATAATCCTCCTCCGGATACCACTTTGTTTTGATTTCCTGGGGCATATTGTCCGGGTCCATGGGCTGGGCGAACCGCTTGCGGCACACCAGCACCAGCTCGGCCTCCTCAAAGCAGGGGGCGCCGCACTCCGCCGTCCGCACTGTAAAGCCGCACTCCTTTACCTTGTCGATGTCCCGGCCGCTTTTCGAGCCGCAGAGCTGTAAAGCCTTTCGGCTTTCCTCCCCGAAGAAGGACAGGGTAAAGTACTCCTCCCGGTCCACAAACTCCTTGGTATACCGCTGGGGCCGGATGTAGCAGGTGGCCGCCGGAACCCCCCACATCACGCCCAGCCCACCCCAGGATGCGGTCATGGTGTTGCACTGTTCGGCGGTCCCGGCGGTGATGAGCATCCACTGGTCTCCGATGGCGGAAAATACGTTTTTATCCAGAGCTTTGGGGTCGATCTTACGCATGGCGTGATTCCTCCTAATTTAACAATTCATATACAGTATATGCGCAAAAAGCCGCACCGAATACACGGTGCGGCTTTTGTACACAGGGACTTACTTGTCGAGGCCAAACTTCTTGTTGAAGCGGCTGACACGGCCACCGGTGTCCACCATCTTCTGCTTGCCGGTGTAGAAGGGATGACACTTGGAGCAAACTTCTACACGGATGTCCTTCTTGGTGGAGCCGGTCTCAATCACATTGCCGCAGGCGCACCGGATGGTGGTCTGTTGATAATTGGGGTGGAGGCCTTCCTTCATTTTATCTTCACCTCTTTCTCCTCATGAGGGTATGCTTGTAAACGCAACTGGCATCATACCACACTTTTCCGTGAAAAGCAACTACTTTTTAAAATTTTTTTGCCTCCCGGCGGGAAATTCCCTCTTGACAAACGGGGGAATTTCCGTTAAAATGCTCAACAAGCAAATGTGATGAAGGGGAAAAAGACAGCTTCCTCCCACTCAGAGAGCCGGCGGGCGGTGCGAGCCGGTGTGTGGAGCGCTGTGGATAACTGGCCCCCGAGCAGTCCGCCTGAAGGGTCGCAGTAGGGCGGGACGGCCGGTCTCGTTATTGACCAAAGCCTTGTTGGAGGCTGTGAGGGCTGACAGGCGACTGTCCGCCGAACCAGGGTGGTACCGCGTGTAGATTGCACGCCCCTGACTTGAAAAAGTCGGGGGTTTTTTCGTCCCCTGACAATCCAACACATTTTTAAGGAGGACGCCCATATGAAACCCAAATTTGAAAAGTACATTCCCTTCCAGCCCCAGCCCATCCAGGGCCGTACCTGGCCCGACCGGGTGATTACCAAGGCCCCCGTCTGGTGCTCCGTGGACCTGCGGGACGGCAATCAGGCTCTGGTGGACCCCATGAATCTGGCCGAAAAGCTGGAGTACTTCCACACCCTCGTCGATATCGGGGTGAAGGAGATCGAAATCGGCTTCCCCTCCGCCAGCGAGACGGAGTATGAAATCTGCCGGGAGCTCATCGAGGGGGGCCACATCCCAGACGATGTGACCATCCAGGTGCTGGTCCAGGCCCGGGAGCACCTGATTAAAAAGACCTTCGAGGCCATCCGGGGGGCCAAGAACGTCATCCTCCACTTCTACAATTCCACCTCCACTCTCCAGCGCAAGGTGGTCTTTCACATGGACACCGACGGCATCACCAAAATCGCCACCGACGCCGCCGATCTGATTTATGAGATGTCCCAGCCTATGATTGAGGCGGGTATGAATCTACGGTTTGAATACTCTCCGGAGTCCTTTATGGGCACCGAGATGGATTACGCCGTGGAGATCTGCCAGGCCGTCCTGGATCACCTCCACGCCACGCCGGAGAACAAGGTCATCCTGAACCTGCCCACCACCGTGGAGAACTGCATGCCCAACCAGTTCGCCGACATGCTGGAATACTTCATCCGCACGCTGCCCGGACGGGACAGCGCCATCATCTCCCTCCACCCCCATAACGACCGGGGCTGCGGCGTGGCCACCACCGAGATGGGCCTGCTGGCCGGGGCCGACCGGGTGGAGGCCACCCTCTTCGGCAACGGCGAGCGCACCGGCAA
>Ga0073908_1003052_pt1 | contig 18270 bp, 20 predicted proteins | sample MucameincwithD2O_FD_65484 | JGI IMG/M metagenome (GOLD analysis project Ga0073908, IMG submission 65484) | Mouse cecum microbial communities from Vienna, Austria - Mucus amended microcosms incubated with D2O | ecosystem: Host-associated > Mammals > Digestive system > Large intestine > Cecum...
GAGATAGACTGCCGGGATTTATTCCCTGGGAATGATCCGCGGGAGAGAATTTTAATATTTAGGGTGGGATAGAAATGGGATATTTGATTTCAGAGACAACAAAGGAAGAGCGGGAGAAGATCGTGGCGGATTCTCTTGGCAACATTGACGCGTCTTGTGACGGATGCATGGTAGGTCTGGCTGAAATGTATCAGGATTACATTGATGGTAAAAAGGAACTCCGCCAGATCAATATGGAATTCAACGCCAGGTATATAAAGGCGGATAATCGGATTCAGAGAGCTGGCTGCGGTTATGAAAAATAGGAGGAAAAAAACATGGGATATAGAATCCAAACGGTTCAGGGGGATATTACAAAAGTAGACGATCTGGAGGCAATCGTAAATGCGGCCAATAACAGCCTGCTTGGCGGCGGGGGCGTGGATGGAGCAATCCACCGTGCTGCCGGTCCAAAGCTTTTAGAGGAATGCAGAACGCTTCATGGCTGTGAAACCGGGGAGGCAAAGCTGACTGGTGCTTATGATCTGCCCTGCAGATATGTCATCCATACGGTAGGGCCAATCTGGAATGGCGGGAAGAGCGGCGAAGCGAAGCTCTTAGAAAATGCATATCAAAATTCCCTTCAGGCAGCGGTTGACCAGGGGATCAGGACAATCGCTTTCCCTTCCATTTCGACAGGCGTGTACAGTTATCCGGTAGAGCAGGCGGCTCTGATAGCTGTCAAAACTGTCCGGAAGTTCTGTGAAGAGCATAGGGATAAGATTGATATCGTAAGATTCGTTCTGTTTGACGCAAAGACATGTGCGGTATATGACCATGCAATCCGGGAATCGGAAACGGTCAAAGAGTAGGGAGACAAAGAATGGGTTTGAAACGCAATATATTGAATATAAAACTTGACTACTACTATATATTGTGTTAAAGTGTAATTGGATTAGATTTTTGTGCATGAAGTGTTCCTAAAATGCAACAGTAAAACGAGTTGTTCCAGCGGATGACTGGAAGATAAATTTAAGGCTCAGCCTCAGAAAAGACAGAAAGACATCAAAAATTCAGAAATGGTTTTTGGTGTCTTTTTTTGCGTTTTGGGATTGTTTCAATAAAGTGGAAAGGAAGGAGGAAGAAGCTAATCCGAATAAAGGGCGCTGAAAAATAGAGAAAACGGCGGATAACAAAAAAGACTGGCAGTCTGTGCGGAAGAAGGGGGATTTCACCTCCTTTTTTTATGCCATAGTATGCAGAAAAGCAGCCAGTGGCAGGTTTTCTGTATTGGTATCCGTCAGGATATTGGCATCTGTACGTCCGTCAAAAGAAAGGAGTAACTATGGTAGATCTATTTGCTGATGTTCCGGAGGAAACGGTTGAAAACACTTTACAGACGATCAGAAGGAATCTTGGCAGGGTAGGCTTATATGGCGGCCATACACTGCGCAGGCACACAGATATCCAGGTGCTGGCATTAAAGACCAGGCTGACAAAGGAAGATATCCTATACGCAACCTCCTATTGGGATAAGGACGTGGCGGATGCTGTGGTAAAAGGTATCATGCAGAGATTCTTTGATTCCAATATCATCCGGTGGCTGCGGTACAGCGGGAGCGATTATATTTCGCTGATCGGGCATTTCCCGGAGACGGTAGGGTATGGATTTCGGAAAGGAGAGGAAACATTGGAAGAAAATTTAAGAAAGGCGCGCCTGGTTCTTGTGAAAGACAGGGAGGCGGACTGGGGATTTCGGATCCTGACCAGTTACCCGGTGTTTGAAAGACAGGAGAAATGGTGTGGTTAAGAAATTGAAGCTGTTTGTTTTAATGGCAGGCAGGTATGACATCGTAAAAGGCGCAAAGATTAAAATGCATCTGGATGCAGAAAAGAACCTGTATATTGCATCCTGTGAAGAGAAAGATTTTGGAATTGTCAAGTTCATAAAAGATGGGAGCAAAAAGGATTTAGAAATGCTTGGCGCGGATTTTAGCGGAACCGTACTGGATACAAACTTTGATGAGTATCTGACGGAAGTTGCGGTAAAGAAGCATGGAAACGCAGCATAAGGAAGCGTACGCATTTCTCAATACCAAAGCATGCGAAAGAAGCTGCCGGTGGCAGGTTCTTGCAAGATTCAGATTTTTTGGAGGAAAATTAATGCGCAGCAGCAAGAAGATGAAAAAACATAGCATAAAACTTTTAGAATGGATCAGGAAATACGGCGGATACTGGTGGTTGGTCTGTACGCCCGGCGATAACCGTATGAACATGGATATCGCAAGAAAAATCATAACGTCATTGGCGAAAAACGGACTGTATGAAATGATCTTTGTGTTCCTTACCGTCCACCGGGAGGAAGAGTTTATCAAAAATCTGCTCTCATATCTGAATCTGGATTTGATGCTGGAAGAAATCAAGCATAAGAATCTGGATCAGATTGTCCGGATGATAGACGAAAATTTACAGTAATGCGTCGTATCCGTTCAGTACTTTTACAGATACAGCCGCAGGCATCCACCTGTTGCCAAAGGAGATATCGGCCCGTTTGTCTATAAAGGGGGTGTGCGATGTCAGACTGGGATAAGGACAGCGGTTATTATTGTTTACTGATCGCGATTTTATGTGATGTGGATGTGGCGGAATCCAAACTGCTCTATAAGTATGGACCGGCACATCCATTGTGTAGAAAAATCTTAAAGAAGAAATTAGGGGCAAAAGGAACACAGGAGATGGGTAAGGAAGCAATGGGAAATAAGATGTACCAGCTGCGCAAAGCGGGCTATACCCTGCAGGAAATCTCCAATCTTTTTGACTGTTATCCCTCTACGGTACGAAGAAGGATTGAAAAAGCGAAGCGCGGAAAGGAGAAAAAGAATGGTAGATAAGAAAAAGATCGCGGAGATCTTTAATGATTTTATGGCGCTTTATACAGGTAATTCCGAGATTGGGATCGAGGAACTCTGTAAGAAGCATGATTATCACCGGATGCTAATGGGGCTTTTGTCCAACCTGGATGAAGCGGCTAAGATACAGATTCCTCAGGTCATGAAGGAATGCTATGGCGTTTATAAGAAGTACCGGAACCTGGAAATGAAAGCAGAAGACTGGGAGAGGATCGTGGTAGAAACAAGAGGGCTGTCAATCAAGTGGCAGTCCAACAAATGGTGCGACCGTATTCTGGTAGAACTGATGGGGCTCTTAGAAGAAGACGATAAGGAGCGTAAACGGATTGCGGAGGAAGTGGAAAAAGAGATGGAAGCGGCAATGCAGAAACAGGCAGACGTAGCGTAACAGGGTGGAGAGTCAGGGGACTCTCCTTTTTGGTTTTATAGCAGGAGGAACGAAAAAATGTTCGAAAAGATTATACATAATACGGAAGAGTTAAACGCAATGGCCCTGCATCTTAGAACATCACAAAACTTTCATGAACTGAAAGTGTTAGCGGCTGAATGGCTGGTGCCGGAGACAGATGTGGAGGACTTTATCAGCGGAAAACGGTTCCAACTCGCGGAGATCCCGCTGTCTGAAAAGGATTACGCTTCTGCGGCTGAAAAGCTGCGGGAAGAGATGTGGCTGTTAGGAGATCAGCTTTTTGCGGATGTGCTCGTCCAGTATCTGATTCAAAAAGCAAAAGAGGATGCCCTGTTTAGTTTCCAGGTACTCAAAAAAAACAAGTCCCTCCAGAAATGCATGAATTTTATTATGGGACAGGCTTATGAGATTGCGAAAGAGGAATATGAAAAGAGATCCGGCGGAAACCAGGCCGGAAAAAAACGGGCAAACGGCCAAAGGGAGGCCATCGGTATGGGAATTGCCGAAACAAAGGTTTACCAGTGGGCGGAGGAATACTACGCTCTGGATGACGCAGCAGAGGAAGCGAAAACACAGGGGAAAGAAAGGAGAAAACGTCTGAGAACCCTGAGAAATGAAGCGGAGCGCAGCAAACAGGCAGCAGCATCCATAAAGCCCGCTGTGGTACAAACTTCTAAAGAAACATCCCAGATTTCCACAACAAAGAATGAAGAAGAGTATAAACCGCAGGAAGTGCAGGAACAAGATGCAAAAGAGAATGCACAGAATCCGGAAAGCCAGCAGATGTCTATCTTTGATTTGCTATAAGGTTAAATGCGGGATTAGGCAGCAAAGGAGAATAAAATGAGGGCATTTAAGGGATTTCACAGTAATCTGACCTGCAAAGGCTACCAGTTTAAAGAAAATGGAGTAAACCGGACAGAGAAAGCGAACTGCGGAAGAAATGGATTCCATTGCGCGGAAAACCCGCTGGACTGCCTTTCCTATTACAGTGACTGGCAAAGATCCGTCTATTATGAGGTGGAGGCGGGAGGCGACCTGGATGAGGATCATTTGGACAGTAAAATATCCTGTACGGAAATACGCCTGATCCGCCGTCTTTCTTTCGAACAGCTGCTGTTGGAGGCGGCCGCCTATATGGTGGAGCACCCGAAACGGCATTGGAATCACAGGGTATGCAGAGAAATGTGCAATTCGCATTACGGATTTGGAGTGGTCCGGGGAAAAAATCCAAAGGCTTTAGGAAAAGCAGGAGATATCCTTGTGATTTTGAAGGAAGAACCGGACAATCCGGAAATAGAAGAGATCGCGTTTCTGAAAATTGACCAGAAACAGTATTATCCAGGCAGATATTATGATGTTTACGGAAACTGCTAAGGAGAGAAAAAGAATGAAGAAAAAAGAACTGATGACTCTTGCGCCTCCAGAAATGAGCGCGTATTTGAGAGAGATCGCTAAAAAAGATATCCCCATTCAATCGAAGTCCTGCGATTCGGCTAAAAAATATAAATACGGGAGATATCTCCGGGCAAAGGTGGAAAAAGGGTATCTGATGGTATCTGTTTTTATGGCGGAACATGTCAGGGCCGGCGCAAAGCTTCCAGCCTATGTTGTGTATTTTGATCAAAAGGCGGATGACTTTATCACCTTTGAGACAGACAGCGGAAGATGGCTTAAGTCTATGTTAGAGAACCTTAACTGGCCTTACTATATGTATGATTCAGGTACATATATAAGTAAGCGGGAAGCGAAATTAATTCGGGAATATTTAAAAAAAGATACGGGAGATTACTATGGCTTGCTTCAATTCCAACGGGATGTCCGGGAAAGGCAGCTGGAGGCTCGTTACAAAAAGATAACGGATGTATGGGATGAAGCGATGAAACCAGTGCCGGGACTGCCAAAAGACTGGAATCAATGGCTTTTAAGGCATGTGATTACGGAACACTATTTATTTTATGAATACCGAAAAGGCGGGGCCACGGAAGGATATTGTACGCACTGTGGGAAAATGGTTCCGATCAAAAATCCCAGATACAACCAAATGGGAAGATGCAGCAGATGCGGGCAGAGTGTCCAGTTTAAATCTGTAGGTAAATCAGGATCAATCTGGACGGAAAGAAAGACGGCATACCTGATCCAACGCTGTGGGCCAGGAATTGTGTTAAGGCGGTTCGAAGCGTGGCTGTCCATTTCGGAAGAGGATTTTTTCAACCCAGATGTTGAGTTTCATGAAACAAAACGTTTTCTTTATGATGAAAAATTCAATATGGAACCATATTATTACGGACTTTTCAGAAATAGATACAGCCGGTGGATTCACGGTGAATGCAGTGGTTACTGGGGCGTATATAGTTTCTATTACTACCACACCGCTTCACTTTACGGAATGGTATATCCAAGAACACTGCCGGATCTGGGGCGGAAAGAACTAAAGCAGACCGGACTGAACCAATGGATAAAAAGGAATCCGGTATCAAATCCTTTTGCTTACCTTGAAACATGGAAGAAAATCCCGGTATTGGAACAGGTTCTGAAAGCAGAACTGCCAAGATTAACGGATGAACTGATGGATGAGCCGGAAAAATTATCCTGGCAGAATTCTGGTGGAGGACTGGCGAAAAGGCTCAAAATCGATAACGCAAAATTAAAAAGGCTGCGGGAACTGGATGGAGGATTAGATGTTTTGTCCTGGCTGCAGCAGGAAAAGAAGGAGAATATCTGTCTGTCAAATGAGATGATTTCCTGGTTTCTGCACAACAAGATTCTTCCGGAAAAACTCAATTTTATCAAAGACAGGATGAGTTATGTACAAATTAAAAATTACCTGGTTCGTCAGCAGCAGGGGCAGAAAGACTCCATTATCCAGGTATTGACGACCTGGAGGGATTACATCTCCATGGCAAAACGTTTAAAGATGAATATTTATGACGCGATCGTATACAGGACATCCAAACTATACCAACGGCATGAGGAACTGGTGAAATATATGGAAGAAAATAAATTATCCGTAAAAGCGGATGAACTGGGTGAAAAATTTCCATATATCTATGACATTCTCCCCGGCCTGCAGGAGAAATATGGATTTTCCAATAAGACATATACGATCCTCGCACCGAAAAAAATCGAGGATATCCTGGAGGAAGGGCAGGCGCTGCACCACTGTATTGATAAGAAAGAAGAGTATTTTGAGCGCATCAATAATCAGGAGAGTTATATCCTGTTCCTTAGAAAAACAAGGAAGCCGGATCAGCCGTATTATACGCTGGAGGTGGAACCCGGAGGTGTGATACGCCAGAAACGGACAGAATTTGACCGTCAGAAAGAGGACATACAGAAGGCTTCCGGATTCCTGCGGAAATGGCAGGCTGAGATTCAGAAGCGGATGACCCAAGAAGACCGGAACCTTGCCAGAAAGAGCAAAGAAACACGGATTGAATCCTATGCCGCAATGCGGAAAAAGAAAGTCAGGATCAATGGAGGGCTTTTCAGAGGGCAGTTTCTGGCGGACGTACTGGAGGCTGATCTGATGGAACTGCCGGATGCAGGGAAAAAAGCGGCATAAGGCGGAGGGCTGTAATAGGAAGATGAAGGTTTTTATAAAGAAAGGACAGCAGCCAACATGAAAAAGAAAAAAGAAAATGCTACATTTGAATTTCTGGAAACATGCAATTTTTCAGAAGTCTTCCGGCATCGTTCAAAAGCGCTGGATTCCCTGAGTACATTGGAACAACCGGATGCGCAGATTGGACATATACGGGCGTATCATGACGGACATGTGTGGCGGGGATCTTATTTTCCATGTAGGAATTATCTGCGGACAAGCGCATTTGATGAAGAACTGCAGAACATTTATCAATGCCTGGTGACGCAGCTGCATACTCTGGAAGCGCTTTGCGCATTCTGCGAAAAATATCCGAAGGCGAAAATAGGGGAAAGCGAATATCATTTTTTTATGAATGGGCATGCGGCAGACTATTGGATCAGGTTCGTAACAAGAAGTAACGACTATAACCTGTATCTGAAGGGATACGCAAAAGGGCTTTACGACAGGCTGGAGGCCTGAAATATTGACAGGAGAAGGGCGGAGCGTAAACTTCGCCTGTTCTTTTGCCCTGGATCAGGAAGGGAGATAAAAACGATGGATGAGCTTAACAAGATTGTGTTGTTTGCAGTACAAAAAGATGTGGAACTGTATACGGATATGCCCTTGGGTTGGAAAAAGATTGCCGGAGCTATGACGGCGCCCCGCGGATGTGTCTGGATATGCAACGGGGAGTCTTATTTTTCCGGGAAAAGAAAGAGGGCACTGCTGATAGAAAGCAAAATGTATGTTATGGAGAAAGTCAGAAGGAGGCAGAAATAAATGATGAACAGAGCTGAATTTTTTGAGTATGTAAAAGAAAATGTGAAGGATTATCTTCCACCGGCTTTAGAAAAAGCAAAGATCACTGTAAAGGAACATAAAAAAGAAGATTTCATCTTCTGGCAATCCAATTTCCAGAAAAAGGTGATACTGAGTTTATCTGTCTGGAAGGATTTTACAAATATTATCAGGAAGGAAAAGATCTGGAGGCTTGTGTAGGGGATATTGCGGATGTATATATTGAATATGGCGGCCAGGATCAATTGGAGGATGTAATGGATTACGAAGAAATCAGGAAAAGGCTGATGGTGAAACTTGTGGATTTGGAAGACGGCCAGGAATATCTGGCTGATAAGGTTTACACGGTACATGGAGACTTTGCGGCGGATTATGCGGTGCGCTTGTATGAAGATGGCGATGGGTGTATCAGTACGCCCGTTACAGAACTTCAGATGAAAATGTGGGGAATATCACTGGAACAGCTCCATCAGGATGCCATTCTTGCGGACAAAGCAAGGATGCCTGTTCTGAGGGATATGTATATGCTTATGATGTCAGAAATGTACTCTGTTGGAGGAATTGTCAATCTTTTGACAGAGGAAACTCCATATCAACCAGTGCCAATCCCAATGCTTTGTTTATCGAATCGTTTTTTCAGAAATGGGGCATCCCTGATTCTGCATGAGGATATCCTGAAGCGGGTAGGAGAAGTATTGGGTTCCAATTATTATATTCTGCCGTCATCTGTCCATGAAGTTGTTATTGTACCGGATACAGGGAAGCAGGATTCAGAAGATCTTTCTCTGATGGTAAGAGAGATTAATGAAGCGAAAGTGGCACCGGATGAAAGACTGTCAGATAAAGTACAGTATTATGACCGTAAGACGGCGGTTCTGGAAAACGCGGAAAAACGGATGCGAAGACTCTCATCTCCAAGGGAAAAATATGAGATAAAATATGTAGAAATGACTTTAGATGACAGGAAAACAAAGGAAGAAACGAATGAGGCGGCAGCGCCGCTTGGAAAAGGAGAGGACGTTGAAAAAGGCGGAAAATTATTACCAACAGTCTGACGGGCAGCTCACGTTGTTCCAACCGGACTTCCTCCGGGACGCTGAATGCACAAAGGATACGCCGGTGATTTATGGAAAGCCAGACCATCCGGTTTATGGGACAGGCAAGAGAATCCGGCCGAGAGTCCCAGGGCGGACAGATTCGGAACATATGAAAAAGATCCTGTTGGAGGAACTGTTGCCCTTAGAAGCGTATGACCTGATCATTCTTTTGATTTCTGGTGGAAAAGACAGTGTCGCTTGTTATTATAAGCTGTTAGAGCTTGGCGTTCCAAAGCAGAAGATCGAATTGTGGCATCATGACATCGACGGGGGCAACCCGACAAGGCGGATGGACTGGCGGTGTACTGCTGATTATATCCGTGCGTTTGCAAAAGCGGAGCAGGTACCCCTACGGGTATCCTGGCGGAAGAATGGTTTCTTTGGGGAGCTATATAGAATTGGCGCCTCAGAGCCGATTGAATGGCAGGAACCGGATACTCAGGAGGTTATGCAATGTGCGCTGTCAAAGAACTACCAGAAATGCCTGAAATTAAAGGAAAAATCCGCAGCGGATATGGAACAGGAATTAGAGAAGTTAGGGTATCGGATGAAATTTCCAATGAAAAATGCGGATTTAAGCAGACGATGGTGCTCGGCATATCTAAAAATCATGGTAGCGGATACCGTGCTGCGTAATCTCTGCAGTCTGGACAGCCTGGAGAAGATGGGCGGTAAGCGTCTGAAATTTCCGGCGAAAGGAGGAACACACCAGGGATGTTGGTGCAGCGGGAATTTAAAAGCCGCTGTACAGGACAGCGTGACGGCAAGCCTGGAGAAGACAAGGAAGGATACCCAGCTGCTGATTGTTTCCGGAGAACGCAGAGGGGAATCGGCAGGGCGCAGTAAATATAACGAGATGGAGATCCACCGTACAAATGCGGTGGCAAAAGCGCACCGAATCGTGCATCAATGGCGGCCGGTCATAGACTACTCCGAAAAGGACGTGTGGGAAGTTTTAAAGCGGCATAAGGTCAATCCCCACCCGTGCTATCGGGCCGGCTGGAACCGTTGCAGCTGCGCCATGTGCATTTTCTCTACGCCAAAGCTTTTTGCAGGAATCCGGGAACTTTACCCGGAGGATTATGAGATGCTGCGGCAGGATGAAAAAACACTGGGCTTTACTTTGGATAATCACGGTGACCTGGACACGTTTGTAGGGAATGCCGGGTCTTGTGTGTATCATGGAGACCAGGAGGCGATTAAAAGTCTGATTACAGGGGCATTTTCGGTGGATTCCGTTTATGTAAAAGGAGAGTGGAAGTACCCGGCAGGAGCTTTTCATGGCGCGGAAGGTGGACCCTGTTAGGCGCAAAAAAGTAACAGAAGAGTTCTGCATATCCTTAAAAAAGATATAGATTTGAGTGTATCAAGATACGGTTTGCTTCGAAAATGTGGAGGAACAGTTGTATGTGAAGTTTGTAAAATAGCATGGCGAGGCATGATGTTGGGAACTTAACATGAAATGGCGTATGTTAAGTTTATATACAAAGCAGTATCTGTATGACAATGAATTGGATGTTGGAGAAAGTTGAATCTATAAAAACTAGTGGAATAGCAATAAAATGTGTAGGCGGTCTGGCATGTGCCAGGCCGTTTTTTGGATTTTGCGCTTTGAAGATTATATTAAGAATTCATGGATGCTAATGTCTGAGACAGATGGAATCTGGAAGTGTCTGTAAAATATGCTATAATACCTAAAATGTAAAAAGATAGGGGAAGTGAAAAGATGGAGATTGAAAAAAGAGTAGAGGCATATTTGGAGTACTGTAAATATAGGAAAGAGTTGGATGAAAAAACGCTTAAAGCATATAGGAACGACTTGCAACAGTATTTTGACTGCATTTCCGGTGATGAATTCAAAAAAGATGAAATTGAGAAATATATAACAGATTTACATAAAAAATATAAACAAAAGACTGTAAAAAGGAAGATAGCGAGTATTAAAGCATTTTATAATTATTTGGAAGAAGAGGATTTGATAGAAGTCAATCCGTTTAGGAAGATAAAAGTGAAATTTAAGGAGACGGTAGTGTTGCCTCGGATTATTCCGAGAGTAGAAATCGAGCAGCTATTGAATTATATGTATTCTTGCCAAGGTGACATGAATAAAGCGGAACATAAATGTGTGCTGAGAGACATTGCCATTGTTGAAGTGTTTTTCGCAACAGGAGCAAGAGTCTATGAGGTTTCCAATATCAGAGAGGATTGTGTCGATCTAACATCCGGTTCCATTAAAATTATGGGGAAAGGCGGGAAAGAAAGATATATTCAGATTGTAGATGAAGATGTATTTGATGTTTTGAAGAAATATTATATTGAAAATGAAGAGGCTATTAAGAAAAGCGGATATTTTTTTGTGAATCGGAACGGAAATAGATTTACTGAGCAGTCTATAAGAAATATGTTGAAAAAGTACACGAAACAGGCAGGAATTGAAAGGAACATCACACCTCACATGTTCCGGCATTCATTTGCAACATATTTGATTGAAGAAGGAGTAGATATTAGTTGCGTTCAGCAGATTTTGGGACATAGTTCTATAAAGACAACTCAGATTTATATTCATATTGCGGCGAAGAAGCAGGCTGAAATATTAAAAGATATGCATCCAAGGAAACAAATGAACATAAATGTAGCTGCATAGAGGATAGAAGAAAACGAATATTTGTTTGGCTGGCTGAGTATGGCAGCCTTTTTGGTGTACAGATTTGTGGCTAGGGGGGATTAAGAAAGCTGAAACACGACAGAAAAAATGAGGATTATTATATGGAATATACAAAAACAGCAAAAAATTGTAGGAAAATATGGTAAAAAGCGGTAATATCTGATATAATGTTTATTGATAATTTGTAGTTATCCATTAATTTTTTCTGGAGTTGGATAAAAAATCAAAGCTTATCTGTTACAATTCAAAAATACAGATGGTTTGTTTATTTATATTCATGAAATCTAATATGGAATAAAACACAATAGGAGAAAAACATGCTTAGTCAAGTCCAATATATTAATCAAATAAATATTACTAAAAATTGGTCATTGAAAAAATGGATTGGTATGCCTTTTGAAAGACACCTCTATTATGTGTTATCCCATCATATGGAAAAATATAATGGAGATGTTCTTGTTTATGATACTCCCTCATCTCGTGATGACGGAAAAGATATTATTATTGAATCTACCATAGATATATATGATTTGATGGGGCATAATTTTTATTTAAGTGGAAGAACAAAAATAAAAATATATGTAGAGTGTAAAACATCAAATAATAATAAAATATCATGGAACCAGTTGGCAGGAAATATTGCTCGTGTAGAAAATGACGACATCCAATACTATGTTGTTGCTACAAACACTACACTTGTGCCCTATACTTTTTACCAGTTTGCAAAAGCAGCAAAAGAACATGATATAAATTTTTTCTTAATTGATCAATCTTTGTTGACCCCTTATCTGATACAAGAAGATGCGCTTATTGGAGAAATTGAAAATCTAGATAATAATAAATTACAAGGAATTTGTAGTGAATACCAAGTGCTTAGATATGAAAAAAATATGCAGACTTATTTTGAAATATACTTGTTAATACGAAACTACAATTTCAGTGAAGAAAAAATCAAAATAACACTAGGAACTGACCATGATTGGACTCTTTCTCCTACAGAAATAGACATTTTGTTGGAAAGGAATGAGTTTCGGTGTTTAAAATTAGTAGCAAAACGTAACTATTTTAGTGGAATTGATCAATTAAATATTGTTTTTCAATTAAACCATTTAAAAAATATAATTGAAGTAAAAGGTATGAATTTAGATTTTGATTTCATACCGCCTATGCATGGAAAACAACATTATAAAATAATAGATACATTGTTTTACTTAGTTACAACTTCAACAAATTTTCAAATAAGATATCTGATAGGGGAGTCTGGATGCGGAAAATCAAGAATTATTGATGAATTATATAAAAAAGTTTTAGGAAGAAATATCGTCATGATTTCAATAAAATGTGCGCATGATGAATCAAAGGTTAAAAGTAATCTTGTTAAATTGCTATATGAAAAAGGATTGCTACATAACATAGATGAAAATGCAAGTTTATCATCTATTATAAGACGGATTCATACCAAATTTCAAAAATGTGTTCTGATTTTTGATGATATACACAATCTAAATCAACTTTTAGGTGAATTTAAAGAAGTCACCCATATGAACCTGAATGAAGCAATTACAGTTATTTTGGTTGGGAGGAATGACTATAGTGCAGGTACTCTGAATTATTATTCATTTTTACAATGGTGTCAGGAAAAACATGATCTGGCAGGTGACGAGATAAAGAATCTTACAAAAACGGATGGAATTAATTTAATTCGTTCTATCATCAATGATGTTCCGCAAATAGTAGTAAATGAAATATTAGAAAAAAGTAATTGCAATCCATTATTTATCATCCAATTTATAGAGTATCTTTTGGAAATGAATTTGGCTCATATTATTAATCGAACTACTGTAGGGATTCTTAATATTGATACGTTTTCTACCAAACAATATATACCTGACGCAATAGTGAAAATCTATAAGAAACGTTGCGATGCATTAAAAAAAGAGCCTAATGGCGATTATATGTTAAATTTTTTATATCTAGTTTCTTTTATTGGTATAACCTTCCCTAAAGATTTGGTTCTTTTATACTTCTGTGAAAACAGCCGGTTGATTGATATATTAATAAAAAGAAAGTTTTTAGCCTTTTCAAAGAATGGAGATTTATGTTTTTTTCATGAAACGTTGTTTTTATATTTTAGAAAAGAATTAATGATTTATACCAGACAAGCTAAAAGTATATGGGCACAAATTTTAGATTTCAAGCAATATCTGAGTCCTCTTGATTGTGGAGTCGCATATTTCTATAATAAAGATTATCGACAAGCTTCTAAGGCATTAGTTTCTGTCATAGATTCATGTAGTTCTATTAAAAATTATTCTGCTGCAAATATAAATCAAGATTATTATGAATATCTGGATATCATATACAAACTTGCAGAAAGGGAAAAAAATACAGAATTGCAAAAGAAGATTATATTATATAAAATATATACAGCATTACATTATTATGCACCCCTGGTGGCTGTAAATGAGTGTACTAATGCAACTAAATTAATAAAACATAATAGAAAAATGGCAGATGATGATTTGTTTTTATATAGCATCACGCAATTAAAAGCTCATGGGTATATGAATGCAGGACGATTAAAAAATTCAGAGCAATATTTAACGGAATGTTTAACCATGTCACTGCTTTCTCCTAAAAAATTTGAATCTGCTATCAAATTTGATATGTATGACCGTTTTGCTGGACTTTATATCAAATATAATCATTTTCTATTAGCAGAAAATTATAATAAGCTATCGCAAGTATTAGCAGTTGAGGTAGAAGATCCGGAATTACAAGCCTTATCTCTAATAACAAAAGCTAAACTGCACCTTTATATTAATCCTGAAACTGCAGAGCGATCATTGTTAAAAGCAAGGAAATTTTTAGAAGAGAAAAGCTTTTCTAGAATTTATTTCCACAACGAACTTTCCATTATAGTTCAGCAGTTACCATTACATAAAGATGATATAGGATGGATATCCAAAACAAGAGTTGTAGTAGATCGATATCGGCGAATATCAATAGAAAATAATTTTGGCAGTTCTATTATACGTTCTTATTTGATTCTTGCAGTACTAGAATTTTTAATCAATAAAGAAGCTAATTATTTTGAAATGGCAGATAGATTTATATCGCAGGGGATTGATGCAAGTATACGATATGGAATTGCAACGTATATATGGGAATTTTATAACTTGAAATTAATTATATCTTCTAGACTTCATAAAGGCGAAGAATATATAATGAAAATTGTTGAAACCATAAAAAGAATGCTGAAACAACAAAACTTACTTTACCTTGGAAATCTTGACTTCTGCTATGCCAACATCCTTGTTTTGACAAATATCGGAAATTATTTGACAAAAGAGAAAGAGTTTTATAGGTTTATGGACAGCATAAACTGTAATGATGGATTGTATAATAGTGGATGCAATTTTAACTGTGATGACCCTCAGTGCCAATATGTTTGTGAAAAATCCATCGTCCGTTTTAAAACTCAATTCATACATATTCGTCAAAATCATCTTCTTTTAATGGATGAATCCTTAACCTATTCTCTTTTTGATGAAGAAACTGGTTATTACATTGCTATATCCTAATTTTATTTACATTTAGGTGAGATGTCTGGCATCTGACTGTAAATTTCTATAAAAGAGAGTGGTCATTTCACACCAGTAATGTAGGCTTTCAATAATAAAAGTATGATTTATGCATTGCCTCTTGATTACCATTAAGTATACTATGGAAGAACAGTTAAGAGGCTATAATTTCTTCACGAATCTTGAGGCAATGCTCTGTTTATGTAAGACAAGTTCATTGCTACACTAAAATGAGTATACCGATTCACCGAAATTTGTACTTTTAACAACCAGATGAATTTTCAGCTTTTAAATTATTTTATTACAATGAAATTTCCAACCACTAAAACATCTATCTCAGTTTTCAAAAATGTTTGAATTGCATCATCTGGTGTTTCAACAATAGGCTCTCCTGCAACATTAAAGGAAGTGTTTAAAACAACCGGGACGCCAATTAACTTATTTAATTCCTGCAATATGGAATGGACAAAGGGTTCCTGTTCAGCTGAAACAGCCTGAACTCTTGCAGTATTATCAACATGTGTTATTGCTGGAAGTTTATCCCTATAATTTTCTTTTACATTTGCAGCTAAAAGCATATAAGGTGAATTCTGCTTTAATTCAAATATTTCATATTGACTCTCATATGTTACAGCAGGTGCAAACGGACGAAAATATTCTCGATGTTTTACACGTTTATTCAAGATATCTTTCATTTCTGGATTTGCAGGATTAGCCAATATACTTCTATGACAAAGTGCACGTGGTCCGATTTCTGTTCGCCCTCTATGAAAGCCTACGATTTTATTTTCTGCAATATATTTCGCAACTTTAATACTTAAATCTTGATCTGTGTAATACTTATAGGATAATCCTTTATGCTTAAGTACTGATTCGATGTTTTCATCTGAGTAGGATAATCCTAGATACGGTAAAGATACTTTAAATTTTGTAGGGCCAAAGTGTCTTTTATATGCTGCAAAAGCATTGCCAATCGCTTGACCATCATCTCCACAAGCAGGGAACACAAATAATTCATCTATTGGACATTGCTCTAATAACTTGTGATTTAAAAGGCAATTTAAAAATAAGCCTCCTCCCAAGCAAAGATTATGTTCATCATAACGCTCAATCAGTTCTTGAATTAACCGAATAAAGATTTCTTCGGTATATTCTTGAATTGTTCGCGCAATATCTGGAGCATTTTCGGATAAGTATTTCAAATGTGTATGACCACTTAATAGTTCTAAGGAATATAAATCATTTAAAATGTCTTTTGCATATACATGGTATTGAAATCCTGTGATATCTTTATAGTTATATTTAAAAAGGGGGGTTCCATATGATGCTAAGCCCATGGTTTTTCCCGCTTCACCCCATCCGAATCCCAATAAATAGGTGATTTGCTCGTATTTTCTGCTAATACTTAATTCTTTATTTTGGATAATTCTTGGCATACGAGGGTAAATGTGGTTGCATTCATCACTCATATGTCGAATAATTGGTGATTGATATCTACCATCAACGTATTGAATTACAGAATTCTTTCCTATAAATAAACTTTCAGCTTCGGATAAATCACCTTTATAATCACCACCACCATCCGCAATTAATATCAGTGCATGGTCAAATCCTGATGCAGAAAAGGTTGCTTCCGCATGAGATTGGTGATGCCCAATCATATATGCAGGAATATATTCACAATTGTAGTATGAGTATAATGTTTTAAGTATATAATTCATATAAAACTCATCTTCTAATTCGGCACCAGAAAAACCAATACAATCAATATCGTGAATTGTCATCCCTAAGTAATCCAACAACTTATTTATACACTCAAAGGCTAGAAAAGAACCACTTGAATGTTTGATTCGATCTATACGCTCCTGAGCCAATGCACCTAATAATTTTCCATTTTGAACAATTGCCGCACTTCGATCATGTCCAATATTGACTCCAAGCACTGTTTTTGTCATTTTCGATCCCTCCATTTCTTTTTATTTCTTCTAAAACGGCCAACTCATTAGACAATGAACTGTATTTCAAATCCAAAAGCGGAATACGTAGCACTGTTGTTAAAGGCATAGATACTGCGATTTCCGCTGCCTGATTAGCCAAAGCCATAGATTGTCCAATTGGCAAATTGTTTTCTATACCAGCAAGGAGATAAGCGGTTATAATATCGCCGGCTCCAATAGTACAAATTGCGGAGAATTTTGAATGTTTCCTTATACATTGTATCGAAGAAGAGTTCGTCAAAAGAACCATTCCCTTTTTTCCCCAAGTTACGAGAAGATAGTTACATTGACATTGCTTTATTATTTGTAGAGCTGATTTTTTTATTTTATCTAGTGAATCACAAATCCTTTTTGTGACTGTTCCCAATTCCTCATGATTCATTTTTATGAGGTAACTTCCTTTAAACGGAAGTAAGCAATGCGCTTTTGAATCGGATATAATCCGTCTATTGTATTGACTGGCTAACTGTATAATTTGAGGTATTAAGTCTTTGGTTAAAACCCCCGTTTGATAATCTGCTATTACAATAGAACTAAATTCTTGTATATGTTTTCTTAAATGAGACATAATCACATATTCTGTTGATTTTTCTATTGTAGCAGTTCGTATTTTATCGCTTCGGAACACTTGCTGATTTTGAATCATGTATCTGGTTTTAACCGGAATTTGCCACTGTTGTTCTACAACAATCATTGATGTATCAAGGCCATTTTGATTTAAAATGTTTCGACAGCATTGGGAATCTTTATCTAAACCTATAACACCAATAATAGCCGTCGGGATTCCCGCTTGAACGATATTGGACGCAACATTTCCAGCACCGCCTGCTATATAAGTGACTGCTTCTTTTAAAAATATTTGTTTTCCATCATCAGATGTTCTTTTGGCATAGTTCCCTTCTATGTATTCATCTAGGATGATATCTCCAATCACAAGTGCTTTTTTATTCACAACGTACCTCTAAACAGAAATAATTGAAAAATACTATAATAACCTAAAATCCGAATTATAGTCACTAAAAATGACCAAAAACATACAGGAAATGTCTTATTTGCAAGGTTTGATGATTCTAATGTCCGTTTTTCTGATAAGCACTAAATATAAATCCTTGAAAAGCTCATAAACAATTCTTTGCGATATTTAGTGTCTATTGTTCGGATTTTAGGTAATAACAAATAAATTTCGATTCTCTACTAACTCCGGTTACAAATTTTACGTATAACTACAAATTATCAATTATTTTTG